>WNFI01343168.1_pt1 | contig 30403 bp, 32 predicted proteins | sample 5400471 | NCBI WGS metagenome assembly WNFI01 (sample SAMN13153348, study PRJNA577476) | soil metagenome | isolation source: 100 cm saprolite on Douglas fir-dominated hillslope | place: USA:California | collected 2013-09-17
CCCTCGTCGCCCTGACCTTCATCGTCGGCCTGCTGCCGGTGGTCGGCAACCTGATCTCGAACACGATCATCGTCGTGGTGAGCCTGAGCGTGTCGCTCGGGGTGGCGATTGCCTCGCTCGCGTTCCTCATCGTCGTGCACAAGCTCGAGTACTTCCTCAATGCGCGCATCGTGGGCGCGCAAATCCGCGCGCGCCCGTGGGAGCTGCTGCTCGCCATGCTCCTCATGGAGGCTGCGTTCGGAATCCCGGGGCTCATCGCCGCGCCGATCTACTACGCCTACCTCAAGAACGAGCTCTCAGCGCGCGGGTTGGTCTAGAGAACAGCGAGCTACTGCAGGCGAGTGTTGAGCGCAGGTGCGAAAGCGGCGATCGGCCGCCGCGCGTAGATGGCGGTGGGGTCCCAGAGATCGTATTGGGCCGCATGCTCGCGCACGATCTCATCGATCAGCGGCTGGCACGCCTCACAGGCCGGGCCGGCCGGCTCGACCATCCAGTTCGCTTCACCCGCGACGGGCTTTTCGCGCAGGTAAACCATCGGCATGCGGCACCCGTCGCATCGCGGCGTCTGCCGCGCGCGTAGCTCGTTGCTCAGCCTCGCGTACAGCTTCCCGGGAGTCAGAAGGTCTTTGTCCATGATGACTCGATGATGGAACGGCCGGCGCGGAGTGGGTATGGGCACGTTTCCAACAGGGCCCTAGGCGGACGCCTATTTCGCCCTCGGAAGGACGGGAAGCGCTTGTAGCTCTGGAGGCATACCTATACTTTTACATAATACAAATTATGCGTCACCTCAGCGATGCCGCGGGGGCCGGCGTTCGAGCGGACGAAAAGCGACGCCGCTCAACGCCGAGGGGCAACTTCCCCTGCAACAGCCTTCAGGGATCGTTGCAGCGCCCGTCAGTAGCTGCCGAGGATCGTTTCGATGTCGCTCGCATCGATGGGCTTCACCAGGTGGCGGTCGAAACCGGCTTCGCGCGCGCGCTGGCGGTCGTCTTCCTGGCCCCAGCCGGTCACCGCCACGAGCACGCAGTCCGAGGTGTCGGGCGATTCGCGCAAGCGACGCGCGACCTCATAGCCGTGCACTTTCGGCATGCCGAGGTCGAGGAACGCGAAGTCGGGGTTGAAATGCTGTGCGGTGGCGAGCGCTTCGGCGCCGTCGTGGGCGATGCGCACTTCGTGGCCGCGCGCGGTGAGGAGCGCCGCGAGGCTGCTCGCGAAGTCGACGTTGTCGTCGGCGAGCAGGATGCGGCGGCTCGGTGTTTCGCTCGAAGAGGTTGCACGCGCGGGATCCTCCGGGAGCAAGGCACCCGCAACCGGGAGGCGCACCACGAATTCGCTTCCGCTGCCCTTTCCCTCGCTATGGGCGGTGAGGGTGCCGCCATGCAGGAAGACGAGGCGCTTGGCGAGCGTGAGGCCCACGCCGAGTCCGGCCTGCGTGCGCTCGAGCGAGCGGTCCACCTGCACGAACATGTCGAAGATCGACGACAGCGACTTCGGCTCGAGGCCGATTCCGCTGTCGCGCACGCGGATGACGGCCGCCTCTGCCTCGCGCTCGAGGGTGAGCGAGATGTGTCCGCCGTGATCGGTGTACTTGGCGGCGTTGTTGAGCAGGTTGCCGATCACCTGCGCGAGGCGCGTGCGATCGCCCTCGACCACGACGGGATCGGACGGAACGTTCACCTCGAACTTGTGGCCGCGCGATTCGATGAACGGCCGCACGGTCTCGACCGCGTCGTGCACCACGGCCTGCAGGTCGATCGCGCCCTTGCGAATGGCGAGCTTGCCGGTGGTGATCCGCGAGACGTCGAGGAGGTCGTCTACGAGGCGCACCATCTGGTTCAGCTGCCTCTGCATCATGTCCTGGGCCTTCTTCGTCATGACGGGATCGGGCTCGGCCATGCGCAGGATTTCGAGCGCGTTGCGCAAGGGCGCTAGCGGATTGCGCAGCTCGTGCGCGAGCGTGGCGAGGAACTCATCCTTGCGGCGGTCTGCTTCGCGCAACGCCTCGGCACGCCGGCCGGTCTCGGCGAGGAGCGCGTTGAAAGAATCCACCAGCTCGCCGATCTCGTCGTCGGTGATCTTGCGCGCGCGCAGAGAGTAGTCGCGCTGCGCCCTGACTTCGCGGGCCACGCGGGCCACTTCCAGGATCGGCACCGTGACCGCCTTCTGCAGCCAGCCCGACAGCAGTGCCGCGAGCGCGAGGCTCGCGAGCATGACGACGCCGAGGATCGTGAGGTAATCGCGAACGCGCTCCCAGGGCAGATACAACGCCTTCAGGTAAACCGTCCCGAGAGGCTGTCCGGCCTCGATCACCCGACGGAAAATCACCAGCTGGTCGCCCTCGATGCGGTAACCGTCGGCTTCGGGTTTCTGCGGGAACGGCGGCGTGTCCAGGCCCGCCTTCGTGTAGGTTGCGAGGAGTTCTCCGTCGCGCGCGTACAGCGCCGCCGCGAGCACGCGCGGGCGCATCTTCAGGGCACCGAGATCCGCGGTCGCGGTCCGTCGATCCTTGGATGCGAGGGCCGGAGCGTTTGCGCGCGCGAGGATCTCCGCCTGGGCATTCAGATCATTGGTCCACTGCAGCTCGTAAGTGCGAAGGTCGTAGATGACCAGGGCAAGCGCGCTCAGCGCGAGGGCCGACACCGTGGCCGCGAGGACCAGCAGGATGACCTTGCGACGCACCGAACTGCGAAGGGTCTTCAGCATCAGAGCGCCTTGAGCTGGAGGAGGCAGCTCACAATGATGATACCAATTGACCCTCTCCCCGGTCCTCTCGCAAGGGAGAGGGAGAATTTCAGTGAAAGTCGTGGCTCGAGGTCGAGAGGCGGCCGAGGAGCGGGCTCAGGTCTTCGAAGCGTCGCGCGAGGATGTGCACGACGCGCCCTTCCCTCTGCACTTCGCCGCTCACCGCGAGAAGGCGCGCGCCGAGCAGCTCGCGGCGCTGTCGATCGGCGAGGTCGTTCCAAACGACCAGGTTCAAGTAGCCGGTCTCGTCTTCGAGGGTGACGAAGATGACGCCGCTCGCGGTGGCGGGCCGCTGCCGGCAGGTGACGATGCCCGCGGCGCGGATGAATTGGCCGTTGCGCGCGTTGGCGACTTCGGTGGCGGTGCGAATGTTGCGTTTCTTCAGGCGCTCGCGAAGAAGCGCCAGAGGATGACGCCTCAACGTGAGGCCCATCGTCGCGTAGTCGCCGACGATCTCATCGCCTTCGGTGGGAACGGCAAGCGCCGGGGGAGCCACCGGGACGGCGGGAAGCTTCAGGCGCGTGGCTTCGTCCACCGCGAGCGTTTCCCAAAGCGCCTCGCGGCGATGCCCGGCGAGGCTGGAAAGCGCATCGGCAGCGGCCAGGGCGCTCAGGTCGCCTCGGTTCAGGCCGGCGCGTCGAGCCAGGTCTTCCGCTGATGAAAATATCCTTTCTGATCTTGATTTTACGAGGCGTTCTGCAGAATCGACTTTAAGTCCTTTGATGAGGCTTAAACCAAGTCGCAGAGCGGGTTTGACTGGATCCCCGCCTACGCGGGGATGACGCTCGAGCGAGCTGTCCACCCCACTCACCTGTACATCGGCGGGAAGCAGCTCGACGCCGTGGCGGCGGGCGTCCTGGACGATCGAGGATGTCGAGTAGAAGCCGAGCGGCTGGCTGTTGAGGAGCGCGCAGGCGAAAGCGGCGGGCTCGTGGCACTTGAGCCAGCTCGACACGTAAACCAGGAGCGCGAAGCTCGCGGCGTGGGATTCGGGAAAACCGTACTCGCCGAAGCCCTGGATCTGCTGGTAGATCTGCTCGGCGTACTGACGCTGGTAGCCGCGCGTGATCATTCCTTGCACGAGCTTGTCGCGAAATGGCTCGATGCCGCCGCGCCTCTTCCACGAAGCCATCGCGCGGCGCAGCTTGTCGGCCTCTCCCGGGGAGAAGCCCGCGGCGACGACGGCGAGCTGCATCACCTGCTCCTGGAAGATCGATACGCCCAGGGTGCGCTCAAGCACTTTCCGCACGTCCTCGCTCGCGTAGCTTACGGCTTCCTTTCCCTGGCGCCGGCGCAGGTACGGATGCACCATGCCGCCCATGATCGGTCCGGGGCGAACGATGGCCACTTCGATCACGAGGTCGTAGAAGCAAGCCGGTTTCAATCTCGGCAGCATCGACATCTGCGCGCGCGACTCGATCTGGAAGACTCCGATGGTGTCGGCGCGCTGCACCATCTCATAGACCGCGGGGTCTTCGCTGGGGACAGACCCCAATTCAAGCGGGCGATATTCCTCCAGGCCACTCGGTCCCGCGAAATTGGGGTCTGTCCCCGGTTTTCTGTATCCATTCACGAGGTCGAGGGCGCGCCGGATGCACGAGAGCATCCCGAGCCCCAGCACGTCGACCTTGAGCAGGCCCAGCGCGTCGAGGTCGTCCTTGTCCCACTGGATCACGGTGCGATCGGGCATCGAAGCGTTCTCGACCGGAACCAGGCGCGAGAGACGCCGGTTGTCGATCACGAAGCCGCCGGGATGCTGCGAGAGATGGCGCGGAAAGCCGATGAGCTCCTGGGTGAGCCCGATCACCTGCTGCACGACGCGGTTGGAAACGTCGAAGCCGGCTTCCTCGAGCCGCTTCACCATCGCGGCGCGGTTGTCCCACCACGACATCGACTTGGCGAGCAGGTCGACCTGGTCGAGTGAGAGGCCCAGAGCCTTGCCGACGTCACGCAGCGCGCTTTTCGGCTGGTAGGTGATGACCACCGCGGCGATGGCGGCGCGCTCGCGGCCGTACTTGCCGTAGATGTACTGGATCACCTCCTCGCGGCGCTGGTGCTCGAAATCGACGTCGATGTCGGGCGGCTCGTTCCTCTCCTTGGAGATGAAGCGCTCGAAGAGAACCGACATGCGCCCGGGATCGACCTCGGTGATGCCGAGGCAGTAGCAGACGGCGGAATTGGCCGCAGACCCCCTGCCCTGGCAGAGAATCTTTTCGCTGCGCGCGAAGGCGACGATGTCCTGGACCGTGAGGAAGAAGGGCTCGTAGGCGAGCTCTTCGATGAGCTTCAGCTCGTGCTCGACGGTCTCCACCACCGAAGCCGGCGCGCCCTTGGGATAGCGGCGCGCAAGCCCCGCGAACGTAAGCGACCTCAGGTGCGTTGTTGGAGTTTCCCCGGCGGGCACCAGCTCGTCGGGATACTCGTAGCGGATCTCGTCGAGAGAAAAAGTGCAGCGGCTCGCGAGATCGAGTGTGGTTGCCAGGAGGCGCGGCGGATAAATATTGGAGAGCCGTCCGATGGAGCGCAGGTATCGCTCGCCATTGGGATGAAGCTTGCGTCCGGCTTCGGCGAGCGGGCATTTGAGGCGGATCGCGGTCATGACGTCCTGGAGCTGCTTGCGGGCGCGCGCGTGCATGTGGGCATCGCCCGCGGCCACGCAGGTCAAGCCCGCTTTCGCGGCGATGGCCTCGATGGACTCGATGCGCGCCGCATCGTCGGCGCCGCGGTGCAGCTCGATCGCGGCCCACGCGTTGCCGGTAAATTGAGACGCGATCCAGGTTGCGTCGTCATTCCCGCTGTTTCCATCGTCGTTCCCGCGAAGGCGGGAATCCAGCCCAGGCAGCCATATGGCTTGCAACCCTTCAGGTGCCGGCGGGATATCGTCACGCGCGAGCCGGTAAGTCCCCTTCTCCGCCGCGCGCCGCGCGAGCGTGACGAGCTCGCAAAGCGTCTCGTAACCGCGAATGTTCGCCGCCAGCAGCACCATCTTCAGGCCATCGACGAGCGTGAATTCCGAGCCGATGATGAGCTTGAGCTTCACGTCCTTGGCGGCGACGTGCGCGCGCACCACGCCCGCGACGGAGCACTCGTCGGTGATGGCGAGCGCGCGGTATCCCAACTCTGTCGCGCGATGGACCAGCTCTTCGGGATCGGAAGCGCCGCGCAGGAAGCTGTAGTTGGTAAGACAGTGCAACTCGGCGTAGCCGGGAATCACGAGAACACTCCGTGCATGTACCACGCCTGCGCATTGCGATGCTCGCGAAAGATCCAGAACGTCTCGCCGCGCGGGTTCGCGGCCACGTAGTAATCACGGCTCACTTCCGCCCCATCCCACCATCCCGCCTCGATGCGCTCGGGGCCCGCGGCCAGGTTGAGCGTTCCCTGATAGCTCGGTGCGCCTTCTTGCGTGATGAGGCGTTGTGGGCGATGGAGCAGCCAGGTGGGGCGAAGCGGAATTGGGCCCCGGTCTACACCGGGGTGACGTTTCGTCATCCCGGCGTAGGCCGGGATCCAATTTCTATCGGGACGGTGATCGTCGGCGATCACGATGCCAAACACTCGCTCACTTCCGAGGCGAGCAGCCAGCCGTTCGATCAGGCGTTGCCGGTCGACTGCCTGCTCACGTGCGCCCGGCAGCCACGTCGATTCGCGCGGGACGTAGGGAAGCAAGGCCTCGGCGTGAAGGACAAGGCCGATCGTGGGAGCGGCGAGCGTGAGGCGTCCCAGCCGCTCGCGCGCGATGGCGAGAATGAAATCCGCCTCGTGTTCGGGAGAAGAGAAATCGAGCGCGACGCGAGTGCGGGACTTGCGCCCATGCTCGAGAACGAGCGCGAGATGCTGCACCCCGGCTCCGCGGCCGCGCATCGCGCCTTCGAATTCGGTGAGCATGCGGCGCAGCGGAAATAAAAGCGCCTCGACTCCGTCGGCTTCGGCGGGCAACTCGAGGCGCGAGCGAAAACGCGGCGGCGCGGCATAGGGCACGCGCGGATCGGCGAGCTGCCCTAGCAACCGGTCGAGGGAAGCGACGATCTCCGGGCCGAAGCGTTTCGCGATGCCTTCGTGAGGCAGCTCCAGCATGTCGCGCAGGCGAAGGACGCCGAGGTCAGTCAGGCGCGCGAGCGTTTTCTCGGGCCAGTCGAGAAGGAAGAGCGGAAGGTCGGCGATACGAGCGCGCAGGTCGGCGATCTCGAGGCAGCTTCGCACCTGCAAGCCGCGCGCTTCGGCTCGTGCAAAAAGACGAGCCGCGAGCGGAGTGGGCGCGATGCCGAGTGCGGCGTGAAAGCCCAGATCGTGGACGCCGCGCCGAATCGCCGAGGTGAGCTTCGCGTGGCCGTCGAAGAGCTTCAAGCTCGCGGCGACATCGAGCACGATGCCCTGCCCGTCGATGCTCACCATGGGCGTGAACTGCGCGGCCCACGCGGCGAGGCGCTCGAGCGTTTCGCGTTCCTTCGAAAGCTCGCGCGCGATGACGCGCAGATTTCCGGCGAGCGCCTTTGCAGCTGCGACCGCCAGCCCCTCGCGAATGCCGGCCTCGCGCGCCGCCTGGTTCGCGTTGCACACGAGAGGACGCTGCGTAGTACCTTCGGAGATGACGAGCGGATCCGTCGTGATGCCGCCGCGCTCGGCGATTTGAAGTGGCAATGCGGGCAACTCGAGGGCGACCCAGAGCATGGAAGGACTTTAAACGACAGCGAGCAAGCGTTCGGAGTGAACTCGGGGAGCGGTGATTGGGCCCCGGCCTACGCCGGGGTGACGACCCGTGGCGAGCGAAATCGGTGTGGTCAGTGACGGGCCGCGGCGCTTGGGAATGCGAATCTTGAGAAGCCCAGCTTCGCGCTCGAGCACGACGCGCAAATGCGCCGGTGTGGAATGGCGCTCCGCCGCGGTCGAGCGAAACAGCACCGCCATCGAGCGTCCCGCCTCCGCCGCCATCTGAAGCCTTCTCAGCAGCGCGTAATCGTTGGACTCGCCCAGCCACAGCAGCACCGCTCCGCATGCGCCCGAGCGCAGCGACTGCTCGGCGGCCCAGAACGCGTCCTCGCGATTGGCGGGACGCAACACGAGGCAGCGCTCGAGCGCGAGACCCGATTGCGCGAGCGCCGGCGCATAAGGAAGGTATGGAGGGTTGATCCAACCGATCATGCGATCGCCTTCACTTGCCCGCATCATCGCGCCGGAAAGGAAGGACACCTCGCCGATACCGGCACCGTCGTGAAGAACTTCCGAGAGCGTCCCTGTGGGCCAGCCGCCCCCAGGCAACTCGCGGTCGAGCGCGGCATGGCCCGTTGCCACCGCCGGCTGCGTGACCTGCTCCATCTCCCCACCGCGCCAGACACCCGGCAGCTTCGACAAAGCGGCTACCGAGAGCTTCATGCGCGCGCGTTCAGATTGCGGATCAAGCCGACGACGATGCCTTCGATCCAGAGTTTCACGTGGTTCAAATCGAGATGCAGCGTTTCGAAATCGGAATTGGCGGGGATGAGCTCGACCTTGTGCCCGCGCATCTTGAGGCGCTTGACGGTCACGTCATCTCCGATGCGCGCCACGACGATCTGCCCGCTCTTGGCCGCGGTGGTGCGGTGGACGACGACCCAGTCGCCGTCGAGGATGCCCTCGTCCTTCATGCTCAAGCCGCGCACCTGGAGAAGGTAATCGGCACGCGGGTTGAAGAGCGATGGATCGACGGCGTAGTGGCCGAGCGTGTTTTCGATGGCGAGCATGGGGCTTCCTGCAGCCACGCGACCGATCAGGGGCAGGCCCGCTTTTTCCTTCAGGCGGATTCCGCGTGCAATTCCCGGCGCCAGCTCGATCGCTCCTTTCTTCTCCAGGGCCGCGAGATGCTTGAAGACCCCGTTGGTTGACGCGAGACCGAGGGCCTTCGCCAATTCAGGCTGGGAGGGAGGCCTTTGATGCTCGGCGATGTGGCTGCGAATAGCCTCGAGGATCTCGGCCTGGCGCATCGTGAGAGGAATCTTCATAGGTGATAGTATTATCACCTCACGCTAAAAAGTGCAATCCCCTCCCTTCAACATTGCCTAAGCACTTCATTTAACGTAGGTTCAGTCACGGGCTGCAGAGCTCATAACAAGATTAGGGGGCTCTAGATGATCCGGCCCGTTCGCATATCTCGGCACAGGTTGTCCATGCGCCATCCCCTCATCTTTTCCATCCTGCTTCTTGCCGCGGCCAACACCTACGCCGCGGTGGCCGACGACGTTCGCGGCCTCCACGAAAAGGGTCGAGCCCAGGAAGCCTACGAGCTGGGAACCCGAAACCAGGATCGCTTCGGAGACCCCGCCTTCGACCTCGCCTTCGGCATGGCAGCGATCGACGCGGGCCATGCGGGCCCCGGCGTTCTTGCCCTCGAGCGCTACCTGCTCGCCTACCCTGCCAGCACCAACGCGCGTCTCGAGCTCGGCCGCGGCTATTACCTGCTCGGCGAGTACGACCGCTCGCGCGAAGTGTTCAACGAGGTCCTGCAGCACAATCCGCCGCCGGAAGTGCGCCGCAAGGTAGACCAATTCCTCGTCGCGGTAAGCGAACGCGAGTCGCTGTTTCGCACCACCACGCGTGGCTTTTTCGAAGCCGGCGTGGGCCGCGACTCCAACGTCAACAGCGGCGTCGACAACGGCATCGTCAACGTGCCGATTTTCGGCCCGGTGCAGATCGCGAGCGAAGGCGTGAAGATCGCCGACAATTTCGCGACACTGGCCGGCGGCTTCCAGGTGACTCGCCCGATCGGTCACGGCATGGCGCTCTTCGCGGGCGTCTCCGCAGACGGACGCTTCCATCGCGATGCGGACGCCTTCAACCAGGCGAGCGCGAACCTCGTCGCGGGAGCGAGCTGGCTGCGCGGCGACTCGATGATCCGCGCCTCGCTTGCGGGCAATACCTTCTACGTCGACAACGACCGTTACCGCAACGTCTACGCCGCGACCGGCGAATGGCACGGAAAGCTCGGCGCGTCGAACACCGTTTCGCTCTTCGCGCAGGAAGCGGAGTTGCGCTACGCGGGCGACAACAAGGTTCGCGATTCGCGGCTCGCCGTGCTGGGCGCCGGCTTGCACACCGCGCTCTCGGTCGGCTGGCAGAGCGAGGCGTCCATCACGGCGCACATCGGCCGCGAGGCCAACCGCAGGGATCGCGATGACCTCGGGCGTGATCTCGCTGGCGTGCGCCTGGCCCTGACATGCGCGCCGATGGAACGTTGGAGCGCGGGACTCTCCGCAACGTGGCAGGAAAGCCGCTACCTCGAGGACGACCTCCTCTTCGGGACCCGCCGCCGCGACCGCTATACCGCCGTCGAAGGATCCGTCTCCTACGCGTTCACTCCGGCGCTGTCGCTGCGCCTTGAGGGCGCCTGGATCGACAACCACTCGAACATCGACCTCTACAAGTACGACCGCGCCGTCGGAGCGCTCAAGCTGCGCTACGACTACAAGTGAGGCCCGCCATGCGTAACCTGATTCGATTCGCCGTTCTCGTTTTTTTCGCCGTGCAGATGCCCGGCGCGTTCGCGCAAGCCGTCGGACGCATCATCGCCTCGAGCGGGGATGTGACGGTGGTCCGCGCCAATGCGCCGCAACCCGGCCCGGTTGGCACCGCATTGCAGGTCGGCGACCTCGTGAGGACCGGCGTGCAGGCGAACGCGCAGTTGTGGCTCGCCGATGCTTCTGTCGTGGCGTTGCGCCACGGGAGCGAGTTCCGCATCGATCAATTCACCTTCCGCGACAACCCGGTGAACGACCGCGCCTTCTATAGCCTGCTGAAAGGCGGGCTGCGCACGGTTGCCGGCGTTATCGGCTCGGTCAACCGGAGCAGCTACCAGTTGGCCACGCCGCACGCGAACATGGGACGGCGCGGCACGCAGTTCGCGATCGTCGCGTGCCAGAACGATTGCGCTGAGACTAGCGGAACACTGGCGGCCAACGGAACCTATGGCGGGATCTTCGAGGGCCGCATCGGTGTCATCAACAACGCGGGTGAGGCGGAATTCGGCGTGGGGGAGTTTTTCTTCGTGGCCGACCTCAACTCCCCTTGACGGCGTTCTCCACCACGCAGAATGTTTCGGCGTCAGGGGTTCCGGCTGTTGTCGGCATCAGGACGCCGACCACCCCCGGGGCCGGCGTGACGGGATTCACGGGCGCATGGATCGATGGCGGACCGGGAACGCCGTTCACGACCGTCGATCCGGGCGGAGGCACTGCCTTCGCTCCACCCATCGTCGCGACCGTGTCGGGCAGCGGGGCGAGCCAAACCCTGGCCTCGTTCAGCGCAACCCAGGCCCAAAGCACGGCCGGAGTCATTCGTCGGCCCACCGAGAGCGGCGGACCGATCAACGCGTCAGTCGGATCGCTTGGCACCGACATGGTCGGATCCGATCCCGTCGGCAATGTCCATTGGGGCCGCTGGATCAACGGAACCACTGTGACCTTCGATCCCGTTCTCGGACAGGTCACCGAAACCCCGCGGACGGGGATGCACTATATTTATGGCGACGCGACTTCGGAAGCCGTCATCGGGGCGAAGACCGGCGCCTTTGCCTACTCCGACGTCGGCGGCACCACGCCAACGGATAACAATGGCGGCCAGGCATCGAGCTTTTCGTTCGGGCCGATCACTGTGAACTTCACGACACGGGCGGGGAACGTCAGCGCCGTGACCCTTACAGGAGCGGGATCGAACTTCAGCTTCTCGAACCTCCCCTTCAGCTTCCAACTGCGATCGGGGCAAGGCGCGGGCTACGAAGGGAGCGGCCTTGGCACCTGCACAGGGGGAACCTGTAACGGCTCTCCGGGTAACGCGAGCATCGCGTTCGCCGGAGTCTTCCTCGGACCCACCGGGAACCTGCTTGGCACGAGCTGGCACTTGGGACCCAACAGCGGGGCTAACAACTTCGGCAACTTGATGTTCACCGCCGTGCGCCTGTTCAAGTGCCCTACCTGTCCTTAAGGCTTTAGAACGCCGGGCGAGCTTTGCCCGGCTCGCCTGCTTGACATTATTCACCCAAATGGGTGAATATAGTCACATGGACCTCGACCACACCCTCGTCGCCCTCGCCGATCCCACCCGGCGCGCGATCCTGCAGCGCCTCTCCGCCGGCGAAGCGCGTGTGACCGAGGTCGCCGCACCCTTCGACATCTCGCTCAATTCCGTCTCGAAGCACATTCGCATCCTCGAGCGCGCCAGGCTCGTCCGCCGGCGCGTGGCGGGGCGCGACCACTTTCTTTCCTTCAATGCGGCCCCGCTCGCCGAAGCCTCCAAGTGGATCGAGCAAAGCCGTGCCTTCTGGACCGGTCGCCTCGACGCCCTCGAGGCGATGCTGCGCGCGGAAGACGCGATCGCCGCCGCGAAGAAGGACGCCTCCCCTCCCCCTCCCCCCAAGCGCAAACCAAGGAGAAAGAAATGAACGACATCGGTACTTCCAAGATGGGCACTTCCACCGAGCCAGGCACGGTGCGCCTCGAGCGTCTGCTTCCCGGACCGATCGAGCGCGTCTGGGCCTACCTCACCGAATCCGACAAGCGCGCGACATGGTTCGCGGGCGGAACGTTCGACCTGCGCGTGGGCGGCAGGGCGGACCTGCATTTCGATCACTCGAACATTTCGTCGGAGAAGACTCCCGACGAGTACAAGGCCAAGAAGAGCGACTGGCCCGAAACGATCACGCGCGTGGAGCTCCCGCGCCTTCTGAGCTACACCTTCGGGCCTGGGGGTCCTGAATCGGAAGTGACGTTCGAGCTCGAGCCTCGCGGCAAGGACGTGATGCTCGTCATCACCCATCGCCGCCTCGCCGACCGCAAGATGATGGTCGGCGTCGCGAGCGGTTGGGACGCGCACGTGAGCATCCTCGCCGACCGCTTGAACGGCGTCGAACCACGGCCCTTCTGGACTACGCACGCGAAGCTCAAGCGCGAATACGAGGCGAAGCTGTGAGCGCGCATCGCGTCGTTTCCCACGACAAGTGGGTGGAAGCGCGCAGGAAGTTTCTCGCGCTCGAGAAGGCCTTCACGCGCGAGCGCGATGCGCTCACCCGCAAGCGGCTCGCGCTCCCGTGGGAAAAAGTCGAGAAGCAGTACGTCTTCGACGGCCCCAACGGAAAGGAATCGCTCGCCGATCTCTTCGGCGGGAAGAGCCAGCTCATCGTCTACCACTTCATGTTCGGCGCCGACTGGGACGAGGGTTGCCCGGCCTGCTCGTTCTGGGCCGATAACTTCAACGACATCATCTTGCACCTCAACCAACGCGATACCACGATGATCGCCATCTCGCGCGCCGCCTTGCCCAAGCTGGAAAAGTTCAAGAAGCGCATGGGCTGGAGTTTCAAATGGGTGTCGTCCGGCAGCAACGATTTCAACCGGGACTTCGGGGTCGCGTTCACGCCGGAGGAGGTTGAGAACGAGAAAGCTCTCTACAACTACACCATGCAGAATCCGATGGCCACCGAGCGCGAAGGCGCGAGCGTCTTCTTCAAGGATCCCGACGGCAACGTGTTTCACACCTACTCGGCCTACGCGCGCGGCATCGACCTCGTGAACACCGCGTACAACTATCTAGACCTGGTGCCCAAGGGCCGCGACGAGAAGGATCCGCTCGACTGGATCCGGCATCACGACAAGTACAAGGACTGACCTCGATGATTTGCTGCCTGGCTGTGGGCGCGGCGGTCGTTGCGGCTGGCGGGGTTGCGGCCGCTACCAAACGGCGCGGTTCAGCGGAAACACGAACACCTCCCGCCGCCGACCTGCCCGCGATTGCCGAATACGCCGGTGGTGATGGAAGGAAACCCGACGGCGGTACGTCTGAACGAGGTGGAGACCGTGATTAGCCTCGCGGAGGCGGCGCAGCTCTCGGGTTTACCGCCCGACGACATTCGCCATTACGAAGCCGCCGGAGTCATTCCCAGGGCAGAGCGTGGAGCGTCCGGGCGCCGAGTCTTTCGGGTGGAAGAAGTCCGCAGGCTTCGATTGATCCGGCACGCGCGCGATCTTGGATTTCCGATCCAGGACATCAAGCGGTTGCTATGGGGACGATCTCGAGGAGACAAACATGAGTGAACTACGGTATCCAAACGAAAGCAGGGAGTATCGCGACGCGCGCGAATCATTGCTCAAAGACGAACAAGAGCTTGTCGACAAAGTCCTGTCTGTGGCGGAAAGACGCCGCAAGCTACCTCCCGGCGGACAGCTAAAAGAGGACTACGTCTTCCAGTGGGCCAACGATGGAAAAGTAGGAAAGAGCGTGAAGTTCTCCGAGCTATTTGCAGACAAGAACACGCTGCTGCTTTACTCATTCATGTACGGTCCGAATTGGGACAATCCCTGTCCCTCGTGTACGTCACTGGTCGATGGGTTCGATCGAAGCTCGTATCAGGTCACTCGAAATGCCGCGTTTGTCGCAATTGCCAAAGCCCCGGCCGAACGAATCAATGCGTGGGCCCAAAAACGGGGATGGTCGCAGATCGCGCTGGATTGGAATCTCATGGACTTCACACCCGAGGGGCGGCCGGACATTCCCACTCCGCCACAAAAGTTCAGGTCCGAATTCCTGGAGAAGCACTATCTGAATAAGGAGTAGGCGAAGCTAGACCGTCGCCGCGGCGCGCGCATTGCGTCGGCGATACAGATAGAGCAGGAACGCGAACAGGGTTCCGCCCGGCATCACGATTTCCAGCAGCAGATAGGGGCCGAAGGCCTGGCCGCACCGAGCCAACATCCCTGAAATTTTCACAAGTGCTTGCATGTGTCGCTCCGTTGGTTGGTGGCCCGAATCTGCGGCCTTCATCAACCAGTCGAACGACACGACCAGGTCTCGACAGCGATATTTTTCGAAGGAATTGTCGAAATTCGCGCTAGCTGTTCGACGAGGGATGTCAGACCCGAAACTCGAGGGCCAACATGCCCGTTGCCTACGTTTTGAATGCGCAGATCCTCCGCCTGCTGGCGGCGGCACGACTTCCCGGAAATGGAGCGGGATGGTCCGCTCCGGGAAAAAAGAAAACGCCCCTGCGGGGCAAGCGCAGGGGCGTCAGGCGTTCGGGATCAATGTCCTGAGGTTGCTTTCTCCGCCCTCTCCGCGCGCACCGTTTTGCGAATCGGCCGCACCGGGCGCACCTCGATGCTACCTACCTTGGCAGGGGGAATTCGCGAGGCGAGCTGTATCGCTTCGTTCAGATCGCGCGCCTCGATGAGGTAGAACCCGGCCAGATGCTCCTTGGTCTCGGCGAAGGGACCATCGGTCACCGAGACCTTGCCGTTACGCACGCGCACGGTCGTGGCGGTCGAGACCGGCTGCAGCGCTTCCGAGGCGATGCAGTGGCCGGTCTGCCGGATCGACTCGTCGTAGGCGACGCAGTGGGCGTCGGGAACGCTCTCGAAGGCGCGCTCTTCTCCGTAAACCAGGCACAGGTATTTCATCGATTCCTCCTCAGCCGTGCGCGGGAACGATATCGCGAAAACGCTCGATCGACTCGCTCGGCGGGAAATCCTCGAGCTCGAAGAACTGGCGCACTTCGATTTCGGCTTGGCCACCGTCGACGGCCGGATTGGGATAGCGCCGTGTCCATTCGAGCGCCTCTTCGCGCGACTTCACGTTGATGATCGTGTACCCCGCCACGAGCTCCTTGGTTTCCGCGAACGGCCCGTCGACGAAGCTGCGCTGCTGACCCTGGTACTTGATGCGCCAGCCCTTGCCGCTCGTCTGCAGGCCGGCCGCATCGACCAGCACGCCCGCCTTGGCTAGCTCTTCGTGGTACGCCGTCATTTCGGCAAAGAGGCTTTCCTTCGGCATCACGCTCGCCTCGCTGTCCTTCGTCGCCTTCACCAGGATCATGAATCTCATCGTCGTATCTCCTTGAGTTGTCGGGAGTTTCGATTCCCTTGCCTTCGGGGCCTCTACCCCTAGTCGATTGGCGAGACGCCAATTCGACACGGCCCAATCAATTTCGCAATTCCGCAAGGCGCCGCTCGAGAAAGCGCCGCTCGGGCTCCTGCCGCGCGAGGGCGAGCGCCTTCTCATAGGAAGCCCGCGCCTGCGCGCCCTGCCCCAGCCGCCGCGAGAAATCGGCGCGCGCCGCATGGGCGAGGTGGTAATCGGTGAGCTCACCCCGAGCGAGGATCGCGTCCACAAGCGCGAGACCCGCGGCGGGGCCGTCGCGCATCGCCACCGCCACTGCGCGGTTCAGCTCGACGATCGGCGATGGATCGATACGCATCAGCACGTCGTACAGTCCGACGATCTCGCGCCAATCGGTTGCCGCGGCATTCGGCGCTTCGGCATGGACCGCCGCGATCGCGGCTTGGATCGTGTATGCCCCGAAACGCCGCGACGCGAGCGTCCTCTCCACGAGGGAAGCGCCCTCCGTGATCATCTCCCGATTCCAAAGGCCGCGGTCCTGGCTCTCGAGCAGGATCAAGTCTCCCGATGGCGAGGTGCGCGCCGCGCGGCGCGACTCCTGCAACAGCATGAGCGCCAGCAAGCCGGCCGCCTCGGGCTCGGGCAGCAGCTCGACCAGCAAGCGGGCGAGCCGGATCGCCTCGGCCGACAGGTCGGCGCGCGTGACGGAGGCACCCGATGACGCGGAATAGCCTTCGTTGAACACGAGGTAGACCACGCGCAGCACGGCGTCGAGCCGCTCCGGCAGCTCCGCCTCCGACGGCACTTCATAAGGAATGCGCGCGTCCCGGATCTTCACCTTGGCGCGAACAATGCGCTGGGCGAGCGTGGGCGCGGGGGCGAGGAAGGCGTGCGCGATTTCCTCGGTCCTCAGGTCGCAGACTTCGCGCAACGTGAGGGCGACCTGCGCATCGGGCGCGAGCGCCGGGTGGCAGCACGTGAAGATCAGCCGCAGCCGGTCGTCCTCGATCTCGTCGGCTTCCCGCGTGGCTTCCTCGGCGGCGAGCGCCTCGACGTGCTCGGCGTGATCGTCCAGCGCGTCGAAGCGCGCGTTTCGGCGAATGCCGTCGATCGCCTTGAAGCGCCCGGCCGATACGAGCCAGGCACGCGGGTTCGCGGGCACGCCCTCGCCTGGCCATTGCTCGAGCGCGGCGCGGAAGGCGTCGTGCAGCGCCTCCTCCGCGAGATCGAAATCCCCGAGAAGGCGCACGAGCGTGGCGAACACTCGGCGCGACTCGGTGCGATACACGGTATCGACCGCCTCGCGTGCTCGAGCGGCGGCCTCGGGTCCATGCTGCGCGGTCGGCATCGCAGCAATATTACCCGCGGTTCTGGCCTCGGTGCGCCCACTCTAGTCCTCGCGGTTGTTGGCGGCTGCCACTGGAACTCATCGACCATCCCGCATGTCAACGTAGGACACCGATCCCACCGGTCCGGATAGGGATCGCGTTACCGCGCACGAACATCAATACCTCCAGGCCCATCGCGAATGGATGAGGAGACATCATGTGCGCGCGAAACCTTGTGGCAATCGCAGTACCAACGATCGCACTTTCCATCTCAAGCTGTGCCGCTCCCTCGGCGCTAAATGACTACGCGAAGAGCATCGAGCGAGCCATCAACGATGCGATCGCCGCCGGTGCGGCGGACCACGCGCCCTTCGAGCTCGACCTCGCCCGGGAGAAGCTCAAGACGTCTTCAGCGAGAATCTCCGGGCTTGCGCGCCAATGAGCCGGCCCAACGCCCGGCCTTCGGCACTGGGGCATGCCCCTCTCGTCTTGATCTGCCTCGCCGTCGCTTCTCAGTTCGGGTGCGCATTCGTTCCGAAGACAAACCATCGGCTCGAGGACGCGAAGGCGGGCTTCCAACGCTTGAGCGCCCTCCCCGGCTGCCATAGCCTTGCGCAAGAGCTCGCAACTTTGATCCTCACTTCATCGGCCCGTTAGAAGGGAAGCCGCAATGCAGACCACCGAACTTCGTTTTCTTGTCGTCGAGGACCACAGCTTCCAGCGCTGGATCGTGGCCAATACGCTGGAAAGTCTCGGCGCGCAGCTCGTCATCTCCGCATCCGACGGACAGGATGCGCTGAACCTTCTCGCCGTGCGTGAGCCGCCGATCGATATCATCATCACCGACCTGGATATGCCGGGCATGGACGGCATGGAATTCATTCGCCACATCGGGGAAGGCCGATATCCCGCGTCGCTCATCGTCGCGAGCGCAATGGAACCCGCGCTCATCGCAGGCGTGGAGGCCATGGCGAAGGCCTACGGAGTCAATCTCCTCGGCTCCATTGCGAAGCCCCTCACGACGAAGAAGCTCGAAGCCATGATCCGTGTATATATGCGGGCCCCGCTCGCCGAGTCGAGTACGGCCAAGCTCCCTTTCACGTCCGCGGATATCGCTGCCGGACTCGAGAAGGGCCAATTCGAGCCCTTCTTTCAGCCGAAGGTGGACGTGACGACACAGGAGACGAAGGGCGCGGAGACGCTGGTTCGTTGGCGCCATCCCGAGCTGGGGTTCATTCGGCCGGAGCACTTCGTCGAGACCGCGGAGCAAGACGATCTGATAGAGGCACTGACCGACGTGGTCATCAAGGCCGCCGTGCAAAATTGCGGCAAGTGGCGCAAGGCTGGCGTGGAGGTACCCGTTTCGGTCAACCTCTCACCCAAGTCGTTGAGCCGGGTTGGACTCGCCGAGCGCCTGATGAAGATCGTGGAGAACGCCGGGCTCTCGCCGAAGCACATGATCCTGGAGATCACGGAATCGGCGGCTGCAGGTCATCCGGGCCGGACGCTGGAGAACCTCACACGGCTGCGCATGCGCGGATTTGGTCTCTCGATCGACGACTTCGGAATGGGATATTCATCGTTGGAACGCCTGGCGGGCGTGCCATTCACGGAGCTCAAGGTCGACCGTAGCTTCGTGAAACACGCCTCGACCCGCAAGGCCAGCCGCGCGATGCTCGAGTCCAGCCTGGAGGCGGCCGCGAAACTCCAGATCGTGGCAGTCGCCGAAGGTATCGAGAACCGCACTGAATGGGAGCTCGTGCGTACGCTGGGATGCCAACTTGCGCAGGGGTACTACATCGCTCGCCCGATGGATGCCGAAGATTCTCAGGTTTGGTTCGAGTCGCGCATGAAGGCGCGCGCGACCGCATGAAGTTGCTGTTTTTTCTTTGGCGGTAGGTCAGCACTATTCAGCCGATTTCGTCTTCGCCGTTCTCCAGCGGCGAGCTTTTGGTGTTTGCAGGGCCGCCCTTGTTTCAGGCCATCCGCAGGTCTTGAGATCGCAGTCGGGATTCACCCAAAGGCGCTCCTTGGCACCGAGCGCAACGCACACTCGAGCAGCTCGACCATCTCGCCGCGCGTGGGTACGCGCGGCGAATGAATATCGAAGACACCAGGCCCGATGGCGAGGTCTCGATCGTGATGACATCGCCCCGGCGTCTTGGTTGCGGAGTTGCCATTTATATGGCATTATCAGTGCCATGAAATCAACCATCGATGCAGCAGGCCGCATCATCGTGCCCAAGGCGATGCGCGAAGCTCTCGGGCTCAAGCCCGGCCAGGCCCTGGAAATCCGGGTCGGCGAGGGGCGCATCGAGATCGAGATCGCTTCGACGCCGATGCAATTGAAGAAGAGGGGCAAGGGAATGGTGGCGGTCCCGAGCGCGGATCTTCCGCCGCTCACCGCCGAGCAGGTCCGCGAAACTCTCGAGCGCGCGCGGCGTTGAAGGCAGCCGATACGAGTCTCGTTGTCGCTGCGTTTGCGTCCTGGCATGAGAGTCACGAAGCTGCACGGCGTGCGCTCGACGGCGGACTGCGCCTCATCGAGCATTGCGCGCTCGAAACTTACTCCGTTCTGACGCGCCTGCCCGCCCCTCACCGCGCTCCTGGACCCGTCGTTCGCGATTTTCTCGAAGCGCGCTTTCCCGACTCGTTCTTGCGGCTAAGTCCGTCGGACTACAAGAGCTTCGTTCTGAAGTTGCCCGATCAGGCAATCACCGGTGGCGCTGCCTATGACGCGCTGGTCGCCGCCACGGCCGCAGGCTTCGATGCCGAGCTCGTCACCTGCGATCGGCGTGCGCTCCCGGTCTACGAGCGCTACGGGGTCCGCGCGCAATTCATCGGATAGCGGTGCGTACGCTGCCAGCAGCTACGCGGTTCTGGCTTAACCGTGCGGTGGGCATTACAATCCGAGCGCACAATGCCCCGCCAACTATTCCGACAAGAGGCGATCGACGCCCAGCGAGAGAAATTTCTCGGCGAGGCGACCATCGCCCGTCCCGTCCCCTTCTGGGTCTTCACCGTTCTCGCCGCGGGGATCGCCCTCCTCCTGATCGCTGTCGCGCTTTGGGGTCAGTACACGCGGCGTGAGCGCGTGGAAGGCTTCCTCGCGCTTGACACGGGTGCGGCGCGCGTCCTCATTTCCGATGCGGGACGGGTGACCGAGCTTCTAGTGAAGGAAGGCGACGAATTGAGGGCCGGCGATCCCATGGCCCGGATCTCGCTCGAGCGCACCACCGGCACGGGCGCCTCGACGAGCGAAACCGTGGCGCTCGAGCTGCAGAGCCGGCGCGCCATCCTGGAGAAGGAGCAGTCGCAATGGCGCGACCTGGGCACGCAACAGGTCGAGCAGGTGCGGCGCCGCGCGAGGGACCTGGACAGCGAGCTGGGCCAGATCGACCGTGAGATGAAGCTGCAGGAGACGCGCATCAAGAGCGCGCGCGACCAGCTCGACCGCTACGAGGCGCTCGCGGGAGAGAAGAAATTCGTCTCCGAATCGCTGGTCAAGGCGAAACGCGACGAGGTGACCGACCAGGAGATCAAGCTGCAGACGCTTCGCCGGCAGCGCGGGCAAGTCGAGCGCGACCTGGCCGCGGCGAAGATGGAGGAGCCCGCCATCTCGTTACGTTCCAAGGCGCAGGTCGAACAGGTCTCGCGCCAGCTGAGCGAATTGAAGGAAGGGATGGCGAACGTCGAAGCCAAGCGCGAATCGGTGATCCGCTCGCCAATGGCCGGTATCGTCACCAACGTGGCGGTGAACCAGGGCCAGTCGGTCGCCGCCGATGCGCAGCTTGCGACCGTCATGCCCAAGGGAAGCGGAATGCACATCGAGTTGCTCGTGCCTACCCGTGCGATCGGGTTCGTGAAGCCCGGGCAGGAGGTGGTGCTGCGCTACGAGGCTTTCCCGCACGAGCGCTTCGGCCAGTATCGCGGCGTCATCACCGACATCGGGCGCAACGTCTGGACGCAAGGCGAGCACATCGGCCCGCTTTCCGCGAAGGAGCCGGTCTATCGCGTCGACGTGAAGATGGAGCGCCAGTCGGTCGAGGCGCTCGGCCAGGAATACGCACTTCGTCCCGGCATGCTCGTCAACGCCGATCTGCTGCTCGAAAAAAGAACGCTGCTCGAATGGATCTTCGAGCCGGTCCTGCAGTTGAAGGGACGGCTCTAGGTGGGATTCCTCGCCGATCTCCTCTCCCCGCGCGTCCCCGTGATCCTGCAAAGCGAGGCGCCGGAGTGCGGCATCGCGTGCCTCGCGATGGTGGCGTCCTTCCACGGCCATCGTACCGATCTCTCGGCGATGCGCGTGCGCCTCTCGCCATCGCTGAAGGGCATCACGCTCAAGCACATCGCGCAGATCGCCGAGACCATGGGGATGACGGCGCGCGGCGTGCAGGTGCCGCTCGAATCGCTCGGCAAGCTGCGCCTGCCCGCGGTGCTGCACTGGGACATGAACCATTTCGTGGTGCTGACGAATGTCTCCGGCCGCAAGATCACGGTGCACGACCCGGCGCGCGGCAAGCGCGTCCTCACGCTCGATGAGGCGTCGCGGCATTTCACCGGTGTCGCGATGGAGTTCACGCCCACCACGGCGTTCCAGAAGAAGGACGAGCGCGAGAAGATCAAGTCGTGGCAGTTGCTGAGCGTCGCGTCCGGTTTGAAGGGCACGATCGCGCAGATCCTGCTGCTGTCGCTGGCACTCGAAGTGTTCGCGATCGCTATGCCGTTCTTCCTGCAGATGGTGGTTGATCGCGTTCTCGTCGGACGCGACCGCGATCTCCTCACCGTCCTGGGCATCGCGTTTTGCACGCTGGTGGTGATCCAGGTCGCAGTATCGGCGGTGCGTGCCTGGGTGGGCGTGTACCTCAGCACCAACATCAACCTGAAGCTGCTCACCACCCTCTTCAACCACATGCTGCGGCTGCCCCTGGCATGGTTCGAGAAGAGGAATATCGGCGATATCGTCTCGAAGTTCCGGAGCGTGGACGCGATCCAGCGCACGCTCACGACCACCTTCGTCGAGACCACCGTGGAGCGCTCCGGCACGCATTTCATCGAGACGCTGCGCGGGATGATGGCGATCAAGCTCAACTTGCGAGAGCCGGAGCGCCGATCGGCCTATCAGAACCTGGTGGTGGACCAGACCAACGCCGGCGTACGCGTGCAGAACGTCGGCATCCTGCAGCGCGCAGCCAATGCGCTCATCTTCGGTCTCGAGAGCGTCATCGTGATCTGGCTGGCTGCCCTCCTCGTGATGGAGGGGAAGTTCACGGTCGGCATGCTCTACGCCTTCATCGGCTTCAAGCTGCTCTTCCTCACGCGCGTCATCAACCTCATCGACAAGTGGAATGAGTTCCGCATGCTCGACTTGCACGCCGAGCGCATCGCGGACATCGCGTTAACGGAGCCCGAAGGCTCGAAGCCCGCGTTGCCCGGAGAGGTCGCGACGGGGCCATTGACGATCGAAGCAAAGGGATTGGGATTTGCGTATGGACCGGAGGGGTTCGTCTTCCGGGGCGTGAACCTGGTCATTGCCCCGGGCGAGACGGTCGCCATCGTGGGCCCTTCCGGATGCGGGAAGACGACCCTGGTCAAGGTGCTGCTGGGGCTCTTGCAGCCCACCGAAGGCGAAGTGCGCGTGAACGGCCGCAGCCTCGCGGACTGGGACGCAGCCCAGTATCGCGCCCGGATAGGCGCGGTGATGCAGGACGACCAGCTCTTCGTCGGAACCATCGAGGACAACATCAGCTTCTTCGACGCGGAACACGACCCCGCGCGCGCCCGCGAATGCGCCCGCACGGCCATGATCGACGAAGAGATCATGGCGATGCCCATGCAGTACAACACCATCGTCGGCAGCCTGGGTATGGCGCTCTCCGGCGGGCAGAAACAGCGAGTGCTGCTCGCCCGGGCGCTCTACCGCAAGCCCCAAGTCCTATTCCTCGACGAGGCCTTCGATCAGATGGACCTCGCGCTGGAACGGCGGATTAGTTCCGCTTTGTCAGAACGGTCGCTCTCCTTGGTAATAGTTAGTCATCGTTCTGAATCTGTTGCCGCCTCCACGAAACGAATTGAGCTTCCAACTAGAATCCCCGATCTCACTCAACTGACGGAAACCACCTCAAAACTACCAACAACAAAGGCAAGGTGAAGATTATCGGTTTGCGCAGATCGATATGTTCTTAGATGACCACGACTTTCTATCGGTCGTCTTAAATCAACTGCTCAGCCGAAAATAACTTCGCCGGACCCGCCACCAACAAAGGCTAGTTGAAGTTCGTTCAGTTCATGCAATTGAACGTCGCTCGCCTCGGCCGCTGCTTTTTCAACGATCGCCACTTCCACCTGGGTATGTTCCATTTTGTTTTCCTCTTGGGGGAGATTTGTTAGCCGAAAACAACTTCGCCGGACCCGCCACCAACAAAGGCCAGTTGAAGTTCGTTCAGTTCACGCAATTGAACGTCGCTCGCCTCGGCCGCTGCTTTTTCAACGATCGTCACTTCCACCTGGGTATGTTCCATTTAGTTTTCCTCTTGGGGGAGATTTGTTAGCCGAAAACAACTTCACCGGACCCGCCACCAACAAAAGCCAGTTGAAGTTCGTTCAGTTCACGCAATTGAACGTCGCTCGCTTCAGCGGCTACTTTTTCAATGACCGCGACTTCCGTTTCGCTGTGTTCCATTTGAAAACCCTCCTTTTGGTTGAAAGACCCAAAAAAACTACCAACATTGTCACCAAGAGTGCTATTTACCGGTCCCAGTGATAACTTGAAAAAGCGCCGGTAAGTCTCGGTTTCGCCAGTCAAAAATTAGGAGCCCGAATGTTGCACAAACGCAACACGTGGACCCCCTTTTCGACTCAACCGTGATAAAAGTGTGAACTAAATCACTTTATTTTTGCTGGATTTTCCACAACGTCCACAAAAACAATGGGTTATTTTTGACCTCTCCTGCCTACCAAGAGTTGGAAGCGCTGTCCGCTGCGTTGCAAGAGCCTGCGGAGTCGAACGTCAAAGTGGCGCTATCGCGCATTGCCCTGGAGGTAAATGCGCGTATCCAGACGGGCGCAGCGTCATCCTCGGAATACATTGTTTCGGTGATGAAGGCGCTAAAGAAGATTGACGGCGTTGCGCATCCGGAACTGCGAATAAATTGCTTAATCGACGCGTCTCATTATTTCTACATTATTGGTCAACCGTTTAGCGGGATAGAGCCGGCTGCGGACGCCGTGGATCTGGCATCAACCGCCGGACTTAAGCCACTGTTGAGAAAGGCTCTTACGTATTTGGGCGTGATGTACGCCGACACAGGAAACGTTTCGCGAGCGATAGAGGTTTACTCTCAGGCACTAGACCTCGCGCAAGAGTTGCGCGATTCAACTGCTGAGTGCTCGGTGTGGCAAAACCTAGGCGTCGCCCTGCTGTACGCAGCTCAATATCGCGATGCAATCACTACATTCGAGCACGTTGTCAGGCTCGCCAGCACTAATCCACATCTGCAGAAGCATCGAACTGCAGCCTTATCGAATATCGCGCTCTGCTGCCTTCACCTTGAGGATTTTTCACGAGGCCTGAAAGCAGCAGAAACGTGCCTTCAGGAGAGTACCGAACCTCATACTGCCGACGAAATGGTCGCGCGCGTTCTGAGAGAGAACAATTACAGCCGATTGCTTCTTGAGATCGGCAACTTTGACAAAGCTGGAGAGCGATGCGCGATTTCGCGACGCTATGCTGCTCAATCTAAGTCAGCCCGCGCGGAAATATCTGCTTCTGTCGCTGAAGGACTCTACGAAGTGCATTCGGGCAGGGTTGATGTCGGAATTTCTAGGCTCACTAATGCCTTGGAACGAGCGCGGTTATTGCGATCCATGTTGCGTGATGCGTTGGCTGCACTTGTAAAGGCGTACGAGATTATCGGGCAGCCGGAGCGGGCATTGATTTACCTCCGCGAAATGATGGAGACATTGCGTCAAACTCAGCAAGAAAATGCTCTTAAGCACGTAAACCTGCATCTAGAGCGGCTGCGACAAGAGGTGGTCGGGGAAGCACCGATTGCAACGCGGCTGCAACGTCATGAAGCCGCTCTGCAAGGCAAGGTTGCGCAACAAGAGCTGTTTAAGTCGCGGATTGAAATGCTCGAGCGCTTAGCAGTGACCGCGGAGTTGCGTGACGATTCGACAGGAGAACACTCCTATCGAGTGGGAAAGCTCGCGTCCCTTCTCGCTCATGAGTTTGGTTGCGAACAAGATACTTGCTACATGATTGATCTTGCCGCACGCCTTCACGACATCGGAAAAATTGGCGTTCCCGACGCGATTCTCTTGAAGCCCGACAAGCTGAATGAGTCGGAGACTCAAATTATGCGCACGCATACGACTGTTGGCGCAGAGCTGCTCTCAAAGAGCAACATTCCTCATATGCAAATGGCGGAGGAAATTGCTCGCCATCATCATGAGTGGTGGGACGGATCAGGCTACCCAGGCAACGTTTCTGGATCTGCAATTCCACTTGCTGCTCGTATCACTGCTTTGGCTGATGTCTTCGATGCCCTTACGCATAAGCGGCCCTACAAGATAGCTTGGCCGATGGATGCGGCACTCGATGAAATTGCTCAGTTGAAGGGACGACAGTTTGATCCACAGCTGACGGATCTTTTCATCGTTATGGTTGGAAGACTGAGACAGGATCATATCGATGTCGATGCGTACTTGGGCCAGGCAGCTCACGGCTCAACATTTCTTCAGGCCAGGTCGCGCATCTGGAATGCCCTTCATCGAAGCCACGATAGAGATGGAGGGAACAGCGATAGCAGGCTTGATACGCAGCGCTGAGGTAGACGTGTCAGCCTCTCTAGAGATGTATCCAGGCTCGAAATAAAATAAAGTCCGGGGCACCGGCTTGGTGAAGAGCGGAGCGAGGGCAAAAGCTTTACTTTTCCTGACCCAAACGCGTCGCTGACCTACATTTGGGTTTGACCGGAATTGCTGAAAAAGCTAAAATATTCAGCTTCTTCGCGCATTCCCCGATAGCTCAGTTGGTAGAGCGACGGACTGTTAATCCGCAGGTCCCTGGTTCGAGCCCAGGTCGGGGAGCCAGCATCGAGAAAGAGGGTTGGCGCAGAGCCAACCCTCTTTTCATTCAACTACTGCACGAGCCCTTTCTCGATGTCGTAGCGCGTCCAAAGCGTCGTCAGCAATTCCGCGATAACGACATGGCAGCCCTGCGGACACTCCGTGGGCGTGCCGATGTGCCAGTTCGCGGAGACGTCATCCGGGGGTTGCCGCCAGTAGGGAAGCGGCACGTGGCAAGTGGTGCATTGCATCGGCCGCAGCTTCTTGAACTCGCGATCGAGGATCCCGTAGAGCTGGGCAGGGCTTATGGTGGTTCGAGACACGGGTAGTTTGATCCGCATGAGAGCGATATCGTTCCCGCCAACAGCCCCGGGATATCATTCGAACCCATGGCCCGGCGCGTCGTCATCGCATTACTCACCCTCTTGTCGCTCGGCGGCACGCCTGCTTTGGCGCAGGTCCGATCCGTCTTCCTCGAAGACCTCACCTGGACCGAGGTTCGGGACGCGACCCGGGCGGGAAAAACGACCATCATCGTGCCCATCGGCGGCACCGAGCAGAATGGCCCGCACATGGTGCTGGGCAAGCACAACGCGCGCGTGAAGTTCCTCGCCGGGAAGATCGCCACCACCCTGGGCAATGCTCTCGTGGCACCCGTGATCGCCTACGTTCCCGAGGGCGAGGTCAATCCGCCCAGCGCCCACATGCGCTTTCCGGGGACGATCACAGTGCCCGAGGATGTCTTCGAGAAGACGCTCGAATCCGCCGCGCGCAGCTTTCACCTCCATGGCTTCAAGGACATCGTCTTCATCGGCGATCACGGCGGCTACCAGAAGGCGATGGCCAGGGCCGCGGCGAGCTTGAACCGCGAATGGATCAAAACCCCGGCGCGGGCACATGCGATCGAGGACTACTACACCGCGGCCGAGAAGGACTTCACGCAGAACCTTAGGGGCAAGGGATTCACTGCGGAAGAAATCGGAACGCATGCGGGTCTCGCGGATACCTCCCTCGCAATGGCTGTCGATCCGAGTCTGGTCCGCACCGACCCGCTGAAGGCTGCGCCGCGAAACAAGGCGGACGGCGTCTACGGAGACCCGCGGCGCGCGAGCGCCGAGCTCGGCAAGGCGGGACTCGATCATATCGTCGAGCGCAGCGTCGAATCCATCCGGAAAGCGACGGCCCGCCGTTAGAATGGGGGACACGACGACTCGGAGAGCCAAAAAAGTGCCCCAACAAAGACGCCGCGGCGCCCTCCTCTGCGCCGCACTCGGCTTCACCTTTTGCGAAGCCAACGCCCAGATCCAGACGGTGCCGGGAATGCCTCCGGTCATCGATCCGGAAAATCTCTACAGCGAGACGACCTCCGACAAGGTGAGCCCTGCCCTCGCCGGCCACCGCGAGCTGGTCTACGTCCCGCACGTGCAATCCAATGACGTATACGTGATCGATCCGAAGACCTTCACCGTCATCGACAAGTACAAGGTCGGATTGAACCCGCAGCACATCGTGCCTTCGTGGGACATGCAAACGCTGTGGGTCACGAACAACGCCGAGCGCACGACCAAGGGCAGCTTGACGCCGATCGATCCGAAGACCGGCAAGCCGGGCGAGGCGATCAACGTGGACGATCCGTACAACATGTACTTCTCGCCCGACGGCGCTTCCGCGATCGTGGTGGCCGAGGCGCTGAAGCGCCTGGACTTCCGGGATCCCAAGACGATGAAGCTGCAGTACTCGATCGCCGCCCCGGGATGCGCGGGAATCAATCACGCCGATTTCTCCATCGACGGCAAGTTCGCGATCTTCACCTGCGAGTTCGCCAGGAGCCTCGCAAAGATCGCCCTCGTGAACCGCAAGGTGATCGGCTATCTCAAGCTCTCGCAGGGCGGCATGCCGCAGGACATCCGCGTCTCGCCCGATGGAGCGACGTTCTACGTGGCCGACATGCACGCCGACGGCGTCTTCGTGATCGACGGCGACACTTTCAAGGAGACCGGTTTCATCAAGACCGGCAAGGGCACGCACGGCATCTATCCCAGCCGCGACGGGAAAAGCCTCTACGTGGCCAACCGCGGCTCGCACGTGATCCACGGCATGAAGGGCGGGCCGGGAAGCGTGTCGGTGGTGAGCTTCGCCACCGGCAAGGTCGAAGCGACGTGGCCCGTGCCCGGAGGCGGCAGCCCCGACATGGGCAACGTGAGCGCGGACGGGAAGACGCTGTGGCTCTCGGGGCGCTACGACAACGTCGTATACGCGTTCGACACCACGACCGGAGTGGCGAAGGTCATCAAGGTGGGGACCGAGCCGCACGGGCTCGCGGTGTGGCCGCAGCCGGGGCGCTACTCGCTAGGGCACACCGGCAACATGCGCTGAGGGGTCCGGCGCTGGCTACGCCGGCTTGTCCAGCAGCGAGGCGATGACGGGGCAGAATCCGCGCCCCTTCGACTTCCTGCACTTTGCTACGAGCGCTTTCAGCTGCCGGCGCATTTTCTGCAGGTGCGCGATGTGCACTTCGAGCGACGCGACCTTGGTCTCGGCGATGGCGCGAGTCTCGCGGCAGCTTTTCCCATCGGACATCGCGAGCAGGCTCTGTACTTCCGCGAGCGAGAATCCGAGCTGCTGCGCGCGCCGGATGAAAGCGATCTGCTCGAGCGCCAGCGGCGGATAGCGCCGTTGCCCTCCCGGCGGCTTGTGGGGCTCGTGGATGAGTCCGCGCCGCTGGTAATAGCGGATCGTCTCGACGTTTACCCCGGCGGCCTTGGCGAGCCCGCCGATGGTCATCCCCTGCCGCATTTTCCGCCCGCTCCTCGAAGGTCGACTATCAGCATAGAGGCCGTACCGCAGTACGTTGTCCATCGGCGGACAACAGCTTTCGCGGGCAGGACCCGAGGACGATCGAGATCGAGAATGCGGTCGAGCGCGCCTATTGGGTCAAGGCATTGGGAGTCTCCGAGGCGCAGCTTCTCGAGGCGCTCGGCGCGGTCGGCCCTTCGGCACAGAAGGTCAAGGACTTCCTGAAGCGCCGCTACCTGTAGCCGGGCACGGTCCTCGAGTGCTGGGCGCAGACCAGCTGGATCGATGCCGAAGCGTCCTCTGCGAAGCCCATGCGGGGGTAGGCACAAAAAAGCGGAAAACCTTCGATCGCCTGGAGCCGGTTCCACAGCTTCTCGATCTTGATCGCCGCGCCCGGATTGCCCTGGGCCCACAGGATCGCGACCATCTCGCCAAAAGCGCGCACGCTGCGGCCGGTGCGGCCGCGGGCTCGGTCGAGGAGATCTCCGGCGGTTTGCCTGAAGAGCGCCTCGTTGGGCTCGTCGTTCACCATGAATTTGGCGAGCGTCTCGGTCGCCAGCACCGCGACATAGCGCTCTTCCCAGCGCGCGCGGTCGATGTCGAGCCACTTGCCGCGCAGGCGCTTCTCGAGCTCGTGAAGGTGCGGGGCCGTCGACATCAGGACCACGCTCTCGCGATTCCTCAGCCCGCTGCTGACGAAGCCTTCGAGCGCGTCCATGAAAGTCGCCTCGTCGCCGTAGATCTGCACGGCGTGATCGCAGGTTCCGAGATCTCTCCAGAATTCCCGGGCCCTCGGGTTCTGCAGTGCGGTGACCGTCCCCAATTTCGTGCGCCTGTAGTAATTGTGACCATCAGTCTAGATAGCCAAAACGAGCTAGTCAGTCGGACAATTCCTACGTAGATTAATGATTTAGGAGGGACGCTTGGACCATATGCCGCAGCAAAGGCCCCGCTTTCTTGTCCTGGCGCTCTTCTTGCCGGGCCTGGCGCTTGCCGCGGGCGAGCCCTCGGAAGGCCGCAAGCTGGTGGCGGAGCACCACTGCGAAACCTGCCACAACAACAAGACGCTTGGGGACGCGCAGGCAGTCTACTTGCGCAAGGACCGCAAAGTAACGTCGATGGAAAAGCTCAAGGCGCAGGTCGCTCTCTGCAACAACGAGCTCGGCCTGAAGCTCTTCCCCGAAGACGAGGAACACATCGTCGCGTACCTCAACGAGACCTATTACAAGTTCACTTCGAAGTAAGCGACTCGCGCTCCATCGGTAAGTACGTGCCACAGGCGTTCACGCGATTCCGGGATTGCCATCGATGCCAATCAACTTCGGCACATTCAGCCTGGGCACGGCGATCGTCTTGCGTTCGCGAAGGTATTTGGTCACGACATCCCAGACAGGTTCACCCGTCACGCCCTCCGCCACCGGCGCCCAGCCGGCGACCTTGTAGAGCCTCGCCGCCTCGATCGGCTTTCCGTCCAACCGCATGTCGCTGATGCGCTTGCCCATGGTCTCGCCCGGCGTGCAGGTGTACGTGAGACCGCCGACGCGCACCATGTCCCCGCCCTGTTGGTAGTACGGATCGGGATTGAAGAGGTTGTCGCAGATGTCCTCGAG
>WNFI01091206.1_pt2 | contig 30381 bp, 23 predicted proteins | sample 5400471 | NCBI WGS metagenome assembly WNFI01 (sample SAMN13153348, study PRJNA577476) | soil metagenome | isolation source: 100 cm saprolite on Douglas fir-dominated hillslope | place: USA:California | collected 2013-09-17
CCCGCCACCAGCTTCGCCTTGTTGGTCTGCAGCGAGCCGAGGAAGTGCCACTCCACTCCCGGCAGCTCGGCCGACTTGTCCCGCAGCTCCTGCGCGTAGTTCTCGCCGAACGCCAGCTGGCCCGCCGCCACCGCCGCGCGCAGCTTCTCGACGGGTTGCAGCTTGCTGACCGCGACCAGCCTCACCGACGACTCCGCCCTGCCCGCCCGCGCGCAGGCGCGCGCCATCTTCTCGCGGACTACCGCGATACCCTCCTTCACGCCCATGGCAGCTCCACGCCTGCCTCGGCGAGCAGCGCCAGCGTCTCCGAAAGCGGCAGCCCGATCACGTTGCTGAAGCTGCCGTCGATACGCTCGACGAACGCGCCGGCGAGCCCTTGCAGCGCGTAGGCGCCGGCCTTGTCGTCGCCGTCGCCGGAGGCCGCGAGCCAGCGGATCTGCGCCTCGCTGAGCGGCGCGAATCGGACAGTGGTCTCCACCGCCACCGCCCGCTGCCCGACGCAGACGGCCGTGATCACCCGGTGCTCGACGCCTGAGAGCTTGCGCAGCATCCTCTCCGCATCGGACCGGTCGCGCGGCTTTCCGAGCACTTCGCCCTCGACGACCACGATGGTGTCCGCCGCCAGCGCGACATGGCCGGGCCGGGCGCGGGCCGCCGCCTTCTCCACCGCCATGCGCACAGCGAACCCCAGCGGCGGCTCGCCGGGGCGCTGCGTCTCGTCGACCTGAGCGCTCGCCTGCTCGAAGGCGATACCGAGCCGCTCGAGGAACTCGCGCCGGCGCGGCGAGGCGGAACAGAGCAGGAGCTTCATCAAAGGCTTTCGTATCGGAATTGGCGCGTCGCGACAACCCGGCGTACACTCTATGGAATGCGGGGCAAAGATCTGCTCCGCGAGCTGCAGCGCACCGTCGACGAGCTCGCGGTCCTCAACGAGATTGGCAAGGCGCTGACCTCGTCCTTGGACATCGGCGAGGTGATGCACGTCATCCTCGCCAAGGTCAGCGAGCTGCTCAAGCCGCGGAACTGGTCGCTGCTCCTCAAGGACCAGGCGACGGGCGAGCTGTACTTCCATGCCGCCGTCGGGGCGGGCTCCGATCAGCTGGTCGGCTCGCGCATCAAGCCGGGCGAGGGCATCGCCGGCTGGGTGGCGCAGCACAACCTGCCGCTCCTGGTGCCGAACGTCGCCAAGGACCCGCGCTTCGCCAGCCGCTTCGACGACGCCTCGCCCTTCCACACCGCCTCCATCCTCTGCGTGCCGCTCACCTTCAAGGGCCTCATGCTCGGGGTCATCGAGCTGGTCAACGGCGAGGGCGACGGCGTCTTCGCCGAGGAGGACCTGCGCATCCTCGGAACAGTGGCGGAGTTCTCGGCCATCGCCATCGAGAACGCGCGCAACTTCCACAAGGTGGAGGAGCTGACCGTCCTCGACGATCACACCGGCCTCTTCAACTCGCGGCACCTGAAGCGGCAGCTGGAGTCGGAGGTGGTCCGCGCCACCCGCTTCGGGCACCCGGTCTCGCTCATCTTCTTCGACCTCGATCACTTCAAGCAGGTGAACGACAAGCACGGGCACCAGGCCGGATCGCGGGTGTTGCACGAGGTGGGGAAGCTGCTGCTCAAGACGCTGCGCTCCACCGACGTTCCGGTGCGCTACGGCGGCGACGAGTTCGTCATCCTCATGCCGGAGACCAGCAAGGACCAGGCGATCGCCGCGGCGCGGCGCATCGGCGGCGAGATCGCGGCCACCGCCTTCCTCGCCGACGGCAAGTTCGGGCCGCTGCGGCTGACGGCGAGCATCGGGGTGGCGGCGTTCCCCGACGACGCGCCCGAGCCGGAGGGCCTGCTCAAGAGGGCCGACGAGGCGATGTACCAGGTGAAGGCGCAGTGCCGCGGCGGGGTGCTGGGGGCGGTCTCGATCCGCGAGCTGGCGGCCGAGCCGAAGGCCGACCGGAATACAACCTTGACAGCGGGTGTATCCTCCGAGCCATGAGGCCGATCGAAAACGCGCCGAAGGCGAGATCTGATGGCTCCACGGCGAGCGGAGCAAGACGACTGTGAAACTCACGCCCCTCGACCTGCAGCAGAAGAGCTTTCGCAAGGGCCGCCTCGGCGGGCTCGACGAGAAGGACGTGCGCGCGTACCTGGACTTCGTCGCCACCGAGCTGGAGGACCTGACCCGCAAGCTCAACCGGCAGGACGAGGAGCTGCGGCGGCGCGAGGCGCGCATCAACGAGTTCAAGGACCGCGAGCAATTGCTGCAGCAGACGCTGACCACCGCGCAGAGGCTCTCCGAGGAGATGAAGGCCAACACCCGCAAGGAGGCCGACATCGTCATCTCCGACGCCGAGCTGCAGGCGGAGAAGATCATCGCCAACGCGCAGGCGCGGCGGCAGCAGCTGATCCAGGAGATCGACGAGCTGAAGCGCGCGCGCGGGTCGTTCATGCAGCAGCTCTCCGCCATCCTCGACACGCACAAGTCGCTGCTGGATCACATCCGCGGCGAGCCGGCGCAAAGCGAGCCGCCGCCAGCGACCGGCGACAACGTCTCCTTCCTTGCCCCCCCCGTGAGCAAGAAGAAGTAACGGCGCTTGCGCATCTGCGGTCGCCCGTCTACCTTGCGCCGCCGCGATGCCGAACGCCGACGCGCCGAAGGACTTCCAAGGCCTCCTGCTCGCGCTGCAGGCGTACTGGGCCGAGCGCGGCTGCGCGCTGATGCAGGGCTACGACCTCGAAGTGGGCGCGGGCACCATGAACCCCGCCACCTTCCTGCGCGTGCTGGGCCCCGAGCCGTGGAACGCCGCCTACGTCCAGCCCAGCCGCCGTCCCGCCGACGGCCGCTTCGGCGAGAACCCGAACCGCCTGCACCAGCACCACCAGTACCAGGTGATCTTGAAGCCGGCGCCAAAAGACGTCCAGGAGGTCTACCTGGGCTCGCTGTGGGCCATCGGCATCACCAGCGACGACCACGACCTGCGCTTCGTCGAGGACGACTGGGAGTCGCCTACGCTCGGCGCCTGGGGCCTCGGCTGGGAAGTCTGGTGCGACGGCATGGAGGTGACGCAGTTCACTTACTTCCAGCAGGCGGGCGGCTTCGAGTGCCGCCCGGTCGCGGCCGAATTGACCTACGGCCTCGAGCGCATCGCCATGTATCTACAGAGCGTCGACGACATCTACGACCTCGTCTGGTGCACGTATCCCGACGGCACCAGGCTCACCTACCGCGACGTCTTCTGGCAGAACGAGGTCGAGCAGTCGAAGTACAGCTTCCAGGCCGCAGACCCTGACCTGCTCTTCAAGCTCTTCGCGCTCTACGAGGGCGAGTGCCGGCAACTCCTGAAGGCAAAGCTGCCGCTGCCGGCCTACGACTATTGCTTGAAGTGCTCGCACGCCTTCAACCTGCTCGACGCGCGCGGCGCCATCAGCGTCACCGAGCGGCAGGGCTACATCATGCGGGTCCGCAAGCTGGCGCACGACTGCGCCGCGCTCTATCTCGCGACCCGCGCGCGGATGGGCTTTCCGGCGCTCAAGGACCGCGCGCTCGCCGACAAGGAAGTATCCCGCTACCAGAGTTGGTGAAGGAATGAATCTCGTCTTCGAGATCGGCACCGAGGAGCTGCCCGCCTCGTTCCAGCTTCCGGCGCTTTCGTATCTGGCTGCCGAGCTGAACAAAGGCCTCGACGACGCGCGCCTCAACGGCGATGGCGAGGGGAAGCGGGCGAACATCGCCACCTACGCGACGCCCCGCAGGCTGGCCGTGATCGCGACCGCCATCGCAGCGAGGGCTCCGGACGTGCGCAAGAAGCTGTCGGGGCCGCCGGTGAAGCAGGCGCAGGCGGACGGCAAGTGGACCAAGGCCGCGGAGGGCTTCGCCAAGAAGGCCGGCGTGCCGCTCGAGGCGCTCAAGATCGAAGGCGACCGCGTGGTGGTGGAGCAGGAGGTGCGCGGCCAGACGGCGGCCGAGGCGCTGCCGCCAATTCTAGAAAGAATGATCCGCGGCATCCCCTTGAAGAATTCGATGCGCTGGGATTCGCTGGAGGGCGACGCGTTCGCGCGGCCGGTGCACTGGATCGCCGCCGCGCTCGACGGAAAACGGCTGCCGGTCGCCTTCGCCGACGTGAAGAGCGGCACGCAGACGCGCGGCCACCGCTTCCACTCTCCGGAAGCCATGGAGATCCCCTCTGCGCAAAATTACCTGAAGGAATTGCGCAAGGCGCACGTTCTGGCCGACTGGGCGGAGCGCAAGGCGCGGATCGCCGAGGAAGTCGCGCGCGCCGCCCGCGAGGCCCATGGCGTCCCTCGCCCCGACGAGGAGCTGCTGGAGACGGTCACCGGCCTGGTGGAGGAGCCGTTCGCGGTGGCCGGCAGCTTCGACAAGGCCTTCCTGCAGCTCCCGCCCGAGGTGCTGGTCAGCGAGATGCGCGGGCACCAGAAGTATTTCGCCGTGCAGGACGCCAAGGGTGCGCTGCTGCCCGCCTTCGTCGCCGTCTCCAATACGAAAGTCCGCGACCCCGCGGTCTCGCGCAGGGGCTACGAGCGCGTGCTGCGCGCGCGGCTCTCCGACGGAAAGTTCTTCTTCGACGAGGACCGCAAGGTCCCGCTCGCCTCGCGCGTCGAGAAGCTCGCGCGGCGCACCTTCTTGCAAGGCCTCGGCACCGAGAAGGAGCGCTCGGACCGCCTGCGCGAGCTTTCGCTCTGGCTGCGCGGCGCCACCGGCCGCGGCGACCCGAAGCAGCTCTCGCTCGCCGCCGAGCTGTGCAAGGCCGACCTGACCACCGGCATGGTGGGCGAGTTCCCCGAGCTTCAAGGGGCGATGGGCCGCGTCTACGCGCTCCACGACGGGGTCGCAAAAGAAGTCGCCGATGCCATCTTCGAGCACTACCTGCCGCGCGGCGCCGAGGACCTCATGCCCCAGGGCGACCTCGGCGCGCTGCTCGGCATGGCCGACCGCATCGACCAGCTCGCCGGCATCTTCGGCATCGGCAAGGAGCCGAGCGGCACCGCCGATCCGTACGGACAACGCCGGGCCGCGCTGGGCCTCATCCGCCTGACGCTTTCGCGCGGGTACCGCTTCGACATGTACGAGGCGCTGCGCTTTGCGCAGAAGCTGCACGCGCAGAACCCCAAGGTCTCGCAGGAGCCCTCGCTGCTGGAGAAGATCTGGGGCTTCCTCCTCGGCCGCCTCGAGGTGCAGCTCCGCGACCGGGGGCAGCCCGACTCGATCGAGGCGGTGCTGCACACCGGCGCGCACGAGCTGGTTTCGCTGGAGAAACGGCTGGTCGCCCTGCAGACCGTGCGGGAGAAGAGCCGCGCGCAGTTCGAGGCCACGGCGGCGGCCTTCAAGCGCATCGCCAACATCCTCGCGCAGGCGGCGCAGAAAGGCCTCGTCGCCGTCGGGCTGCGTGCGGAGCTCTTGCGCACACCCGCGGAGCAGGCGCTCTTGGCGGCGCTCTCGCGCAGCCGCGCGCAGGTCGCCGCCGCCGAGGAACGCGAGGACTATCTCGCCGCCTACGCCACGCTGGCCGGGCTGCGGCCCGAGGTGGACAAGTTCTTCGACGAGGTGATGGTGATGGATCCGGACCCCGCCCAGCGCGACAACCGCCTCGCGCTGCTGCGGGGACTGCACGAGCTTTTCTCCCCGCTCGCCGACTTCTCCAGATTGCAGGTCGAGAAATCGTCTTGACCGCGGGAGCAGGTGGCCCTAACAAGGCCGCTCGCATGAAGAGCCGACAGGCCAGGAAAACAGCGGGCACGACGATCCTCGCCGCGCTCTGCCTCGCCGCCTGCGGCACCCCGGCCGAATTCCTCCCGCCGCCGTTCGGGCCGGACGGGCCCAGCCCCACGCGCCTCTTCTACCCCACCGCGCTGGCCAAGGCGCCCGACGGCTCGCTCCTGGTCGCGAACGGAAACTTCAACCGCGCCTTCGACGGCGGCACGCTGGTCAGGATCCGCAAGACGTACCTCGACGCGTTCTTCGCCAAGCAGCTCCGCTGCGAGAAGGTGGCGCCGCCAGAGTTCGCCGTGAACTTCGTGGCCAACCCCTGCGACGACGACGTCAGCAACGTCACCCTGCACTCCAACGACGCCTCCGGCCGCAGCGACGTCTTCGCCGGCGTGGTGATGATCGGCAATTACGCCGGGCCGCTCGCGCTCAACGACTCCGGCACCGTGGCCTTCACCGGCTCGCGCGACACCGCCACGCTCAACGCCGTCACCATGAACCCCGACCTGAGCCTCGCCTGCGCGCCCAACGCCGGCGTCTCCGCCATGGACTGCCGCAAAGGCATCGACCTCACGGCGAGCGGCCTGCTGGGCCCGTACTCGATCGTGCCGGGGGACTCGATGGTGCCCGGCCAGGCGCCGCGCCGCGTGCTCTACGTCGCCTCGATGACCCCGCGCCTCGATCAGCAGCTGACCGGCGGCATCCTCTACACCAGCGCGGTGGTGGGGGCGCTCGACATGGCCGATCCCACGCAGGTGCTCTTCACCTTGCTCTCGAGCTCGCGCAACGTGGCTTCCGGCACCGCGGTGGGCCCCATGGTCTTCGATCCCACCCGCCGCCAGCTCTTGATGTCCGGCTGCTTCCAGCGCTTCGCCGGCGGCAGCGGCGAGCCCGGCACCGGCCGCTGCAGCGGCATAGCCAACAACTACCTGCGGCTCCTCGACGTAGATGCGGGCAGCAGCGCCAACGTTCAGCTCTTCGATCTCTACGGCGACGTGCTCAGCATCGAGACCATCGCACTGGTGCTCGCCGATCCCGATCCGCTGACGCAGGTCCCCAGGACGCTCTGGGCCACCATGCGCAACCCGGACGTGCTGGTGCAGGTGGATCTGCCGGCGCAGCCATCCGTCGCGCCGCGCGTCCGGCGGGTGGTGTCGCTGCCCATCGCGCCGTCGGACATCGTGCGCATTTCGCGGACGCCTGCGCCCGACCTGCTCGCCATCGTCGCCGAGAAGATCGGCGCGGTCACGCTCTATGACACCGGCGTCCAGCAGGTGGTCGGCCAGGTCGAGAACCTGGGCGACTCGCCCTTCACCGCGCAGCTCCTCTCGAACGACGGCACCACCGCGCAGCTTGCCGTCAGCGTCTTCAAAGGCTGCAAGGTGGCGCTTCTGGAAGTGCCGCTCGCCGCGCCGTGGCAGGCCTCCCTGCGCGGAAGGGTGGGGACCTGCCCGTGAAGCGCGCCCTTTCCTGCCTCGCGCTCGCCTTCGCAGCCTGCAGCAGCGCCACCACGCCTGTCGCCACCGGCGAGTTCGCGGGACCGAGCGGGCTCGCCGTCACCTCCGCGGGCGACCGCGACATCCTCTTCATCGCCAACGAGGGCCGCGACAACCTGCGCGCCCTGCAGCTCTGCACCTCGCCGCTCGACGGTGGGCCGCCACAAGACAACTGCCCGCAGAAGGAGGACCAGCAGTTCCTCCCCGCGCCCATCCGCGTCTTCCCCGCCACCATCGAGATCGCGGACCGCCCGCGCCGTCTTGCCGGCGTGCGGCTCTCGCGGCCCGACGGCAGCAAGACCGGCGTGGTGCTGGCGGTGGGCGCCGACGACAAGCTGCGCCTGGTCGACGCGCGCAACCTGCTCGAGACCGTCAAACACGTCGCACTGCCCGACGGCGGTACCGTCACCGCGCTGCCGGTGCTCACCCAAGGCCTCGACGGTGGGCCCTGCTCTGCCTGCGCAGCGCCCGGCGTCGACGTGGTCGCCGAGAATCCGCTCGACGCAAACGGCCTGGAGACGAGCGCGCCGGCGGGGCAGACGGTGACCGCGTTCGTCGCCACCGTGCCGCAGGGATCGGTCAAGGCGGAGTTGCTCATGTTCCAGGTCGGGGTCGACGCGAGCGGCGCCACGGCCGGCACGGCGGTGCTCACCGCTCCGCCCGCCTGCGCCGTCGATCGCATCGGCGCGGGCGGCCGCAGCGTGCGCTCCGTCGCCGTGAGCCCTGCCTGGTACGAGGGGACCACCGTCCACCTGGCGGGCGACCTGCTCATCCTGGTGCTCGAGCCGCGCCTCGCGCCGACGGACGGCGGCGTCGATCTGGATTCCGGCGGCGTCCTCATCGCGCGCACCGCGGACAAGACCATCGTGCCGGTGCCGCCCTACTCGCTCTACGATCAGACCTCGGGGCTGCAACCGATGGAGCCGATCGCGCCGCCGGGGCTGGCGCGCGAGGCGACTTTCCTGCGCGCGAAGAAGCCCGATTCGACCTGCACCACGACGCCGGACGGCGGGGTGCCGACCCCCACGCCTTGCACGCCCCTCGACATCGGCGCCCCCAACACGGCGCCGCCGCTGTTCAACCTGCTGGCGGCGGTGACCAGCAGCGAGGGCGGCACCTACTTCGTCGACGTCTCCAAGCGCCGGTTCGTCTCCAACTACATTGGAGTGCAGACCCCAGGGTTCCTCCAAGGCATCCTCCCGTTGCTGTCGCCCTCGTCGAGCGACCCGACGCCGCCGACGCTCACCCCGCTCGCCGCCACCGCCGCCCATCCGAACGTCGGCTGGTACACCGCGGGCGTCACGCACAACTCGCACTGGCGGATATTCTGGCATGGCGCGTTCCCGGGCCTCGAGACCCAGAGCGGGGCGCTGTCGTCGAGCGGCCGCGGCACTTTGATCCTCCAGCTCTCGACGGACCTGACGCCGTGGATCGCGGACCCGGCGCTGCAGCTGACGGTGGGCGACACGGTCAGCTTCCTCGCCTACACGGCTCCCGCCGGAGCGCCGCAGACGTGCAGCGACCTGATCTCGAACGAACCGATCACCTCGCCACCGCGCTTCGAGCTGTCGATCGTCTCGCTTCCCGGACCCGGCAGGCTGGAGCTCGCCCCGCTGCAGCCCACTGCCACGGCGCGCGGGTTCGACCTCTCCGGCTGCCCCACCGGCCTCGGTGTGGTCGCCACGGTGAGGGCCGCAGGCAGCAAGCCCTGGCTGGTGGTCGACGGCGCAACCATTCGCGGGCGGACGAAGACCGGCGACAGCTTCGTGGTCGCCGAACAGCGCTTCGACTATCCGCTGGACTACTCCACCAGCAACGTCCCTCTCGCCTCCGACAACGTCGCCGTCGCCTTCCAGCTCGGCGGCCACGAGCCCACCATCCTGGGCAGTGCGTGGATCTTCTCCCTCGCGTCCGGCTCCAACCCGCAATCCTTCCGCGACTTTCAGCTCAGCCAAGGCTTCGCGACGGCGGTGCTGGGCTACAGCTCCAACCGCTACCCGCAGCTCGTCTACAGCTCGATCACCGGCGAAAATGCGGTAGTGCAGGCCGACACAACGGCACTGCTCTCCTACACGTCCTATAAGTAGGTCTGGAAAATCGGAGTTCCCTCCGGTAAGCTGAAAATGATGTTCGTGTGACGGTTCGAACGTCTTCTCCTGCTTCCCGAAGAGCCATGACCGACGACCGCGCCAAGACCTCCCGCACTCTCATCGTGGCGGACCACCTCTGGGAGGCCTTCTCCACCATGGCCGTGGAGATGGGCAGCGAGCGGGATGCGCTGATCAACCAGGCCCTCTACACCTTCGCCCGGCTCAATGGCTTCCTCCTGCCCGCGGATTTGAAGAAGCTGGGCGTCTCGCAGCCGCCTCCGCAGGTCGAATCGAGCCGGCCGCGGCCCGCGCCCGGCGGCCCGCCGACGCTGATGGCGGTGCCCGACGAGCGCCCCGCGTCGCGCCCGCACGGCAACCCCGACCGCGTCGCCGAGATCGCGCAGCAGCTCGCCGGCAGCAACATGCCCTCGCGGCAGGGCGGAAACGCGCCGGGCATGGCGTCGCCGGCCTCGCAGAAGTCGCCGCCGATGTCGGAGCCGTCCCTGGTCGAGGTGGACGATTCGCTGCTGGGCGAAGAGGCGCAGGCCACCTCGATGGAGCTGCCCAACATCGCCGCCTCGCTCGGCGGCATGAAGTCCTCGCCCGCGCCGATGGTGGCGCAGCACCGCGAGGAGGCCAGCGAACCCGGCACGCAGACTCCGGGCGGCCGCACGCTGGTGCTGCTCGCCGACGGCCGCGAGCTGGACCGCGTGGTGAAGGAGCGCTTCCTCATCGGACGCGGAAAGCACTGCGACCTGATCATCAACTCCGGCAAGGTGAGCCGCGAGCACGCCGCCATCACCCGCGAGGGCGGCGTCTGGTTCATCGAGGACCTGGGCAGCTCGAACGGCACCTGGTTCGACAAGCGGCGCATCGGCCGCCGGCAGATCCAGGAAGGCGACGAGTACTTCATCTGCAGCGAGAAATTGAGCTGCACGTTCAGGTGAAGCAGGCCTCGGGCTTCAGGTCTCAGGCCTCGGGCCGGGCGAGGTCTTCCTGAGGTCTGAAACCCGAAGCCCGAAGCCTGAAGCCTGAAGCCTGAAGCCTGAGGTCTGAGGCCCATGGAAGACCTTCTCGCCGCGCCGGTTCCAGCGAAGATCGCGCTGGCGACGCTGTTCGCGGCGCTGGCGGCCTCCGTCGTCACCGATCTGCGGCAGCGGCTGATCCTCAACGCGGTGACCTACCCGGCGTTGGCGATCGTCGCGGCATGCTCTCTCTGGCTGGGCGGACTCGGGCTGCTCGCCGAGTCGGCCCTGGGCGTGCTGGTCTGCGCAGGGCCGTTCGGCCTGATGATGCTGCGCAGCTGGATGGGGGCGGGCGACGTCAAGCTGATGGCGGTCGCGGGAGCAGTCTCCGGCGCGGCGGCGGGCTGGCCGTTCTCGCTCGCGGTCCTGCTCTACGTCGCCATCGCCGGCGGCGTGCAGTCGGCGCTCTGGATGCTGGCAGCGAAGCTGCGCGGCGCCGAGCGCCCGAAATACGTCCCGTATGGTGTCGCCATCGCCACCGGCACCGCAGTCGCCTTCCTGTGGGGCCACCCGCTCCTCTAAGCAGGTCCCCGAGGCCTGAGGCCTGAGGCCCGAAAACCTGAAGCCTGAAGCCTGAGGGCCCGCGCTCACTGACCGATGGTCCCTGACCTTTCTTTTGCTAATCTGCCGGGACTCTATGCGCGAATCCCTCCGCTTCGCTCTCGCCGCGCTGCTCCTCTTCTGTGCCGCGCAGGCCCGCGCGCAGACGGACAGCGGCACCATCAGCCTCGGCGTCGGGCAGCAGAAGGTCATCCAGGTCGCCAACGTCGCGCGCATCGCCATCGGCGAGCCCGACGTCGCCGACGTGAAGCAGGTGGGCGGCGGCAACGAGCTCTTGATCACCGGAGTCGGCGAAGGCCGCACCTCCCTGCTCGTCTGGCGCAACAACGACGCGCGGCTCAGCTACCTGATCGTGGTCCGCAAGCAGGATCCGAAAGAAGTGGTGAGCGAGGTCCGCGCACTGCTGGGCGATCGCGAGGGCATCCAGATCCGCGTCGTCGGCGACCGCGTCTACCTCGACGGCGAGACCATCACCACCGACGACTACGAGCGCGTGCAGCAGGTCACGCAGCTCTATCCGAGCGTGAAGTCGTTCGTGCGGCCGAGCGGCAACGCCAAGAAGCTGGCCGCCGAGGCGCTCAACAAGGCCTACCAGAAGAACGGCCTCAAGGGCGTGCAGGCCAACGTCATCGGCTCGACGCTGTTCCTCGAGGGCTGGGTCGACTCGCAGGAGGAGATGAAGAAGCTCGACCTCGTCACCAGGGCCGTCGGCGAACGCGCCGAGAACATGGTCTCGATCGGCCTGCGAAAGATGGTGCTGGTGGAGGTGGATTTCGTCGAGGTGACCTACGGCCAGAACAAGCTGGTGGGCATCAAGCCGCCGCTGCAGCTCGTCTCCATCGGCGACGGCGCCACCGCCTCCATCCGGATCGAGCACCCCATCCCCAGCCTCGACAGCGGGCAGACGCCGAGGGTGGGCTCCTTCACGCTGGGGGCCACCGCCGCCAGCGACTTCTCGGTGGGCGCGCGCTTCGATACCGGCTTCGTGCGCGTGCTCTCGCAGCCCAAGCTGGTCTGCGCCAGCGGCGAGAAGGCCGAGTTCGTGGCCGGAGGAGAAGTGCCGCTTCTCCTGGTCACGCAGAACACCTTCGCCATCGAATGGAAGAAGTTCGGCATCGTCCTCAACATCACGCCCACCGCCGACCGCAGCGGCAACATCGGCACCGAGATCTACGCCGAGGTCAGCGACATCGACCGCAGCATCTCCATCCGCGCCAACGGCTTCGAGGTGCCCGGCTTCCGCCTGCGCGACGTGAAGACCAACGTGACGGTGAAGGACGGCGAGACCATCATCCTCTCCGGGCTCTTCAACTACAACGAAGACAAGGAGGTCTCCAAGGTGCCGCTGCTCGGGCACATCCCCATCCTCGGCGAGCTGTTCAAGAGCCGGAACTTCATCGACAAGAAGACCGAGCTCGCCATCTACGTCACGCCACGGGTGGTGTCGCCCGGCAGCGACCGCGTCAGGGAGATGATCCAGGACGCGCGCAAGCTCTACAAGGACGCCGGCGACTCCGTCTCCTTCTCCATCTTTGACTAAGCCCCGCCGCTGCAGGCAGCTTGGCTCTTGCGCTTTTGATCTGTCGAGCATGTACAGCTAGGCTGTCCGAGGGGAGCTGCCCACGATGCCGTTCAGCGTCATCCTCACCGAGAAGGGCGGAGCCACCCAGCGGCTCGACTTCGAATCGGAAGAGATCACCATCGGGCGCGTCGACGAGAACGACATCTGCCTGCCCAAGGGGAACATCTCCAAGAAGCACACCAAGATCGTGGTCAAGGACGGGAAGATCATCGTCCTCGACCTGAAGTCGACCAACGGCACGTACGTCAACGGCAAGAAGCTCGCCGGACCACAAGTGATCGCGCCGACGGACAAGGTCTACATCGGCGACTTCATCCTCAACATCGAGCCGCCGGACCTGGAGCAGGATCTCCCCCAGGCGGACGAGCAGCCGGAGCTCCACCAGGACGAGGAGCCCACCGACCAGCCGCACTATGCGGGGCCGGACGCGACGAGGCGCGAGGGTTATCCCGAGGAGGATCCGCTCGCCGAAGAGGTACCTCTGGAAGACGGGCCGGAGCCCGAGGCGGTCGAGCCGGCGGAGGAAGGGCGCGTCCCGCTGTCTCCCGTGCGCAAGGCGCCTGCTGCTTCACCCAGGCCCGCGCCGATCGCGGCGGCTCCAGCGAAGAGCCCGCTCGCCGGGGCCAAGGCCGCCGCCGCCAAGCCCGTGCTGAAGGCCGTGCCGGCAGGGAAGGCGGCTGCAGCTTTCTCCTCCGTCACGCCGCCCAAGAGGCGCGCCGCCTCCTCCGCCTCGGAGGAGTACGCGCTGACCCTGAACCTGGTGCACGACCGGCTCATCGAGGCGCTGGACTTGCGCCGCCTCGACCTCGACGCGCTGGGTTCGGAAGAGCTGTGGAAGAAGACCGAGAACACCATCCACGCCATCGTCACCAAGATGGACTCGACCGGCGAGCTGGACGCGCACCTCGACCGCGAGGAGCTGGTGCAGGATGTGCTCAACGAGGCGCTGGGCCTGGGCCCGCTCGAGATCTACCTCGCCGACGAGAGCGTCAGCGAGATCATGGTGAACAGCCCGACCGAGGTGTACGTCGAGCGCGCCGGCAAGCTGATGCGGGTGGACAAGGCCTTCAGCTCGGCGCAAGCGGTGCTGGGCGTGATCGAGCGCATCGTGGCGCCGCTGGGCCGCCACATCGACGAGAGCTCGCCGCTGGTCGACGCGCGGCTCGCCGACGGCAGCCGCGTCAACGCCATCATTCCGCCGCTGGCGCTGAAGGGGCCCTGCCTCACCATCCGCAAGTTCAAGCGCGACCTCTTGACCAGCGGCAACCTCATCGACTTCGGCACGCTCACGCCGCAGATGGCCGAGTTCCTCGACACCTGCGTCAAGGTCCGCCGCAACATCGTCATCTCCGGCGGCACCGGCTCCGGGAAGACCACGCTGCTGAACATCTTGAGCGGGTACATCCCCGAGCGCGAGCGCATCGTCACCATCGAGGACGCGGCGGAGTTGCAGCTTCCCCAGGACCACGTCGTCGCGCTGGAATCGCGGCCCAGCAACATCGAAGGCAAGGGGCAGATCACCATCCGCGACCTGGTCCGCAACAGCCTGCGCATGCGGCCCGACCGCATCGTCATCGGCGAGTGCCGCGGCGGCGAAGCGCTCGACATGCTGCAGGCGATGAACACCGGCCACGACGGCTCGCTCACCACCCTGCACGCCAACTCGACGCGCGACGCTTTGAGCCGCCTGGAGACGATGGTGCTGATGTCGGGGATGGATCTTCCCGTGCGCGCCATCCGCGAGCAGATCGCCAACGCGGTGAACCTGATCATCCAGCAGACGCGCTTCGCCGACGGCACCCGCAAGGTGACGGCCATCGCCGAAGTCTCGGGCATGGAGATGGACGTCATCACCATGCAGGACATCTTCACCTTCAAGCAGGAAGGCTTCGACGCCGAGGGCAAGGTGGAGGGTCGTTTCCTCGCCACCGGCTTCGTCCCCAAGTTCTACGACGACCTGCAGCGGCGCGGCATCCCCGTGAACATGGACATCTTCCGCGAAGAAGCCTGAGTTGTTCACGCTGACGTTCACCGAACCGGCGGGCAAGCCGCACAGCCATCCGCTGACGGAGGGCGAGCTGCTCATCGGGCGGGACGCGGGCTGCGACGTGGTGCTGCGGTCGAAGGACGTGTCGCGGCGGCATGCGCGTTTCTTCGTGCGCGGCGGAGAGCTTCTCGTCGAGGATCTCGGCTCGCACAACGGCGTGTTCGTGCGCGGCGCGCGCATCGCAAGAGCTGCGCCGGTGCCGCCGGGCGCGCCGGTCGAGATCGGCGACGTCAAGGTGTCGGTGGCCGCTGCCGACGCTGTCCAGGCCAGAGGAGTCGGCGCGGGCGCGGCGCTGCGCGCGACCGATTCGGACAAACAGATCCGCCTGCCGGCGAGGGCGGTCGTCGGCCGCGGAGCAGACTGCGACGTGGTGGTCGACGACGACTCGGTCTCCCGCAAGCACGCAGAGCTGGCGCGCGACGATCGCGGCCTCTACCGGCTGCGCGATCTGGAGTCGGCGAACGGCACCTTCCTGGATGGCAAGCCCGTCGGCAAGGAGCCGGTGCTGGTTCCCGAAGGAGCGAAGCTCCGCTTCGGCGACGTCGAGCTGCTCTTCTGGCGCCCACCGCCGGGTCTGACGCCTGCGGCGCGGCAGAAGATCCTGGTCGGCGCGCTGGGCGCATCGATCATCGCCGTGGCGATGGCGATCGTGCTGCTGCCCGCGCGCAAGGCCGGGCCCGGCGAACCCGAGGCGGGAGGCGATGCATCTGCCCTTTCCGACCGGGCCCAGGCGGCGATCGAGGGCGAGCGCTTCGACGAGGCGGCGCGGCTCGCGCAGGCCGCCATCGACAGGGATCCGCTGGCACCGGCGCCGCGCAAGACGCTGGTGCAGGCGCGGCGCGAGCAGCAGAGCCAGAAGGTCTTCGCCGAGGCGACCTCCAAGGCCCAGGTGGGCCGCGAGGACGAGGCGCTGCAGCTGCTCGCGCAAGTGCCGCCGCAGAGCCGGTTCTTTCCGCGCGCGCGGATCAAGGCGAAGGACCTGGCGAGCACCGTCCTGCGCACGCGGGGCGCCGTGTGCCGGAGCGGGCCGCGCGACAACGCCCAGGAGGTGGCCGAGCAGTGTGCGCGCGCGCTGGACGTGAAGTGCCAGCTGGGCAACGTCGAGGGCGACCCGATGCTGCGGGCGCTGCGTGCGGCGGAGAAGCGGCTCTCGCGGCGGGTCTCGTGGTCGTGCCCGCAGCAGCTCGCGCCCCTCTTCCGCGACGAGGGCGCGGTCTCGGAGCGCGCGGTGGACGAGAAGGTGCTGGCGGCGCTCTATCTCGACGCTTCGGTGCGCAGCGCCATTGCGCAGTATGCGCGGGGCGACGTCTCGGGCGCGCTGCGGACGCTGAGCGCGGGAGGGACTTCGCGCAAGCCCGGCGCGGCCGAGGCGGTCGAGCGCATCAAGGTGGTGGACGGCCGCTTCCGCGAGGGGCAGACGGCGATGCTGGGCGCGGCGCTCGACCGCGCCGATGCGCTGTGGGGCGAAGCGCTGCAGGCCGACGCCGCGATCATGCCGGCGGGCGGGGAGAGCTTCTTCGCACGCCAGATGCGTTCGACGCTGGCGCGGGCGCACGGCAAGGCGGGCGACGACAAGCTGCAGCGCATGCAGTACGCGAGCGCGTACGACGAGTGGATGAAAGGCCTGGCAGTGAATCCGCGCGACCCGCACCTGCTCGACCAGCTGGGGCGGCTGGAGAAGGTGGCGGAGAGCATCCTCGAGAGCGACCCCAGCTGCGACCAGCTCTCGGTCGCCTCGCACATCTCCCACGCGGATCCCCCAAGCCCTGCGCACCAGCAGGCCCGCAAGGCGCTGGAGCGCTGCCGCTGAGGCAGAGCGCCCGCCGAACGGGAGCAAGCCGCAGGCAGCCTCGTGCTAGAACTCGCGCCCCATGCCCTCGCTCTGGCTGGTGGACGGCTCTCACGCCATCTTCCGCGCTTACCACGCGCTGCCCCACCTCTCGACCCGAAGCGGCGTTCCCACCAACGCCGTCTACGGCTTCACTACAATGCTCCTGCGCGCCATCCGCGAAGGGAGCCCGACGCACCTCGCGGTCGCCTTCGACGAGGAGGCCAAGGCCAAGCGCTCAGAGATCTATAGCGAGTATAAAGCCACCCGCGGCGCAGCGCCGGAGGACCTGTCGCCGCAGTTCCCGCTGGTGCGCCGGGTGCTCGAGGCGCTGCGCGTGCCCGCTGTCGGCTTCCCCGGATATGAAGCGGACGACGTCATCGCCACGCTGGCCAGGCGCGCCCGCGCGCAGGGCTGGGAGGTGGTCATCGTCACCGGCGACAAGGACCTCATGCAGCTGGTGGACGACTCCTTGCGCAGCTACGACTCGATGTACGAGAAGTGGTACGGCCCCAAGGAGGTCGAGGAGAAGTGGGGCGTCCCGCCTCACCAGCTCTCCGACCTGCTCGCGCTCACCGGCGACAAGATCGACAACATCCCCGGCGTCCCCGGCGTCGGCGAGAAGACGGCCGCGAGCCTGCTCAAGGAGTACGGCAGCCTCGACGCAGTTCTGGAGAACGCAGCGAGCATCAAGAAGCCGAAGCTGCGCGAGAACCTGCTCGCCTCGCTCGACAAGGTGCGCACCGCGCGCAGGCTGATCGCGCTCTACGACGACCTGCCGCTGCCGGTGCAGCTCGACGACCTGGAGCGCAAGCCCATCGACGAACCGAAGGCGCGCACCCTCTTCACCGAGCTGGAGTTCGTGCGGCTGGTGAAGGACCTGCCGCGCCCGCCGCCCGCGCCCCCGTCGGGAGCGCGGGCGCTGGCGAGCGATCTGGCCGCGGTCGAGAAGCTGGTTGCCAAAGCGCGCGCCGCCGGCCGATTCGCGCTCCTGACCTTGACCACCGAGGACGAGCCGCTGCGCGATGAATTGCTCGGGCTCGCCATCTCGCTCCCCGACGAGTCGGTCTACGTGCCGCTCGGCCACCGCCCGCACGGCGCCTCGGGGGCCCTGTTCGCGCCGGCGGAGCTGAGCGCGCAGAAGGCCATCGCGCTGCTCAAGCCGCTGCTCGAGGACGCCTCGGTGATCAAGGACGGGCACGATCTCAAGCGCGACCTCGACGCCTGGCGCCGAGCCGGGGTGGATATGAAGGGCCTCGGCATCGACGCGCGGCTCGCCAGCTACCTGCTCGACCCGACCGGCCGCGATCATTCGCTGGCGCAGACCGCCCGCGAGCGCATCTCCTGCGAGCTGCCGCTGCTCAAGGATCTCTGCGAGCAGACCGGCAAGGGCAAGAAGGCGACGCCGCTGCCGGAGGTGCCGGTGGATCTGGTCAGCGCCGCCGCCTGCGCGCTGGTGGAAGGCGCGCGGCGCCTCTCGGACGCGCTGGGCGAGGACCTGCGCAACGACAAAGAGCTGTGGACGCTCTATTCGGAGCTGGAGCTCCCGCTCGTCTCCGTCCTCGCCGGCCTCGAGCTTTCGGGCATCAACCTCGACACCGCACGGCTGCGGAAGCTGTCCGACGAAGTCGAGCAGCAGATCGACGCTCTGCTCAAGGAGATCTTCCAGCTCGCGGGCGGCGAGTTCCTTCCCGCCTCGACGCAGCAGCTCGGCGACGTGCTCTACAAGCGGCTCGGGCTCCCGGTGCTGAAGCGCGGCAAGACCGGGCCGTCCACCGATCAGGAGGTCCTGGAGGAGCTGGCGGCGCAGCATCCGCTGCCGGCGAAGATCCTCGAGCACCGGCAGCTGACGAAATTGAAGAACACGTACCTCGACGCGCTCCCGGCCACGCTGGGCAAGGACGGCCGGCTGCACACCACTTTCGACCAGGCGGTGGCGGCGACGGGGCGCCTCAGCTCGATCAATCCGAATTTACAAAACATCCCCATCCGCACGCCGATCGGCGCGAAGATCCGCGAGGCCTTCATTCCGCAGCCGGGCTGGCGGCTGATCTCCGCCGACTATTCGCAGATCGAGCTGCGCATCCTCGCGCACATCTCGGGCGACCCGGTGCTGCGGGCGAGCTTCGAGTCGGGCGAGGACCTGCACGCGCGCACCGCGGGCGAGACGTTCGGCGTGCCTCCCTCCGAGGTGACGCGGCAGCAGCGCGACATCGCCAAGATGATCAACTACGGAATCGCCTACGGCTTGTCGGCCTTCGGCCTCGGGCACCGCCTGGGGCTGGGCACCTCGGAGGCGGCGGAGATCATCGAAAAATATTTCTCGCGTTACCAAAAGGTGAAGGAGTGGCTGGACGGCACCATCGAGAGCGCGCACTCCTCCGGGATGGTGAAGACGCTCTTCGGCCGCCGCCGCTACCTGCCGGACATCAACAGCAAGAACCCCAGCGCGCGCAGCGCGGCGGAGCGGACCGCGGTCAACACGCCCATCCAGGGCACCGCGGCAGATCTGGTGAAGCGCGCGATGCTCAAGGTCGACGCGGCGCTGCACGGGAAGTACCGCGCGCGCATGCTCCTGCAAGTTCACGACGAGCTGGTGCTGGAAGCGCCGCCGGAGGAAACGGCGACGGTTCGTCCGCTGGTCAAGGCGGCCATGGAAACCGCCGCTGACCTCGCGGTGCCGCTGGTCGTGGAGCTCGGCGAAGGGGCCACTTGGGCCGACGCGCATTAGAACGCATCTCAATAACCGCGACCTCGACCTCGGCCTCGACTTCGAGCGCGACCTCGACTTCGACCGCGACCTCGACTTCGACCGCGTCTGGAATCGTAGCCGTTGTCGTGGGTCGCATTCGCGGTCGTGGTCGCGGCCGCCGCCGCCGCATCGGCCCCGTCCCGTCGGGCTCTACTCGAACGCGATCGACGCTGTGCCGCGTCCGTTTCCGCCTACCTCGGCACCGGCGACCGCGCGCGCGACGCAGCCGGTGGCCCTCTCGTCGCGCAGCGAATCCATGATCACCTGTGGCTCGTGCACGCGCCCGCCCTGCACCGCGAACGACAGCAGCACCTTGCCGCCCCGCTGCGCCGCCGCCGCGCACCTGCCCAGCGCGGCCTGAGCCGCCGCGAGCCTGCCGCGCCCGTCGTCGTCCGGCGGCGCCGCGTCGGACTCCAGCACCACCTTCTCGACCTTGACCGCGTGCGGAACGCCGCCCACCGGCTCGCCGTCGGAATCGGCGGCCGCGACCAGGCCCGACTCTCCGATCAGCTCCCAGGACTTCACCTTGCCGGCGATGCGCCATGCCTCCGCCGCCGCGCTGCCCGCGCAGCGATCTCCCTGGGGCTGCCACACCACCGAGAGCCTGAACGCCCCGGCTCTCTTGGCCTTGCTCCAGGCCGACACCTGCGAAGGCGTCGCGTTGAAGGCCACGTCGTCGATGCCGTCGAGATCGAGCGACAGCGTCCCGTCGGCCGCGCGCACCGGACGGTCGCCGTCCAACTCCAAAAGCTTGTCCTGCACGCGGTAGCGGCCGAAGACGAAGCCCTTCGCGGGAATCTCCGTCCGGTACCAGCGCGCGAGCGCTTCGTCGCGGCGGGCGAGCGCGGCCCTGTGCGCGGCAGCAGCCTCGGCGGGATCGGCGTCTTCGGCGGCGGGCATCTCGCGCAGCGCGGCGCAGAGGTCCCTGACCTGCGAGACTTCGGTGAGCGCGAAGACGTCGGCGGCGATCAAAGCGGCGATGAGCAGCATGCCACCACAATAATGCCCCTGTGCCGCCGCCACCAAACGATCAGCGAACCAGGTGCATAGCGCCCGGCAGCACCGTGAAGGTCGCCGGAAGCCAGCCGATGCGCTCGCCGTCCACCTCGATGGCCACCGGCACCTCGCCGGCCGGCTCCAGGCGCACCTTCTTCGCCGTGCGGGTAGAGGTCCCCGCCAGGCGCAGGTGCGTGCCGTCGTACATCAAGCTACTCTTGAGAACGAAGTCGCTCAGCCCGAAGCCCCGCCAGATGGTGACGTGGAACAGCCCGTCCTCCAGCCGCGCATCGGGCGCGACCATCATCCCGCCGCCGAAGTAGCGCCCGTTGGCGATGGCGAAGGTGGTCACCGACAGCTCCTCGAACTGGCCGCCGTCGTAGGAGGCGCGGATGGCGAGGTCGCGCCAGCCGATGAGCGCGCGCATCGAGGCGAGCATGAAGGTCAGCTTGCCGCCCAGCACCTTGCTGGAGGCGTTGGCGAGCTCCACCACCCGCGCGCCGACGCCCACCTCGGCGACGTTGATGAAGTGGCGCGCGGCGGGGCGACCCTGGTCGTCCTGGTAGTCGACGCGGCCGACGTCGATGGCGGCGCGCTCGCCCTTGAGCCGCGCGGCGCAGCGAAAGACGTCGCAATCGAGGCCCATGGTGCGGCGCAGGTCTCCGCCGGTGCCGCGCGGGAGCACGCCCAGCGCGGCAGAGAGCCCCAGGCGCTGCGAGGGGATGCCGGGCCGCGCCTCCTCGAAGAAGCCGTTGACCACCTCATTGATGGTGCCGTCTCCGCCCACCGCGACCACCATGTCGCAGCTGCCTGCGAGCGCCTCGCGGGTCAGCTCGGCGGCGTGCATGGGACGTTCGGTGAAGGCGTGGGCGCAATCGCCCAGCGCGTTGCGCACCGCCAGGAAGACGGTGTCGAAGTGGCGCGCGGTGGCGCCGCCCGCGGAGCGCGGGTTGACGACGAGGAACGGCCTCATCCGCCGGACCTCCCCTGCGCGAGCCAGCGCGCGAGCACGGATACTACCTCAGCAGCTCCCAGCGCGGCGGCGCAGCCGGGGCTGGAGGTCAGGGCCGCAGCATCGGTGCCCAGCTCTGCGCGCCGCTCGCTCGACAGCTTCGCCGCCACCTCCGGCAGCGTGCGCTCGAGGAGCCCGCCCGCGCCGCAGCAGCTGGTGTCGACGCCGGACCGCGCCGGCTCGCGGAAGTCCTTCACCGCCGCGGCGAGGAGCGCGCGCGGCGCGGTCAATTCGCGCAGGCCGCGCGCCAGCTCGCAGGGGTCGTGCCAGGCGAAGGTCTCCTCGAGCGGCGGCGGGCGAGCGCGGTCGGGGAGTGCAGCCAACGCGCGGGCGAGATAGCTGGTGATGTGCTCCACGCGCGAGCCCTCGGGCAGGGCCCACTCTTCCAGCACCGAGCGGGCGCAGCCCGGCTGCAGGAAGACGAGGTGCACCGGCCGGCGATGCTTGAGAAGCGGCGCGCGGACCCGGCTTGCGTGGGCGGCATGCAGCTCCGGGTGCCCGCCCTCGACCAGCTTGAGGCCACAGCAGAGCGCTCCCTCGGGGACGAGGCCGAGCGGCGCGCCCAGCTCCTTGGCGACGAAGAGGGCGTCGCGCGCCTCCTCTCCGCCCTGCGCCAGCGCGTCGCAGCCGGGGAAGAAGAGTGCCTCGCCGTGGCCGGTGCGCAGCGTAGCGAAGACCTTTGCCAGGTCCGCCGTCTCGCCGTGGCCAAGCAAAGAGAAGCGCGCGGGCAGCTCCGTCCACGCCCGCGGCGCGACGCCTGCGCGCACCGCCGACGCCCGCGCGGCGTAGAGGATCTTCGGCACGTCGTTGTCGTGCGCGCAGTAGACGGCGCAGCGGTGGCAGCCGGTGCAGCCCGCGAAGGCCAGCGCCGCCGACGCATCCGGCGTCTTTCCCGACAGCGCCGCGAGCGACACCTTGCCCCACGGCGTCAGCGCCTCGCGGCTCTCGGCCTCGCTCACCGGGCAGGAGAAGCGGCACATCTTCGGGCAGAACACGCACAGCTCCTGTGCGCGGCGCAGCAGCGGGAGCGTCACGGCGCCTCCTCGACGCCGAGCGCCTCGATCAGCCTGCGCCAGAGCGGGCCGGCGCCCATCGCGTCCCAAGCCGGCCCGGCGTCGCGCATCCGCCGCGGAGCGATCACCCGTGCGCCCGCCGCGTGCGCCAGTGCCGCGCACTCCTCGGCGCCGCGCGCGTCCTGCAGCGCCAGGGTCGCGAAGGCGCCGCCCGCGTGCATCCCGAACAGCTGCAGCTCGCCCTGCTGCGACCAGCCGCGCAAGGTCGCCCAGCGCGCGTCCACCTCCAGGGCATGGCCGGTCGACGCCTCGCGCACCCAGTGGTTCGCGCCGGGGTCCGCTTCAGGCACGCAGCCGAGGCCGGTGAGAATGAGCGCCGCCCGATCCCGCTCCATCGGCGCGCTCTCGATGCCTTCCCAGGCCATCCCCAGCCGCGCGCTGTCTCCGGAGCCGACGATGCGCGCGCGCGCCGGCGCGATGCGGCCGAGGCTGAGCTGCTCGAGCGCCGCCACCGCCGTCGGCAGTGAGCGGCAGGTCCACGCGCTCGCCACCGCGGGCGCGACGGGGAAGAGCCTGATCCACGCCGCCGCCACCACGCAGAGCCGGGCGCCGCCTCCCAGCGCGAGATGATCGAGATCGGGGCCGGTCGCGGAGCGCGGAGCGGCGCGGCTCTCCGCGAGGCGCCCGTCGGCGAGGATGGCCGCGATGCTGAGCGCAGCCGTCTCGCGGCGCGACCCCGGAATGCCCCGCTCGCCGCGCGTCGGGCCCGCGAGCCAGGCGCCGACCGATCCGGCGCGCACCGAAGGAAGCAGCGGACCGAGCGTGCTCCCTGCCCGCCGCGCCGCAGCCTCCAGCGCCGCCACGCTGCATCCGGCTTCGACGCGCGCGATGCCGGTCGCGCCATCCACCGAGGCGATGCGGGCGAGCGAACCCACGTCGAGGAGCACGCCCGCGGACGGCACGTTCACCGGCGCATCGCCGCTCCCGCGCACCCGCAGCGGAAGCTTCCACGCGCGCACCACCGCCACCGCCCGCCCCAGCGAGGCGATGCTGGGCGGCGTGACCCGATAGCTCCCTTGCGCCTCCTCGACGATGGCGGCGCCGCTCGAGCCCAGGTCCTCTCGCAGCCGATCGCTCACAGGAGCAGCTTCCCGGGGTTCAAGATGCCGTGCGGATCGAACGCCTTCTTCAAAGCGCGCAGCTGGCGCATCCCTTCACCATGCTCGCGCGGCAGCATGATCTGCCGCGCAATGCCGATGCCGTGGTGGTGGCTCAAAGTCGCTCCCGCGTCGGCTGCGGCGCTCAGGGCAGCCTTCCAGCAGGCGTCGTACCGCGATTCGGCCTCCTCGAGATCCAGCTCGGCGTCGTCGCGAGGGCCGCGCGCGATTTTCTCGGCGGGCGCGCCGGCGAGGCCGATGAGCGTGAAGTCGATGGCGCAGCCTTCGGGATACGCGTGCGAGAATTGGCCGTGTACGAAGGCGAGACCGTCCACCGCGTGCCGCACCCCCCTGTCGAGCGCCTCGAGCCGGTCCCAGGTGGTGGCGACTTCCAGCGTGTCCACGAAGGCGCCCGCGGAGAAGAGCGGCGACTGGCGGTAGCCGCTCCGGTAGCGGTTCATGAGCCAGCGCTCGCCGGGCGCGGGGCCCAGGTCCTCGCCGTCTTCCGCCTCGCACAGCTCCAACGCGGCGGCGCCCTCTTCCGCGCACTCGTCTTCCGAGTCTCCCTCGAAGCCGAGGACGAGGAGCGACGAGGCCGGCAGCGCCTCGACGAGCCGGTTCAGCAGCAGGGGCGCGCGCAGGGCCATCCGCAGCGCCTCTGCCTGGGCTCCTTCGACGACCCACTTGAGCGGCTGCGGGACTTGCGGCCCGCTCGACCCTTCCAGCAGCGTCTCGAAAGGATCGGAGAGCCGCGCCACCGCCGGACGCAACCCGGAGCGCATCACCGTCCGCAGCGCCCGCAGGCCCTTTGGTACCGAGGAAAAGCGCACGCCGCGCAGCCACTGGCGCGACGGCTTGGGCCAGATGCGCAGCCGCGCGCCGGTGATCACGCCCAGCGTCCCTTCGTTGCCGACGAGGAGCTGCGTCAGGTCGGGGCCGGCGCTGGGCCCGTCGAGCGTTCGCAGGATGGCGCCGGTTCCGTCCACCGCCTCGACGGAGAGCACCATGTCCTCGATCTTGCCGTACCGGGCCGACAGCTGTCCCGCTGCTCGCGTCGCCAGCCAGCCGCCCACCGTGGAGCAATAGAGCGAGGAGGGAAAGTGCCCCAGCGTGGCGCCCTGCGCCTGGAGCATCTCCTCGAGACGTTGCCCGTTGAGCCCGGCGCCCACCTCGACCGTGCGCGCGGCGAGGTCGATCCGCAGCGGTCCCGTCAGCCGTTTCAGATCGAGTGCGATGCCGCCGCGCACCGGCACCGCGCCGCCGCAGAGGCCGCTGCCGCCGCCGAAGGGCACCACCGCCACCTGCCGCTCCACCGCGAACTTCACCACGGCCGCCACCTGCCCGACGTCCGCGGGCCAGGCGACGACGTCGGGAGGATGCGGCGCGACGCCCGCCTTGGTCCAGAGCAGCGCGCGCGGCCAGCAGTCGCGAGACATCGCCCACAGGTCGGCCGGGTCGCAGGAGGCTTTGACGCCGAGCTGCTCCAGATCCCGGAGCAGCGCCTTGCCGCGGGCGGTGGCCGAGGGCAAGGTCCAGCCGCTCTCCGCCGCCGTCACACCGGCGGCTTCCACGTCGAAGCGATGTGCAGCTCCTTGAGCTGCGCTTCCTCGACGTCGCCGGGCGCGTTGGTCATCAGATCGGTGCCCTTCTGCGACTTGGGGAAGGGGATCACGTCGCGCAGCGACTCGGCCCCCGAGAGAAGCATGGCGAGCCGGTCCATGCCCAGCGCGATGCCGCCGTGGGGCGGCGCGCCGAACCGCAGCGCCTGGAGGAGGAAGCCGAACTTCTGCTCGGCCTCCTCGGCCGGAATGCCCATCGCCTTGAAGACGCGCGCCTGCACCTCCGGGTCGTGGAGTCGGATCGAGCCGCCGCCGATCTCGAAGCCGTTGAGCACCAGGTCGTAGCGGTAGCAGAGCACCTTGCCGGGGTCCTTGTCGAGATACTGAATGGATTCATCGTGCGGCCGGGTGAAGGCGTGGTGCGCGGCCACCCAGTGCTTGTGCTCCTCGTCGTACTCGAACAAGGGCGGATCGACGACCCAGAGAAACTTCCAGCTCTCGGGCTGCTTCGGATCGCGAGGGCCGTGCTCGGGGATGAGGCCCAGCTTCTTGCCGAGGAAGAGACGCAGGTTGGCGAGGACGGTGTGGACCATCGCCTCCTTGCCGAACTGGAAGAGGAGCAGGTCGCCCGCCTTCGCTCCGCAGGCCGCGTTGATGGCGGCGCGCGCCTCGGGCGTCACCGACTTGGCGAGCGGGCTCTGCGTCCACTCGCCGGTCTCGGAGACCTTGGCGCGGGCGAGGCCCTTGGCGCCCATGCCCTTCGCGATCTCCTCCAGCTTGTCGGTCTCCGTGCGGCTGAAGTTCGCGCTCGCCGGGACCTTGAGGGCCTTGACGATCTGCCCCGGCGTGACGGTCGCGAACGACTGCCACATGGGGATGCCGCAACCCTTGTGCTCCGCGACCAGCGCCGTCAGAGCCACGTGCTGCATGTCGAAGCGCAGGTCCGGCTTGTCGTTGCCGTATGCCCGCATCGACTGCTCGAACGGCATGCGCAAGAACGGCCTCGGGATCTCGACGCCGAGCGCCCCTTTCCAGAGCGCCGTGATCAACTCCTCCACCACCGTGAAGACGTCCTCCTGGGTGACGAACGACATCTCGACGTCGATCTGGGTGAACTCCGGCTGGCGGTCGAGGCGCAGGTCCTCGTCGCGGAAGCACTTGACGATCTGGAAGTAGCGATCGAAGCCCGCCACCATGAAGAGCTGCTTGAAGAGCTGCGGGCTCTCCGCGAGCGCGTAGAACTTGCCGGGGTTGAGGCGGCTGGGCACGAGGAAGTTCCTGGCGCCGCCCGGCGTGTACTTCGCCATGTACGGGGTCTCGAGCTCGAGGAACCCGAGCTTGTCGAGGGTGGTGCGGGTGATGGCGTTCATCTGGCTGCGCTTCATCAGCGTCTGCTGCAACGGCGCGCGGCGCAGGTCGAGGTAGCGATAGTGCAGCCGCTTTTCCTCGGCGGTGTCGATCTTGTCCTCGATGAGGAAGGGCGGCGTCTCGCTCTTGTTGAAGATGGTGAGCTTGTCGGCGTGGACCTCGATCTCGCCGGTGACCAGGCGCGGGTTGACGTTGCCGCCGCGCGAGACCACCTTGCCGCGCACGCCGAGGCAGTACTCGTAGCGCAGCTCGCTGGCCAGTCGGTGCAACTCCTTCCCTGCGTCCTCTTCGAAGACCACCTGGGTGAGGCCGGCGCGGTCGCGCAGGTCGATGAAGACGGCGCCGCCGTGGTCGCGTCTGTTGTGGACCCAGCCGAAGAGCACGACTTCCTTGCCCACGTCCTGGGCGGTGAGCTGTCCACAGGAATGGGTGCGCTTCAGGTCGCGGATGAATTCGGCCACGGCAGATCGCTCCTTCAATGCTCCGCCTGCGCTGCTCGAAGCCGGCGAGGGGCGCTCCGGTTAGCATGAAAGAGGGCGGCTTGCGAGCAGGCAAGCGACTGGAGGCGCGCCCGTCGGGACGGGTTGGCGCTGCGGTTGCAGATTGTCTCGCCATGAGCCGGTTGTTCCTTTCCGGGCAGATGACGTGCGCCATGCTGCTGGGCGCGGGCCTTCTCTTGCGCGCGCAGGCCGCGCTGCGAGAGCCTCCGGCGCCCCTCTCGATGCAGCAAGTTGCGGTGGAAACGCCGCGGACCCGCCCGTCGGAGATGATGGGCGAGCGCGCGCGCACCGTGCCCCGGATGGTGCGCACCGAGGTGCCCGAGTCGCCCCGGACGGTCCACAGGAGTTCCCACACGAGGAAGGGGTTCGCGCACCGCGCCCGTCGTCACCGTGTGCGCAAGTGCGGCGTCGCGCTTGCAGGACGCTCGTCCCGGTGTGGGTAGGCGGGGGGCGGAACGTGAACTCGGGTGAGAAGATCAAGGGCCGATCGTACGATCCCATCTGCGGGGTGCCGGTGCAGGGCGGGGATCGCACGCCCTGCAGCGAATACAAAAAGCGCCGCTACTTCTTCTGCTCGGACAAGTGCAAGCACGAGTTCGAGCTGGCGGCGGAGCGGATCCGCATGCAGGAAGCGGCGCGCGCCGGAGCGCTCTTCACGCATGGCAAGGTGAAGTGGGGGCTGGCGTAAGGGGTGGCGTCGGGGGCGAAGTCCGGCGGCCAGAGTCGGACTTTCCATCGTTGAGCGGTAGCGAAGTGCGCGGTCCGCCCGGTTGCGGGCCGCGCACTCGCATTATCGTCCGTGCTCGTGCTGGTGCTCGTGCTCGTGCTCGGTTTCTCGAGCGAGCACGAGGACGTTCACGAGCACGAGCACGGCTTATCTGAGCCGCATTGCGGTCAACTCTTCAAGTCCTTGAGCTTGAGCTGCAGCCGGTCTGAACCGTTCCAGGTGTCGATGCAGAGCTGGAAAGCTGCGTCGACCTTTCCGCCCACCGGCAGCAAAAGGGAGCCGAGGCCGAAGCCGATGGCGTCGAGCTCCGGCGCATCGACGTCGGCGACGCCGGCACCGCGCGCCTCTCCGAGCCGGAGCTTGAGGTGGCCAGGCCCGGCGCCCTTCTTGTCGGGGAGCAGCCGCACTTCGCGCGCGGTCAGCTCGGGGCAGCGGAACACCGGCTCGGGATTGCCGGCTCCGAACGGCGCCAGCCTGCGCAGCTGCTCGGCGAGCTTGAGGCCGATTTCCGACGGCCGCAGCTCCGCGTCGATGCGCAGCCGCGGGCTGAGCTGCGCAGGGTCGAGCTTCGAGCGCGCCTCGCTCTCCAGCGCCTCGGCGAAGGCGGCGATGTTCGCGGTCTCGAGCGTGACGCCCGCAGCGTGCTTGTGGCCGCCGAAGCGGGTCAGGTGCCGCGAGCAGAGCGCCAGGGCATCGTAGAGGTGGAAGCCCTCGACGCTGCGCCCCGATCCCTTGGCGACGCCGCCCTCCTCGGCGATGACCACTGCCGGCCGGTGGAACTTCTCCACCAGCCGCGAGGCGACGATGCCGACCACTCCCACGTGCCAGCCCGGCGACGAGACGACGAGACACCGCCGCTGCTCGGGCGAGCCCAGCCTGCCAGCGCGATCGATGGCTTCGATGGCGATGCGCGCCTGCAGACCTTGCCGCTCGGCGTTGGCGCGGTCGAGCTGCTCGGCCAGCGCGCGCGCTTCGCGAAGGTCTTCGCAGAGGAGCAGCCGCACGCCCACCGATGCGTCGTCGAGGCGCCCGGCAGCGTTGATGCGCGGCCCGAGCTTGAAGCCTACGTCGCCGGCGGTGACCTCTCCCGCGAGCTGCGCCACCGACTTGAGCGCCAACACGCCGGGCCGCGCTCCGCGCGCCAGCTCCTTGAGGCCGAAGTGCACCAGCACGCGGTTGGGCCCGGTGAGTGGCACCACGTCGGCGATGGTGCCCAGCGCGACCAGGTCGAGCTGCTCGCGCAGGTTCGGCTCAGGCCGCTTTTCCGAGAACCAGCCGGCCTCCCGCAGGCGCTTGCGCAGCGCCAGGAGCAGGTGGAAAGCGACGCCCACGGCCGCCAGCTCGCGCCCGGGGAAATTGCAGCCTGGCTGGTGCGGATTCAAGATGGCCACCGCGCGCGGCAGGTCCTGCGAGGCGGTGTGGTGGTCGATGACCACCACGTCGAGGCCGAGCCGCGCCGCCGCATCGACCTCGGCCACGGCGGTGACGCCGCAGTCGGCGCTGACCACCAGCCGCGTGCCGCGCGCCGCGAGCTTCTCCATGGCCTGCACGTTGAGTCCGTAGCCTTCGGTCAGCCGCTGCGGGACGTAGAAGTCGACGACGCCGCCCAGCTTGCGGAGCACCGAGACGAGGAGCGCGGTGCTGGTCACACCGTCGACGTCGTAGTCGCCGTAGACGCAGACGCGCTCGCCCTCGGTGAGCGCGCGCCTGATCCTTGCGACGGCCGGTTCGATCCCTTTGAGACCAAATGGATCGGGCAGCTGATCGAGCTTGGGCTCGAGGAAGCGCTGCGCCGCCCCCGCGTCGCGATGCCCGCGCGCCCAGAGGATGCGCCCCAAAGGCGCCGGCACCCCGACTGCCGCGGCCAACCGCGCCCCCTGCTCCACCGCCTCGCTTCCCGTGCCCTCGCCCATCGCCCAGCGCATGCGTGCTTGTTAGCACGGGGGTCTGACAAGCGGATGTATCGTGTCTGGATGCTCGACCGAAAGGGGCTGGCTGGTTTTTTGGCCATCTCGTTCGGCATCGCATGGGTGCTCGCGGTGCCGCTGTTGCTCGACCCTCGCCACCTCGCCGCGCCGTGGACGAAAGGGGTGTTGGCGGCGACGATGTTCGCGCCGGCGATCGCCACGTTCGTCGTCACGCGCTGGATCAGTCCATCCACCGCTCTCAGGACGGAGACGGGCCTCGTGCTCGGCCGGCGCTGGGTGCGGTTCTGGATCTTCGCCGACCTGGGAATGCTCTTCTTCGTCGTCGGGGCACTCGTCGTTGGCTGGACGCTCGGGCTGCTCCCCAAGCTACTTCCGCTTGAGCAGTGGGCGCCATCTGGGGCGCGTGGCACGCGCCAGTCGTCGCGCTCGGGTACAACTATCCGCAACACCACGCTCTCGGGCCGCTTCTCATGATCGTCTTCTGCGTGATCTTCGGGATCCTGCTCGGCTGGAGCGGGTGGCTCTTGCCGCTCGCGTTCATCGCCTGGCTCGCGGCGACGCGCAGGCTGCCGGTCGCGACTGCTTGACCGGTCAGCGCGCCGCGGCCGCCTGCTGCTCGGGCTTCTTCGCCTTCGGCTTGGCGTCCTCGATCGCTTTGCGCTGCGCCATGTGCTCTTCGATCCAGATGGTCATCGGGCTGGCGATGTACCAGGTCGAGTAGGTGCCGGAGATGATGCCCACCAGCATGGCGAGCCCGAAGTCCTGGATGGTGCCGACGCCGATCCAGATGAGGCCCACGAGCGACAGCGCGGTGGCGCCCGAGGTGAGGATGGTGCGCCCGAGCATCTCGTTGATGGAGAGGTTGATGAGGTCGCGCAAGGGCTTGCCCTTGTGGCGCTTGGCGTTCTCGCGGATGCGGTCGTAGATGACGATGGTGTCGTTCACCGAGTAGCCGACCACGGTGAGGATGACCGTCACCGAGGTCAGGTTGAACTCGTGCCGGCTGACGAGGAAGAAGCCC
>WNFI01127620.1_pt1 | contig 30380 bp, 29 predicted proteins | sample 5400471 | NCBI WGS metagenome assembly WNFI01 (sample SAMN13153348, study PRJNA577476) | soil metagenome | isolation source: 100 cm saprolite on Douglas fir-dominated hillslope | place: USA:California | collected 2013-09-17
CGGACCACCACCGCGTCGTCGCTGAGGAGTCCGATCGCCAGCGAGAGCGCGAGCAGCGTCATCTGGGTCAGCGTGTAGCCGAGCACGTACATGACGAAGAAGGTGCCGATCACCGAGGTCGGCAGCGCCAGCGAGGAGATGAAGGTGCCGCGCGGATCGAGCAGGAACATGAGGATGATGAGGACCGCCATCGCGCCGCCGAAGATGAGCGCGACGTAGACCTCGTGCGCATTGGCGCGGATGAGCGCCGACTGATCGATGAGCAGCTTGGTGGAGAAGTTGTGCCCCATCGCGGGCGTCATCACGGCGAGCGCCTTCTTCACTTCGTCGGCGACCTTCACCGTGTTGGAGCCCGGCTGCTTCACCACCTCGAGGATGATGGCGTCCTTGCCGTCGAGGCGCGCGAGGGTGCGGTGCTCGGCGACACCGTCGGTGACGGTCGCGATCTCGTCCAGCCGCACCTGCGAGCCGGTCTTGCTCTGCGCCACCGGCAGCGCGCGCAGCGCATCGACGTCCTTGAACTCGCCCAGCGTGCGCACCGTCAGCTCGGTGGGGCCGAGCGAGAGGTGGCCGGCGGGCAGGTTCAGGTTCTCGAAGCCGATCCGCTGGGCGATCTCGTAGGGGCTGGTGCCGACGCTCTTCACCTTGTCGAGGTCGAGGTCGACCTGGATCTCGCGGATGTCGCCGCCGGTGATGCGCACTTCGGCGACGCCCTCGATCTGCTGCAGCGAGGGCTGGATGCGGTCCTCGATCTGCTTGCGCAGCTTCTGCGAGGAGAGGTCGGCGCCGGCTGCGTAGGTGAGGACGGGCGACGCGCCGATGTCGACGCGGCTGACCTTGGGCAGGTCGGCGTCGTGCGGCAAGAGCGACTGGGCGGCCGAGACCTTGTCGCGCACTTCCTGGACGGCGCGGTCGAGGCTCTCGGTGAGCTTGAACTGCACCGCGATCATGCTGGCGTTCTCGCGCGACCAGCTGTGCATCTTGTCGATGCCGCTGATGCCGGCGATGGAATCCTCGAGCGGCTTGGTGACCTGCGTCTCGATCTCGCCCGGCCCCGCGCCCTTGTAGACGGTGGTGACCATCACCACCGGGAAGGTGACGTCGGGGAACAGGTCGGTGCCCAGGCGGCTTGCGCCCATGATGCCGAGCACGATGAGGCAGAGCGCCATCATCGAAGTGAAGACGGGCCTCTTGATGGCGACGTCGGAGAGCGACATGGCTGAGCCCCTTTACTTGACGGAGACTCGCGCGCCGTCCACCAGATCGGGCGCGGGGTAGTTGATGACCTGATCCATCGTCTGCGTGGCCTTGAGGACCACCTGCTCCGCGCCGCGCTCGAGCACCTGCACCGGGATGCGGTGCACCGAGTCGCCGGCGACGACGTAGACGTGATCGCCGCCTTGCGACGAGAGCGCGCTGGAGGGGACCGAGAGCGCGTCCTCGACCGAGCCCATGGGAAGGATGGCGCGCGCCAGCGTGTGGGCGGTGAAGCGGGCGCCCTGGTTGGGAACCACCAGCTCGACGGGAATGCGGCGCGTGGCCGCATCCGCGGAGGGGATCACCGCGCGCACGTACGCGTCCCCGGTCGAGGCGCCGGAACCGATCGCCACCACCTGCACGCGGGTGCCGACCTTGAGCACCTCGCGGGCGGAATCGCTGACCGTCAGCTTGAGCACCAGCGGATCGAGCTGCTCCAGCGTGAACAAGGCCGCGCCTACAGAGACCGTCGCGCCCACCTGGTCCGGCGAGTCGATGAGCACGCCCGCGAAGGGCGCCTTGAGATCGTGCCGCCGCCGCGCCGCGCGCGCCTGCAGCAGCTGCGCCCTTGCCGCCTGGAGCTGCGCCGCCGCCGCCGCCGCGGAAGAGGTGCTGTTCTTGTTCATGAGATCGCTGACGGTGCCGGCCTTGGAAAGCGCGGCGTTGCGACCTGCCAGGTCGGCCGCCATCGCCGACTGCGCCTCCGCCGCCTTCACCGCCGCCTCCGCCTGCTGCACCTGCGCGTCGGCCAGCTCCGGGTCGAGCTGCGCGATGACCTGGCCTTCGTCGACGGTCGCGCCCTTGCGCACCAGGATGCGCGAGAGCCGGCCTGCGACCTCGAAGCCGAGCTGTAGCGCCTTGGCGGGCTGCAGCGCGCCGGTGATCTCCTCGCGCGGGGCGCTCTTCACCGAGGTCACCCTGGCGAGGCTGACGGGCGCGGGCCCCGGATTGTTGACGGCGAGGTTGACGGCGGCCTTCGCCTTGGCGCCCGTGGACAGCGCGATCACGGTCGCGACGGCGACTGCGCCTGCGGCGAGGGAGATGACGAGTTTGCGGTTCATGCAGTTCTCCGTGCGGGGGACTTCTTCGACTGCGTGCGGGGGATCTCGACGGGCGCGCTGCCTTCGCGGATGAGGACCTGCAGCGACCGCGCCCACTCGGCGAGGTCGGGTTTTTCCGTCATGCGGCTCATGCGCGTCCCCAGCAGCATGTACGTTCCTACGATCATCGAGCCGAAGACCTCCGAAGGGATGTCGGTCCGGCAGGCGTGGTCGCCCTGGAAGCGCGCGACGTTCTCCTGGATGCGCTCGACCTCCCGGTCGGTCATGGCCCACATGGCGCCTTCGAACCTGGTGCCCTGCGAGCCGCGGACCAGCACGCCCATCACGTCGCGGTAGGACCACATGTGCTCGAGCACGCGCAGATCCTCGGCGGTCTCCAGATCGAGGAGCTTCTGGTAGCGGGCGGTGCGCTTCTCGACGTCGCGCCGGTTGGGCTCGCCGTATTCCGCGAAGAACTCGGTCATCTGGGTCTGGCGCCTGATGGAGCAGTCGGAGAGCACGCCGATGAAGGCGTCCACCAGCTCGCCGAAGAGCGCTTCCTTCGACGGGTAGTGGAGGTAGAAGGCTCCCTTGGAGAGTCCGCAGGCGGCGGTGATGTCGGCGATGCGCGCCCCGCACAGGCCGCGGCTGGCGAATTCGCGTCGCGCGGCGGCGACGAGAGCGTTCGGCCATCGGACGGGAGCGCCCGCTGCCACGCTTGCCGGGCGGCGCCGTCGTCACCAACCTCCGCGGAGCCGTCGGGAGGTGCAGGATGGGGTGGGGGAAGGTCTCGATTCTGACTGTCGCGTTCGCCGCGGCGGCCTGCGTGGACAAGAAGGCGTCAGGGGCGTGCGATCCGCAGACGGACGATTCGTGCTCGGTGGCGGCCGGCAGGATCGGCTGCACCACCAACGCCGACTGCGGCGACGGCATCTGCCAGTCAGATGGCATCTGCAAGGCGAGGGATCCGGTCGCGCAGGCCAGCGCCTGCGCCGGCGTCTCCTGCCCGGCGGGCAACTTCTGCTCCAACGGCCGGTGCATTCCGGCGGGCCCGCAGTGCAAGCAGGCCGACCCGGCCTGTATCTTCATCCCGCACGGCGCCTTCGAGCAGCCCGCGCACGCGTGGTGGTGGCCGTGGGCGACGCCGCAGGGCCCGGATGCGCCGGCGCCGCAGAACACGTACTTCAGCGGCCTGGAAAATCCCGATTACGTCCAGGTGATGAGCACGCCCGTGGTCATGCGCCTGCACGCAAACGATACGGAGCCGGCCGTCGTGTTCAACACCTTTGCCGGCCAGGTCGGCGCCACGGGCGGCCAGTTTCTCGAGATCCAAGGACGCGAGCATCGCCGCGGGCGACTGCTTGGGCACCGGCGAAGTGTGCTTCATCACCGGCGGCTGGTATCCCACGGACGTCCCCTGCGATCAGAACAGCGCTCCCGGCACCTGCAATCCGGCCGCGAAGCCCCTGCACGCGCACGAGCACGGAGGCCTGATCGCCTTCGGCAGCGACGGGCGCGTTCTCTGGGTGAACCGCGCCGCGCAGGTGTGGTGGGGCGCGCCGGCCATCGCGCGCCTGCTCGGTCCCACGGGCCCGGCGCAGGTGGTGGTGGGCAACGGCGTCTTCGACGCAGCCACCGGAGCGACGCTCTGTCGGGAGACGGACTCGCCCCTCGCCCAGGTCAGCGGCAACGGCGAAGGATCGCTCACCGCCATTGCCGACATCGACCTCGACGGCATCCCCGAAATCGTCACCGGCAACCAGGCCTACAAGCTGCTCAAGGACGCGTCCTCGCCGACCGGCTATTCGTGCAAGGCGCTCTTCGGCGACGGCGTTCAGATGCCGCGCAACGAGCCCTGCCTGGGCGGCGTCGGCTCGGCCTGCCACGACGGCTTTCCGGCCATCGCCAGCTTCGCTGGCTACGGCGCCACCATGGGCCTCTCGAAGGACGACAAGCACCCGCAGATCGTGGTGGTGGCCAACGGCTACCTGAGCATCCACGATTGGACTGTGGAAGCCGGGCCGCGGCTGGATCTGGACGACGCCCACCTTCGACTGCTCGGCCAGCACCGGAAGCTCGGTGTTCGACTTCGAGGGCAAGGGGAATGCCACCGCCGTCTATGCAGACCAGTGCTACTTCCACGTCTACGACGGCAAGACGGGCCAGACGCTGATCACGGAAGCGAACTCGAGCTGCACAGCGTACGAGATGCCGGTCGTCGCCGACATCGACGGCAGCGGCCGCGCGAAGATCCTGGTGCCCAACAACAACATCTGCAACTACGGCTGCCCGTGGGGCACGCAAAGCAAGTCGATGAACGTGGGCCTCAAGGCGCTCAAGTCTCCCAATGACAAATGGGTCAACACGCGCAGCGTCTGGAACGAGCACACCTACCACGTGAGCAACGTGAACCTCGACGGCACGCTGCCGTTCCCCGAGCCGCCGTCGTGGTCCGCACCGCAGTCGAACACCTACCGGCAGAACGTGCAGGGCCTGGGCTTGTTCAGCGCGCCCGATCTCTCGATCTGCGACGTCACCGTCGACATGACCCAGTGCGCTGCCGCCGGGGCGACCGCCACCGCCGTCGTCTACAACGGCGGCGCGCTGATGGCGATGCCCGGCCTCACCGTCGATTTCTACGCCGTGCTCGACGACGGCAGCACGGCGCACATCGGCCAGGTGCTGACCAAGACGGCGCTCAAGCCGGGCGATTCCGAGAAGGTGACCATCCAGTGGAAGGCGCCGCCGCAGAACCAGGGCGCGCAGGTGAAGGCGGTGGTCGACGAGAAGGGCGTCATCGGCGATTGCCACCCCGAGAACAACACGGCGTCGACGGCGTCGAAGGTGAAGTGCTCGCCGCTCGGCTAGCGGCTCGCCCGCTCAGGCGCTGTTCTTGATGGGCACGCGGTTTACGGCGAGACAGACGGCGGCGCGCCCCGATCCAGTCGAGGAGCTCTCTGTCGTCGTTGCGGTGCCTGAACTCCTCGTAGTAGGTCCGCACCTCGTCGAGGGGCATCTCGAACGGATCGATCAGCGTCACCATCTCCTCACCGGGCGGAGGCTCGGTCTGCGGCAGCGGAGGGTCCGGGAAGTGGTCGTGCCAGCCGGCTTTCGGCGAGAACGCATCTACGGACGGCGGCCCGATCTTCCGCGGCCGATACTTTCGCAGGAACTGCAGGTCTTCGTAGCTGACCAGCGCGACCATTTCCTTGCCGTGCCGCAAGACCACGCAGCGGTCTTGCCGGTACCCGACCGCGTTGGCGATCTGTGCCAGATGCTTTCGAAAATCGGTGGCGGTTGCGTAGGTCTCAATCATGCCCGCAACTCTGCCAGGGGGGTCTGACATCCGCCCCACACTCAAAAAAATTTCGTACAAATTTGCGAATCGCCGGCGCGCGACCGCTGCGGGCCTCTATGAAAATTTTGTACAAAATTATCAACCGCGGGTCCCTGAGAGACCAAGGGGGCCCTGCAGAAACAATTTTGTACAAAATTGAGTTAGACCGGGGCCCTTTGGGAGAAGCCGGTTGGAGGATCGGGGGCCACCTCGTCAGCAGCCCGGCTGGCCTGGGAGCGCAACATTTCGGGGGCGCCGCGGCCGGCGAATCGGTATCCTGCGCGCCTCGTGGCCGAGCCACTGGACAATGTCGCGGCCACTCCCGCCGCTCCCGCGCGCAAAGGCGGCGCGGCGGTGCTGGTCGGCGCAGGAATTCTCCTCTCCCGGATCGCCGGGCTCGTGCGGCAGCGGGTGCTCGGCCACTATCTGGGCACCTCGTCCGCCGCCGACGCGTACACCGCGGCCCTTCGCATCCCCAACTTCCTGCAGAACCTGCTCGGCGAGGGCGTGCTGTCGGCGTCGTTCATCCCGGTCTACGCGACGCTGCGGGCGAAAGGCGAGGAGGACCAGGCGCGCAAGGTGGCGGGCGCCGTGGCGGGCCTGCTCACGCTGGTCACCGGCCTGTTCGCGCTCATCGGCGTGCTGGCGACGCCCTGGCTGCTCGATGCCATCGCGCCGGGCTTTTCCGGAGAGACGCGGGCGCTCGCCATCCACCTCGTCCGCATCTTCTTTCCCGGCATCTCGCTGCTGGTCCTGTCGGCGTTCTGCATCGGCGTCCTCAACAGCCACCACAAGTTCTTCCTCAGCTACGCGGCGCCGGTGGTGTGGAGCGCGGCCATCGTCGTGGCGCTGATCCTCGGCGCCCACGCCGGGCGGCGCGACGATCAGGCGCGCATCGCGGTGTGGGCCGCCTGGGGCGCGGTGGTGGGCGGCGGCCTGCAGCTCGGCGTGCAGCTCCCGCTGGTGTTGAAGCTCCTGGGCAAAGGCGCGCGCCTCGCGCTCGGCCGCGGCGATGCCAACGTCGCCGAGGTGGTCCGCAATTTCCTGCCGGTGGTCGCGGGGCGCGGCGTGGTGCAGCTCTCCGCCTACGTCGACACGCTGATCGCCTCCTGGCTACCGACCGGTACCGTCGCCGCGTTCGGGTACGCGCAGATCATCTATACGCTGCCGGTCTCGCTCTTCGGCATGGCGGTCTCGGCGGCCTCGCTGCCGTCGATGTCCGCCGACGCGGGCGTAGGCGACAAGCTGCAGGGCCAGCTCGAGTCTGGGCTGAGCTCGATCGCCTTCCCCGTCGTGCCTTCGGTCGCGGCTTTCCTCGCCCTGGGCGACGTCATCTGCGCCGCGCTCTTCCAGACCGGCCGTTTCGGCGAGAGCGACGTGCGCTACGTCTGGCTGATCCTCATCGGCAGCACCGTCGGGCTGCTCGCCGGCACCATGGCGCGGCTCTACTCCAGCACATTCTATGCCTTGCGCGACACGCGGACGCCGCTGCGCTACGCGGTGCTGCGGGTCGCGCTGACGGCGGGTCTAGGCGTCTTCTGCGGCCTCTATCTGCCCGGGATCCTGCAGGTCGATCTGCGCTTCGGCGCGGCGGGACTCACCGCCTCGGCAGGCGTCGCCTCGTGGGTCGAGTTCCTCCTGCTCCGCCGCGGCCTCGCCGCCCGCATCGGGCCTGTGCACCTGCCCAAGGGACTGATGGTGAAACTTTGGAGCGCAGCGGCGCTCGCGACCGCCGTGGCGCTGGCGGCGAAGATGGCGGGTCAACGGATCTCCGCACTCTCACATCCGATCCCTCTCGCCGTCGTCGTGCTGGGCCTGTTCGGCGTCACCTATCTCGGCGCGACCGTCGCGATGCGCATTCCCGAAGCCGAGCGGACGCTCGCCCGCGCGCGCCGGTTGCTCCGCCGCTGAGCGCGGCGGATGAATTTCACCTGCGCAACCTCTTCCTCTGCGCACTGTTCGCGGCCGCCTGCTCGCGGAGCGTGCGCAAGGACGTGACGCCTCCGCTCGCCGGCGGGGCGCCGGCAGCGGCCGCGCAACGGGCGGGCCTCGCCGATCCGCCCGCGCTGAGCCAGGAGGAGATGGTCGAACACGCCCTCTCCCGGTTGACGTTTGGTCCGCAAAAAGAGGACCGCGCGCGCGTCGCGCAGCTCGGCATCGCCGCCTTCGTCGAGGAGCAGCTGCACCCGGAACAGATCGACGATTCCGCGCTGGAGCAGCGGCTCGCCTCCTATGACGTGCTCCACCAGGGCACGGGCGAGCTGGTGCAGCAGCTCATCGCGCAGCGAAAGATGAGGCAGGAGGAACAGAAGAAGGAGCAGATGCAGGGGCCGCGCAAGGCGCCGGGCACGGCGCCCCGCGGAGCGGGCCACGACTACGTCGCGCAGCTCTCGCAGGCGAAGCTCCTGCGCGCAGTCTCCTCGCGGCGCCAGCTGCAGGAAGAGCTGACCGACTTCTGGTTCAACCACTTCAACGTCTTCGCCGGGAAAGACGACGAGGCTGCGTTGCTGCCCGACTACGAGGCGCGGGCGCTGCGGCCGAACGCGCTCGGCACCTTCCCGGAGCTGCTCGAGGCGACCGCGCACAGCCCAGCGATGCTCATCTACCTCGACAACTGGACCAGCTACAAAAAGCGCCATCCAGACCAGCCTCCACGCGGTGACGCCCACGGGCGAGCCGCGCTTCCAGCAGCTTCGCCCGCAGCTGGCGCTCCCGTCACAAGATTTGCTCGCCCTCGAGCCCGGCTTCGCGCTCCATCCGGCGCTGGCGCCGCTCCTGCCGCTCTGGAGCGAAGGCTCGCTCGCCTTCGTGCACGCCGTCGGGTCGCCCGATCCGACGCGCTCGCACTTCGACGCGCAGGACTTCCTCGAGCTGGGCACGCCTGCCGTTTCCATAGGATTTCTCGAAGCCGTCGCCGTCTCTGCCGGCTGCCGCGCTCGCTCCAGGGCGCTCCCGATGCGCTGGCCGGGCCTCGACGACGACCAGCTCTACGAGGGCCGCGACCTCGCGGTCACCACCGACCTGCGCAGCGTGCTCGCCGCGGCGGCCGCCCGGCAGCTCGGCGCCACCGACGTACAGCGGCTCTTCCCAGGCTTTTCCGGCGCTCCGCTCTGGTCCCTGTTTGCGCCGGTGCTATAACCCCGCCCCTCATGTCCCTTCTCATCGCAGCCCTCCTCGCCCTGACGCCCGTGACCTCCGAGCAGGCGAAGCACGCCCTTCCGGCCGTCGACCTCTCCGATCTCACCGACCTGCAGCGCGGCGCCTTCATGGACGTCGCCGCCGACGTCCTCAACTACGCCGGCTGCCCCGAGACGCTGGCCCTCTGCCTCGACCCGCGCGAGAAGGACCCGCACGCTTTGCGCATGGCCCAGCTGGTCAAGCAGTTGGTCAAGGACAGCGTCCAGCCGCCCGCCATCGTTCAGGTGCTCGAGCGCTACTACGCCTCCTTCGATGCGAGGCAGCGCCTCCGGCTGCACGACGGGAACTGCGCGGTGGAAGGGAAGGGACCCGTCAGCATCGTCGAGTTCAGCGATTACCAGTGCCCGCATTGCGCCGCCGCGCTGGCGCCGCTCACCGCCCTGGTGAACGCCGACCGGCAGGGCCAGGTTCGTTTGTGCTCCAAGTATTTTCCCTTCGCCAGCCACCCGCGTGCACGCGTTGCCGCGCTCTGCGCCGAATACGCGCGCAGCAAGGGCAAGTTCTGGCAGATGAACGCGGCGCTCTTCGCCAACCAGGAGGCGCTCGAGGACGCCGATCTCAAGAAGTACGCCGGCCAGGTCGGCCTCGACGGCGACGAGATGCTCAAGGAAGCCTATTCCGGCAAGTTCGATGCAGTGGTCGAGAAGCACCTGCGCGAGGGCATGGCGGCCGGCGTCGAGAGCACGCCCACCCTCCTCATCGATGGGCGCCAGTACAATCTGCCGGTGATGATGCGGCACTGGCTCTTGAAGACGGAGCCGCTGGTCTTCTCCATCGACGATCTGCTCGCGGCCCCGAATCGCACCACCGCCTGGGGCGGCGTCCGCAACTATCAGGCGCGAAATCTCCTGCGCGACGAGTTGAAGAAGGGTGACCGCGTGCTCATCTACCACTCCAGCGCCGACCCGCCCTGCGTCGCCGGCGAGGCGGAGGTGGTGCGCGAGGGCTATCCCGATCCGACGCAGTTCGACCCCAAGGACGACCACTTCGACGAAAAGTCGCGACCCGAAGCGCCGCGCTGGTTCCAGGTCGACGTGCGCGCGCTGCGCAAGCTGCCGAGGCCGGTGCCGCTGGCGCTCATCCGCGCGACGCCGGCGCTGAAGAAGATGCCGCTCATCCAGCGCGGGCAGCGGCTCTCGGTGCAGCCGGTCTCCGCCGCCGAGTACGCCGCCATCCTCGCGCTCGCGGAATGAAGATCAGCGCCGCTTCGCGGCCACGATCAGCGTCCCGCCGCTTCCGGCCAGCGCAGTCAAAAGCGCGATCGGCGTGGCCAGCGCGCTGAGCAAAAGGCCGAGCAGCAGTCCCGCGAACAGCTCGGGCCGGCTGCGCTCCCTGCCCGAAAGAGAGCGCAGCAGGATGTCGTGCGTCCAGGGCAGGTGCCGGGGAACGTCGAGGTGGCGCCACAAGGCGCCGAACAGCCGCGCCTGCGCGCCGCCGGCGTCGGGGACGGCGACGAGGATGCTGCCCTGTGGCGCAAGTCGATCGCGCACCTGTTCCAGGGTCGCGCGCGGATCGCGAAAGTGCTCGAGGCTGTGCCACAGCGTCGCGCAATCGAACTGGCCGCTCACCTCGGCAAGCGAGGGATGGACCGCGATCCCCCTTGCGCGCGCGGCCGCCGCGTTCAGCTCGGTGCCGGCCACCTGCCAGCCGCGCAGGCGCGCCGTTTCCAGAAAGCTGCCGTCGCCGCAGCCCACGTCGATGACCGAGCCGTGGCCGCCGAACCGGTCGAGGAGCCGCGCGCGCCGCCAGAGGCAGAGCCGGTGGGTGAGGCCGTGCCGCCCGCCGTAGTAGGCGGCGCCGTAATACGGCGCGAGGTCGGTCGGAGCTGGCGCGGTGTGGCCGAGGCCGCAAGAGATGCAGTCGAGGACGGCGAACGTCTGCCGGGTCTGCGGATCCTCCACTCGCGGGAAGCGCGGCTTGAGCGCGCCGCCGCACGACGCGCACGAGGACGGGATCACGCGGCCGACTCTACATCTGCCCGGGCGCATGTCATAACTTCGCGATGAAGTTCGCCGGAGGTCCTTCGCTCGTCTGCGCGCTGGCGGCGGTGGTGCTCGCGCTGGCGCTGCAGATCTCGAGCGGCATGTACGACGAGCGCGCCCTCGCGCTGGCGACGCTGGCCGCCGCCGCCGCGGTGATCGCGGCCCTCTGGCGCCGGCGCGGGGCGGTGGCCGAGCCGGCGCTGCCGGCGCAGATCATCCTCGGCGCGGGATCGGCTTTCGGCCTCGCTTGTCACCTGCTCGGCAACCCGACGTTCTATGGCGATCCCCTCGCGCTGGCGGGCGGCTTTCGCTGGCTGGCTCTGGCTGCGCTGGTGCTGCTCTCCGCTTATCTCTGCATCCACCTGCGGGCCTCGCTGGCCAGGGCCCGCTTCCTGCTGCTGCTCGGCTGCTTCGTGTTGATGGGCGTCGCCGTCCTGCGGGCGAGCCCGCGGCCCTGGGTGGACGTCTGGGTCATCCAGCAGGGCGGGGCGGAGGCGCTGAGCCACGGGGTCAATCCGTACTCGGCGAGCTACCCCAACATCTACGGCGCGCTCACCTCGAAGATGCTGGCGCCCGAGTTGCTGGTCGGCGGCAGGATCGCGGCGTACCCCTATCCTCCGCTGACCGCGCTGGTGAATCTGGGCGCGGAGATCGCCTTCGGCGACGTGCGCTACGCGCTGCTCGGGCTGATGACGGCCGCGGCCTGGATGCTGGCGCGCGCCGCCGACGGCGTCGCGGGTGAGCTGGCAGCGCTGTTCGTCCTCTTCCAGCCGCGCACCTTCTTCGTCCTCGAGCAGTCCTGGACCGAGCCGCTGGTGCTCGCCTGCTTCGCCGGCGCGGCGCTCGCTCTTTCGCGCTGGAAGGGGCCGGTCCTCGCCGGAGCGGCGCTCGGGCTGTTGGCCGCGAGCAAGCAGACTTCGCTTTTCCTTTTGCTGCCGCTCGCCTTCGTGCTGCCGCCTTCGGGCCGGCGCAAGTCCCTGCTCGCCGCGGCCGGAGTGGCGGCGGCGCTGCTGGTGCCGTTCGCGCTCTGGGATCCCGCAGGGTTCTTCCGCGGCCTGGTGCGCATGCAGCTCTGGCAGCCGTTCCGCGACGACTCGCTCTCTCTCGCCGCGCTCGCGGCGCATCTGCGGCCGGGAGACTACAGCGCGCTCTCGCTGGTCGGGCTCGCCCTCGCCGCTGCGCTGCTCGCCTTTTGCCTTCGGGGCCGGACCGATCTTCCGCAAGCGGCGTCGGCGTCGGCAGCGGCGTGGATCCTGTTGCTGCTCTTGAACAAGCAGGCGTTTTGCAACTATTACTGGCTGGCCGCGGGACTCCTCTGCGCGGCGGTGGCCTTGCCAGCGAGGGACGAGAGATGATCGGCGGCTTGCGGGTGTGCGTGGTCATGCCGGCGTACAACGCCGAGAAGACCCTGCGTCGCACCGTGGCGGAGATCGATCGCACGGTCGCCGACGACATCATCCTCGTCGACGACAAGTCCCGCGACGACACGGTGGCGGTCGCCCGCGAGCTTGGCCTGCACGTCGTCCTCCACGAGGAGAACCGCGGCTACGGCGGCAACCAGAAGACCTGCTACACCGAGGCGCTCCGGCGCGGCGCCGACATCGTGGTGATGCTCCACCCCGATTATCAATATTCGCCCAAGCTCATGCCGTCGATGGCGGGGATGATCGCCAGCGGCCACTTCGACGCCGTGCTCGGCTCGCGCATCCTCGGCATGGGCGCGCTGGCGGGCGGCATGCCGCTCTGGAAGTACGTCGCCAACCGCTTCCTCACCGCCACCGAGAACACGCTCCTCGGCTACAAGCTCGCCGAGTACCACACCGGGTATCGCGCCTTCTCGCGGCGGCTTTTGGAGACGCTGCCGCTGGAGGAGAACTCCGACGACTTCGTCTTCGACAACCAGATGCTGGCGCAGGCCATCTGGTTCGGCTTCCACATCGGCGAGCTCTCCTGCCCGGCGCGGTACTTCGCCGAGGCGTCGTCGATCAACTTCCGCCGCAGCATGACGTACGGCTTCGGCGTCCTCGGGACGGCGCTCGAGTACCGCGCCGCGCGGCTGGGGCTCACCCGATCGCAGCGGTTCGCGAAGGAGGGGCGCAAGCTGCAGGGCATTCCGCCCGCGCTGACCACGGGCCGGTGACGCTTCAGGCGGGGGTCGGCCAGCTACGGTTGGCTATGGACCCCTAACTTCTTGACGTCGCGCGGGCATCGGGCTACGGGAACCGCCACGCGCCCGTAGCTCAGATGGATAGAGCGTTGGCCTCCGAAGCCAAATCACTTCAGCGCGGTGGGGGCTGGTCGAGCGCCCGCGTGACGGCCGCGATGGTCTCGTCCGGCTGCTCCTCGAGAATCCAGTGCCCGGCGTTCTTGAGCACGACCACCGTCGGGTTGGTCGAGATGAGCTTCACCTGCGCGCCCAGTGCATTGCCATTCGCTTTTTCTCCGCCGATGGACGTCACCGGCATGGGGAGCCTGGTCTTGCCCAGCTCGGCAAAGTCGCGCGCCGTCTTGAGGAACGATGCGAAGTACGCGAACCCGGCGGCCATGCGGCCGGGGCGCGAGTACGCTTTCGTGTACGCGCGTCGGCTCGACTCGCTCAGTGAGCGCTTCGGATCCGCCGCGAAGTCGTTCCAGAAATGCTCGAAGTACGTCCGCTCGCGGCCCTTGACCAGCAGCTCGGGCGTTCTGCCATAGAAGCGGAAGTGCCAAGTGGCGGGAGCGTTGTAGATCGCCTCCCACCCGTCGATGCCGGGAAGGAAGGCGTCCATCAGCGTCAGCTGCTCCACCTCGGTTGGATACATGGCGGCGTACGCGTAGGCGACCATGAGGCCGATGTCGTGACCGACGACGCGAACCCGCTCGCTCCACAGCTGACGGACGGCGGCGTGGATTCGCTCGGCCGAAGACTTCATGTCGATGCCGCTTTTCGGAATCGAGGAGTCGCCGATGGCCGGCAGATCGAGGGCGATGACGGTGAATCGCGGCGCGAGCTTGACCGCCAGCGGCTTCCACATTTGCGCGGTTTCGGCGTAGCCGTGGAGGAGCACGACAGCGGGTCCCTGCCCGCCCACCGTGGCGCTCACCGTGCATCCTTCGACCGGCACCATCTGCTGCTGGAAACCGGCTCCGAAATCTGCAGCTGAAACCGCCGTGGCGAGAAGGCCGGCGAAAGTCACCAACGAGAGACGCCGCATGACCGGCTCCTTCCGTGTGGGCAGATCTTGTCATCGGCCGACGCGCTTGTCACGCAGGGACGGAACCGGCGATGGGCGAGGCGCCCGGGGCCCGGAAACCTGGCGGGAAGATATGTTCCGCCGGAATGGCGTGAATCGACAGCTGCCGAGAAGCTACGCGAGGCGCGCTGGGTCAGAGTAAGCGCGGATTCAGTCACCTGGGCCCTGACCTGCCCCGGAGATAACACCGCGGACGTCGGCTCTGGCGTGGAGCGACCAAACGAGTAGATCAACCCCGCGCCGAAGCGCCAGCGATCGACTTGCCCGTCATTCCGGTACGATTGAGTCACGGGGAGGGACATGAGCGCGAAGATGCGAAGATGGCGCAGCGGCGAGCCGACGATCGTCGGGCTGACGAGAAATTCCGATCCGCCACTCGCGTCGACGCTTGCGCCGCCGCTGGCCACGTCGCGGAAGTGGTACTCCTCCCCGAGGCCCACCTGGAAGCTGAGCATCGCGTTCGGCTCGTCGAGCGGCGTGTACGCCAGGCCGAGCGCAGCAAGGAAGTTGTCCCCTTTCTTCGAGGACGTCCCATCCGGGGTATTGAGGCGATAATAACCGAGGAGGACCGCCGAGAACGCGCCGCGTTCGAGCCCCGTCATCGCCGCGCCGATGAAGTTGAAGGGCCCGTGGAGCGGGTGGTAGTCCTTGTTGCCGGACGGGGGCTCGACGGCGGCGCTGACCAGCGCGAAGTTCCCGTCCTTTCCCAACGCGCGTTGCAGTCCCGTAAAGTCAAAGCGCCGCCGCCATCACGCGACCCGAAGCGATCGACTTCGCTTGCGGTTGCTCGCAACGCGCCGGGTGCGTGTCGAACGAAGGGGCATCGCGGCGATCGCGGGGGTCCGCGCGCGCGCCAGGATGGCCCGAGCGCCTTCGTCGAGGCCGCCGATGCTCACGCGGCCGAGCACGGTGCCGAGCTGAAGCTCGAATTCGATGCGGTGATCGCGCGCGAGCCTGCCCAGCCGACAGAGAACCCGGAGCACGTCGGGGTACGCTGGACCGCCCGTCTGGTCGGACAAGATTTCGCCGAAGAGAAAGCGCGGTGCAGGGGCGAAGGCGCGCGAGGGCGGGCGCGGCGCCTCCGCTCCGATCACATCGTGCGCGATTCGCGCGGCCACGTCGCCGGGGACCGGTGACGAGCTCCGGTATGCAAGGATTTCGGGATCGCTGGGCATCCGTGGCGGCAGTAGATTCATCGCGACCTCCTGCTTGGTTTCACGCCCGGGCCGTTCGCGCGGCCAACAGGCGTGTGGAGTTGAGAATGAATGCGAGCTCGGACGAGACGTGGATGAAGGCGGCCAGCAGGGGATTGAGCAGGCCCACGCAAGCGAGGGCCATGCCCGCGCTGTCGACGAGCAGCGTTCCCCAGAAGTTCTGCATGATGATGGCGTGGCAGCGCCGCGCGATCGCCAGCGTCTCGACCAGCACGAGCAAGTCGTCGCCGAGGAGCAGGACGCCCGCGCTCTCGCGCGCGATCTCCGTCCCGCCGCCCATGGCGATTCCCACTTGCGCCGCGACGAGCGCCGGCGCGTCGTTGATGCCGTCGCCCACCATCGCGACGCGGCGGCCTTCCGCGCGAAGTGCCTTGACCCGCGCGAGCTTGCCCTCCGGGAGGAGCTCACCCACGACTTCGTCCACGCCGAGTTGCTTTCCCACCATCGCGGCGATGGGGGCTGCGTCCCCGGTGAGCAGCACGGTGCGCAGGTTCATGCCTCTGAGAAGCGCTACCGCCTTGGTCGCTTCGGGGCGCAGCACGTCGGCGAGATGAATCGCGCCGAGCAGCTTGCCGGCGCGGGCGACGACCACCTCGGAGAGGTGGGCGGGCGCGGCGGGCAATGCGGCCAGCGAGAGGCCGCCCGCGGCGATGAAGGCGCGGCTGCCGACGCGAATCTCCTCGCCGCGCTCCGTACGGCAGGCGATTCCGGAGCCGGGCGTGTAGCGGAACGACTCGGGCTGCACGGCTTGCACGGCGAACGAGCGCGCCTTCTCGAGGATCGCCTTCGCCAGAGGGTGCTCGCTCGGGCGTTCCGCGATCGCGGCGGCCAGGATCACCGACTCGGGCTCGACCCCTGGCGCTGGAACCACACACGCGACCTCCGGCTTGCCCAAAGTCATCGTCCCCGTCTTGTCGAGCACCACCGTATCGATCCGCCCGAGCGCTTCCAGATGGATACCGCCCTTGACGATGGCACCCCGCGATGCAGCCCGCCCGATGGCGCCCAGGATCGCCAGCGGAGTTCCCGCCGCGATTCCGCACGCGCCAGCTACGATGATGACGGAGATGGTCGCGCGCGCGTCCCGGGTGAAGAGGAAGGTGAGCGCCGCCGCGGCGCTCGAGGCTGCCGGACTGGTTGATGGTCCCGGCAAAGACGCGAGCGCCCGGAACCTTCTCCACCTGCAGCGACTCTCCGGTGACGCTTGACTGGTCCACGAACGATGCTCCGGTCAGGACCACGCCGTCGACGGGAATTCGCGAGCCCGGACGAACCAGCACGACGTCGCCTGGCTGAACCTCGTCGATGCGCACCTCGTGCGTGGCACCGCCCCGCTGCACCGACGCTTCCTGCGGCATGAGGGCGAGGAGATGCTCGATGGCATGGCGTCCGCGCGCGACGGTGAGATGCTCGAGGACCTCGGCGACGAGAACGAAGAGGACGATGACGGAGGCGGTGAAGGCTTCGCCGATCGCGAGCGCCGCACCGATGGCGATGGTCATCGACAGCTCCATCGTCATGCGCTGCTGGAACAAGGCGGTCAGCGTCTCGCGGTAGATGGGATAGCCGCCGACGACGGCCGCGAGCAGCGCGATCACGTCCAGGCGCGCGACGGGCTGCCAGAGGTGCAAGCCGCTCACGGCACAGGCGAGCGCGACGAGCACGATGCGACCGAGCTCGATGCGATCGACATGAGCGCGCGGCTCCGCGGCGGCTTCCGCGAGCTTCACCACCGAGCGCTGCGCCTGCGCCTGCGAAGGCGTCTCTACAGCCACTGCCGGGCGGCCGCTCATTTGGCCACGCCGAACGCCCCGGCGAGATCGAGGCAGCGATAGAGCACGAGCAGCCCCATCGCGATGAGGTATGCGCGCAGCGCGAGGAGCGAAAGTCGCACGCTGGGCGTCATGTGCATGAGACCGAGGTTCTCGGACTCGACTTTCTGCTCGGGGAGATCGTCGAGAGGATGGATCACCTCGAGCCGTGGCGGGCCGTTCAGGGAAGCATCGGAGAGCATTGCCGCTGCGTGAATGGACATGTGCATCACCTCGAAGCCCGCCGAAGGCGGGTAGAAACTGCGCGTTGCGCTTTTCAAGTCGCCGGGAAGAGATTGGGCGCGACCACCTGGGCCGCGAGGATCAGGGAGAGGACGAAGAAGAGGGAGATGATGGTCCAGTTGACGATGTTGTTCCAACGCTTGTTCACCCATTTCTCGCCGAGCATTTCCTTGTCGTTGAGGAGGAGCTGTAGAAAGATGATCGCCGAGGGCAGGACGACGCCCGCCAGCACCTGCACGCCGAGGATGATGAGCTGCAAAGGCGCCCTGGGGATGAGCACCAGCGCGGCCGCGGAGAGCACGCAGATGGCATAGACGCCGTAGAAGCCGGGCGCTTCGCTGATCTTCTTCTGCAGGCTGTGCGGCCACTCTTTGTATTCGCCGTAGGCCCACGAGCTGGAGAGCGAGATTGCGGTGGTGCCCAGGACCGCGGCGTTGACCATCAAGAGGAGACAGGCCTTCTTGAAGAAGGGTCCGAGAATGGGCCCCAGCTGCGCCGCCATCTGGGCCGGATCGGCGTACTCGATACCGCGAGCGTGCAGGACGCTGCCGACCATGATCATGCAGCCCGCGATGACGATGGTGAAGCAGGCGCCGATGAACGTGTCGAGGCGCGCCCACTTGAGGTCGGCGAAACGCAGCCGCTTGTCCGCCACGCAGCTCTGCTGGAAGAAGAGCTGCCAGGGCGCGATGGTGGTGCCGATGATGGCGATGACGAGGAAGACGAGGCCGCTGGTCACGCCGCCCTTCGGCACCTGTGGCACGAAGGCGTCGAACACCACCTGCTCGGCCGGCGTGTGCGTGCGCCATGCCAGCACGATCCAGACGATGTCGAGCAGGCAGAGAAAGACGGTGATCGCTTCCCATCGCCGGTAGCTTCCCGAGAGCACGAGCGCGATCAGGCCCACCGCCGCCATCGGCACCGAGAGGTAAGGCGAGACGCCCATCTGCGAGAGGGCGAGTGAGATCGCCGCGAACTCCGTCACCAGCGTGAGGAAATTGACCAGCAGGAGATCGCCGAGCGAGAAGTAGCCCCAGAATCTTCCGAAGCGGCGGAAGATCATCGATGCGTGGCCCTTCCCGGTGGCGATGCCGAGCCGCACCACCATCTCCTGCACGAAGTAGGTCATCGGCAGGAGCAGCAGCATGACCCAGAGGAGCTTCGTGCCGTACCAGGCGCCGGCCTGCGTGTACGTCGAGACCGCGCCTGCGTCGTTGTCGGCCTCCATCACGATCAGGCCGGGGCCGAACACCATCAGGAAGGTGAGCAGCTTCTGCTGCCAGGGCCTCTTGACGAGGATCCCCTTGTGCGGGCGCGGCGCCTCCAGAGAAGGAGCGTCGAGCTCGAGTCTGTTGGCGATGTTGCCGGTCGTCATCGGATTTCCTGTGGGTGGGGTTGACCGAAGATCTCGACAGCGACGAGGAGTCGCCACTGGGATGCCCCCGGTTGACGAAGGCCGGCGCCCACGCCCAGCTTGATCCTCGACTGCAACTCGCCATCGAGGGCTCCTTCGAACCGCGCCGTAAGGAGTCCCTCTGGCGCGGTGCCATTTGAACGGAAGAAAGATCGAAATGCCGTCGCTCCGTAGATCTCGGGACCGACGACGACCGCCCAGTTCGCGGCGCGCACCTTTGCGCCGGCGGCGAGGCCGAAGAGCAACTCGCTTCCCTGTGGGCTTCCTGGGGTCGGGGAGTCGTCGAGCGGCCGGATATGGACCCCGAGTTGGCCCGCATAAGCGAAGCAACTCGCGTCGCCCGCGAAGAGGGCGCGGAGCATGCCGCGAAACGTGTGGTCGGTGTGGTAGTCGGCGCGATTGCCGAAAGGAACGAACAGCTGCGCACCGGCGCCGAAGCGGAACCGACTCCCCGGTTCTCCGGCGATGCGCACGTCGGTTCCGATGCGAGCGTCCGACATCGGATCGGGGTTCGAGCCCCAATCCAACGATGGGCCGGTAAAGGCGTAGCCGCCGACCATGCCACTCTGGCCGCTGGTGAAAAAAGGCGCGTCGAGATCGAGGTAGAAGCGGAAGCGGTGGTAGGTGATCGCCGCTCCGATGTCGGCGAACGCCTGATTCGAGACGACGGCGAGGCGGTTCACACCGTCGGTGACGCGCAACGGGTTGCGCGCGTATCCGAGCGTGAGCTCCAAGGCGCCGCCCAGGCCGCCGTGAGTGTCGAGGTCGTCCATCACGAACCAGCCGCCGCCCGGAGCGGACGGATAGAAGCGCTCGACGGCGAACCCCTGGGGCTGCTGCTGCGCCCACGCGCGCGAGGCGTGCCCGGCGAGAACGAGCAGCAAGGCGAAGCCGAAAGCGCGGCTAGAATTCGGCATGCACCTTGGCTCCGGGGATGTGGATGGGTCCCGCGCGGTCGGCGTTGTAGCCAGGGTTCCAGATCAATTGATAATTGGCCGCCAGCCAGATCGATTTGAACAGGTTCACGCTGTAGAAGAGCTCGACCATGCCCTCCTGGGCTTTTCGCAGGCGGCCGTCGCCGACGAAGTTGTCGATGCCGCCCATCGCCAGATACGCGGCGTGAATGTTGGTGATCCAGGTCGTTTCGAATCCGATGCCGGCGATGTCGAAGGGACGACCCCAGGGCGAGCCCTTGGCCACCGCGCCGAACGAGAGGTCCGCGTCGGCCGAGTCGAAGGCGTCGACCTCCGACTGGCCGTCGGTGTACATGGCTCGCAGGAACAGCCCGACATCCTTGGCGAGGTATTGCTCGGCGTTGAGGCCGATGCCCAACTTCACGTTTTCCCGCCGCACCCAGCAGAGATCGGGGGCGGAGAAGTTCCCCGAGCCATAGTTGTAGCCGGTGCAGTTGCCGGCGTTCTTCCCCGGGTCGGCCTGGTAGGCCGCGATCGCCTCGTCGAAGCGACCGCTGAAGACGTGATTGCGGAAGGCGAGGACGCGCACGGCGCCGGGCTGTCCAGCGATCTGGTGATCGTGCTGGATCTCGAGAGAGTCGCCGTAGCGCTGCCAGAAATGGAAGTCGATAGACTGCTGGTTCGGGTTCTTGGGCGGGAGCATCCTGCCGAACCGCACCACCCAGTCGTCCCAGTGCAGTTCGGCGACGGCGCCAAAGGTGTAGCCGCGCGCGTCTGCCGGGAAGTCGTACGCCGCGTGCGTCATGAAGGCCTCGTCGAAGAACGTCTGCCGCGGGTCCCAGGTGACGTTGTTCTTGTCGAAGATGTCGATGGCGGCGAAGTTGCCGGCAGTCAAAACGAGTCGCCGGCTCCCGACAGTCGTTCCGAGCTGCAGCGGGCTGGAGTCGATTTGGATATCGTGGCCGCCGAGGTTGAACGTCTGCCGCAAGTTCAGGCGCGCTCGATAGAGCTGGGGCGTTTCGCCTCCCGTCTTCTGGAGCTCGAAGTTCTCGGTCACGCCGCCGAGGCCGCGAAGCTGCGACAACGGCCGTTCCGCGATGATTTCGGGGGCGACGTAGAGCTCTCCGCCGGGCCAGAGCGCCGCCCCGAAGAAGAGGGAAAAGGTGCCGGTATAGCTTCGCTCGTAATCGGGACTGAACGAGTTGACGGCGCCGTTCGCATTCGTGTAGGGCGCGTGAAACGGGATCTTGAAGTTCGTGATGTACGTGAATTGCCCGTACACGTTCCAGCGTTCGTTGGTCACGTCATGCAAGCCGTGCTGCGAGAGGAATCTCATGAAGTCGAAGGTGGCCTCCTCGTGCGCCGCCGGGGGGGCGGCCTGCGCGCTCGCGCGAGTGGAGGCGAACAAGATGCAAGCTGTGAAGCCAACCGGTGACAGGCGCGCGATCATCGAGATCCGCCTGTCGTCGTGCAGGTGGCCGCGTCGTAGCTGAGCCCTGCGAAGTCGCTGGCGAAGACGCGCTGGGTGATGAAATCGGCTTGGTCCTGGGTGAGGAAGCTTCCCGCCGCGCAGTTGCCCATGAACCTCGCGTCATCGACGGGAATGCGGAGCGTGCTGTCGAGACGCAGCCCGAAGCCGCTCCGCGACTGCAGGACGATGAAGGACGCCGGCGTCGATGCGCCGCCGTCCGCCGCCGGATCCCATCCCGGGGCGACCAGGACGTAGGCCGTGTTGGCCGATGCAGGCACGGTGATCTGTGGATCCGACGAGGAGCCGGGCGAGACAGGCGTCGTGAACGATATCGCCTGCCAGAACCCGTGATAGACGACGAGCGCGTTCGTCGCCGACGTCGGGTAGCCATTGTCGAGCACCACGCTGCTCGTCGGATTCTCGCATCCGCTCACGAAAGACGCGCTCCCGGCCGCCACCGCGCAGGCCAGCAACGCAGCGGGCACGTTGGGGCGTCCGCGTCTCTTCGATGCCTGCAACATCGCTTCCTCCACGAGGAACTGCACCTTGCGCGCGACGGGATCGGCGACCGCGATCGGCTTCGCCAGGTCGTGCATGAGTGGAAAGAGGGGCGAGAGGTCCTAGCGAAACGAATGGCGGATCTGCGTCGCGGCTACTCTCGCCAGCGAGTGGCCGCGCCCGAGCTTGCCCTTGTGCGTGAACCGCACGACGCTCACGTGGGCGCCCCGAGCGCTTGGCGCCAGCGGATCGGGCCGGGCGCTCGTCTCCGTCTCGAACGACTCGCGCGCGCGCACCAGCACCGGCCGATTCGGGTCGATCTCGGGTGGCAAGCGATAGCGCGAGAGGCGCTGCCCGAGGAAGCGGTGGATGCGGCCGGTCAGCCAGGCTCGGCCCACTTCCTTCATGCGATCCTTGAAGGCGTAGATGATGCCGGTGATCACCGCCAAGAGAAGCACTCCGGAACCGACCGTGGATGGCGCATTCGCCCTGCCCGCGAGCGCGAGTTGCCAGGCGAAGGTCCACGACGAGGCGAGCAGCGCGACGAAGGCGGCGATCCAGTTGTGCGCGCGCTCGCCGATCTGGACGACGTCGGGGTCGAGGAAGAGCACCTGCTGGAAGTGCTTCTTGAGCAGGCTCGCCCGCTCCTGGTAGCGCTCCAGCGCGCCCACCGATGGAGAATCGCAGGGTGCGAATCCGCTCGAGCGCCGGTGGGCCGCTTCCGCCCCGAGCGCCTCCGACAAGGCGCCTTCCACCTCGGCGAGGATCGACGCGCTGGGTTCCGCGCGACTGACGGGCCACTGCGCGAGCTCGGCGAGCGCGCGGCCGGCGCCGGTCAGCATGGAGATGAGCTCGGTGCTCAGGTAGTCGTCGGCCAGCACGCGCTCGCGCGCGACGTCTTCCGAGTCGGGCGCCTCGGGTGCGATCAGCCGACGGCGCGCATCGCGGACGGTGCGGCGCGCAAGCTCGAGCCAGCGCGCGAGCCCCTCGGCGCCGGCGATCGGCCCAGCGTCCGCGGTCGGACGTACGGCGAGGGCCGCGTGCCGCGCGAAGCCTTGGCTCGCGCGGGCGAGCTTCAGGGCGACGGCGACTGCGCTCTGGCGCAGCTCCTCGATGGTCGCGGCGGACGCGCCCGCAGCGCCTGCACGCGGGTCGTCGAGGCGCGCAAACGCCTGCAGCTGCGTCCAAGGCGTGTGAGGGGTGAACACCTGCGACGGGATCTCGAGCTCGATCTCGAGGTCGTACTCCCGAGCATCGAGAGGGATCGTTGCGGTCCACTGCAGGCGCGACCCGTCGTGCACGGAAAAACCGACGGACGGCTGCGCGCCCGATTCCAGCTCGATGGCTGGGGTTTCGGCGATGAGCGCCGAATCTGATTCGAGCACGAGCACGAGAGCCTCCGAGGCAGCGCCGCTCTGTCAGTGCAACGGTGGTGCCACGCCGTCGTCGGCCGGCGCGGTGCGGATCGAGCCGCCGTGGGCCTCTGCGATCTCCCGCGAGCGATAGAGGCCGGCGCCCGAGCCGGTCCGCCGTGTATCTGCTTCCGCGCGCGAGTTTCTCGACGCGCAAGAAGCGGTCATAAAAGCGGCCGGAGATGCGGTCGCGGAGCTCGGCCAGAATCCCCTCGCCGGTGTCCATGACGGCAAGCTGCAGGGCCGCGCGCAGTGGCGATCCGGCATTTTGCAGGGCCGACCGCTCGCTCAGCCAATCACGGGCGCGAGGTGTGTACGACAAGCGGCTCCAATTCACCCACGCACGCGGGTTAACTAGTCCTCCGGGTCCGGGGTCAATAGGAGTCGGTGAAAAGTTTGCGCGATGACGAGGATTGTTCGATGATCCGAGGAATCGCCAGAACGCAAGTCTACGGAGGAACGTCTAATGACGAAGTCCCTGACGACCAAAGCCGTTCTTCTCTCTCTGGGCCTGCTCCTGCATGCCTGCAGCCACTCTTCTGCCCCGACTCCTGCGATCGTCGACGTCAACGGCGACCGTGCCGACGACGGGCCTCACCGCCGGCATCACCTATAAGGTGACGGTCACCACGCCGGGCGGCACCAGCAATTCGGTCAGCTTCCTCATCCTCGCCTCGCAGCCCTACGTCCCGAACACGGTCTGGACGAAGACCGTTAGCCTGCCCACCGCGAAGCAGGGCTTCCCCACCGCGGTGGCGACCATCGGCACGGGCGCGACCGCGGCCACCTACGTCTACGCGCTCGGTGGCAATACCGCCAGCAGCGGCGCCACGAGCGGGAAGGCCGCCAACATCGCGGCTGTCTCCTTCAACAAGCTCGATCCTGCCACCGGCGCGCTCTCGCTCACGACCTGGACCCAGGCGACGGCGCTCCCCGCCCAGAGCGGCTTCTCGGCGGCGGTGGTGGCCACCTCGTTCAACTCCAAGGTCGGTGGCAACGGCACCATCTATGTGCTCGGCGGACTCGACGCGACCGGCGCGGCCACCAGCACGATCTACGAGGCTTCGTTGAACGCCGACGGCACCATCGGCGGCCCCGCAGCCGGCACCTGGACGGCCCTCAGCGCCACGCCGCTGCCACAGGCGCTCTATGCGCACGGCGCGGTCATCTTTCACGGCCACATCTACGTGGCCGGCGGAAACGACTCGACCGGGACCCCGGTGGCCAAGGTCTACTCAGCGCCGATCAACGCCGATGGGACATTGGGCGCCTGGACCACGCTCGTCGATCTGCCGGACACGCGCGCCCACCACCAGTTCGTCACCGCGGCGGGGAACATCTACGTCCTCGGCGGCACCAACGCCAAGGTAGACCCGATCGTCAACGCGCAAAGCCCCGGCGCCCAGTCGACCATCTTCTACCAAGCGATCAACCTCAAGGACGGAACTTTGACCGGCACCACCTGGACCACCAACGGCACCGGCCTGAGCAAGAGCCGCGAGAAGTTCAGCGCCGTGGTCGCCGGCGGCGGCGTGCTGGCGAGCGGCGGCCTCTACAATGGCGCCTCGAACGGATCCACCGAGCAGGAGTTCGCCTCCATCAACACCGACGGCTCGCTGTCCAGCTTCACCACCGTCACCGGCTCCACCACCATCACCGAGTTCGCCTCCATCAACACCGACGGCTCGCTGTCCAGCTTCACCACCGTCACCGGCTCCACCACCATCACCAAGCAAGTGGGCGGCTATAACTTCTACAACCATTCCTCGGCCTACTTCGCCGACACCGCCGGCAATCCGCACGTCCTCATCCTGGGCGGAGCGGAAATTAGCAACACTAGCAGCAACGGCGCTCTACACGCCGAGGTCTGGTACCAGTAGCGGTTGCGCGGCAGGAAGCGGAAGGCCACTGGGTTCGAATCCAGTGGCCTTCTGCTTTTCAGCACGGCTCGATGTCCAGGCGCCGAGTGCGCGTTGCAGGGTGATCAGGGCACCAACACCGCCGCGCCGGTGATGCGGCCCTCGCGCAGCGCCGCGAGGGCCTCGTTCGCCTGCTCGAGCGGAAACTGCTGCACGCGCGTGTGCAGCGGAGAGCGCGCGGCCAGCGCAAGGAATTCCTCGCCGTCGCGGCGGGTGAGGTTGGCGACCGAGCGCACCACGCGCTCGCCCCAGAGCAATCGATAGGGGAACGATGGAATGTCGCTCATGTGGATGCCTGCGCAGACGACGACACCGCCCTTGTCCACGGCCTTGAGCGCCGCGGGCACCAGCGCCCCGACCGGTGCGAAGATGATGGCGGCGTCGAGCAGCTCGGGTGGAGCTTCCAGGGACGACCCCGCCCAGCGCGCGCCGAGATCGCGCGCGAACTGCTGGGCCTGCGCGTCGCCGGCGCGCGTGAAGGCGTAGACCTCGCGGCCCTCGAGCACCGCGACCTGGGCGATGAGGTGCGCCGCCGCGCCGAATCCATAGAAGCCGATCCGCCGTGCGTCGCCCGCCATGCGCAGCGCGCGATGTCCGATGAGCCCCGCGCAGAGCAGCGGAGCAGCTTCGGCGTCCCCGTAACGCTCCGGCAGCGCAAAACAGTAGCGCTCGTCGGCGACTGCGTACTCGGCGTATCCGCCGTCGAGCTGGTATCCGGTGAAGCGCGCCAGCGCGCAGAGGTTCTCCCGGCCGCTCTTGCAGAAGGCGCACACACCGCACGTCCAGCCCAGCCATGGCACTCCGACACGCCGGCCATCCACTTCGCCGACGATCTCGTGGCCGGGAACGACCTCGGGCTTCGGGTGGGGCAACTCACCGTCGACGACGTGCAAATCGGTGCGGCACACGCCGCAGGCGCGGACGCGCACGAGCACCTGCCCCGCCGCGGGGCGCGGCACGGGAACCTCGCGGAGCTGCAACGCGCCCCGCCCCGATAGCACCATGGCGCGCATCGGCCAAACCTATCACGCGGGGTGTCGTGCGCTGATCGATCGGCGACGGTTCGACGACACCGCTGTCGAACGGCTGGACAGTGCGAGCTCCTCGTCGGGCGCGGCGCGCGAGCGGATCGGGTCGGGCCGGCCTGTTGGCGCGCCGGCTGCAAAGGCCCGGGTCAGCCCTGCTACCTGCAAGGCTGCGGGAGGTGACGATGAGGTCATGGATACTGGCGCTGACTGTCGCGTGCTTCTTCTCTTGCTCGCACGCGTCGGCGGCTCCTCAACCAGCAGCCGCGGTGCAAGGAGAGGCGGTGATCCAGGAAAGTCCCGACCAGCTGCAGCAGCTGGTCGCGCCCATCGCCTTGTATCCGGACGCCTTGGTTGCGCAGGTCCTCGCCGCCTCCACCTATCCGACCCAGATCGTGGAAGCGGACCGCTGGATGCAGCAGCACTCCGATCTGAAAGGAGAGCAGCTGGCCCAGGCGGTCGATCAGCAATCCTGGGATCCCAGCGTGAAGGCGCTCGCGCAATTTCCCTCGGTCCTTGCAAACATGGACAAGAACCTCTCCTGGGCGTCCTCGCTGGGCGACGCATACGTGAACCAGCAGCAGGCCGTGCTCGACGCGGTCCAAACGATGCGCAACCGAGCGCAGCAGGCGGGAAACCTCAAGACGAGTCCCCAGGAAACCGTCACCACGCAGGGCCAGACGATCGTGATCCAGCCGGCAAACCCCGAGGTCGTCTACGTCCCAGCTTACGACCCGTGGGAGGTGTATGGCCCCCCGATCGTAGCTTATCCAGGCTGGTATGCGTTCCCCGGCCTCTATGCCGTGGGCCCGGGGATCACCTTCGGAGTCGGTTTCGGGATCGGCTTCTTCGGCGGATTCGGTTGGGGATGGCACCACTGGGATTCCGACTGGCGCCGCAGGGAATTGATCCACGACCACCACGAGTACATCTCGCACAGTCGAACGTTCATCGATCACGACCATTTCCACCGCGGCGGCCCAGGGTTCCATGGCGGGCCAGGGTTCCATGGCGAACCAGGGTTCCATGGCGGACCAGGTCCTGCGGCTGTTCCCGGCTTCCATGGCGGTCCAGGTCCCGCGGCTGTTCCCGGCTTCCACGGATCGGGGGCGCCGCACATGCAGCCGGGCACCCACTCCGGCGCGTTCAGCGGGTTCGATCATGGAGGCGTGGCGAGGGGCTTTTCGTCCCGCGGGCAGTCGAGCGTCGGAGGCGGATTCCACGGAGGTGGATTCCACGGCGGCTCTTCTCGGCGGTGCAGGCCGGCAACGGGGAGGAAGTGTTGCAGATCCTCGGAGGAGACAAGCAGCTCTCCTCGACGGACGACGAGACCCAGGACGATCTCGGTCGCGAGCGGTTCGTCGAGAAATACCAGGAGATGCACCGCCTCGTTCGCGAACCCGGCGGCACCATCCTCTACCTCGGCGCCGAGAACTGGCCCTTTCCCATCCCGCTCGACTCGAAGAACAACGCCTGGTTCTTCGATACCAGGGCCGGAATGCGAGAGGTCCTGGTCCGGCGCATCGGCTCGAACGAATCGTTTGCGATCGACGTTTGCCTCGGGCTCGCGGAGGAGCGAGAAGCCGCTGCCTTGCTCGGCAACACCATTCCAGTCCACGGCTACTACTTCCGCGCCATGCCGGGTCTAGGGAAGACTGCTTTCTTCATCGCCTACCCGGCGGAGTACCGATCATCGGGCGTGATGACCTTCGTCGTCGACCGCGACGGCGTCGTGGTCGAACGAGACCTCGGCCCCGACACGGCGAAGGTTGCGAGGAACATGAACGGATACAAGCGGGACTCGACCTGGCACGCGCTGCAGATCGACGAGCGGTCGGCCACGACAGACGACGGCAAACCTTAGAGACGACCCAAAGGAGTAGACTCGGGTACCAGTCGGCTCTCGTTCGTCGCCGCCGCTCTTTGCCTGGCTCCAGGAACCAATGGAGGGGAATCCAGTGCGCGAATTTCGAGCCATCAAAGAAGTGGCCAGGAGCCAACCGACCACCGAGGGCGCCGGTGTGCATCTTCATCGCGCGATCGGGTTCGGCCCGCCGGAGCTCTACGATCCATTTCTCCTGCTCGATGATTTTCGCTCTGACCGGCCCAAAGATTACCGCGGGACGTTCGCCAAGCGCGCGAAGGCCGCACGCTAAGAGGCTTTCCGAGCCGGCGGTGTAATGCCCATGACGAAAGTGTCTTTCGCCGGCGTTCGCCATTTTCTCGCGCAGGAATCACTTCGCCCCGATCTCAACCGTGCACTGCGGGCGACGGCCGGTTTCATGATGCCGCTCGTTCTCGCGGCCGAAGGCCTTTTGCCGAGTCCGGTTTCGTTTGCCTGCATGTCCGCGCAAAGCGTCGCGTTGGTCGATGTGCGCGGAGCCTATCGGCTGAGATTTGCGCTGCTCATGGCGATGGCATTCATCCTGGCCGGCAGCGCCTGGCTGGGTGTGGTGGCCAGCGGGAGCGTAGCCTGGTCGGTTGCCGCCGCAGGGTTCATCGCGATCTGCATGGGTGCTTGGCGACACTTGAGCCCTGACTACGGACCGTCGCTCGCCGCTTACTCGAGTTTGCTTTTCCTCTACGCCCTCTCGCCGTCCCAGGCCGCTTCTCTCTCCGTTCATCCCGTGGTCCAGGCGTTCTGCGGAGCAGTCTGGGGTCTCGTCGTTCAAAGTTCCCTCTGGCTTTTTCGCCCACAACATCCGCTGCGGCATACGGTGGCCGAAGACTGGGTCGCTGTGTCCGATCTGATCGCGGCGATGAAGATGGAGGACACGGCCAACCTCTCCGACCGTCATCGGCTGTTTGCCGAGAAAGAAGCCCAGCTGCGCATCACACTCGACAAGACGGCCGAAGCACTTGCCGGCGCGACGCCCTCCGCCCATTCCAAAGATTTCATCGCCCATCTCGAAACGCTACGTTTGGCAGCCGCTCGGTTCTCCAGCCGTGTAGTCGCGTTCAACGTCGCCCCTCGAGGTGGTGCAACAGCGCTCCGATTTCGAGCAATTGGCCCCGGCCCTTCATCCCCTTCTCACATCGCTCGCGAACAATGCGCGCACCATCGCTCTCGCCGTGGTGTCCCGTGAGCCCTCCCACCTCGCCGCCGCGGATGTTCGCAGCACGCGTCTGACTCATTTGATCGCTGCCCTGCAGGCTCGCATCAGAAGCCTCATGGGCGGAGCTGCCGAGGGAGAACATCTAGCGGAGATTTTGCAGCAACTGACAGAACAGTTGCCGACGATACGCGATGGGCTCCACGCAACCATCGATCGAGCCGACGAACGCGGTGCGTTTTCGCTCGAATTGCTCGACCTGCAGACCTGGTCTCTTCGTCCACTTGCGTCCGCGCTCAATCTCACCTGGCGGGTTGAACCCGCCCTCATCCGTTTCACGGCGCGGCTCGCGGTTCTCCTCATGTTCACGGTCGCGATCTTCAAGGCCTACGATATCCCTCGCGGCTACTGGCTTCCCTTCACCGTCGTCGTGATCTTGCAACAGGATTGGGGCTCCACGCAGAAGCGCGCTGCGCAGCGCATGCTGGGAACCCTGGCGGGTGCGATCCTCGCCGGCCTCTTGCTCTGGCTCGAGATGCCCCTGCCTGCTCTGCTGGCAGCGATCGCCTTCACCACCTTGGGCTTTGGCTATTACCTGCGACACCGCTATGGCATCGCGGTTTTCTCGGTCACGCTTCAGGTCGTTCTCGTCACGGAGATGTACTCCCGCGTGAACATCGAGTTCACCCTCATACGCATCCTTTGCACGCTGGCGGGGGGTGTGCTCGCCTTGGCGGCCGCGCTCGTGTTCTGGCCTGTCTGGGAGAGAAGCCGGTTTCCCGGCGTCATGGCGAAGGCCTTGCGTACCAATGCCGCTTACTTTGAAACCGTGATCGGTGCGTTGAAGGCGGGGGGAACGTACACCCAGGTGGCTCAATTCAAACGCCGAGCCGAGTCGGCCAATAGCACCGCGTTCAGTTCGCTCCAGCGGATGTTCAGCGATCCCCAAAACCAACGGCAAGGCATAGAACGGGCCGCGGCGCTCGCAAACGGCAATCAACGCATCACCCGGATACTCACGGTCATTGCATTGAATCTCGAAGAAAGCAGTCGCCTCGATTCACCCGAGATGGATCGCGCCGAGGAGTGGGTTGGGACGGCCTTCGGCCTCATAGCCAGTGCGATTGAAACGGGAAGGCCTGAAAGCGCCCGGATCGATCGCGTGCGCGAGCTCCTGGAAGGCCTCCAATTTCCCCTCACGGGCGTGAATCAACCGGCCGGAAGAAAGCAGGCCGGGGCTTATGCACAGCTGACCCGAGCCATCACCGAGCTCAGCGCAATGCTTTCGGCCGCCCGCGAGCTCGCTCAGGAGGGATGACGGACGCGTAGTTGGCCTGAGCGGGTCAGGTCTTCAGCACA
>WNFI01619836.1_pt1 | contig 30371 bp, 34 predicted proteins | sample 5400471 | NCBI WGS metagenome assembly WNFI01 (sample SAMN13153348, study PRJNA577476) | soil metagenome | isolation source: 100 cm saprolite on Douglas fir-dominated hillslope | place: USA:California | collected 2013-09-17
CGCCCGACAATGTAGAGGGTGTCCGGCCCGGGTGTGACATTCAAAAGCAAACCGGACAGGACGAACAGCCAGAGATCATGAATGCCAAGCACCGACAGCACCTCCGTGGGGGGATGAGTACGCTAGCGTGGCCGCGGGAATTTCGCCAGCAGCGCGGCGCGGCGTTCCAGGCTCTCAGCCGGCCAGCGCTCGGAGGCTCGATAGTATTCGATCTCTGCCGGGGTATCGGGCGGGAGCGTCAGCCATGGCTGTTTGGTCCCGGTGTAGATGTGGATGTCGGGCGGGAAGCGCGCGGGTTCGTCCAATGTACCGACGCGGACGAAACGGATGGCGTCGCCGGCGCCGCTGTAGTTGCTCCAAACGGCGACTTTGCAGGTTGGGCACCGTGAAATCCGCTGGCCCTTGCCGCTCTGGGATGGCGTGTCGACGACGGCTACGTCGCCTGTCAGCAATTGCACTCGATCCGCTTCGATCATGGCATTCAGGGCAAATGCGGAACCTGATTCTCGCTGGCACCAGCTGCAGTGGCAGCAGTGAACGATGAGCGGGTTCGACATCATGCGGTAGCGCACTTGGCGGCAGGTGCAGCCGCCATCGTGGAAGGAACTCGTGGCGTGGGTGTCGCTCATGGGGGGCGCTTGCGGGCGGTTACGGTGTCGCTTCTGCGGGGCGCTTGCGGGCGGTGACTTCTATCTCGATTTGCATGCGGGGGTCGGACAATCCGGCGGCGATCATCATGGCGGCGGGGCGAACCGTGCCGAAGTATTTGCGCAGAATCGGCCAGCAGTCGGGGAAGCGCGCGGCGTCGGGCAGCACATAGGTTACTCGCACGACGTCCGCGAAGTCGGCGCCGGCCTGCCGTAATGCCGACTGGATGTTTTTCAGACACTGCTCGGTCTGATCCGACAAGTTGTCGGAGATGGCCATCGTCGCATAATTGAAACCCGTCGTTCCGGAGACGAACACCCATTCGCCGTCCACGACTGCTCGCGAATACCCGATGTCGTGCTCGAATTGGGATCCTGAGCTGATCAATTGCCGTGTCATCGGCTGCTCCTGGGGTACTGTGCTCGACTCTGATCGGTGGTTTGCCAGGAGAGCCGGTGTTCGATCCAGGTTTCAAAGGTCGGCGGGAACAGATTCGGGTTGTCCAGCGATGCGGTGGTGATATCGATGGTCGTTGGACTCTCCGCACTTTCGTACAGGAGTTGGCTGCCGCAAGTGCCGCAAAACTGGCGAACGACGCCTTGCGAGGAGCGGTAGGTGCGTGGGTGACCCGATAGAATTTCCACTTGCCCGCGGTCGAACGTCAACCATGCGACCGTTGGGGCGGCACTGGCTCTGCGGCAGGTGGCGCAGTGACAAATGCTGGAGAAGACGGGTTCCCCGGAAATGCGAAACCGGATCGCCGAACAGAGACAGCCGCCTTGATTGATTTGCATGGTAGTTCCCGCGCCGAGGTCGAGGCCAGAGACATGCGTGCCACGTCATGCGGAATCTTACCAAGATGGCGCGGTTGGGAATACGGGACGGGAGACAGGCTGGCGCGAAGACGCCGGAATGGCGGGCGGCGCCGGGCTATGGCGGGCGGAACCGTCGGCGTATATTGGCGAGCGTATGGCAGACACGCTGCAAGTTCAGTGCTGTATCGCCGGGGGTGGACCAGCCGGCATGATGCTGGGGCTTTTGCTGGGACGGGCGGGCGTCGAGACCGTCGTTCTGGAGAAGCACGCGGATTTCCTGCGCGACTTTCGCGGCGACACCGTGCATCCCTCAACCCTGATGATCATGCAGGAGCTGGGGTTGATAGATGCCTTTCTGAAGTTGCCGCATTCCGAAATCCGGGCGTTGGGGGCTGAGATCGGCGGTGCCAGCGTCAAGATCGCGGATTTCGCGCATATTTCGGCGCCTTGCAAATTCGTCGCCTTGATGCCGCAATGGGATTTCCTCAACTTCCTGGCCAACCAGGGCCGGCGCTTTCCCGCCTTGACGGTCATGATGTCGGCGGAGGTTACGAGTCTGACCGAGGATGCGGCGGGGCGGGTGGTGGGCGTCAAGGTGACGACGCGGGACGGCCCGCTCGAGGTTCGCGCCGACCTGGTGGTGGGTTGCGACGGCCGTTCCTCGACGGTGCGGGCGGCGTCGGGGCTGGTGGTGGAGGACTTGGGTTCGCCGATCGACGTGCTTTGGTTCCGTCTCTCGAAAAAGGCCGGCGATCCGGAGCAGGTGTTAGGAAGGCTCGGTGCCGACACGATGATCGTGACCATCGATCGCACCGACTATTGGCAATGCGCGTATGTGATCGGCAAGGGGGGGATCGGGCGCGTACATGCCGAGGGGCTCGAGGCGTTCAAGGCCGCTGTCGCCGCCGGCGCACGCTTTTTGTCGGACCGAGTCGACGAATTGAGGTCCTTCGACGACATCAAGCTCTTGAGCGTGTCGGTCGATCGGCTGACGATGTGGTCCAAGCCGGGCTTGCTCTGTATCGGCGACGCGGCGCACGCCATGTCTCCCGTGGGCGGAGTGGGCATCAATCTCGCGGTCCAAGATGCGGTGGCGACGGCCAATCTTCTCGCCGCGAAACTACGGGCCGGAACGCTGCAGGATGGTGATCTTGATGGGGTACGACAGCGGCGGCTCTTTCCTGTGAAGGTAATCCAGGGGCTGCAGGTGGCGGTCCACAATCGGGTGCTGAAGCCTACGGTTTCGGGCGGCCGTGCACGTGCGTTGACGGTGCCGTGGCCTTTGAAGGTGTTGGACGCCGTGCCGTGGCTGAGGCGCTGGCCCGCTCAGTTCCTGGGTCTGGGCGTGCGGCCTGAGCACGTACGCTCGCCTGTCAGTCCTTGAAGGGCAGTTCACGGCGCGCGGCCCTCTAAGGTGACGTCGGACGCGGCGCTCGATTTTCGTCATCGACGCCTCGTGTCATTCCCTGCGTTGCTCGTCAGTGCCGCTGATCGCAATACCACAGGGCGCCTGAAAACGCGTGCCACCATAGAACCGCGAGCCACCACGGGCCAAGAACGTGAAGATAACTTCCGGTGAACAGTGCGACGAGGGTCGCCAACAGACAGCTGAGGGAAATTACGGCGAGGGAGCTTGGGGTAATCGCGGGAATCCAAAACAGGCGGACCAGGATCCCGTAGATCAGTGCGCCGATAACGGCTGAAAAACCTAGGGCTGCGTAAAGCCCGGAATTTCCGGGGAGTGTTTCGGATAGGTGTCCACCGACTATGCCGACGCGAAGGGTTATGACGCTGAGACCCGCGGCGATGGCGACGAACAGGCACTTTTGCCAGATTGGCTGACGTGCCCGGAGGGTGAGCGACAGCGCCGAGGCGTGGAGCGCTCCGTACAATGCGAAGGAAGAGTTTAAATCACTCGGGGTGTGCGGCCGGGGCATGACGGCCAACAAGACGCTGAGACAGATGAGCAATAGGAAATGGCGTGCGTAGAGAAAATGGCCCACGGATCTTTATATCCGAACTTTGCCGGTCAGGATATCCCACCAAAGTCGCCAGTCACCGATCAAGCTGAACCAGGGGTATTTGAACGTTGCCGGCTTGTTGTGCTCAAAAAAGAAGTGGCCGACCCAGGCGAATGCATATCCCTGGACGAACCCTACCGCAATGAGCCACCACCATTGCGTGGTCACGGCGGTGATGAGCAGCGCGAAAGCAATGCTCGTGCCGGTGAAATGCAGCCGTCGGCAGGTGCGGTTGGCGTGCTCACCCAGGTAAAAGGGATAGAAGTCGCCGAAAGTCCTAAACGAGTTCTCGTCGTTCATTGGCAGTCTCCGAAGCGGTACCCTTCCCCTGGGTGCGGTCGCGCGATTCGTCGATCGGTTGTTGGGTGAAGCAAGGCGACCCCACGCCCTTTGTACTTAGGAAGAAATATAGTTCAGGATACGGACATCGGCAATCCAGTTCTTGCGCCTGCGCGCCAGACGCGAATCTACATCCTCATCGCCGAAGCTCGCAGCTGCTCGACGCAGCCGCGCGGGATCGAAGTTTTCGAACGTATTGACGTTGACGACGGCGTAGAGATGGTCGGCAATCTCGCTGGTGACAATCGGCACGGTGCCGCAACGGGTGCAGACGTGAAAGGCGGCGGTCTCGGTGCCGAACACATACTTTGAAACGAGGTCGGCATGGTGCAGAACCACCGATAGTTTTGCGCGCGGATTGGAAGTCCACACTCCGCCATGCTTGACGCAGAACGAACAATTGCACGCGCGCGCGGGAACATCGGGCTGATCCTCCGGCCAGTCGAGCGTGAACGTGATGTTTCCGCAGTGGCATTTGCCGATGACTAGCATTTGGGCTTCCGTGAGTGTCATTTCCTCGAGTTGTGTTGCAGGTGGAGAATGAGGTCCACTTTCACGAGAAGCTCAGTAGCCATAGGTCAACCACAAACGCCGCCAAGCTCAACCATGTGCGCACTGAGTGCAAGGTCCCCCACCGAACGAGCAACAGACGAGTTTGTTCCGAGGCCCGGTCGCGGTCGTTCTCGAGGAGCCGCTGGTTCGTCGGCATGATCACTATAAAGGTAAACGGCACGGCCAACCCAATCAAAACGGCCGCATAGAGCCACACAATTCCGGCTCCAAAGAACCACGCCAGAAGACCTGATAGCAGACTCAGGACAGCCAGCGGCGCCTGCATCAAGGTCGCACGCTTGTAGCTCGGCGCCCACTGGGCGATGGCCGTGCGCGTATCGCAGCTCAGACGGGCGGGGTGCTCCGCGAGAGTTACGTACAGCGCTGCGCCGGCGAAGATGCCGGCAAACAGCGTGGCGAGAAATTCGAGAACACGAAGTGTCATCATTCACTCGCAACTTGACGTTCGCGTAGGTACAAGAAAAGAGGCAACCCGCAGCTGACACCGATCAGACATGTGGCTGCAATCGGCAGCCACAGGATACTCATCTTACGCCTTGCGCCTTCGCGCCGGATGAACGCGATTAGAACGACCGCTGATATCAGCACATCGAGGCCAAAAAATGCTCCCGCCCGGGTTGAAAACAACTCGGTAAACAGTAAAGGAATGTTTGGACCGTGCTCGGCGAGCCACGGAAGAAACTGCGAGAAAGGCAGTACCGCGCCGATGAGAGCAAGGGATAGGTATACCCAACGCATAATTTACCTCAGCTGCTTTCTCTCGAATCTGAAGGCTGGTTGAACGACGCGCCTGCGGTTAGTGGATCGAACGCAGTTTATTCTTGATCATCGACTCCACATCAACGACCTTCCTGTAGTCTTCTCCAGACGCAAGCCGCGCGATCATTCGATCCGATTGTAACGTCATTTATCGCGCGTTCTAGCGGCCGAGTCTACCAACGTCACGGAATCGCGAGCAAAGGCCAACATTCAAGGTTTCCGGTTAGAAAGCCCGCGCTAAAGAAAATCTGACCAATCGATTTCCCCGACGTGAAGTTTTCTTTGCAACCCCACTGACACGATGGTCGCAATGACCACGGCAACGAAGAATGCTTTTACTCCGTGAAGCTTTGCAACGCCAGCGAGGACTACACCTGCGAGCGAACCTACCGCGGCGCCAGCGAAACCAGTCGCAATGCGTGTGGACCAAGCCCAGGGTGCGCGGCTCATTAACGCGTATGCCGACACAGCGACAATGGACGAAACCAGCGTGACCGCCAGAAACCACAAATATGAGGTCGGGTCGGACATAGGCTCTGACGATCAGGTTGAGCGACGCGGGGATGCAGTGCCGCCGATCGAAGATGCTTCGTCCAACATACACCCTCTCCTTGGTCGTAGACGACGCGATGTCACGATCACCGCGGCATCGTCCTTACCGCGCGCCACGCCCACAGAGCTAGCGCAGCCGCGGCGGCAGTGAGTAGAACGAAGATGGGGTTCTTGGCCAGCGCCGGTCCTTCCGCGACGGCGCGCCAGATGTGTGCCGCAAAGATCAGAGCAAACACCGTGCCCGTGGTTATGACGTAAGCTTTCACGAGATACCTCCGAGTGTAGGCCGCGACCTCCGCGATACACGCCTTGCCGTCTAACGATGAGGCTGGGCGACGCGCCGTTGCGCGGTCGCAAAGTGAAGGCAGTTTATCCAGATCATCGATTCCCTTCTTATCCCAACGAAGCCGCAACCCCGCGATCGCTCGAACCGATTGTTGGACGAACCGCGAGGTCGGTCACTTGCGGTCACCCCAACGCCACGACGGTGGCTCGCCTTTGGCATAGCAAACCAATATCAGCGCCATCACCAAGCATGCCACCGATTGAAAAAAATGCCATCGGTCGTCTTGGCAAGAACGCAAGGGCAGCAATTAATAGCGCTGCAAACCAAACAACCAAAACTGTCCAACCCTGCCATGAAGTAGGAGGGCCCCACCCCCAGCCGTAGCGCTTTGCGGGAAACCAATACTGAGGGTTCTTAGTCACGTGCGGTGCCATGGATGTCGTCTAACGATAGGGCTGAGCGACGCGCGGATGCGGTGTCCCAAAACGAAGCTGCTTTATCCAAATCATCGACCCTCTCCTTGGCTCACCGAAGACGATACCCGTGATCGCTCAAACCGATAGTCAGGCGGCATCGAACCAAGGCCGGGCTGTCACTCCGCGGCTGGCGCGCCCGACTGCAACTGGCGCTGGTACTCCGCCTCATCGTAGTGCCCCTTCGACTCCGCGATCAGGCCGTCGGCACCGAACGTCCATTCCTCGAACCCCTTGATCCGAACGGACTTGCCTGTGCCCCCAGGGCCCGTGTTCGTGCCGGTCCAGATCCACCGGAAGATCGCGTGACTACCACTCCCGTGGACCTCATCCAACTTCACAACCATGTCGGGGAATGCGGTCATGAATCCTTGGGCCTTTGCGGTAATCGCCGCGCGGCCGACCGAAGGAGCACCGGCATTGACGGTCAGCGATCCGTCGCCCACATAGAAGGCCGCGAGACTCGCCGGATTCTGGCTGCTCCAGGCAGCCGCGTACCGCGTTGCGAAGTCGGTCAGCTCAGACTGGTTCATGGCCGTCGTCCTCGACGTGCAATTCGTCATCGTCAATACCACTCTCCGGCAAGTAGCAGTAGTGCGCTCAAGGGCGGGCCCAGCTTCGGTTCAGTGATAATAAAAAGGCGCTCCATGCTGAAGTAAGGATCGTTGTCACGTCGAACCAAAGGGTGCTGCCTAACGATGAGGTTGAGCGACGCGAGGCTCCGTCGACGCCCAACGAAGGCAGTTTATCCAAATCATCGATCCCCTCCTTGGCTCACCGAAGACGCGACCCCGCGATCGCTCGAACCGATTGTTAGAGCCGCTCCAACCAGTACCCTGGGCGCTGCCGATCATGCGGAACCGACAATAGTTCCACCGCAACCGTGACATCGCGGAAAATTACTGAGTAAGGAAATTTCGCAAACGACAGCATTCGGATATTCGGCTCGCGCGTGACGCGGAATCGGTGTGGCGCCTCGCATACGCGGCCCATCGTGCCTTCAAAGTCGCTCAAATATTGAGCCCCCAAGCCAGGACGAATTTGCTCGTAGTACCTAATATGATCTAAATGCTCAACCCTTGTCGCAGGGTGAAACAGAAAGATCACTTGAGAATCGCTCGAGCCTCTAGTGCAACCGATTCGGCGGAGACGAGGGACACCTCCCCACGGTCGATTTGATTGGCGCGGCGCTCCGCCTCATCCAGCCACAGAGATTGGACCAACGTGCGACTTTCGGCTCTAACGATGAGGTTGAGCGACGCGGGGCTGCGTTGCCGACAAACGAAGCCGATTTATCCAGATCATCGATTCCCTTCTCGGCCCACCGAAGTCGCGGCCCGCGATCGCTCGAACCGATTGTTAGACAACCTACACGTGCTGTCGGATTGGCACGAGAGCAAAGCCGGCTACTGCCTCCAACTCTAATTTTGCCGCGTCAGTCAATTCACCGATGTTCGGATTTTGAACGGTCCAGCTAAATCTCCCAAACGCTTGCGGCCAATCGTAAATCAGTTCGTTGAGGTTAACCGATTTTGCGCAGCAAGGCGCCTCATAACTGTCAAGCCGAAACCCACTACCATCGGTGTCGTCGTCCATGCGTTCTTGCCACCAATCAATGCCTATTTCGGAGGAACAATGAGGACACAATACTCTTTCAAAGTTCTGACCACAGTCGAAGAATTGAACCTGTGCGGAAACCTCGGCGGTGACATTTTCGGCGCTGGGGGCGATGCGATTTAGCACCCCGACGACACGCCGCTGCACTTCGTCAGTTGGAACTAGCCTGGGATCGCGCGGCACCACAACGATGAAGTGATCGGACATGCCACTACCTCAATAAAGGGTGTCTAACGATGAGGTTGAGCGACGCGGGGGCGCGTTGCCGACAAACGAAGCTGATTTATCCCAATCATCGACTCCCTCCTTGGCTCACCGAAGATGCACCCCGCGATCGCTCGAACCGATTGTTAGGCGCTGGCACAATGTTAGGCACCGGCCAATTCGGATGCAACGAGATAGCTACCTGCACAAGACTCGATTGCGCGAGCACCCTTGGCGCTGAGATAGATCGCGCGGGTACTCGCTGCGACTCTTCGGGCAGCTGAGCCGACCGGTTGTAGGACGCGAAAAAACGAATAAACGAAGCTGATTTATCCAAATCATCGATCCCCTCCTTGGCCCACCGAAGACGAAACCCGTGATCGCTCGAACCGCTTGTTAGACGAACTTAGTGCCAGCCTTAGCATGTGCTGCGAGCTTGAATTCCTTTCGCCACTAGCAATTGATGCTCGATATGCCGGTGTGAACTCGGTGCTCAAGGGGAAGTGATTGTGGGTCGTAACGCAGGCCATTGATCGTAATAGACGGCAGTTCGACCATGCCGCGGATTAGTCCGCGTGGCGATGGAGTCAAATGTGGTTGCGTCTCGTCCGTCTCGGATATGAACAAGTACCACACGTATTTTCCATCATGTGTATCGCCAGTGAGCGGCCCGAAGTAGTCCGGAGAGGTGAATGGGTCGCGCAGTGCACTAAATTCCCGAGGATCGCCATTACCGAGTGAACCGTGCCGTGCCGCCTTAATCGGAATTGTCGCGTCGACCGGGCCTGAGTTCGTTGTGCCGGAAATGCGGACCGCATTGCCATTTAGCTGCGCTGTAGTGCCGGCCGGGAGATGCAGGCCCAATGCAACCCAGTTCGTCACATCGAGGGAGATGAAAATTCCATGGAATGGGTAGTACGCTACGGAAGGGGGGCCGATGCTTGCGTAGCAAACGCTTTGATAATACCGAGCATCCGGCGCCTCAATGTGCTCATACGACCACCGCATGGGCGCACACCCGGACGAGGCAGCGCACACGAGCAAGGTAACGAGCATCCGTGACGGGACCGTTACCAACTTGCGCCTCGGCGTACCCTTGCGCGGAACTTTCTGACTCACAGATGATGTCACGTGGGGCCTACCTTCTTACTCTCCATGAGCGTCCAGTGATGCACACCGAAGTCGCCGTTCGGCACAAGCTGGGTCCGCGAGATCAAGCGACGAGGTGTCATGTTCGTCTAACAATTAATTCGCAGACCAAAACGACTGACGAATTGCGTCGAAGGCGGTACATAGTGCGCTGGACGTTCTGACATCTTCCTGATTTCCTTGGGGTCAGATTGCGGTGGTGTCGCGTAGCACTTCTAGGTTAATTATATGCCTGAGGGGCGTGGCTTGTTCGAGGTGGCGCGCGAAAAGATTCGCACGCGGCATTTGGCGTTTCGCACCGAACAGGCATATCTGCACTGGATGCGGCGATATGTGATATTTCATGATTGCAGGCATCCGCGCGACATGGGTGCTGCGGAGGTTGAGGCCTTCTTGACTCACTTGGCCGTTGAGGCCAAGGTCGCGGCGTCCACTCAGAATCAGGCGCTGCAGGCTCTGCTGTTTCTTTACCGGCAAGTGCTTGACGTCGACTTGCCGTGGCTTGAGAACGTCACCAGAGCGTCTCGGCCGAGGCGGCTTCCCGTGGTGCTCAGCACCGCCGAAGTGCGTTCGGTGTTGGCTCAGCTCGACGGAACGTGCTGGCTGATGGCGAATCTGCTCTATGGCAGTGGGCTGCGGTTGATGGAGGCGCATCGGCTTCGCATAAAGGATCTCGTCCTCGAACGCGGGGAACTCATTGTGCGCGACGCCAAGGGTGGTAGGGATCGCGTGACGGTATTGCCGGCTGCGATCATCGGGCCGATTCGCGAACACCTCGCGAAGTTGTTTGATCGATTTCGGCGGCAGCGCAAATTGCGTGAGCCGGGTGTCTCGTTGCCGACGGCAATTGCGCGTAAATATCCCAACGCGGCAACCGACTGGGATGGCAGTGGGTATTTCCCGCGAGCTCGCTCTGTCAGGATGTGTATACCGGCCTGCCGACTCGCCACCATCAACATGAAAAGATCTTGCAACGAGAGCAGTCCAGGCCGCCGTGCACAAAGCGAGGATTTGCCACCGGCTATTCCGTGATTCGCCGGCTGTGGCTATACTATGCTGGCTCCCCGGATATTTTTTCATTTAATTTCAGCGAGTTACTGTGGCCAACACCGAATCTTCAGATACGCACTTCTTCAATTCCTTTAGTTTGGTGCTGGGCATCCTCATCCTTTTCGCGATCATCCTGTTCGGTGTCGCGCGTTCCATCGGCGAGAATACTCAAGAGAAAGAGGTGCTGGTGGACCCGATGCACCTCAAAGACGTGCAGAAAAACATCGCGCCATTCGCGCATGTCGCCGTCGCGGGTAAGGACAATTCGGCTCTGGCGATTGTGACTAAACCGGCGGCCGCTGTGGACGTGCCGACCACGGGTGAACAGGCCTTCAACACAGTTTGTTCTGCGTGCCACTCGACGGGAGTCAATGGTGCGCCGAAGATCGGCGATCATGCGGCTTGGGGCCCGCGCATCGCGCAGGGCAAGGAGACGCTGTACAAAGATGCGATCGCGGGCAAGGGCAATATGCCGCCCAAGGGTGGGACGACCTGGCCGGATGCGACGATTCGCATGACGGTCGACTACATGGTGTCGCTCAACAAGTAAACCGCGTAGTTCAGCCGGTAAGCTTGTCGAGTGCGCGGAGCCGAACGGCTTCCGCCACGTCGACTCTGCGAATCTTGGGCTCGCCTGCCAAATCGGCGCATGTTCGTGCGAGCTTCAGTACGCGATGACACGCCCTGGCGGATAGTCCCAGCCGCGATATGGCGGTGCCGAGCAGGACTCGCGATTCGCGTTGCAAGCCGCAGAATCGAGTCACCTCGGATGGCGTCAGGCGCGCGTTGAGTATGCCTTGACGCAGCATTTGCACTTGCCGCGCGGCGGCAACACGCAGGGCGACCGTGGCTGAATTCTCTGTCTCTGCTGGCGCATTGCCGAGCAGGTGCTCGACAGGCAACGCCATCAATTCCACGTGCATGTCGATGCGGTCGATCAGCGGCCCTGAGATTCGGTGGCGATATCGGGCGACTTGTTCCGCCGTGCAATGGCATCGTCCGCGCGGATCGCCGGCGTATCCGCAGGGGCAGGGATTCATGGCCGCCACCAACTGAAACCTCGCGGGGAATTCGCAGGTGCGCTTGACGCGCACCAGGGTTACGACGCCGCTCTCCAAAGGTTCTCTCAGCGCCTCTAAGGCGTCGCGCGAAAACTCCGGAAGCTCGTCGAGGAACAGCACGCCTAAATGGGCAAGAGATAGTTCGCCGGGTACCAGACCGCCGCCGCTGATCAGCGCTGCGCCGGTGGCTGTGTGTTGTGGATTGCGAAATGGCCGGCGATCGCCGAGGCTGGGTCTGCGTCCTGCAGCTGATTCCAGGCTGGCGACTTCCAGGGCTTCGCTCTTGTTGAGCGGCGGCAGCAGCCCGGGTAATCGCTGCGCGAGTAACGTCTTGCCCGCGCCGGGAGGCCCTACCATCAGCAGGCCGTGTTCGCCGGCGGCCGCAATTTCCAGGGCACGCTTGGCGGCGAACTGGCCGCGGACCTCGGCCAGATCCGGGGCTGGTTTATCGGCGAGTCCGGAACGCTCTGAGGAGCCCGCGCGGTGGGCTGGAATGGCAGGGTCTGAGGAATCCCCGAGGTGTGAGGCAGCGGCGAGGTCCGCGGGACACGCTACGTCTGACAATACCGCTCTGCCATTGAGGGCGTCGCACACCTGGCGCAAATCGTTGGCGAGCTTGAGCTTTGCGTGGCGGACCAGACTCGCTTCGAGCGCATTGGCGAAGGGCAAAATCATCTCCCTTGTCGAGCATGATCCTTGGATGAGCGCCGGCAGGAGCTTGGGGGTCTCACGGAGCTCGCCTCCCAGCGATAGCTCGCCGTAGAACTCGCGGTGCTCGAGCGCGTCCGGCGGTATCTTCCCGCAGGCCGCGAGGATGCCGACGGCGATGGGCAGATCGAAGCCCCCGCCTTCCTTCGGCAAATCGGCGGGCGATAAATTGACGGTGATCCGCCCTGTGGGAAATTCGAAGCCGGTGTTCAGCAGCGCCGAGCGAACTCGTTCCTTGCTCTCGCGAACCACCGTCTCGGGTAGGCCGACCATGGCGAATGCGGGCAGCCCGGTTCCTAGATGCACTTCCACGCGAACTAAGGGCGCGTGGAGTCCAATAGGAGCCCTGCTAAAGACGGTGCTGATTGCGGCGTGAGCCGGGCTTCGATCTCTTTCAGACGCGCTTCCATGGCGGTCAACTTGACTTGGGTTCGTTCCAGAATGGCGGCTTGGACGTCGAATTCCTGCCGGCTGACCAAATCGAGTTTGCTCAGCTGGGATTGCAGCACGGCCTTGAAATTGCCCTCTAAATCGCGGCCGAATGCCCGCACGGACTCGGGCACTGAATCCGCCAGGCGTCGTGCCAGTTCATCTAGTTTGCTCGAATTGATAAAGCTCATAGGACCTCCGAATTTGCCCGCGCCTTGCACTCCCGTAACGCGCCCGACCCAGGGGTTCGCGCCATGTCGGTGCATCAAACCGCGTGTAGGTCGCACAACCCATTGATTTCACGCGCCTCTGGGCTGGCACGGAAGCTGCAACGCTCAGGATGAATAGTACGCGGAAGCAGTGCCGGAGGCGTCGCCATTAACGGGTGAAAGCAGGGATAAATGCATGAAGCTGATCACCGCCGTCATCAAGCCGTTCAAGTTGGACGAGGTTCGGCAAGCGGTGGCGGATATCGGCATTCAAGGGGTCACGGTGACCGAAGTGCAGGGATTTGGGCGACAGCATGGGCATACGGAGTTCTATCGCGGCGCTGAATACCGGATCGACTTTTTGCCCAAGGCCAAGATTGAACTGGCCGTGGACGATTCGATTGCGGAACAGGTGATGGAGGCGGTTTGCAACGTGGCTAGGACTGGGAAAACCGGCGACGGGAAGGTGTGGATACTCGATCTGGAGCAGGCGCTGCGCGTCCGCACGGGTGAAACCGGTCCGGACGCCATTTAGGAGCGCTTATGGGCATGAACACCAAAGGCATGATTATTCGCGAGGAATTGACGGGCCTCGCTCGCTATCGAGCGAGGCCAAACTTCTGACGTTTTAGGAGCATCTCGCGCCGGCAAGCCAGCCAACTCCCCCGTCGGTGCGATATCCCGGCGGCACGGGTCCTCAACAGACCCGTGCCGTTTTTTATATTCGCGCGCCCGGCGCAAGACACCCGTGAGTTTATACAATAGAAATCTGCAATACTCCATGCTGTGTTGCAGCATTTTCTGTCAGTTTGCGCTGCTAGACTGAGTGTTTATTCGAAATGAGGAGTGTGCCCGCATGAAAATGGTCATCGCCATCATCAAACCGTTCAAGCTTGACGATGTCCGCGCCGCCCTGGCCGATGTGGGGGTACAAGGCATTACCGTGACAGAGGTCAAAGGCTTTGGCCGGCAAAAAGGCCACACTGAGCTTTATCGTGGAGCGGAATACGTCGTCGACTTTCTGCCGAAAGTGAAACTCGAGCTGGCAGTGGATGACGAACAAGTTGATCGAGTGGTGGAAGCCATCATTGAAACGGCACGCACGGGTAAGATCGGCGACGGCAAGATCTTCGTCGCGGAGCTGGGCCAGGCGGTGCGCATTCGCACCGGTGAAGCCGGTTCGCGCGCGCTGTAGCATTGTTGCGTCGTAGGTTTCAAACGAGGATCGGACAATGAAACGCCTTCTGTTGTTCGCAGCACTGGTCGCCTGGTCGGGCATGGCCGGAGCTGTGGTCTATAAGTGGGTCGACGCGCAAGGTAAGGTGCAATACGGCGACCGTCCGCCGGACGGTGTGCATGCGGAAGTGGTGGAGTTGCTCGGCACTCACGTCGCTCGCGGCGCGCCGTCGAAACCATCCCAGTCTGCGCCGGCCTTCAAGACCGCCAACCAACCGAGTCAGGACGATGCCAGCGTCAAGAAGGCCGTGGATAACGACGTGGCGCAAACCCGCGAGAAGCAATGTGCCGACGCACAGGACCGCTACAAGAAAATGATCGAGGGCCGGCGTCTATACAAAACCGCCACGAATGGCGAACGTCAGTACCTGACTTCCGAGGAAATCGATTCTGAACGGTTGAATGCGAAGCGCGACGTCGACGCGACCTGCAACAGCCCCACCTGAAGCCTTGAGCTTGGCTCGAGGATCGTCGCTTTGCTCGAGAGCTGCCGCCCTCTAGGGTGCGGCACAATCCGTTTTCACGCTCACTTTGCCGGCCGCTGCGCAAAGCCTTAGGCTACTCTCCTCTAGATCCGGGGCGGGAAGCGTATGCAAACAGGTTTCGTCGGATTGGGTGCCATGGGCGCGCACATGGCGCGCAGTCTGCACCGTGCGGGGCTGTTGACGGGCGTATGGAATCGGACGCCCGACAAGGCCACGGCGCTCGCCAAGGAACTTGGCTGTCTCGCCTTCGCGAGCTTGACGGAACTCGCCGGGAACTGCGAGGCCGTGGTGATCTGCGTGTCCGCCGACGACGATGTGCGCGCCGTGGTCGCGGGTCTCGAGCCGGGGTTGAATCCCAACATGATCGTCATGGACTGCTCCACGGTGGCCGCGGGCACGGCGCGCGACATGCACGCCGCGCTCGACGCGCTCGGCGTCGGCTTTCTCGACTGTCCGGTGAGCGGCGGGGTGGAAGGCGCGCGCAACGCGACGCTTGCCATCATGGTCGGCGGTGACGAGCCGGTGTTCACGCGCGCGCAACCGATCTTGTCGGCGCTCGGCAAGACCGTCGCCTACCTCGGATCGAGCGGCGCGGGCCAAGCGGCGAAAGCCACCAACCAAATCATGTGCGCCGGCATCATCCAGGCCGTCGGCGAGGCGATGGCCTTCGCGCAGGCGGAAGGCTTGCCGCTCGATCGCTTGATCGAGACCTTGGGCAAGGGCGCGGGGTCGAGCTGGTACTTCGTGAATCGCGCGCCTTTCATGGCGCACAACCATTATCCCGCGGGTTTTCGCGTGCGGCTGCATGCCAAGGATTTGCGGATCTGCCGCGACATGGCGGCACAGCACGGCGCGCAACTACCGGTGGTGGAATCGACTCTGGCGCAGTATGGGCAGTTGATCGTCCAGGGCTTCGGCGATGAGGATATCTCGGCCATCTACCGGCTGAAGTCCGCGCTGTTTCCCGCCAAGAACGAACCCACATGAAGAGTCCGTCGGCGAAGCCGCTGCGGATCGCCACCCGCAAGAGCCAGCTGGCTCTCTGGCAAGCCGAGCATGTCGCGGGGCTGCTGCGCCGGGCACATGCCGGTCTCGAGGTTGAGCTCGTGCCCATGTTGACTCAGGGCGATCGCATTCAAGATCGAAGTCTGGCCGCCATCGGCGGAAAGGGCCTGTTCATCAAGGAACTCGAAGTGGCCCTCGAGAAACATCGGGCCGATATCGCCGTGCATTCGATGAAGGATTTGCCGGGCGACCTTCCCGCAGGCCTCATCATCGCGGCGGTGCTCGAGCGGGTGGATGCCCGGGATGCGCTGCTGACGGCGTCGGCCGGGCGCCTCGACGACTTGCCGCGCGGTGCCCGCGTGGGGACCTCGAGCCCACGGCGTCAGGCGCAGCTGTTGGCGGCGCGGCCGGACTTAAAGATAGAAGGCCTGCGCGGCAATGTGGATACGAGGCTGAGGCGGCTCGATAGTGGCGACATGGATGCCATCGTGCTGGCCTGCGCGGGCTTGATTCGGCTGGGCTTGGAAGCGCGCATCACGGCACGCCTCGATCCCAAGATGTTCTTGCCGGCAGTCGCGCAAGGGGTGATCGGCATCGAGTGCCGCGCCGCTGACTCGCGCACAGTGGGACTCGTGGCCGTGCTTGAATCTCAGGAAACGCGGATTGTCATGGACGCAGAGCGGGCATTTGCACATCGGCTCGGCGGCAGCTGTCAGTCGCCGATCGCGGCGCATGCCCGGCTCGAGGGACAGCGCTTGCTGCTCGACGGCCTCGTGGCGGAACCCGACGGCTCACGGCTGGTGCGCGACACCGCGTCCGGCAGCATCGGCGATCCGGCCGAGTTGGGGCGGCGGCTGGCCGAGAAAATTCTGGACGCGGGCGCGGGCCCGCTGCTCGAGCGCCTGCGCGCCGGCTGAACATGCTCGCATTGCAGGGTGTCGGCGTCCTAGTCACTCGGCCCGAGCAACAGGCGATGCCGCTGTGCCGGCTATTGGAAATTCAAGGCGCGAGTACGCTGCGCCTGCCGGCCGTAGAAATCAAACCCATCGGCAATCGGCGGGAAACGGCGGCGCAGCTGGGCGCTCTCGCGGATTTCGATGTCATCGTTTTCACCAGCAGCAACGCCGTGCGATTCGGCGCTTCACTGCTCGATCAACAGCGCGATCTGACTCTGGCCGCCATCGGTCCCGCGACCGCCCGCGCCCTCAATCAAGCGGGCTACCGGGTGGCGGTGCAGCCGTCCAGTGGAACATTCGACTCTGAAAGCCTGCTCCTGCATCCCCGTCTCGAACATCCGGCGGGCTGCCGCATACTCATCATCAAAGGCAGCAACGGCCGGCCATTCCTTGAAGATGAACTTACGCGACGCGGCGCGCAGGTGGTGACGGCGGATGTCTACCAACGCCTGCCTACGACCCCTAGTCGCGCGGTTCTCGCGGCTCTGCTCGAGAGCTTCACCGCCGGAGCGGTGCAGGTGATCACCGCAACCAGCCTTGAGATTGCCGGCAACCTGCTCTCGATGGCGGCGCCCGCGCTGCGCCGCGAATTCGAGCGCGCGCATTGGCTGGTGCCCGGCGAGCGCATTGCGGCCGGGTTGCGCGAACTGGGATTATCGTCGCCGCTGGTGCTGGCTCCGTCGGCGGAAGATCACGATTTGGTCGCGGCACTCATCCGTTGGCGGTCGAGCGCATCGGGCGCGTAGTCGAAGGAATCGAAAAACAACCGGTTCGCGGCGACGCCGCGCCGGCCGAATTCGCTGCGTACCGCCGTTATCATGGCGGGCGAGCCGGCGGCATACGCATCGTATTTGTCGAGATCATCGATGTCCTTGAGCACCGCTTCGTGCACGAATCCGCGGGAGCCCCGCCAATCCGGCGAGGGCTCGGAGAGCACCGGCACGTAACGCAGCCGGGCGGGGCGGCCATCCGTCGGGCACCGTTGCGCGAGACCCTCGAGCGCGGCGTGCGCATACAAATCACGCTCGCTGCGCACGCCCCAGTAGATGACCATGTCGCGCTCGATGCCGGTTTCAACCACGTGCCGCATAATGCTGAGCAGCGGCGCGAGTCCCGTTCCGCCGCCGACCAGCAGCATCGGCACGACGCCCGGCATGGCGCTGCCCGGCGTAGGAACATCAGGCGTTGCAGCGCCCGGCGTTGCGACGCGTGGCCGGTACACGAATTGTCCTAAAGGACCCTCGATGGTCAACAGCGCGTTCTGCGGGTCTTGATCGAATAGCTGATCCGAGAATTCCCCGCCGGCGACCCGGCGCACGTGCAGTTCCAGCAATCGTGCGTCATGCGGCGGCGAGGCGATCGAAAAGCTGCGGCGCCGGCCGCCGGGCAGCATGATGTCGATGTACTGGCCGGCCTCGAATCGGAAAGTCTCTGCCGCGGGGAGCTTTAGGAAAAGGCCCATGACGTCGTGCGACAGGGGCAGCGCGCGCTCGATGCGGGCCGGCAGCCGCTTGATGCGGGCCAGGTCGGGCGTGGTGATTTCATAGGTTTCGATGCGAAGATCGCTGCGCGCCCGCGCCTGACAGAGCAGCACGAAACCGTCGGCGACTTCCGTCTCGGACAATCCCAGCGGTGGGCCGTTGGGATAGTGAATCTCGCCTTGCAACAGGCGCGCGCGGCAGGAGCCGCAATTGCCGCTCTTGCAGCTGTGCGGCAAATTCAACGACGCGCCGAGCGCCGCGTCGAGCAGCGACTGATCCGGCGCGGCGCTGAAAGTGATATCGGACCTGGATAAGCTGATACGCACGCGCATTCCTGACAACACACCTTAGCATGCGCCAGCTTGGCCGGTGCGTCGCGCGCGCCTGCGTCCAAACGCCGGACACGGTCAGGCCGTGGGCTGGCTGCGCTTGCTATCCAGCCATTCGCCGATCGTTTCCCACTGCTTCCAATCCGGCCATGCGAGATATTCAGGCAGTTCCAGCACGCCCATCCCGCGCGCGTAGGCGCGCACGTAGTTCTGAGCGTCCCGCAGATGGCCCAGATAGGGCACCTTGAGCTTGGTGAGATACTGATCCAATTCTTCGTAGATCAGCGTGTTTTCGCGGACGCGATTGGCGACGACGGCCAATCGCGCTTGCTTGCGCGACACCTTGCCGATTTCGAGCAATTCCGCCATGAAGTGTCCGCAGGCCTTCATGTCGATACTCGAAGGAAGCACCGGCACGATGATGGTTTCGGCACGGCGCACCAGCTCATTGAGCTCCGTCCCATGGACGCGGGCCGGTGCGTCGATCACGAGGATGTCGGTGTTGCGCGCCACGTTGCGCAGACCGTCCTCGTACGCGGCAACACCGCTGATGGCGGGTAAATCCGCCGGGCGTTGCGCCAGCCAATCGAGGCTGGAACGCTGCGGGTCATAATCGGCGATGCATACCTGGTGGCCGTCGCGGGAGAAAAACACTGCAATATTGGTAGCTAAAGTACTCTTGCCGCAGCCGCCCTTCGCGTTCAAAACCATCACATGTCGCATACATCCCCGGCTTTGTTGTTTTCAGTAAGGTAAAACTCGAGGGTGGATTGCGCAACCCCTGCTCGCGACAAATTGCCGCATGGGCTATGCTCCACCGGTATGCGCATCGAGTTTTTGAAGATGCAGGGGCTAGGCAACGATTTCCTGGTATTCGACGCCCCCGCCGCCGCCGACACTCACTTGGACTCGAGCAGGCTGCGCGCCCTCGCCGATCGGCACACCGGCATCGGCTTCGATCAAGCGTTGATGCTGGAAACTCCCCGCGATGCCGCCAGCCGCGTGTTCTATCGGATCTTCAATTCCGACGGCACGGAAGTCGAACAATGCGGCAATGGTGCGCGCTGTATTGCGGCCCTCCTGTACGCGCGCGCGCCGGAATTGGGCCGCGACCTCGCGATGGGGAGCGTTGGGGGCGTGGTGCATGCGCGCGTTCGGGACGACGGCCTGGTGTCGGTGGACATGGGAGTGCCGAACTTCGATCCGCGCGCGTTGCCGATGAACGCGGCCGATGGCGCAGGCGCGGCCGCCGAGGCGCTCATGTATTCATTGCAAGTCGACGGCGCGGATGTCCAGATCGGCGCGGTCTCCATGGGCAATCCGCACGCGGTGCTGCAGGTGTCCGACGTGAAAACCGCGCCGGTCGCGCGGTTTGGGCCTAGTATCGAGCATCACCCGCGTTTTCCGAAACGCGCCAATGTGGGGTTCATGCAAATCGTTGATCGCGGCCATATTCGATTGCGGGTCTTCGAGCGCGGAGCGGGTGAGACTTTGGCTTGCGGCACGGGGGCCTGCGCCGCCGTCGCCGTCGGCAGGCGGCGGGGGCTCCTGGATGAGGAAGTGCGAGTCGACCTGCCGGGCGGTACCGCAGTGGTTTCCTGGGCCGCCGCAGGTGAGCATGTATGGCTCACCGGACCGGCGACGACAGTATTTACCGGATCGATCGATATTTAACGTGATGTATGGGAGATGAACAATGACCACCAGTCAGGCGCGCGGGATCAAGCATGAGAGTCTCAATGACACCAGTGTCGCGGAATATCTGCAGACCTATCCGGATTTCTTCGAGCGCAATTCTCCGCTGTTGATCAAATTGCGCCTGCCGCATCTGCGCGATGTGGGGGCCACGGTGAGTCTGGTCGAGCGTCAGGTCGAAGTCCTGCGCGAGCGCAACCAATCGCTGGAACGCAAGCTGAAGGAACTCGTCGACGTGGCCCGCGCCAATGACGCACTGGCTGACCGTATTCACCGTTTGAGCCAGCGCCTGATTCGCGCCCGCGCGCTGCCCGAGACCATCAGTGCCGTCGAGACCTCGCTGCGCGAGGATTTCGACGCCATGCATTCGGTGCTGGTGCTGTTCCTCGAACAGGCGCCCTCCTTGGAAGCTGCCGCGGGCCGGTTCTTGCGTTCCGGGAATCCGGCCGACGCCGACGTCAAGACGTTCGAATCGCTGCTCCAGTCCGGCAAGCCTCGCTGCGGGCAAATCCGCGATGCGCAGCGCGATTATCTTTTCGGCAAGGACTCGGTCGAGATCGGATCGGTGGCCCTCACGCCTCTCGGCCCCAAGGGAGAGCTGGGAATTCTGGCGATCGGCGCCAGCGATGCGGAACGCTTTCATCCGGCCATGAGCACGGAATTTCTGTCCCGCATCGGCGAGCTCGTGACTTACGCGCTGATGCGCTGAGCCTGATCCAGTGGACCCGGGCGAGCGCGAATGGATCGATCGGTTCTTATCCCACCTCGCGCACGAGCGGCGCATGAGCGGGCACACCATCACGGCCTATCGGCGCGATTTACTGAGCTTGGCTGAATTCGGCAAACGCCGAAAATTGGCCGCGTGGAACAGCTTCGATAACTCTCAGTTGCGGACATTTGCCGCCGCCCTGCATGGCGGGGGCCTCTCGCCCCCAAGCATTCAGCGGCATCTGTCGGCCGCGCGAACATTTTACGAATTCCTGATGCGCGAAGGTCATTGCGCGCGCAATCCGGCGCTCGATGTGCGAGCGCCCAAACCCAAGAAGCGGCTGCCGGCCACTCTGGATGCCGATCAAATGGGCCGGCTTCTGGCATTCAGGGTCGACGATTCCCTGTCCGCGCGCGACAATGCTCGGCAAGGGCAGCAAGACTCGAATCGTGCCGATCGGCCGCAAGGGCGTGGATGCTCTGCGAATGTGGCTGAAAGAGCGCGCGGGCATGGTCAAATCCGACGTGGACGCGCTCTTCGTGGGGCAGAGTGGCCGCCCCTTATCGGCTCGCGCCGTGCAACTGCGGGTCGACGCGTGGGGCCGCCGTCAGGGCTTGGGTGTGCATGTCCACCCGCATATGTTCCGCCACTCGTTTGCCACCCATCTGCTCGAGTCCAGCGGCGATTTGCGGGGAGTGCAGGAATTGCTCGGCCACGCCAATATCGGGACTACCCAGATCTATACCCACCTGGATTTCCAACATCTGGCGACAGTCTACGAAGCTGCGCATCCGCGGGCCAGGCGCCGCCAACGCAGCGCTTGAAAGGGCGTGAGCCTGGCCCCACCCTTGGGATTCATATGAATCACGATCCCAAGCGAATCTATGGCACCACCATTCTCGCCGTGCGGCGGAACGGCCGGGTGGCGGTCGGCGGCGACGGTCAGGTAACGTTGGGCCAGAACGTGATGAAGGCCAATGCCCGCAAGGTGCGCCGCCTGTACGGCGGCAAGGTACTCGCCGGATTTGCCGGCGGCACGGCGGACGCCTTCACCCTATTCGAGCGCTTCGAGGGCAAATTGGAGAAATACGGCAATCTGACCCGCGCCGCCATCGAATTGGCCAAGGATTGGCGTACCGACCGAAGCCTGCGCCGGCTGGAGGCATTGCTCTGTGTGGCGGACACCGAGAGCACCTATGTCATATCCGGCAATGGCGACGTCATCGAACCCGAGCACGACCTCATCGCCATCGGTTCGGGCGGAGGCTTCGCACAGGCCGCGGCCCAGGCCTTCATGCAAGGGGAGCTCTCCGCGCGCGATATCGTCGAGCGTTCGCTCAATATCGCCGCTGATATCTGTATCTACACGAACCGCAATCTGACGATCGAGGAACTGTAACGCCCCATGTCGCAGATGACTCCGCGTGAAATAGTCGAAGAGCTGGACAAGCACATCGTGGGCCAGAAGGCGGCCAAACGAGCAGTCGCGATCGCGCTGCGCAATCGTTGGCGCCGAGGCCAGGTCGCCGAATCGCTGCGTGCCGAGATCACCCCGAAGAACATTCTCATGATCGGCCCCACCGGGGTCGGAAAGACCGAGATCGCACGGCGGTTGGCGCGACTGGCCAAGGCACCCTTCATCAAGGTGGAGGCCACCAAGTTCACTGAAGTGGGCTATGTTGGACGCGAAGTGGACTCGATCGTACGCGATCTTGTCGAGATCTCCGTGAAAATGACCCGCGAGGAGGAGATTGCCAAGGTGCGCCATCGCGCCGCCGACAGCGCCGAGGAACGCGTGCTCGATGTGCTGCTGCCGCGAGCCTCCGCGGGTTTCACCGGAGACTCGGCGCCGCGGGACGAAACCCGGCAGCGCTTTCGCAAAATGCTGCGCGAGGGCCATCTCGAGGATCGCGAAATCGAAATCGAAGTGCGTGCCATGCCCATGGGCGTCGAAATCATGGCGCCTCCGGGCATGGAGGAAATGACCCAGCAGCTGCAGGGTATGTTCCAGAACTTGGGCGCGGGCCGAACGCGTCAGCGCAAGCTCAAGATCAAGGAGGCGCTGAAGCTCCTGGTCGACGAAGAAGCGGCGAAAATGATCAACGAAGAGGAACTGAAGGTTCGCGCCGTCGAGAATGCGGAGCAGAACGGCATCGTGTTCATCGACGAAATAGACAAGATCGCCCGCCGCCAGGAAACCACGGGCGCCGACGTGTCGCGCGAAGGCGTGCAGCGGGATTTATTGCCCCTGGTCGAGGGATGCACGGTGAACACCAAGTACGGCACCGTGAAAACCGATCACGTGCTGTTCATCGCGTCCGGCGCATTTCACATGTCCAAGCCCTCCGACCTGATCCCGGAGCTGCAGGGGCGCCTGCCCATCCGAGTCGAGCTCGAACCCTTGGTGGTCGAGGATTTCGTGCGCATTTTGACCGAGCCCGACGCGTCATTGTGCCGCCAGTACACGGCACTGCTCGCCACCGAAGGCGTGAACCTCGAATTCGCCGGGTCCGGCGTACAGCGCCTTGCCGAGGTGGCTTTCGAGGTCAATGAGCGCGCCGAGAACATCGGGGCGCGGCGCCTGCACACCGTGATGGAGCGGCTGCTGGAAACCGTATCCTTCGATGCCGCTGACCGGAACGGTACCCATGTCCTCGTCAATCGCGAGTACGTCGAGAGCAATCTCGGCGAACTGGTGAAAGACGAAGACCTGTCGCGGTACATTCTCTAAAGCGCCGCAGGTCCCAAGATGCCCCAGCCCACCGATATCAAATTACGCACCTCGTCACGGGTGCTCGAGGTGAGCTTCGATGACGGGTCGCATTTCGAACTGCCTTTCGAATACCTGCGGGTGTTCTCCCCCTCCGCCGAGGTGAAGGGGCATGGAGGAGGCGAGGGAGTGCTCCAAACCGGCAAGCAAAACGTCGGCATCACCGGAGTCGAGCCGGTGGGAAACTACGCCCTGCGCCTGCTGTTTGACGACGGCCACAACACGGGCCTGTACAGCTGGAGCCTGTTGCACGAGTTGGGCCGCGATCGCGGGATCAACTGGGCGCGCTATCTGGAACGCTGCGCCGAGGCCGAGAAGTCGGTGAAAAGACGCTCCGGTAAAACCTAGGGCGGCCGCACCGGTAGAACCTAGGGCGAGCCTCGGTCGGCTACAATACGGCCAATAGCTAAAGAGGCGCCATGGACAACTCCGGCCGCAAGGTCGATTTCGGATTCGAAAAAGTCGCCTGGGGCGAGAAGGCCGGGCGCGTGCGCTCGGTATTCGCGTCGGTGGCCGGCAAGTACGATGTCATGAACGACTTGATGTCGCTCGGCGTGCATCGTTTGTGGAAGCAATTCGCCCTCTCCCTGACCGGTTTACGGCCGGGCCAGAGCGCGCTGGACGTCGCCGGCGGCACCGGCGATCTCAGCTTGGGGATGGTGCGGCAAGTGGGAAAGTCGGGACGAGTGGTGCTGTCGGACGTGAATCCGGCAATGCTGGAAATCGGCCGTGACCGGCTGCTCGACCAGGGCTGGGTGGGGAATGTAGAGTGCATCGTCGCCGACGCCGAACGCCTGCCCTTCGAAGACGACTCCTTCAATTGCGTCACCATAGGCTTCGGACTCCGCAATGTGACCGACAAGGCTGCCGCGCTCAAGTCAATGCACCGCGTGCTGAAGCCCGGCGGCCAATTACTGGTGCTGGAGTTCTCCACGCCCGTGGCGCCGGGTCTGAAACCGATTTACGACGCCTATTCCTTCAAGGTGCTGCCGCTGCTGGGCCGACTGGTGGCCCGGGATGAGGCCAGCTATCGATATTTGGCGGAATCGATTCGCATGCACCCGAATCAAGAAACCCTGCTCGAGATGTTGCGTGCCGCCGGCTTCGCCCAGACGCGCTACCACAATCTGACCGGCGGCATAGTCGCCGTGCACCGCGGCTATAAAATCTGACATGCCCGCGACCGCCGCCTGGCTTGCATCGGCCGAAGCCCTGCTCAATCGATGCATCGACTCATCGGCAGAGGCCCTGAAGATGGCCCGGCGCCTCCAGGGCACGTCTCTGCAAATCGACATCGAGGGGATCGCGCACATTCGCGCGAGCGCGTACCAAGGCCGGCTCGCGCTGCTTGCGGGCGACGATTCCGCGGCGGATGCGGTGATTTCAGGATCGCCGGCGGCGCTTCTGCAATTGTTCAAGGGCGGGGCGAATCGGGAACCGGGCAAGCCCGCGGCGCAGATTCGCGGCGATGCAGAGATTGCCAACCGGTACCGGGAACTCTTCATGCTGGCGCGGCCGGATCCGGAGGAAGAGCTGTCTCGCTGGATCGGCGACCTCCCGGCGCGGCGCGTATCCCTGTTCGCCCGGCGCGCGCTCGAGCTGGCACGCCAGGCCCGGCGCACGGCCGGCGAAAACATCGCCGAATATCTGCAGGAGGAAGGCCGGGACCTCGTGAATAGGACGGAGCTCGAAGAATTTCTGCGCGGCGTCGACGCGCTGCGCGAGACGGCCGATCGCATCGAAGCGCGCCTCGCGCGTCTGGAACGGCGCCTGCAGGGTGCGGCTTGATGCGCCCGCGAGTGCTCGCCCGGCTGCTGCAAATTCAACGCGCCCTGGTCAGACACGGACTCGATGATTTCGTGCGCGCGACCCATTTGTATCGCCCGTTCCGCTTTCTCGCCTACCTGTCGCCGTGGACGTGGTTTCAACGCAGCATCGGCGTCACCCGGGGCGAGCGGCTGCGCCTGGCGCTCGAGGAACTGGGGCCGATCTTCGTCAAATTCGGCCAGGCGCTGTCGACGAGCTCACGGATATTTTCGGCAGCTTCGAGCCCAAGCCGCTCGCCGCGGCCTCGATTGCCCAGGTCCACGTGGCCACGCTCAAGAACGGCCGCGAGGTCGTCGTCAAGATACTGCGCCCCGGGATGCGCGAGATCATCGACCTCGATCTCGAAGTGCTGCACTACGTCGCCGAGCTGGCCGACGAATACTGGGGTGAGGCGCGCCGTCTGCGTCCGGTCGAACTCGTGCGCGAATACCGCAAGACCATTCTCGATGAGTTGGATCTGCTGCGCGAAGCGGGCAACGCCGCGCAGCTGAAGCGCAATTTCGCCGGCTCGAATTTGCTGTACGTGCCCGAGGTCCATTGGGACTACTGCCGGGTCGACGTCATGGTCATGGAGAGAATTCACGGCGTCATCGTCAACAATGTCGAGGAATTGCGTGCGCGCGGCACCGACATACGCAAGCTCGCGGAAAACGGCGTGGAGATCTTCTTCACGCAGGTGTTTCGCGACAATTTCTTCCACGCCGACATGCATCCGGGCAATATCTTCGTGCAAATCGACGATCCGCAGAACCCGCGCTATGCGGCGGTGGATTTCGGCATCGTCGGCACGCTGCAGGCGCGCGACCAACATTATTTGGCCGAGAATTTCATGGCCTTTTTCGACCGGGACTATGCCCGGGTCGCGGCCTTGCACGTGGAATCGGGTTGGGTGCCGCGGGGAACGCGGATCGATGAACTCGAGTCTGCCGTGCGCACCGTCTGCGAGCCGATATTCAACAAACCGCTCAAGGAAATTTCCTTCGCTCAAGTGCTGCTGCGGTTGTTCGAAACCGCCCGCCGCTTCGACATGCAGGTACAGCCGCAGCTGATCCTGCTGCAGAAGACGCTGTTCAACATCGAAGGCCTGGGCAGGCAGCTCTACCCTGAGCTCGATCTTTGGCAGACGGCGCAACCCTACTTGCGCAAGTGGATGCGCGAGCGAATGAGTCCGTGGGCCGTGCTGCGCCGCGCTCGCGCGCAGTTGCCCGATGTCCTGGTGGCGCTGCAGCAGGTGCCGCAAATATTCCAGACCGCGGTGCGCGATGCCACCGAGGGACGCCTCCGTGTTTCGGTGGAGCCCGTGGGCGCGATGCAGCTGCGCGATGAAATGCGGCGCGGCAATTTCCGGCGGGATGCAACCATCGTCGCAGCCGTGCTCTGGGTGTCCGGGTTGCTATGGCTGGCCTTGTCGGCGCATATTCACTGGTTGGGCTGGTTGCAAATGACCGCGGCCATCGTGCTCTTCGTTTGGTCCCGATCTTCCAAGTCGCGCGGCACGTGAGAATCCCGATAGAAAGCTCGACCAGCTATCGCGGCCGCAATTCGCGGCCGAATTGGCTCATCCTCGCGGCCTTTATCGGGGCGGCGCTGACCGCGGGCGCGCTGGGCACGGGTTTCTCGCCGCGAATGTCGGCGGCGGCGAACGACTGGTATGCGATGCTGGCGAAGCCCGCCTGGGCGCCGCCGCGCAACTGGTTCGGGCCGGTCTGGATAACGCTCTATGTCTTGATGGGCACGTCAGCTTGGCTGATCTGGCGCGAACGCTATCACCGCGGCCGAAGCGCGGCGCTGGTTGCCTACGCGATTCAGCTCCTGCTCAATGCCCTGTGGGCGCCGCTGTTTTTTGGCGCCGGGAATATCGGCGCGGGTTTGTTCGTGATCGTTGCGCTGTGGCTGTCGATCGCTTGGACCATCCGCGAGTTTTCCGCGGTAAAGGCCGCCGCGGCGTGGATGTTGGCGCCGTACCTCATCTGGGTCGGCTTCGCGAGCGCGTTGAATCTCGCGATCTGGAAAATGAATCCGTGAGCATCCTCCGCGTCACCCACCGAAGCGAGTTTCGCTACCGGCACCCGGTCGTCCTCGGTCCGCACCGGCTGATGTGCCGCCCGCGGGACAGTCATGATCTACGGCTTCTCGACACGGGGATCGCGATTACGCCGCAGCCCTCTGAGCTCCGCTGGATGCACGATGTATTCGGCAACTCGGTCGCCATCGCCATTTTTTCGGAGCCGGCCGCGGAGCTGGTGTTCGAATCGTCCTTTCGAGCCGAACACTTCCCACTGCCCGAGCGCACCCTCGTCATCGACGACTACGCCGCCACTCTGCCGCTCAGCTATTCGGCTTCGGACGACGTGGATCTTGGGGCATCGAAGGCTCGGCACTACCCGGATCCGGAACACAAGCTCGACGCATGGGTCAAGTCCCTGCTGGACAAGACGCAGGGGAATGGGACGCTGGATGTGCTGATGGCCATGATCGCCGCGATCGAGGCCGAGTTCACCTACCAGCGGCGCGAGGAAGTCGGAGTCCAAACTCCGGTGGAAACGCTCGATCTCAAGTGCGGCAGTTGCCGGGACTTCGCCGTGTTCATGATGGACGCCGTGCGCTTCCTCGGACTCGCGGCGCAGTTCGTTTCGGGATACCTCTATGACGAAGCGCTGATCGACGCCGGCGGCGGACTCGTGGGCGGCGGCGCCACGCATGCCTGGATTCAGGTCTATCTCCCCGGTGTCGGTTGGGTGGAATTCGATCCCACCAACGCCTTGGTGGGCGGCCGCAATTTGATTCGTGTGGCGGTGGCGCGCGAGGCGGCTCAAGCCGCGCCGCTGGTCGGCTCCTTTACCGGTGCCGCCGACGATTTCCTCGCCTTGAACGTCACCGTTGAAGTGACGGCCGAATAGGAGCTGCTCTTGCAAGAAAAGTCACCGCGCACTCACCTCTTGTCGAACGGAAACTATTCCGTCATGTTGACCGCGGCCGGCTCGGGCTACAGCCGTTGGCGGGATCTCGCATTGACCCGGTGGCGCGAGGATCCGACCTGCGACCCTTTCGGCTACTACGTCTTCCTGCGCGATGTGGCCGACGGACGGGTATGGTCGGCCGGATATCAGCCGGTCGGATGCGAATCCGATAGTTATGATGCGGCATTTTTCGAAGATCGCGTGGAAATCACCCGCCGCGACGGAGCCATCCTCACCTCGACCGAGATCCTGGTGTCGCCCGAGGATGATGCCGAAGTCCGTCGAGTCTCGGTGACCAATGAGGGAAACCGGACCCGGGAAATCGAATTGACGACTTACGCGGAAATGGTGTTGGCCGCGTCCGCGGCGGATTCCGCCCATCCCGCGTTTTCCAAGCTCTTCGTGCTGACGGAATTCATTGCCGAGAGCGGCACACTGCTCGCCACCCGGCGGGCCAGGGATTCCGGCGATCCTGAAGTGTGGGTCGCGCTTGTCAGCGCCCTGGAGGGCGAAGCGGTCGGAGCCTTGCAATTCGAGACCGACCGAGCCCGCTTTGTGGGGCGCGGACATGAGTTGCGCAATGCGGTGTCCATCGTCGATGCCCGCCCGCTGTCCAATACGGTGGGTACGGTCCTCGATCCCGTGCTGGCGCTGCGTCACCGCGTGAAAATCGCGCCCGGCGAAACCGCGCGCGTCGCCTTTTGGCTTGGAATAGGCGCAAGCCGCGCGGAGGTGCTGGCGCTGGCCGAAAAGTACGGCGACACGGCGGCATTCGAACGCGCAAAGGCCCAGGCCAGGACTTACGCGGAGGCGCAGCTCCGGACGCTGCGCCTCGACTCCGAAGAGGCCGGACAATTTCAGCGCCTCGCCAATCGAGTGCTGTATGCCGAATCCTCGCTGCGGGCATCGCGCGACATTCTCGAAAAGAACCGCCTGGGCCAGTCCGCGCTGTGGCCCTTTGGGCTATCCGGCGATCTGCCGATCGTGCTGGTCAGAATAGACGGCGAGAACGACATTGGCCTCGTCGAGCAGCTGCTGAGTGCACAGGACTATTGGCAGCTCAAGCAGCTGTCCGTGGATCTCGTCGTTCTGAATGAGGGTGCGCCGTCCGACGGGCTGGGTTTGCAGCAGGCGCTGGATGCGATCATCAGCGCGTCCCAAAGCCGCGGCGGCCAGGACTCCCTCAAGCGCGGCAAGGCTTTCTTGCTGCGCGCCGACCAGATGCCTGACCTGAGCCGCGATCTCCTGCTGACGGCCGCGCGTGTGGTGTTGAACGCGCGGCGCGGCACATTGCGCGATCAGCTCCCACCGTTGGGGCAAACCGATCCGGCGCCGCACCGGCGCCTTCAGAGCATCCATGAGGCAAACCCGGACGCGGCCGCACGCGCCACGCCTCCGCTCGAGTTCTTCAACGGACTCGGCGGGTTTGCCGCGGAGGGGCGCGAATACGTCGTGATGCTCGGCGAGGGGCAATGGACACCGGCGCCGTGGATCAACGTGGTCGCCAATCCGGAGTTCGGGTTTCTGGCGTCGGCGGACGGTTGCGGCAGCACCTGGTCGTTGAACGCGCAGCAAAATCAACTCACGCCGTGGTCCAACGATCCCGTCAGCGATGCGCCCGCAGAGGCCATCTACATTCGCGACGAGGACACCGGAGATCTTTGGACCGCGACTCCCCTGCCCATTCGCGAGCCGCCCTGCGCCTATGTCATTCGCCATGGCTTCGGTTACAGCCGATTCGAACATGCCTCGCATGGCATCGAATTGGATCTTCTGCAATTCGTGCCGCTGGCGGATTCGATCAAGATTTCGCGGCTCAAGATCGTCAATCGCTCCGCCGGCACCCGGCGACTCTCGGTCACTCACTACCTGGACTGGGTGTTGGGAAACCAGCGCGGCAAAACGGCACCGTTCATCGTGACTGAAATCGAACCGAAGACCAGGGCGCTGCTGGCCCGCAATCCCTGGGGCACGGACTTTCAATCGCGTATCGCATTCATGGATATGGCGGGCCGCCAACAAGCT
>WNFI01212277.1_pt1 | contig 30357 bp, 24 predicted proteins | sample 5400471 | NCBI WGS metagenome assembly WNFI01 (sample SAMN13153348, study PRJNA577476) | soil metagenome | isolation source: 100 cm saprolite on Douglas fir-dominated hillslope | place: USA:California | collected 2013-09-17
CCGAGGCCTAGTTCTTGCCATGGTCGCCGCATGGCGCTGGGATCCGGGCGACCAGTTCCCGGATAGGCAACGAGCAGCTCGCGCACTCCTCAGCGCTCTGCGACTGGGCCCACCGTGGCCGCCGCTCGACGTCGTGATGCGCCGACCGGATGGTCCGTAACCCAGTCCTACCACCAAGCGCCCGGCCAGGCGTGCGACGCATCGGCGCGATCGTCCGCGAGCCGTCGTGGGATTGCAAATCCCGATCGAGGAGGGGCTTGACGAACATAGGAGCGTCAGCATCACGCTGACACCCGGTCCACTGCGACGATCTCGCTGATCCACAATTGCCTGACCCGGGCCATCAAGCGCGCGGAGAAGCAGGACCTGGTGCGCCGGAACGTGGCAAGCCTGGTGGACGCGCCCACGGGCAAGCGCAAGGGACGGCCCTCCAAGTCGCTCACGCTCCAGCAAGCGCAGGACGTGCTCAGGGCGGTCAAGGGCACCAGGATGGAGGCTTATGTCGTTCTCAGCCTGGTGACGGGGACCCGTACCGAGGAGATTCGGGCGCTGCGGCGGGCCGACGTTGACCTCGACGGCGATCCGGACGGCAATCCGCCCGTCCCCCCGCACATCGACGTGTGGAGATCGGTACGCGCGCACGGCGACACCAAGACCGAGAAGTCCCGCCGGACCCTTGCTCTGCCGCAGATCGCGGTGGATGCGCTTCGTGCCCACCAGCTGGCGCAAGAGGAAGCCAGGGGGAAGGCCGGGAACCGCTGGAATGAGGACAGATATGTCTTTGCTACAGCTGCGGGAACGGCCATGGACAACGCGAACGTCCGCCGCGACTTCCGCGCGGTGCTGGCGAAGGTCGACGGCATCGACCCGAGAGACTGGACGCCGCGGGAACTCCGCCACTCCTTCGTCTCGATGCTTTCTGATAGTGGCGTCGCCATTGAGGAGATCGCCCGGCTGGCAGGACATTCCAGCTCCCGCACGACCGAAGTGGTCTACCGCAAGCAGCTCCGCCCGGTGCTGCAGACCGGCGCGATCGTAATGGACGGCATCTTCCGTGGCAACACACTTGACGAGAGGCCAGTCAGCGAGGTGATCTGATTCGCCGACATCTGCGCCCCCTACGTGCCGCGAAAACTGGATGCTTGCTGGTCCGGCCAATGCGACGTGTCTCGTCCCTCTGCCCTGAACGGCGCCTCGGCACCAGTTGGGCGTACAGCCTCTGGCCTTGGGGGACAGTGCGGAGGGCGGAAGGTTAGCGTGTCATAAGCGGCCGCTAAGTATTAGCGCGGTGCTTATAATCTGAGGCGGTACGTTGGCTGCGCGAGTCCGGTCTGAGAGTCAAGGATTATACGGCTGCCGACAGGGCCGGCGCGGGCGTGGATGCCATCCTCGACGTGGCTGCCGATGGTCGAAGCACGCGGTTCGCGGTACAGGTCAAGCGGCGGGCACCATATCCGCACGAGGTGGACCGGCTTGAGCCGTCATGGCGCGTACTGGCCAAGCAAGGGCGCCCGCTGATGGTCGCTCCGTTCATCTCTGAACCCCTCGGGTCGATCCTGACGAGAGCTGATTGGTCTTGGGCGGACGACCAAGGAAACTTCGACCTGCGAGCGCCGGGGCTCTTGCTCCGCCAGCGACGAACAGCCGCCGCGCCAGCGCCACGGCGCAGGTCGCTGCCGCGTGGTTCTGGCAGTTTCGCGGTCATCCGCGCGCTCGTGTCCTTGGGTGAAGGCGAGGATGAGCAACCCGGGGCTACTGCGCTCGCGGCCCAGGCTGGTGTCTCGCAACCCCGGGTCTCGCAGGTGCTGCATCACTTGCATGATCTCGACCTCGTCGAGAGAACCGGGCACGGCCGCTGGGAGCCCGACCGGGAGGCCTTGGTCGATCGCTTTCTGGCCGAGTATCCCGGGCCAGGGGGCTCAGAGCAGTACTGCTACAGCCTGGATCCCCCGACCGAGGTAGCCATTCGCGCCGGCCAGGTCAGCGAGCCGGGCCGCCCGATAGTGGCGTCAGCCGACGTCGGACCTGACCTCATCGTGCCGTGGCGCAGGCCGAGCCTGGTGATCTTGTACGTGAAGCACGTGATGGACCCATCAAGCCTGGGACTGACCGACGCGCAAGGAAGGCACGACGCTAACGTGATTGTGCGCCTACCAGAGGACCGGTCCGTGTTCCCGAGTCTTGCACTGGTGGCGCGCATCCAGGGCAACGATGTGCCGCTGGCTGACCCGCTTCAGCAGATCTGGGACCTGCAAGACTTGGGCGGGGCTGACCGTCTCGAGGTCGCTGGAAGGCTACGGCAATGGCTGCTGGCCGGCCCCTGACCAGTCTCGCGCTGAGCGCCAGTTCAGTTGCCGATGATCTCGGCTACATGGCACTCAATGACCTGGCCGGAGCACTCGGAGATATCGCGCCCAGATCCTGATACCGGCAGGCCCTACGGGCGAGGCAGTCAGACCTGGCCGGTTCCGCCGTCAACGAACACCTCGTCGTAGGCTTCCCAGTCTGCGAACTCGGTGAAACCCGATGCGAATCGCTGCGCGCACTCGAGGCAGCGGCGGAGCGGGACGATGACGTGCGAATCGTCGATGACGTCCGCGCCGACGGCAAGCCGGCCGTAGCTGGCCCAGGGCAGGTCCGCGTCCTGCGCACGGCAGGCACCGCGCGGATCCGACGGGCGAGGCAGTCAGACCTGACCGGCGCCACCGTCAACGAAGACCTCGTCGCCGGTCATGAAGCTGGCGTCGTCGGAGGCGAGGAACGTGACGGCCTTGGCGACTTCCTCGGGGCGGCCCAGCCGCCCAGAGGCGACGTCTGAGGTGAGTTCCTCGAGTTCTCCGGGCCGGTCGGCGAAGCTCTCGGAGAGCATCGGCGTGTCGATGGGGCCGGGACTGACGACGTTGACCCTGATCCCGCGGTCTTTGAGGTCGGATGTCCAGGTGCGCGCGAAGGACCGGACTGCCGCCTTGGTGGCCGAGTAGACGCTCGTCTCCGCAAAGCCCTTGATGGCCGCGTCGGAGCCGGTCAGGATGATCGTGCCGCCGTCTCGCATCAGCGGCAGCGCCTTCTGCGCGGTGAACATGGCGCCCTTGACGTTGGTGCCGAAGACGCGGTCGAAGTGCTGCTCGGTGATCGAGCCGATCAGAGCAAAGTCTGCCACGCCCGCGTTGGCGAAGACGATGTCGACATGCCCCGTTTCCTGGCCGATCTGCCTGTAGATCCGGTCGAGGTCCTTGGGCTTGGTGACGTCTCCTTGGATAGCGGTGACGCTGGGGCCGATGGACGCTGCCGCGGCGTCGAGCTCAGGCTTGCGGCGGCCGGTGATGTAGACCTGGGCGCCCTCATCGGCGAACTCCCTGGCCGTGGCCAGGCCGATGCCGGTGCTGCCGCCGGTGATGAGGGCAATCTTGCCGTCGAGTTTCCCGGCCATGGTCTTCCTCCCTTGCCGCGAGTTGCGCCGAATTGAAGTAGGTGCCCGGCTACGGGCCCGCTACACCCGGCGGGCCGGCGAGCGCGCCGGTTACAACGAGGCGCGCAAGGACTACCACGCTGACCTGCCGATGGTGAACACGCCGGTGCGCTTCGCCCAGTTGGGTGAGTGCCTCGGCGGCAATGCCCGGGTCCGGGATGTGACTGCCTGCTGGTACAGCGCCAAGGCGCCCTCATAATCCCCGGACACCACCCGCCGGTGAGTGGCAAGGCTGATCACTGCGCGCCGGTTCCCGGCATCGACGGCGCGTTCGAAAGCGGTCCGGGCCAGTTCCGGCTCATCCGCCCACAGCAAGTCATCGAGATCGGCGAGGCCCTGGCCGTCACCGGACTCAAGCTGCTGCCGGTAATACCGGCCCAGCACCCCGGCTGCCGCCGACGCGAGCCCGTGATGAGCCTCCAGGCGTTCCTCGATGTAGCCATACAGCGCCAGCTGGGCCGGGCTGCTGCCGGGCCGGCCGATCACGGCCCCCAGGGGGGCCGGGATCGCGGTGCCGGCCTCCGCGCCGCCGAAGATCAGCCTGGCAAGCTCGCGGCCCACCGCCTGCGGCCCGCCGGCGTCCAGGCCATCAGCATCAGCCAGCACGCGGTCGCCATAGGCCTGGACCGCCTGCGCGACGAACCAGGGAACCAGATCCGCCCCGGCCACCCAGCCTCCTACCTGCGACCCCAGCCGATCGCAACCTTTCACGATCAGCCACATTGCGGCAGCATACGACGGGCTGACGGCGCAATCCGCTGACTCGCGCAGCTCGCGAACCGGCCGCTTTCGTGAGCGAAGTGTCCTGTTCAGGTGGAGGCTTCGTTGTCCGCGTGAACTCTGCGCGTGAAGCTTCGTAGTTCAGTCGGAAACTTCGTCGTTATGTGCCAACGAATCTGAGCTATCGCCGGCGTGTCCAAGCCATCTGCCGGTTCCTGCTGTCTGACCGGACCAAGTTGAGCCTCCCAGTTAGCTGGCCGGGCGACGGCGCGCTAGCCGGGGCGGCGACTTGGCGGCGTGCGGCGATCGCGGGGTCCGGACCACAGTGCTGGCACGGCGTCGACGGCCTGGTCCGCCGCGTAGGCGGCGCGCTCGTAGTTGAGTCGCCAGCCGACGAAAACGGTCCACGCCTCGACCGGGTCACGCTCTATCGGGAAGTCCACCTCGCGCAGTCGAGCCACCGCGTCGAGGAACTCCTCGTGCTGAGGCTGATCCCGTCGCCCGGATCGGGATCAACGGGCACGTCCAGGCCCATCGCCCGCGCGATCCGAGAAAGCACAAGCTCCCGCTGCGCAGGCACAGGCGAGCCGGTACGACCCGCGCGGACTGCGGAGCCAGTGCCAGGAACGGCGCCGCCGAATCGAGTACGGCCAGCAACGCGGTCACACACGATGTCAGCGGCTGCGACGAGCGGAACCGCACCAACGGCAAGTACGAAGAGTGGGTTTCCCCGACATCGACGGCCCATCGCTCCCACCGCCCGTACAGACCAGACAGCGTCTCGATCGTCGACACGCCCGACCCGAGCCCGTAATGCGTGCGTGCCAGCAGTTCAGGCCCCCACGACGGCACACCGCGTTCAGCAGCGCCACGTCCGTCTCCCGACGGCTGAACGCGTTGTACAGAGCCGGCAGATACGCGATCTGCGGAGCGACGATCACCAGGCCGGACACCGCAGCCGCGAACAAGATCGCCGGCGGAACCGCGCCAGCCGGCTCGGACAGCGCGACGCCGGACATCGCCGACCCGGCAACGGCCAAGGCCCGCGTGACGCCCCCGGTCACGAATGGCCACACCAGCAAAGCGAACAGGATGAAGGAGATTCCCAGCCAGGCCGCGAACTGGACGATCAGGATCATCGCCCCCTGGCCGACCAGCATCCGGTCACGCCGCTGGCAATCGGCAACCCCACCCGCAGCCACCCTGAATGCCCGGTTCACGATCCAGTCCGTCCAGCGCGTTACCCAGCCACTGACCCGCGCGGCACGATCAGCGTCCCGATGACGCTCGCCCACGCCGCGACCACGAGCGCACCACCGGCCACCGCGGCCAGCGACCGGCCAGCAGCAGGAACTACCATCCGGGCTCCCCTCCACGGTCCACAACCACACCGAAACCTACGACAAACCGGCATCACGAACCGGGTGAAAGCGCGCAGACATGCCGGCAGTCAGTGGCAGGCGTCATAGTTCGGGTACAGGCCGCATTTTCAGCGCGAACCTGACGACCGGAGTTTCGTCATTCAGCTGATACTTCGTGCCGCTACTGGGCCTGAGCTCACCGCCGCCGCAATTGACCCAGGTCGGCCGGCAGTAAGGACGACATTCCCAGCAGACCCGTGGTCGCGGTGATGTCGGTCTGGTCCGTCCGCCAGGCTTGCGATTAAGGCCAGGCGAGAAATCACCCCCCCCGAGCCTGGGCTAGGCCAGGGCCGTCTCCACGCCGATCCCCCAGGAAACGCCGGTCATGACGGCTCGCCTGCCGCCGGGCTGAGCCGCGACGACCTCCGCCGCGGCCGCCGGTCTCGCCCGTAGTCAGTGCGCGTCGCTGATCGCTGGCGACGGGGCAGGTGAGCGAATCATCGGCGCGGCAATCGCCCTGAGCCCGGCGGAGCCAATCCCAAGCGTCGAATCAATCACGATGCTGGGAGCGTAGGAACAAAGCTCACCGACTCCTTACCCTCGGTCCGAACCGCGCCGACACTGGAGAAGTCGATCGGCGCCCGGGCGACGAACCGGATGTGCCAGGCAGAGCAGGTCCAGCGCTTAGTCCCCCCGGTAGTCACACAAGGACCTTCGAATCGTTCGAATTATCGCCACTACCAGAGCCGCCTGTCGGAATCGAACCGACGACCTGTTCATTACGAGTGAACCGCTCTGCCGACTGAGCTAAGGCGGCGCGCCGACCTGAAGGCGGCGGCGCAGCGAGTCTACCGGTCGGCGGGGCGTCCTCGCTGACCGCCATGGGTGGCTTCGTACGCTTGCCGGGATCCGCAGACGCTGGCGCGCGGGCAGGCGCACCTGGAGCCGGTCTCGCTCACCTTGACGATCACCTCATCGGCCGGGACGCTATACCCGACGACGACCCCCGCACCCTCAGGTGATTCGACCTTCGAGCCGAGCTTGGGCGCGTGGCCCTTGAAGTCGACATACAGGGGGTGCTCGTACTTCAGGCAGCACATCAGGCGCCCGCACGCGCCGGCGATCCGCATCGGGTTCACCGGGAGGTCCTGGTCCTTCGCCATCCTGATCGTGACCGGCTCGAAGTCCTTCAGGAACGTGGAGCAGCACAGATCTCGCCCGCACGGCCCGATGCCGCCCTGCAGCTTCGCTTCATCCCGGGGGCCGACCTGCCTGAGTTCGACCTTCGCGCGCAGACGCCCGGACAAGTCGCGGACGAGCGCCCGGAAATCGACCCGATGGGGCGCGCTGAAGTAGATGATCAGGTGCCCCGCAGCCGAGATGTAGTCGATCGCGATGACTTTCATCGGCAGGTTGTGCTCGCGAACTAGCCGGCGCGCGACGACCTTGGCCTCGGCCCGCCTGGCCTTGTTGCCCTCATCCCGCCGCAGGTCAGCCTCAGTGGCCAGGCCCGCGCATACCGGTAGGCCGCCGATGTCATCGTCGATCCACTGCGGGGCCCAGATGCACTCGGCGACCTCCGGCCCGGTGTCGGTAGGCACGAGAACCTTTTCGCCGACTGCCGGGCGGTGCGACCCCGGGTCCAGATAATGCAGCCGCCCGCGACGCTCGAAGCTGACCGCCATCATCATCGGCACCGTTCAAGGTTACGGCTAGATCACGGTAAATAGTTAGACCGGAACCGCCAGTTCTCTGTTTGTTAACGGCCAGCAGGTCAGCCGCCAGCGCGCGAGTGTATGGAAGTGCCACCGATACACGTATTGTGCGATGGAAGTGCCGCCCATACACGGGCGGACGGGGTAGGGCTAGGCAAGGGCGAGGGTGAGTTCCTCGACCGCCAGCAGGGGCGCGACGCTGGCCGCCAGCCGCTCCCGGCAGCGCATGATGGCCTCGATCCGGCGGACCGTCGTGGCGGGGTCCGACGACTCGGCCAGGCGGCGCAGGTCGGGCTCGCGGGAGGCGTTCGCGAGTTCCACCGAAGCTCCCATCTGGACCGCGAGCAGATCACGGTAGAACGAGGCTAGGTCAAGCAGCGCCAGGTCAAGGGCATCCCGCTTGATCCTGGTCGCGCGGGACTTCTGGCGCTCATCAAGTTCCTTCAAGGCCCCGGCCGCGCCCCGGATGGCGGTTGCCACGCCCCTGCCGGTCGAGCCTTCGCCGAACGCACGCTTCAGCGCCTCGCGCTCCGGCGCGTCGAGTTCCTCCGTGGTCGCGGCAGCCTCGTCCTCGGCGGCCTTGACCAGCGCGGCGGCAGCAGCGAAAGCCTCGGCCAGGCCGGTGACCCGCGCCGGCACGCTAAGCACGTCGGCACGGCGGCGCGCGGTCTGCGCGTCAGTCGCCAGGCGGCGCGCCCGGCCGATGTGTCCGAGCGACGCCCGGGCGGCCTCGAGCGACTCGTCATAACCTACGCCCTCACGCTGGAGGATCTCGGCGACGGCAGCCGTCGGCGGCGTGCGCAGCGTGATCAGCCGGCATCGCGACCTGATCGTCGTGGGCAGGTCGGCCGCCGACGGGGCGCAGAGCAGCCAGATCGTCCGTGGCGGCGGTTCCTCGATGGCCTTGAGCAGGGCGTTCGCCGCCTGTTCCGTGGCACGGTCCGCGTCTTCGAACACCACGACCCGCCAACCCCCGTACACCGGCGACGCCGCTGCCTTCAGCACCAGCCCCCGGGTCTGCCGCACTCCGTAGGACAGCCCGTCCGGGCGGATGAGCAGCAGGTCGGCGTGCGTTCCCGCAGCGACCTGATGACACGACCGGCACTGGCCGCAGCCCTGATTGGCACAGAGCAGCGCGGCCGCGAACGACCGCGCGGCGACTGACCGGCCTGAGCCGGGCGGCCCGGTGAACAGCCAGGCGTGCGCCAGCCGCTCGGGCGCTGCCGCAGCTGCCTGCAGCTGCTCGACGACCGAGTCCTGCCCGGTCAGCTGGCCGAATACGGGCCACGCGGTCATTCGCGGATCACCGGGATCGAGCCAGTGATCTCCTCGGCACGCCCGGGAACGGGATCCGGCAGCCGGTCCCGCAGGGCAGCTCGCACGGTCCTGCTCAGCTGCGTGGCATCCATCGTCGCGTCGAGGACGACATACCGGTCTGGATCGGCGTTCGCTAGCGCGAGGAACGTGGCCCTGACCCGGTCGTGAAACTGCTCGGGCTCGGCCTCGAGCCGGTCGGCCGAACTCGCCCGGCGGCCAAGGCCAGCGACGGCCGGCAGGTCGAGCAGGAACGTCAGATCCGGAACAAGGCCGCCCGTGGCGAGCTCGTTCACCCGGCGGATCGGATCAAGAGGAAGCTGCCGCCCGCCGCCTTGATACGCCAGCGTTGAATCGACGTACCTGTCCGTGACCACGATTGTCCCCCGCGCGAGAGCCGGCTCGATCACGCTGGACACGTGCTCGGCCCGGTCGGCCGCGTACATCATCACCTCGGCCCAGGGTGACAGGCCCGTGTGCGCGGTGTCGAGCAGCAGCGCGCGGAGCCGCATGCCCACCTTCGTGGCGCCAGGCTCGTGGGTCGCGAGCACGTCGTAGCCGTTCTCTCGCAGCCATATCGCCAGCAGCCTGGCCTGCGTCGACTTGCCGGCGCCCTCGCCGCCCTCGAACGCCACCAGCACGCCGCGCTGCTGGGGCTGCCCTGACTGCGCGGCACCGGAGACGTCAGTAAACGCGTCCTTACCGCCGCGGCCGTTGGCCGGGATAGCAGTTTCCGGTGTGTATGGCAGGGTCTTTCCGCGGATCGCGGCAATCAGGTCCGGCAGCAACGGCATACCAGGACGGTCGTCCATCTGCCGGTAGGCACGGTAGCCGAGCACCATCGCCACGATGGCGGCAAGCAGCAGCACCACGTTGTTGCCGACGGCGTTATAGGTGACCGTCCCGACTCTTACGTTGTTCGAGCCCGACAGTGAGCCGAACAGGGAAGTGACGCCGCCGGCCAGCAAACCCGACAGCGCGATGACTCCGAACATCACGACCCGCAGCGCTGACTGCAGGAACGCGAACGTGCGGCCGCGGGTGTCGTCGTCGACCTCACGGCCGACCACGGTGTAAGCCGTGACGTAGGCCATGCCGCCCAGGATGCCGAGCACCACGACGAGGAAGACCACTACGGGCAGGTTGGGGATCAACCCGATCAGGGCGAGCGGCACGCCGGCCGCCGTGATGGCCAGGCCGAACAGCCGCCGCTTGCTGAACTTGCCCAGCACGCGTACGCCTGCCGACATGCCGAGGGCCAGTCCGATGAAAATAGCCGCGAAGACCGCGCCCCAGCCGGCCGAGCCGCCGTTGAGAGTAGTCCTTATGTAGCCGTAGCCGAGGCCGACGACCGCGCCGACTCCCGCGAATGCACCGATCATGCCGACCGTGAGGCCGCGTACCACGCGGTTCTGGCCGACGAAACGCCAGCCCTGCCAGATCGACTTGGCCACCGAAGGGACCGAGATCGCCTCTCCGTTCCGGCGCCGAGGTAGGTCTCGCAACGAGTAGACGGTTATCGCTGAGATCACGAACGTGAGCACGTTGAAGTACAACGCCAGGCTCACCTGGCCTTGCGCAGGATTCCCGAAGTAACTCACCGGCCCGCTCGCCAGGCCGCGGCTGATCGACGCGAGTGCCACGAAGATCAGCGATGCCAGCGGCGCCGTCCCGTAGGTAGTCAGCAAGCTGTACTGGTTCGCCTGGTCCAGCTTGTCCGGCGGCACCAGATTGGGTATCGACGCGTCTTTGGCGGGGGTCCAGAACAGCGAGGCGCAGGAGGCCAGGAACTGTGCGACGTAGAGCCAGGTCAGCTTGTTGGCGAAGCCGAACACCAGGTTGAGCGGTATCGACAGGTACAGCACGGCCCTGACGATGTCGCCGACCACCAGAACGATCCGGCGGTCCAGCCGATCGGCAACCGCCCCGGCCAGCGGTCCGAACAGCAGGTACGGCAACAGCGAGGTTATCCAGACGCCGCCGACCGCGATGGCTCCCGCCGTCGCCTGTACGTGCCGGCCGGTGAGCGAGTACGCCAGCGCGGACAGCGCGAGCAAACTTAGCCAGTCCCCCAGGCTGGACAGCGATGTCGCGATCCACAGCCGCCGGAACGGCTTGATCGACAGCACGCTGGCGTTGCGCCGCCCCAAAGGGGACCTAAGGCTCATAGTGCCAGGCTATCCAGACTGCGCGACGGCTTAAACACCTCGCCTGACCTGCGGAAACCGTAAAATGCGAGGAAGGACACCAGCGATGCTAGCAGATTGCGCAGGTGCAGCCCCGGCGTCCGCGAGATAGACGATACCGGCGATCAGCCCGACGGCCCCTGCGATGCAGGCCCCGAGCGGCGCACCCATAGAGTCACGTCGATGCCCTTGAAACGTCGTTCGCGAACCAGGGTGAAGTGCCGGATGAGCGCGACGCTCTGCTGCCTCAGCAGGGTGGCGGGCAGCCGGGGCGATGGCGCCATGCCTACTACCCAGATCCGGCGGTGCTCCAGGAGCAGCGGACGCAAGATCGCGAACGGCTTGTCCGTGCCGCGGAAGGTCCCAGCCTGCTGGGGCGAAGCGGCCTGTCCGAAGTCGCTGGTGTTCGCGAAATCGCGCGCGTAGACGAGCCTGTCCTTGCGGAAGAACGTGTCGAAGAAGAGCACCCCGTCCCCTGGCCGGGCATTGGCTCCTATATACCGCGCCGGACCGGTGAAGTTAAACAGACGGCTCTGCGGTGTGCGGATCCGCTGCTGAGGCGCAATCTGCAACAGCAGCACCGCCAGGCAGACGATCGCTCCTGGCAGCCATACGAGATGGCGTCGGCTTGTCATAGTCCCCAGCCAGCGCCCTATCCGGTACAGTCCCGCGCCGACCAGCAGCGCTGCGCCGGCCTCGCCGAACAGCACGTACCGATCGACATACAGTGGCCGCGCGACGAGCGACTCCACGAACAGGATCAGGGCGGGAACTATCAGCAGCGGCACGGCCACCGAAGGCAGCGATATGCCGCCCTGCAGCCACCACTTCGCGGGCTGCGCCCTGGCGGCCGCCGCGGATGGTCCGGCTCCGTCCGCGGCGGCGGCGCCAGCCCGATCTGGGCGCCCGGGCAGTACGGCGACGATCGCGCAGGCGACGAGGAGGGCGGCGGCCGCGGGTGTCACGGCGACGAAGTCCTGGAAGAGAATCCGCAGGTCCGTCGGACCCGGCCGGCCGATCCAGCTGATCATCGCGTGCTGTCTCAGGCTGATCAGTGCCAGCGGGGCGACGAGCGCTGCACCCGCGGCGCCGGCCAGCGCCCAGCGCCGGAGCACGACTGTCCGGTATCTGCCCAGCAGGACGGTGACCGCGTGCGCGGCCAGCACGAGCAGCGACATCTCGTTGAGGTAGCCGGCGACCGCGATCAGCAGCGCGTAAAGGAGCCACCGGCGCCTCACCCGGGCCAGCGCGGCCTGGGAGGTCTCGGCGTCCAAGGCGGCAACCAGGGCGAACGTCGCTCCAACCACGCAAGCGAAGACCAGCGCGTAGGAGCGCGCCGTCTGCGCGTAGTAGCTGACCACCGGGGTCAGCGCCATGACCAGCCCGGCGAACAGCCCCGCCCAGCCGGACTGGCTGAGCCTGGCGGCCAGGACCGCTGTCAAGGCCACTGCGACGCACATGGCGATCACCGAGGGGATGCGCAGCACGGCTGGGCTCGTGCCGACCGCCGCCCATCCGTGCATCAGCAGGTAGTAAGTCCCGTGGACGACGTCGACGTGCCTAAGCAGGTGCGCGAGCTGGCGAAGGCTGAGCAGGGCGGCGTAGCGAGTCGCCGCCTCGTCGTTGCCCACCGACGAGTCTCGTGCCAGCCCCCACAGCCCGAGCGTCGTCCCGGCCGCCGCCGGGACGACGGCCGGGGCGATCCGTGCGCCGGCCGCAGCCCAGCGTCCCTGCGGGCGGGACTGGCCAGCGACGCCCGGTGCCGACGGCCCCCCGGCAGTACGGTCGCGGGCAGCACGGTCGGTCCCGGCTGAGTTCATCGCGGGTGCGGCGGGTCGCTGGCCGGGGCATGGTAGGTCTGCCGCCACTGCTGCGGCGCAGTGAAGGCGCCGGCCGCCGCACGGTATTGCGCCGCCAGCCGCGGCCAGCGGCGGCGCAGCCTGAAGTGCAGAATGGCGGTGCGGATACCGAGCGACCGGAACAGCGCTCGGTCGCGCTGGTGCAACGCCACGCTAGCGCCGTCGGGTGCCGAGACCAGCGCGCTGTCGAGCCTGCCCAGCAGCCACCAGGTCGCGTCCGCGGCTGGCAGCGCCATCTGCGGCCGCTGCCGGTCGCCAGGGCGCGGCCTGGCGATCTGGTGAGTGGTCGCGGCCGCGGCCTTGAGCACTATGTCTTTCTTGCTGGCCGGAGCGGCGGGCTCGGTGCCGTTGCCGGGCGGCCGTCCCCGGGCAGGTGGGAAGCTCTCGACGTCCGGCGCGGACTGTGCGTCGGTGAAGCGCGAGCGAAGCTCCCGCAGCTGCCCGGGCTTGGTCCCGAGATCACGGTGCAGGTGGTCCGGACCGGACAGGACATCCTCCAGGGCGAGCAGCCGCAAAGCCGCAGTCGAGTACCGCATCGACAGCAGGTTCTGGAGCTGTATTTCCGCGCTCTCGGCCACCAGGCGTCCGCCGCGGCGAAGGGGTGAGTGCAAAAGCGCGACGACCAAGCGGTTGCGCAGGTGGTAGTACGCCTGCCAGTCGATCGCGTCGTTCTTGTCCAGCCAGGGCACATGCCAGGCGGCCACGCCTGGCATCGACACGGTCGGATAGCCGGCCTTGCCCGCGCGCAGCCCGTACTCCGCGTCGTCCCACTTGAGAAAGGCCGGCAGCGCGAGGCCGATGTCCCTGACGATCTGGGTCGGGATAAGGCACATCCACCAGCCGTTGTAGTCGACGTCGATGCGGCGGTGCAGCCAGGGAGTGTTGCGCAGGTTCCGCCGTCCGAAATCGTGCCGGGGTTTCGTATTCGGCGCCGGTCCCCACCACCAGGTGTATCGCGCGACGGTCTCACCGAACGAGTGCAGCACCGCGCGGTCGTACAGGCTGAACATATGGCCGCCGACGACGGTCGGCTGGCGAGCCAGGTCGGCGAAGGTGGCCGCCCGCAGGATGCTCTCGGGCTCGAGCTTGATGTCGTCGTCGAGCAGCAGGACGTAATCGCTGCGGCCCGCCCGGACAGTCTCGTCCATGGTGCGCGAGAATCCACCCGACCCGCCGAGGTTAGGCTGCTCGATGACCTGCAGTTGCTCACCGATCCGCTTGCTGGCATCGGCGAAGTCCTGATGCTCGGTCACGCGGTTCGTGCCCTGATCGATGACGTACAGCGTGTCGAGCAGCTCAAGCACTTCCGCGGCGCCGCCCAGCGCGCGCAGATGCTCGATCACGTACTCGGGCCGGTTGAAGGTGGTGATTCCGATGCTGATCCGGCCCTTGGCCGCGGCCGGAGCCAGGGCGGCCCAGTCAGCCTCTATCAGCGTGGCCCCTCGTGCCCCGGCGACGATGTCGAACCAGTACCACCCCCCGTCGACGAACGGGGCCAGCGGAAGCGACCGCTGGATCGTTTCCGGCTCGTCGGCGTCGACGATGATCGTCTCGACCGGGTGGCTGTGGCCCTTCGCCGCGGAACGATACAAGACGATCGTGGCCGTGCCGGTCATGCGGATGCGGAGTGTCACCGCGTCCACGGTCGTCCAACGCCGCCAGTAGCTGGCCGGGAAGGCGTTGAAGTAGGTGCCGAACGAGACCCGTCTTCCCTCACTGATGATCGCGCTCCTGCGAGGTGCCGCGTCGCCTGGGCGTTGGGCCGGCAAGCCGGCGCCGAAGCGGATGCTCGACTGGGTCTCACCCGGCGCGGCATTGCCGGCGGGCGCGCTGCCCGAGACCACGGTGGCCCGGCCGAGGGACTCGGTCAGTATCTCCGACGCGAGCTCAGCGGCGCCCCGGTCGGTGTTCGTCTCGACATAGAGCGGGACAACGTCGAGATCGTCACCAGGAAACACGACCCGCTGCAGCACCCGCATGCGGCGGTCACCGGAAACCTGCTCGGTCACTTCCGCACCCCCCGCGGCCCGGGCTGGGCCGATGCGGCCGACCCGGCGAAAAGGGGGCGGAGCTTGCTCTCGTACATGCTCAGCGCCGACCCGATCGCCATGTGCATGTCGAGGTACTTGTAGGTGCCGAGGCGACCGCCGAAGAACACGCCGCGCTGCTCGGCCGCCATCTCCCGGTAGGTCAGCAGCCGAGCGCGGTCCTGGCCGGCGTTGATCGGGTAATAGGGCTCATCGCTGCGGCCCGCGAAGCGTGAGTACTCGCGCATGATCACCGTCTTGTCTTGGGGATACCAGTCGCGCTCAGGGTGGAAATGGCGGAACTCGATGATACGAGTGAACGGGACGTCCTGGTCGGCATAGTTCATCACGGAAGTTCCCTGGAAGTCCCCGGTCCGGACGACTTCCAGCTCGAAGTCGAGGGTACGCCAGCCCAGATCACCCGCGGCGTACCCGAAGTACGCGTCCAGCGGGCCCGTGTACACGACCGGAACCCGGCCCTCAAGATCTGACCGGAGCGCGGCGAAGTCCGTGCCGAGCCTCACCTCTATGTTCGGGTGGTCGGCCATCCGCTCGAGCCAGGCGGCGTAACCGCCGGCCGGCAGTCCCTCGAAGGTGTCGCTGAAGTAGCGGTTATCGAATGTGTACCGCACCGGGAGCCGGGTGATGATCTCGGGGGGCAGGTCGAGCGGATCGGTCTGCCATTGCTTATAGGTGTAGCCACGGATGAACGCCTCGTACAGCGGCCGCCCGATCAGCGAGATGGCCTTCTGCTCCAGGTTGGCCGTCTGATCGGCTGCGACCTCGGCTGACTGCTCGGCGATCAGCGCCCTGGCCTGGTCCGGCGAGAGTGCCCTGCCGAAGTACTCGCAGATGGTCGCCAGATTGATCGGCAGCGGGTACACCCGGCCCTTGTACGTGGAGAAGACCCGGTGCTGGTACCCGGTGAAGGCAGTAAAGCGGTTGACGTACTCCCAGACGCGAGCGTTGGACGTGTGGAACAGGTGCGCGCCGTAGCGGTGCACCTCTATGCCGGTCTGCGGGTCCGGCTCGCTGTAGGCATTCCCCCCGATGTGATTCCTTCGCTCGATGATGAGAACCCGCAGGCCAAGCTCGGCGGCGCAGCGCTCAGCGATCGTGAGCCCGAAGAGGCCTGATCCGACCACGACCAGGTCAGTCGTCATGTTCTCACGCTCTCATCGGCGCCGGCGGTTCAGCCTCAAGCTCGGCCGTAATATCGGGGGAGTCCCATTCCGGTATGTCCGTAAGATACCAGTCTTGACCATGTCCCGTTCCGGAGTGCTCCGGCGGCCCAGCCATGGCCGCCCCGGATTGCCGGCCCCTGGCGTGGCGCGCCACGAGGGGCCGGTACACCGCGCGGCGGCACCACCAGGGCACGAGCCGGTAGCCGCCACGGATGATCACGTTGCGCAGGTACTCAGCGCGCGAGACAAAGCCGGTGCGCCGGAACTCGCGCTGCAGCCGGAGCTCGGAGGCAAGAAGCCGCCTGCCGCCGCGCCGCCGGAAGGCGGCAGGCCCGACTCGGTAGAAGACCAGCGGCTCGGCGACGTTCAGCGGCCTGGCTCCCGCCTGGAGCATCCTGGCGAAAAGCGCGTAGTCCTCCATCAGGGGCAGATCACCGTAGCCGCCCGCCGCGAGGACGGCAGACCGCCGGTAGACGATCGTCGGGTGGTTGAATGGGTCAGCCATCCGGGCATACCGCCGGATCTTGTCGGGGTCAGTCGGCGGCACCCGCTCGCCGACGACGTCGTCGGTGTCCGCCACGAACTCGAGCAGGCCTGACCCGACGATGTCAGCGTGCGCCGTCAGCGCCAGCTCAACCTCGAAGCGGTGCGGCATCGCGACATCGTCGGCATCCATCCGAGCGACCACGTCGAACCAGCATGCGGCGAGCCCGCGGTCCAGCGCCGGCCCCAGCCCGCGGTTGTTCTGGAGAGGCACGAAGGTAACCGGCACCGGGCTCGTCGCGATCAGGTCGTCCAGGCATGCGGCGAGCTCGTCGTTGACGGGTCCGTCCCTGACGATGACCACCTGATCAGGACGAACGGTCTGGTCGTCCACCGCGCTGCGGAACGCCCGCCGGAGATGATCCGGCCGATCGCCGTCGTAGACGGGGATCAGCAGCGAGAAGGGCTCATGCATGCACCGTCCTCCTGCAGGATTCGCGCTCCGCTTCAGGTTCCCGACGCGCGCGAGCCTACTCGACGCCGGACCGAGCGGCAGATGCTCGCCCATGGCATACGCTTCCGATCTGCGCGTTAGCGACCTGGATTTTGCGCAATGGTAATATCAGCGTCGCTGCGCCTGGCTACCGTTGGGGTCGGTCCGCTCACGACGCGGCAGTCGGCTCCCGACGCGGCAGCTTGACGAGCGCCAGACTCCGCCAAAATTTCCCCAGGACTCGAGGTGTCGCGGTTGGTAGCGCATGGCTTGGCCGATTCTGAACCTATGACGAATGCCGAGCCCGATGCCGACACCGGCCCGTCCCGGACCGCCGGACGGCCGAAGGTGGTCCTGCACATCGGCGAGCCTAAGACCGGCACTACCTTCCTGCAGCAGGTCTTGTGGCGCAACCGGGCAGAGCTGGCGGCGCAGGGAGTCACGCTGCCTGGTCATCACCCCCAGGACCATTACCGCGCCAGCCAGGACCTGCGCGGCATCAAGAAGCTGCCGTCCGATCCGGCCGGCTCGTGGTCCGGCGAGTGGGAGATCCTAGCGCGCGAGGCAATGCACGCGGAGCGGGTCGCCGTCATCTCGCACGAGCTCTTCTCCGCGGCTGACGCGGAGCAGGCAGATCGCGCCGTCCGGTCGTTGCAGCCTGCCGATGTGCACGTCGTCCTGACGGTGCGCGACATGGCCACGCTGCTCCCCGCGGAGTGGCAGGAGACGGTCAAGCACCGCAACGCGCGCGCATGGCCGGACTGGCTGGCCGACGTGGTCGATCGTGAGTCCACCGCCGCGGACCGGCGTCAGTGGTGGTTCTGGCGGGTTCACGACACGATGGCCATCCTGAACATCTGGTCTCGCCGCCTGCCGCCCGAGAACGTCCACGCGATCATCACCCCGCCGCGGGGCTCCGCCCCCGGAGAGCTCTGGCGGCGCTTCGCGTCCGTGCTCGGCATCGACCCGGGCGGCGTGGACCTATCCAGGGCAAGGCAGAATGCGTCGCTCGGCACCGCCGAGACCGAGTTCCTGCGGCGGCTTAATCAGGTGCTTCCCGATGAAGTGCCTGACTGGTTCTACATGTGGAACGTCAAGGAGGCGGTCGCGCATCAGGCCCTGGCGGCACGGGAGCCGACCGGCCGGCTTCTGCTGCCGGCCGAACGCGAACCATGGGCGAAGGAGCAGGCGGAGTCGCTCGCCGGCGCCCTGCTGGAGTCCGGGTACCATGTCGTCGGCGACACCGCCGAGCTGGTACCCCGGCCCGTCGCCGACTGGACGCTCCAGCCTGCCCATCTGCCGGCGGTGGAGGTTCTCGACGCCGCGGTGCAGGCCGCGTCGGCCCTTGTGGTCAATCACTACCGCAAGGCGTACCCGGCGGCCAGGCCGCAGGGGGATCCTGACGCACAGCGCGGATTCGTTGGCCGGGTCGAGTCGACAGTCGCGTCCTCGCCGCTGATCAAGCGAACAGTACGCGAGCTGAGCAGCCGCTCGCGCGCGGTGCGCCGGCTGCGCATCGCGGCCTGGCGGCTGATAGAGCGGCGCAGGCCGGAGAGCGGCCGGTAGCATGCAGGCCAGCCCGGCCAGCAGCCCGGCCACCAGCCCGGCCGGCAGCCCAGCTCGGGTTCGGGTGGCCGCCGTCCTGGTCACCTGCAGCTCGCCGAGCTGCCCTGCAATACCGGCGGCGCAGGGGGTTTCGCTTACGGCCTGGCGCTCGCCCTGGCCGGCGCCGCCGACCTGGTCTGGCTCATGGACGACGACACGATGCCGCAGCCGGGGGCACTGGCAGCCTTGCTCGACGCGCGGAGCCGTCTCCCGGGGCGGCCGCCCGCGCTGGTGGCCAGCCGGGTGCTGTGGACCGACGGCCGCCCGCACCCGATGAATACCCCGCGGACCAAGCCGTTCGCGAGCAGGGCCGAGCTCGGCGCCGCGGCCGCCGCCGGCTGCCGGCCCATCCGGTCGGCGTCTTTCGTGTCGGTGCTCGTCGACGCCGGCGCATGCCGCCAGCGAGGATTGCCGCTGGCAGATTACTTCCTGTGGAACGATGACTTCGAGTTCACGGCCAGGCTCCTGCGCGGCAACACCGGCTTGCTCTGCCCGGCGAGCGTCGTCGTGCACAAGACATCGAGCTTCGGGTCCACGGACGCCGACCCCGGGCCCCGGTTCTTCTACGAGGTGCGCAACAAGATCTGGACGCTCAGGGACCGCTCGTCGCTGGCAGTCCACGAGCGTGTCGTGTACGGCGGCGCGACGCTGCGCCGCTGGGCGCGCACGTTCGCCCGGTCGCATGACCGGCGCGAACTGGGCACCTCACTGGTCAGAGGGCTCGCTGCCGGCGTGCGTACTCGCCCCAGGCCGACCGCCGAGGTCTTCCAGTCCGTCGGGCTGACCCTGCCCAGTCCCGGCGGCGAGTGGGACCGGCACGGCCGCGAGCCCGTCAGCTGACGCGCGGGTTCGCCTACTCGCTATCAGGGCGCTCACCGCCAGCACGCCGGCCGGCGGCAGGGTGATCAGCGCGGGAAGCTGGTATCGCCAGGAGAATTCGAAGAGGTCAGGCAGCAAGAGCACCGTAGCCGCGGTCGCGGTGAACAGCAGGCTCGCTGTGGCCTGGCTGGCATAGCTGGCGCCAAGCCGCCGGCTGAACAGGACCACCGCCGAGCCGCCCAGCCCGGCCAGCACGCACAGGGCGAGCAGCGGCCCCGGAGTGTAGCCGCCGTCCAGCTGATAGGAGCGCAGGAAGGCCGCCACGGGCCGGTCGACCTGCGCCTTGCCGCCGTAGTCCGGCCGCAGCACGCTGAAGCTGAACTGGCCGCCGATCTGGAACTGGAGGCCGACGACGATGTCGTCCGCTCGGTTGAGGCTGATCCACGGCGGATAGACCGGGTAGCCGGTCTGGAACTGCCAGCGCGAGATGGGCGTCACTCCTGCCGTGGGCGTGCGCGTGAGCGCGAACAGGCGGACGCTGTCGCGCGCGATGGCGGCCGCCACGCGCAGCGGCTGCTGACCGGACACCGCCGAGCCCAGCTCAGAGATCAGCATTCGGCGTGTTCCCGGTGTGACAGGTGTCCGGAACAGCGGCGACTGCCCCGAATGCTCCAGCCAGTCAGGGCCGCGTGCCTGCTCCGCAGGGGTCGGGCACAGGGGTCGCACCGCAGCAGGAAGCTTGAGCGTAGCGCAGTCCGCGGCTGCCGCCAGGCGCCCGGTGAGGACCTGCTGGCGCGCCAACCAGAAATGCCCGGTCCGGGCGTACGAGACGCCGCAATACCCCAGCACCGGCAGCAAGAACGCGGCGATGAGCGCGGCCGAGGTGGAGATCACCCGGCGCCAGCCAGTGCTGCTGAACATCACGTACACGATCGCGGGCAGGATCAGGGTCTGCCCGGCCTGCTTGACGACCGCAGAGGACCCGAGGATGAGACCGGCCAGGACGGCCAACGGCACAGTGACGGCCGGCCGCCACAGGAGCACGGCAAGTCCGACCACGATCATTGCCTCGAACAAGGCCTCCGGCATGATCATCTGTTCGATCTGTACCTGGTAAGCATCGAGCAGCACCGGGGCCACGGCCAGTGCCGCCAGCCAGCGGGCCGCGCCCCGGCGAAGCAGGACGAGGTAGAGCACGATGGCCATCGCCAGGCCGAGCAGATGCTGGACGAGCGTCACGGCGCCGAGACCGCCGGCGAGCAGGATCAGCCTCAGCGTTGCCGTGTAGCCAAGTGGCTCAGAGCCCGGATACGTGCCGTAGAGGTATTTGAGCGAATCGACGTAGACGAGAGCAGGGTGGTAGGCGACCTGGGCCAGGATCCGCAGCGCGAGGCCAGCGGCCAGCAGCACGCTCAGGAGCCAGTGGCGTCGCAGCAGCGTCACGGCAGCATTCTGCGCCATCGCCGCGGATCTCGGCGCGCGAGCAATCATCCTGCGCCAGGATAGTGCGTGTGAGCAGCACGGGAAGCCGTTTCTCTCGCCGCAAGTTCGTCGGACTGGCGGCCGCCATCCCGGCGGGCATCGCGACCGCGGGCGCTGTCGCGTCCTGCACCGGATCTCCCCCGGCCCCCACCCACCGGGTCTCGTCCCGTCGCCGGCCGGCCAGCGAGAATGCTCTTCCCGGCGACGCTGCCTGGAACATCAGGCACCGGGGCCGGCCCGACGCGATGATGGGCTACACCGGGCAGGCCAGCGTCCTGCCAGGCGAGGCCATCACGCTGCACGCGTCCACGACCGCGCGCTCGTTCACCGTGAGCGCATTCCGGATGGGCTGGTACAACGGTGATCAGGCCAGGCTGGTGTGGCGGTCCGGGACGGTGCGAGGCCGCCGGCAGCGCGGGCACGAGGTGATCAGGCCGACCAACACGGTCGAGGCTCGCTGGGAACCCTCGCTCACGGTGCCGACCCACGATTGGCCCGAGGGCTGCTACCTGCTGCGAATGGATGCGGAGTCGGGCGCGCAGCGGTTCGTCCCCGTGACCGTCCGGTCGGCCAGGACCGCGGGCAAGGTGGTCATCAAGAACGCAGTAGAGACGTGGCAGGCATACAACGCATGGGGCGGCTACGACCTCTATCACGGTCCCGGCGGGCTGGCGGACTACACCAACCGGTCCCTGGCAGTCAGTATGGACCGGCCCTATGACCAGAACGGTGCGTTCCTCTTCCTGTACAACGAGCGCAAGCTCATCGAGCTGGCCGAGCGCCGCGGCCTGCCGCTCGCCTACGTGACGGGCATGGACATCGACGCGGATCCCGGCTTGCTGACCGGGGCCAGTGCGCTGATCTCCCTGGGGCACGATGAGTACTGGTCGCCGCCGGAGCGGTCGCACGTCACCGACGCCAGAAACGCCGGCATGAACATCGCCTTCCTTGGTGCGAACGCGATGTTCCGGCGCACCAGGCTGGCCAGCACCCCGCTCGGCGCGCGGCGGCTGGTCATCTGCTACAAAACCAGCTATCTGCAGGACCCGATGTACGGGAAGAACAACGCGCTGGTCACCAGCGACTGGCGAGAGCCGCCGCACCCAGACCCTGAGTCTTCGCTCACGGGTACGCTCTACGAGTCGAACCCGGTGAGCGCGGATTTCGTCGTCGCATCGCCGGATGCGTGGATGTTCAAGGGCTCAGGCGTCGCCAAGGGCACCAGGTTCGCCGGTCTTGTCGGCATCGAGTACGACCGGGTGAATCCGGGAGCATCTGTCGAGCGGCCGATCGAGGTCCTGTCGCACTCCCCGCTGACCTGCCGGGGAATTCACAGCTACTCCGATTCGGCCTACTACACGCACCGCGGCGGCGCAGGCGTATTCAGTGTTGGCACCTTGCGGTGGGTGGCCTCATTCGGCGGCCTCCGCCTGTTCGGCCTCAACAAGCGGACCGCGGTCTTCACCCGGCACGTGACCGCCAACGTTCTGCAAGCGTTCGCCGGCGGCCCGGCCGCCGCGAAGTACCCGGCGCACGACAACCTGGCTTCCCTGCACGAATGGCCCGGCGATCCGATCGCCGCCCAGCACAACCTCTGGCCGCCGGTCGTCCTGTAACCTTCAGCACCGTGGACACTGTGTCATCCCTCCCGAATACCAGCATGGAGCTGCGGTGAGCCTGAGCGGCCCCGGCAGTCTGAAGACCAGTGCCACCTCCGCGCTCGACGGCGCCGGCCTGCCCGGCGAGCCGCCCGCCGAGTTCGCTGCCGCTCACGGCCTCACGCTCAGCTCGGCGCGCCCGCCCGCCGGCGAGTACCTGCGCCAGCTGTGGCAGCGGCGTCACTTCATCGGCGGCCTGGCGACCGCTCTCAACGTGTCGATGTACACCGAGGCCCGGCTCGGCCAGCTGTGGCAGGTGCTCACCCCGCTGCTCAACGTGGGGGTCTATTTCCTCATCTTCGGCGAGCTGCTCCACACCAGCCGCGGCGTGCCCAACTACCTGCCGTTCCTGGTCACCGGGGTCTTCGTCTACAACTTCACCCAGCGGTCGTTCATCATCGCCTCCAGGGTCATGAATGACAGCCTGCCGCTGATCCGGGTGCTCCACTTCCCCCGCGCCTGCCTGCCCCTCGGATACGTCCTGATCGAGCTGCAGCAGCTGCTGATCTCGTTCAGCGTCCTGTTCATCATCGTGCTGCTGACCGGGGAGCCGCTCACCTGGTACTGGCTGCTCGCGATCCCGGCCCTGATGTTGCAGACGGTGTTCAACGCCGGGGGCGGCCTGATCATGGCCCGCTGGGGGGCCGGCTTCGACGACGTCAGCCAGCTGATGCCGTTCATCATGCGAACGTGGATGTACGTCTCGGGCGTGCTATTCAGCATCCAGTCGCTGGCCCTGATTCATGGCGGAGTGCTCGCCAGGCACCCGCGCCTGGCGGCGGTACTGCAGGTAAACCCGGCGGCCGTCTTCATTACCCTGATCAGGAACGCCGTTCTCGCCTCGCAGCGGCTGAGTCAGCCAGGGGCAGCGCCCTACGACGCGCATCTATGCTCGCTGTACGCGCGCTTCCCCGATCGGCACCAGTACGTGACCTTCAGCAAGTACTGCCATCCCGTCGTGAGCCAGCCGGGCCTGTGGTGGCTGGGGGCTGGCTGGGCGCTCGTTGCGCTCGTTGTCGGATTCTTCTACTTCTGGCGGGCAGAGACGAGGTACGGGCGTGGCTGAGCCCATGGTGGTAGTCGACAACCTGCACGTGGTGTACCGCGTGTACGGCGCGGGCCGGGACCGCGGTACCGCCGCGACGGCGCTGATGCGGATGGTGCGCCGCCAGCGCCGCGCCTCGATCCGCGAGGTACACGCCATCCGCGGCGTCTCTTTCGTCGCCTACCGCGGCGACGCCGTCGGCGTCATCGGCCGCAACGGCTCGGGCAAGTCGACCTTGCTGCGCGCCATAGCCGGCCTGCTTCCCGCCGAGGAAGGCGGCGGGGTCTACACCGACGGCCACGCGGCCCTGCTCGGCGTAAACGCGGCCCTGCTGGACGATCTCAGCGGAGCCAAGAACATCACGCTCGGCTGCCTCGCGATGGGAATGGCGCCCAGGGAAGTCAGGCAGCGCTTCCAGTCGATCGCCGACTTCTCCGGTGTGGGCGACTTCATCAACTTGCCGATGAAGACCTACTCCACCGGAATGGGCACCCGGCTGCGGTTCGCGATCGCCGCAGCGAAGCATCAGAACATCCTGCTGATCGACGAGGCGCTGGCCACCGGGGACGCCGAGTTCCGGGTCAGGAGCCAGCAGCGAATCGAGGAGCTGCGCCGGGACGCCGGGACCGTCTTCCTGGTCGCGCACAACCTCCGCCACATCGAGGAAACCTGCAACCGCGTGATATGGCTCGAGCGAGGTCAGATCGTCCGGGCGGGTGACGACGTCCCCGGGATCATCGACGCCTACATTGCGGCGTCGGGCGGCGAGCCGCTGGTCCGCAACCCTGCCCTGACCTAGCCGCGTGCTCCCGACCCCGGCGTGCCCGGCCGCGAAGTAGATTTCCTGGGCGACGCCGAAGACTTCCGAGCGGACTTCGTGGCCTTGTCCCTGGCTGCCGGAGCTGCCTTCCTGGCAGTGCTCGCACGCCGCTTCGGCCCCGGGGCTGAGGCGCGCCGCTCGCCAAGCAGCTCGACGGCCCGCTGCGGGGTGATGGACTCGGGCAGGTCGCCCTTCCTGAGCGACGCGTTGGTCTCGCCGTCGGTCACGTACGGGCCGAATCGGCCTTCCCGCAGCACGATCGCCTTGCCGCTCGCCGGATCCTCGCCCAGCTCGCGCAGCGGCAGCGCGGCCGCCGCCCTCGCCGCCCTGCCACGCTGCTTGGGCTGCGCGAACAGCTCCCTGGCCTGCTCGATCGTGAGCGTGAACAGCTGCTCTTCAGACTCAAGCGACCGGCTGTCACTGCCCTTCTTGACGTATGGCCCATACCGGCCGTTCTGCAAGGTCACCGGCTCGCCGTCGATCTCACCGATCGTCCGAGGCAGCGTGAGCAGCCTGAGCGCGTCGTCGAGGGTGACGCTGTCCAGATCCATCGTCTTCAGCAGCGACGCGGTCCGAGGCTTGGCGGATGCCTGCGCGTCCTCCTCGAGCACCTCCGTCACGTACGGGCCGAACCGGCCGGCTCTGGCGACGATGCTCCGCCCCGTGCCCGGGTCGGTTCCGAGGATCTTCTCGCCGCTCTGCTGCTCGAACAGCTGGCTGGCGAACTCCGGCGTCAGCTCGTCGGGTGCCGTCCCGTCGGGCACGTTCACCCGGTCGCCGTCCCGCTCCAGGTAAGTGCCGTACCTGCCGACCCTGATCACGATGTCGGTCCCGGCCAGCGGGAACGAGCTCACCTCGCGAGCGTCGATGTCGCCGAGGTCGCTCACCAGGTCCTTCAGGCCCTCCTCTTTCTGCCCGTCGGCTCCGTCCGTGCCGAAGTAGAACCGGCGCAGCCACGGCACTCGGCCGGCCTCACCCCTGGCGATCTCGTCGAGCGCCTCCTCCATCCGCGCGGTGAACTCGTAGTCCACGAGATGGGCGAAATGCCGTTCCAGCAGGTTGACGACGGCGAACGCGACGAACGAGGGCACGAGCGCCATGCCCTTCTTGAACACGTAGCCGCGATCGAGGATCGTGCCGATGATCGTCGCGTAGGTGGACGGCCGTCCGATCTCGCGGTCTTCCAGCTCCTTGATCAGGGATGCTTCGGTGTACCTGGCCGGTGGCCTGGTCTCGTGGTCGGCCGGGTGCAGGCCCCGCACCGCCAGCGGGTCGCGCTCGGCAAGCGGCGGCAGCCGGCGCTCCCTGTCGTCCCGGTCAGCGCCCTCCTCGACATCCTCGACGTAGGCCCTGAGGAAGCCGAAGAAGGTGATGATCTTGCCGGAGGCGCCGAACTCGGCCTCTTCGCCCGCCGACGATCGGCCGGCGATCCGGACAGAGACCGACTCGCCGACCGCGTCCTTCATCTGGGAGGCGACCGTGCGCTTCCAGATCAGCTCGTAAAGCCGCAGTTCGTCGCCGGACAGTCCGGCGTTGGACGGAGTGCGGAAGGTGTCGCCGGCCGGCCTGATGGCCTCGTGCGCCTCCTGGGCGCTCTTCACCTTGCTGGAATAGGTTCGCGGGGCATCAGGGACGTACTCGGCACCGTAGAGCTCGCGCGCCTGCGTCCTCGCCGCGGTGAGCGCGGTCTGGGACAGCGTCACCGAGTCGGTCCGCATATAGGTGATGTGACCGTTCTCGTACAGGCGCTGCGCTACCTGCATCGTGTACTTAGCGGAGAAGCCCAGCTTGCGCGAACCTTCCTGCTGCAGCGTCGTGGTGCGGAAGGGTGCATAGGGCGAGCGCCGGTAGGGCTTGCGTTCAACCGTCTTCACGGCGAACGCAGAGCCGTTCAGCCGGTCGGCAAGGCCGGCAGCTGCCGCCTCGTCCAGATGCAGGATCGGCGGCGCCTGTTTCTCCCCCACGGTAGCGGGGGCGCGCAGTTCCCCGGCCGTCGTGAAGTCGCGGCCCTGGGCGATGCGGCGGCCGTCTAGCGCGACTAGCGTCGCGGCGAACCACGTGGCGTCCTCGTCGGCTGGCTGCGGCGCGAATTCAGCCTCAAGGTCCCAGTAGCGGGCCGGCTTGAAGGCGATCCGCTCCTTCTCCCGCTGCACGACGAGCCGTACCGCGACGGACTGCACGCGCCCGGCCGACAGCTGGGGCATGACCTTCTTCCACAGCACGGGCGAGACCTCGTAGCCGTAGAGCCGGTCCAGCACACGGCGGGTCTGGTAGGCCTCGACCAGGCCGTTGTCCACGTCCCGCGGGTTGGCCACGGCCGCCGCGATCGCCTCAGGCGTGATCTCGTGGAAGACCATCCGCCTGGCAGGAACCTTGGGCTTCAGCTCCTGGACGAGGTGCCAGGCGATAGCCTCGCCTTCCCGGTCCTCGTCAGTGGCGAGCAGGAGTTCGTCGGCGTCCTTCAGGAGCTTCTTGAGCTTGCTGACCTGCTGGCGCTTGTCAGGGTTGACCACGTAGAAGGGCTCGAAGTCGGCGTCGACGTTGACCCCGAGCCTGGCCCACGGCTCCTTGCGCAGGCGGTCGGGAATGTCAGCGGCGCTGCCCGGCATGTCGCGGATGTGCCCGATGCTCGACTCGACGACATAGCCCTTGCCGAGATACCCGGCGATGGTCCGTGCCTTGGCGGGTGACTCGACGATCACAAGCCGGTTGGCACCGTTCGCCGCAGCGGTCGCGCCCACCTTGGTGGTTCGCGCCGCCGGGCTCTTCTTTGCTGCCACGACTTTTTACCTCACATCTCGCAGACGCCAGGAGGCTACCGCAGGCGGCCGACTGCCTCCGCGGGTCCGATCGCTCATCTGTCCCAACCAAGCACGTTTCGCGGCGACTGATTCCCACGGGCCTGATTGAATCATCGCCGCCAGCGCGCACAATGAGTGGTGATGGCGGAGTACTCCTACCTCATACTCAACCTGCCGCGCAGCACGTCCAGGGACGTCGTGCGGCGGATCCTCACCGATCATGCCGAGTACGGGAACTGGGAACTTGCCAGGCTGCGCTTGGCTGCCGATGGTAGCCGGACCGCCACCCTGCGCCGCAAGGTTATCCGGCCAGGCCGGTCCCAGGGCCAGGCGGGGTCTGCCAGCAGGCCGTTCTGGCGCCCCTGACCAGCTGCCTGTCATCATGATCATGGTGGGTTCGCCGTGTGATAGCACGGGAAACCCACCACGATCATGCAGTCCGCCTGGCGTCACCCCGCTGCGTGAGCGGCGCACCCGCTGGTCAGTTTGGCGCCGGTCAGCCCGCGGGCGACCGTCGCGGCGAACGTCGCTGGCGGCGCGGCATGACGCGGTTTGGCCCTGCGGCCGCGGTACGGATCGGCGACTGGTCGGTGCGTGCTCCGGCGACCAGCGGCAGGTGCCAGATCGGCCGCCGCGCTCGGTCCCCAGAAGCTCGTGTCTGCCTTCGGCTCGCCAGGCTTCGGCGCGTGCTCGTCGGCCACGTCATCGCCCCAACCGGTCGGCCCAGGGGAGTCCCCGGCGACCGCGAGGTCGGTCCAGCCCGCCGGCGGCCAGGGATCTTCGTCAGCCATCTGGCCAGACCAGCGTGTCGGGAGCCACCGGCTCGCCTGGAACGCCTCGCTGCGGGACCGGGTCACGGTCAGGCTGCGCGCTGGCGCCAGCGCGTCCACATAGTCGCCGCTCCATGCCGCGGCCGGGAACTGCTGGTCGGCCAGCTCTGCCCGCCTGGCCGTCAGTTGCCCTGCCGCCGCGGCCGGGGTCATCGTCTCGGCATCATCGCTGAGCATCCCGGTCAGCAGCCCGCCGACGCGCTGCCTGAACCTGGCCAGCCGCCGCGGCGAGAGGGCGGCAAGGCCAACTCCGGCCAGCAGCATGCCGACGGCTACGCCGTCCAGCGAGGTCCACCCCGTTATGGGTAGCGCACCAAGTCCAACACCCGAGCCAAGCGCGGCGTGCTTCGCCGCCAGTATCGCCGGAGCCTGCATTTTCCCCCTCCCTCATTCGCTAAGCCGCCGCAGCCTGTCCCCGTCCCCTTGTTGCCATTCTGTCCACCTTTTGTATCCATCTAGCTACGGTCAGTTAACGTCATACTGCATGCCGGTGCGGCGTTCCACGTCGCGGCGCGCCGGCCTATGTCTCGGTTGCGGCGACCACGGCGAGGTGCGGCACCGCACCAGCCGTGGCCGCCAGAGCGGAATCGCTCCCGCTGCCGGGCACGAGGATCAAGCAGCCGGACTGCCAGGCCCGCGCATAAGGCGCAGAGCTGCCCGGGCGCGCCGCAGCGCGGACGGGTAACGGCCCACCGGGGTCCTGGAGCTGATCCGGCAGCACAGCCAACCCTCCTCGTCCGAACCGGCTTGTGCGCGGAACTCACTGACAGGAGGTAGTGGAAGGGGTACACCCCGCAGTCAGCCTTCGCACAATGAGTCACCGTAGTACTACTCAAAGTTGGTGTCAGGCAAACGCTAAAACTACATACCGGTTACTGACTAATACGCAGTGATCATGCTGTGCACTTCTACTACCCATTTACCTGATTCAAGTGCGTTAGTGCCCTGGTGCCCTCAGCACAGGTCGATGAAATGGTCGAGCACCTGAGTGCCGAATTCGAGCGCATCGACCGGGACCCGCTCGTCGACCCCGTGAAACATCCCGGCGAAGTCCAGGTCCGGCGGCAGCCGGAGCGGCGCGAACCCGAAACACCGGATGCCCAGCCTGCTGAAGGACTTCGCGTCGGTCCCGCCCGACAGGCAGTACGGCACTACCCTGGCCTCAGGATCTGCCTGGAGCAGGGCCTGGGTCATCGCGTGGCAGAGCGCACCGTCGAAGGTCGTCTCCACTGCGATCGCGTTGTTGACGAACTCGCGCCGCACGGCGGGGCCGAGGAGCTCATCGAATTCAGCGAAGAATTCGTCCTCGTGACCGGGCAGGAACCGGCCGTCGATCTGGGCCGAGGCAGCCTGCGGGACGACGTTCACCTTGTAGCCGGCTGCCAGCATCGTGGGATTAGCCGTGTTCGTCAGGGTTGCACCAATCATGCGAGCGATTGGCCCTATCTTGGCGAGTGTGGCTGCGGGTTCGTTATGCGAAAAACTGACTCCCAGCGCCTCGCAGGCAGCCTCAAGGAAAGCGGTCACCGACGGGGTCAGCCGGATGGGCCACTCATGCCGCCCGATCCGGGCGACCGCGTCGGCTATCTCGGTGACCGCGTTGTCGGGCTGGAGCATCGAGCCGTGGCCGGCCGTGCCGCGCGCGACCAGGCGCAGCCAGGCGATGCCCTTCTCGGCGGTCTCGACGAGGTAGAGGCGCTGGCCGCCGATCGTGGTGCTGAATCCGCCGACCTCCCCGATTGCCTCGGTGACGCCATCGAAGAGCTCGGGGTGGTTGTCGACCAGCCAGCCGGCGCCCTGGTTGCCGCCCGCCTCCTCGTCGGCCAGGAATGCGAGCACGATGTCGCGCGGCGGCCTGCGGCCCTCGCGCAGCCGCTGCCTGACCACCGCGAGCATCATCGCGTCCATGTCCTTCATGTCCACCGCGCCCCTGCCCCAGACGCAGCCGCCGGAGATCTCGCCCGACAGCGGGTGCACGCGCCAGTCATCCGGGTCGAAGGGGACGACGTCGAGGTGGCCGTGAATCAGCAGTCCCGGCCGGGACGGATCCTCGCCCTCGATCCTGACCACAACGCTGGCGCGGTTCCTGCGCGATTCGAGCAGGGTGGGCTCGAGACCGACCTCAGCCAGGAGCCCGGCGGCATGCTCGGCGGCCATCCGCTCGCCCGGCCCAGAGTCGTCGCCAGTGTTGGTCGTGTCGATCCTGATCAGCTCGCTGGCCAGGCCGGCGACTTCCTGCTGCGCGGTGATGGTCGTCATCCGGCCATAGTGCCACCGACTCGGGCACGGTCCGGTTGCGGCCTCGCTGGTAGAGCATGGGCGTAGTTCGCGGTGTCGCCTAGCGGTAACCTGATTTGCTATCGTGATGCGGCCGGAGTGGGGACGTGGACCCACGTCCGGGCTGAGTCCGGGTGGCGGAATAGGCAGACGCGCTAGCTTGAGGTGCTAGTGCCCGTAAAGGGCATGGGGGTTCAAGTCCCCCCTCG
>WNFI01710539.1_pt1 | contig 30341 bp, 29 predicted proteins | sample 5400471 | NCBI WGS metagenome assembly WNFI01 (sample SAMN13153348, study PRJNA577476) | soil metagenome | isolation source: 100 cm saprolite on Douglas fir-dominated hillslope | place: USA:California | collected 2013-09-17
AGGCGATCCTCCGACCAGTCGCCGCCGCCGATGACATTGCCCGCGCGGGCGCTGGCGATCGGCGGTCCGTCGGCAAAAAAGCTGTCGCGAAAACTGGCGGTGACCAGTTCCGCACAGGCCTTGCTGTTGCTGTAGGGATCGTGGCCGCCCAGCCGGTCGCGTTCGTCGAAGGCGCGGCCTTCGCCGTGGTTCTCGTAGACTTTGTCGCTGGTAACGACGACCACACACTCGAGACGGCGCAGAGAGCGGCAAGCCTCCAGCAGCGCCGCAGTGCCCATGACATTGGTGGCGTAAGTGGCGAGCGGATCGCGGTAGGATTCTCGGACCAGCGCCTGGGCCGCCATGTGAATCACGATCTGCGGGTCGGCCCGAGCCACGGCTTCGCGCACGCGCTCGGCATCACGGATATCCGCAATCACCGAGTGCAGCGCGCGGCCCTCACGCGCCGGCGCGGCCACGATGCTCCACAGATTGGGTTCGCCGGCCGGAGGCAGCGCGTATCCCGTGACTTCGGCGCCCAAGCTCTCGAGCCATAGGGTCATCCAGGCGCCTTTGAAGCCAGTGTGCCCGGTCAGCAGTACTCGCCGGCCGAGCCAGAAATCCGTCATGGTGTGAGCCTCCGTCATCGATGTAGGCTAGCGCCCATCTTCCAGCCAGTACGATTTCAAAACCCGCAGGTACGGCCGGACGTGCCGAAATCCCAACGCGCCGCCGAGGCGAATCTGCAAGTTCAAGAATCTTCGCAAACCCCGAACCAACAGAAAAACTTCCTTGTATTGGGCACGGCCTTGCGTGGCGTAGGCGATTTTCAGCGCATCGCACACAACGGCGACCGGCAGTTTGTAAATCCGCGCGCGCGCCACGAAGGGATCGCGGACCTGCGCGGCGAAACTGCGGTCGCGGGTCAGCAGCCACGTGGCAATCCGCTCCATGATGAATATCTTCATCTGCACGTTCGAGCCGCCGCGATAGCGTGTGGACGTGCGCAATGCTTCGCCCAGCGCATCGGACGGGGTCTCCGCAATCGCGAACATCCTCTCGTTGACCGCGAGCCACGATCGCCAGAAACGCGGCTTGGCGATGAAGTAATTCGAATGCACGGTGTTCCTCGAATCGGACACGAGCGAGTCCAGGTCGCTCTGCATGTCGAGCCGTTCGAATAGGCGCCCGGCGACATTCTTGAGGCCCGGGTGCTCGGCGTCGCCGTGTTCGAAGACGTTCAGATAGTAAGCGCTGTTGTGAATGCTGGGACTCAACAGGATGACGTCGGTCGCAGAGTCGGCGGCGAGAACGGACTCGCGCACCACGTCGGCGCTCAAGCTGGTCTTGAGCTTGAATTTCGGCGACAGAAACCCGTAAAAGGCATCCTCATCCAGTGCCTCGTTCAACAAGAATCTTCGGATCGGCCAGTACTCGAACCAATCGGGCCGCTCATTCGCGGAGTTGTCCAGGACCTTGAAGCCCGGATCCAGCTCTTGGCGCGATGTATAGTGATTCAGGATCTGATAAATATGCATGGCATGCATGATTTCGAAGGATACCGGCTTCGGAGGCGCGGCGCATTCAATCCGCGCTCGCGCCCGAGGCCAGCCGCTGCAGCAATTCCAAATATCGAGCTTGGTAGGCACGCATCGCGTAGCGGGATTCGACGTGCGCGCGCCCGCTGGCGCCGAAGCGCGCGCGCACCTCGGGAGACCGGATCAGCGCCTCCAAATGCCGTTCCCAATCGTCGACGGTACGGGCATGAAACCCATTGAACCCGTCGATCACCGCCTCGGTGTTGGCGCCGACCGGCGACGCCACGCAGGGCAATGCGGCGGCCATGTACTGCAGCAGCTTGAAGGCGCACTTGCCGCGCGCCCATTCGTCGTCGGTCAGCGGCATGACGCCGATATGCGCCGCGGCGAGTTCAGTGGCCTCGGTCGCCGAGCTCCACGCAATGCGCTCGATGTTGACCTCGGACCAGTCAGGAAACCGAGAGCAGATGACCCGCATCTTGAGCGTCGGATACCGGGTGGTCAGGCGCGCAAGCGCGGGTCGAATCATCTCCAGATAGACCAGGTTCTCCGGGCTGCCGATCCAGACGATGGTCGGCGGATCGGCCGCCGCGGCCGTGGTCGGCTGATAGGCGGCGGTGTCGATCGACGTGGGTAAAATCGTGACCGTCGGCGCGGAGAGGCGCGCGACCCCGGCCAAGACGTCGTTGCCTGCGGCGACCACGTCCACCCAGCGGCAGGTCGCGGCGAATTTTCTTTTGCGCCAGGGCGAATCGTCCGGCGCTTCACCGAGCCGCCGCGGCTTGCGCACGTAAATGGCATCATCGACGTCGAAGATCCGCCGCCGGCTGACGGAGGCGAACAGACGCGCCTCGATCGCGCTCAACTTGATCTGGTGCAGCACCACCACGTCCGCTTCGCGCAGCAGCGAGCGGCGCTCCCAGGTTCGAAGCCCGTAGCGGCCGCTGGGAAAGCGCTCCGCCCGCACCTGCCAACCGGCCGCTTCGAGCGCACCGATGAGCGTGCGCATGCGATGCCGGAATGACGGCTGTTCGAGATCGTAGCCCAACAAGACGACCTTCGACATGGATTCCCTTGGCGCCCGCAACTCGTTACCGCGGCGCTGCGTGCTGCGCCGATTCGGCGAGAGCGCCGAGCGCATGAATCGCGACTTCGGCGCCGTCGGCGAGCTCGAGGTGGGCGGCGCGTCCGGCAAGCGCCGCGCGCTGCGGCTCGTTCTGCAGCAGCCGGTCCGCGGCTTGCACCATGCCGGCCGCATCGAGAGTCGCGGCCGCCGCCACGCCGGCGGCGACACAGCGCCGCGTGCGCTCGATTTGATCCTTGGCAATGGGCACCGCGATGCAGGCGCTGCCGCAGGCAATGGCCTGCAGCAAGGTCGAGCCGCCGTTGGCCACGATCAGGCGCGCCGAGCGCATGAGTTCCGCCAGGTCAGCCTGCGGCAGCGGGCCGAGTGGATGCCAATTCGGTTCGTCGACCGCCTCCATCGCCCCGGCGCCCGCGCCCGCACTCATGGGACCCACGTACACCGTCGGCACTCCGCGTGCGGCGAGAGCGCGCGCCGCCGCCATGAATTGACCCACTGCATCGTCCGCGCCCGGATGACCGGTGCCGCCGCCCGGAACAACCAGCACGAACGTTCCCGCTGCGCAGGCGGCGCGCGACAGGATGGCGCCGCGTCGGCCCAAGTCCGCGCGCGGCAAAATGACATCCAAGTACCGCACGACCGGCCGCCCAACCAGCTTGAGCTTGAGCTTTTCGAATAACTTCAAGGAGCCGGCGCTGAATTCCGGGTACGCGATCCAGTGTTCGTCGATCAGCCGCATCCACTGCCAGCGAAACGCCTTGCGTCTCTGGCGCGGGCGCGCGCTGATATAGACGACGCGTGCCCCCAATCGACGCGCCGCGCGCAGCTGCGCCGTGCGTCCCGCGTTGTCGAATACCACGACGTCGGGCCGCCACTTCTCGAGCAACTCGATGACGGCCTTGGAATGAAACGTCGGGGATGAGGCCAACAAGGTCGCGGGGAACGGCGCATCGGCCGCATACGGAGCTTCGCGGCTCAACACGAAGTGTATGGCGGCGCCCTGCCAACGCCGGCTCGCGGCATGCGCAATCGCCAAGGAGCGCGCGTATTCGCCCATGCCGTAGATCCCCGAGACCGGTACGAAGAAAATCCGCGGTGCCCGCCCCTGACCTCGTGCGTCGGTCACGGCGGAGACGCTGGCGGCAGGGTCGGTCACAGCGGAGACAGTGGCGGCTGGGTCGGTCACGACGCTGTCAAGCAAAGGCGGTGAACCATCGGTCCAACACCAGGAGGTACCAGGCCCGCCGAAATTCGCTTCCCACCGGACGCTGCAATATTCCGCGATCCATCAAGCGTCCTACCGCCTCGCGCAACACCTGCGGGTGACGCCGCAGCCATCGATGCACCGGAAGACCAAAGCCGGATTTCGGCTGATTCAAATGACCCGGCGGCAACCGCGGTTCCATGAGCTGCCGCACCAGCAACTTGCCTCGCCGCTGCTGCTGATCGACCAGCACTCCAGGATCCACGCTCAGCATGAACTCCACCAGGCGATGATCCAGCAGCGGCGGCCGTATTTCGAGCGAATGCGCCATGCTGGTTCGATCGACCTTGGTCAGGAGACCCTCGGCGAGATCCGTATTCAAATCGAGCCAGCGCAATTGAGCGAGCGGATGGAGATCTTCGCGCCAATATTGCCGATAAAACCAGAGGTAGTCGTACTCCGGCTCCCGCCAACGCTCCGCCAACAAGGAATCGATCTGCTGCGCCGTCAGGCCTCCGAGCGCCGCGGCATAGGCAGGCAATCCGACGTAGGCATGCCGCTGCATCGACGAGCCCAAGCGCGACAGCGGCGGCAGGTATCGGGCCAGCGACCTGTTGAAGAGGGTCGAGCGCGCGCCGATCCTCGACCAGTACCGCGGATAGCCGCAAAAGATTTCATCGCCGCCCTCGCCGCTCAAGGCCACCGTCACTTCGCGGCGTGCAAATTCGGCGATGAGATAATTCGACCACGCCGCGCTGTCTCCGAAAGGCTCGTCGAACAGCGCGGGAATCCTGTCGAGAGCCTGCGCAAAATCCGCCAGTGGCGCCGTCATCTCCAGGTGCTCGGTTTGCAAGTGCGCCGCCGCCCTGCGCGCCGCGGCCGTTTCGGAACGCGCGCCCGAATCGAATCCCAAGGTATAGGTCCGCGGCGTGTCCAAATAGTAAGCGGTGAGCGCCGAATCGATGCCGCCGCTCAAGAACACGCCGACGGGCACATCGGACAACGTATGCGCCGGCACGACATCGCCCAGCAGGGCATCGAGTTCCCGCACCGTATCTGCGGCGCTGCGCGCGACGATCGCGGGCGACGGATTCCAATAACGTTCGATGCGGATACGGCCCGCCTGCCAGGTAAGCAAGTGTCCGGCCGGCAACTTCGCGATACCGCGATAAATGGTCTTCGGCGCGGGAATATAGCCATGGAACAAGAAATCGCGTACCGCGCTCCGATCGATCTCAGGCGTGCCCAGTACCAACAGCGCCTTGAGCTCCGAGGCAAACGCGATGCCGTCCGGCAGCACCTGGTAGTACAGGGGCTTGATGCCCAGACGATCGCGGGCAAGCAGCAGGCGCTGCTCGCGCGCGTCCCATGCGGCAAACGCGAACATCCCGACCAAACGGTGCAGGCAGGCGCTGCCTTGCTTTGCCAGAAGATGGACGAGCACCTCGGTGTCTCCGGTCGAGTGCCACGGTCCCGGGAGCTCCGCGCGCAACTGCGCGTGGTTGTAAATCTCTCCGTTGTAGCTCAACACCTGGGAATCGAACACCATGGGTTGGTGACCGCCCTCGGACAAATCCAAGATGGCCAATCGACGGTGAGCCAGGGCGACTCCCGGCTGTACCCACTCCCCTTCGCCGTCCGGACCGCGATGCCGCAGACGCTGCGCCATGCTGCGGGCGATCTCGGCGCTCGCCCTCGAACCTACAATGCCGGCTATTCCACACATTGCCGGCAGTCTAACGCGGCCGGGCCGCGATGTACCGCTAGCCATCGGGCGGCGGTTCGTTTAGGGTGCGTGCCTGGAGCTCCAAAGACCATGGCAACACCCGCCGATCAACGACTGCTGGAACTGCTGGAAAAATGGCTCAAGAGCCTCGAGCTCCATGCCAAGTACTCCTCGCTCGACGACGACAGCTATTGGAAGATCCAGCCCTGGGTGGAACATCAGCGGCCGAGCCGGTGGATCATCGATGTAGCGGTGCAAAAGACGCTCGGGCTCAAGGCCCATGTCGAGGAACGCGTCAAGACGGGCGACGCGAAGTATTCGGATTCCCTGGAGCTGATGATCTTCCTCGCCAACCTCGTGGGATCCGAACACATCGAGCGCTTCATCCCGCTGGCCGATCCGGAGAACGAGCGGTCCCTGACGCCGCAGCCGCCGGAGGACGCCGCGCTTCCGCCGGCGGATACGGCAACGGGCACGCGCGAAATGCCGACGGTGTCGGCCACGGCCACCCGGGAAATGCCGGCGGTCTCGGCCTCGGCCACGCGGGAAATGCCGAAATTTCTTGCCGCCAAGCGCGCGCCGCCGCCCGCAGGTACCGCACAGGTCGCGCGCACCGAACGCAAGGCTGCGATGCCTGCCAAACCGGCCGCAAAACCCGCGGCTAAACAGCCGGCGAAGCCCGCACGCCCGAGCGGCAAACCCGCCCCCAAGATCACGCCCGCATCGCCCGAGCGCGACGGGTCCTCGGACGTCGCGCGCGCGCAGGTCATCGCCGATGCGGCCCGCTTGGTGCAATGGGGACGGAAGTGGTACGAGTTGCCGGAACTCATCGCGCGCATGGCGGACCGGCCGACGTTGCCCGAGGTACGGTTATCCAAACGCTATGGCGACAACTTGGCCGTCGATGACTTGACGTTCAACGTCGCGCCGGGCGAAGTGCTGGGATTCCTGGGGCCCAACGGCGCAGGCAAATCCACGACCATGCGCATGATCGCGGGCTTCATTGCGCCCTCCGCCGGCCGGGTCTCGGTCTGCGGACACGACATCGAGGAAGAGCCGGTGGCGGCCAAATCCTGCATGGGATATCTCCCCGAGGGCGCTCCCAGTTACGGCGAAATGACGGTGGCCGAATTTCTGGATTTCGTCGCCGACGTGCGCGGCCTCACGGGAGAGCGGCGACGCCAGCGGCTCGCCATCGTCGTCGACCGGTTGGGATTGGCTCCTGTGATCCAGCAGGTCGTCGAGACGCTCTCCAAGGGCTTTCGCCGCCGCGTCGGTCTGGCGCAGGCATTGATTCACGACCCGCAGGTCCTGATCCTGGACGAGCCGACCGACGGCCTCGATCCCAATCAAAAGCATGAAGTGCGGCGCCTGATCAATGATCTCGGCAAGGACAAGCTGGTCATCGTTTCCACGCATATCTTGGAGGAGGTTCACGAGGTGTGCACGCGCGCCATCATCATCGCCAACGGCCGCATCGTCGCCGATGAAACCCCGACCGCGCTCGAAGCCCGCTCCCGCTACCACCATGCCGTCAGCCTGCGCTTCGAAAAACCCGAGGAACTCGACGCGGCGCGCCGCGCGATCGGCCTGCTCCCGGAGGTCGCCGCAGTGGAATTCGATGCGCGCGAGCTCAGGCTCACGGCGGTGCCGAAGCGGGGCGCCAATACCTTGTCCGCGGTGAGCGCGATTATTGTCAAAAACAATTGGGACGTGCCTGAGCTGCATCTCGAATCGGGGCGGCTCGACGAGGTGTTCCGCTCGCTCACTCAACCGCCGGGCATCGCGGTCTCCGACGCCACGCAAGGAGCCGGTGCGTGAGTAAAGTCCTCGTGGTATTCCGGCGCGAACTGCGCAGCTATTTCGCGACCCCCTTGGCCTATGTGTTCATCGTCATATTCCTGGTCCTGGCGGGGGTTTTCACTTTTCAGGTGGGCGGTTTCTTCGAACGCGGTCAGGCAGATTTGCAGCCCTTCTTTCGCTGGCATCCCTGGCTGTATCTGGTGCTGATTCCCGCCATCTCGATGCGCCTCTGGGCCGAGGAGCGCAATAGCGGCAGCATCGAATTGCTCATGACGCTGCCCATCACCCTATGGCAGGCGGTGGTCGGCAAATTCCTGGCCGCATGGTCCTTTGCCGGAATCGCGTTGCTGCTCACCTTCCCGATCTGGATCACCGTCAACTACCTCGGGTCTCCGGACAACGGTGCGATCGTGGCCGCCTATGTCGGCAGCCTCCTCATGGCCGGCGGCTTCCTCTCGATCGGCATGTGCCTGTCCGCGGCCACCCGCAATCAAGTGATCGCGTTCATCACCGCGGCGCTGGTCGGATTCGTCTTCCTGCTGGCCGGATTTCCGCTGGTGCTCGATTTCGTGCGCGGCGTCCTGCCGCAGGCCATCGTCGATGCGATCGCCTCGTTGAGCTTCTTCACTCACTTCGAAGCCATCTCCAAGGGTGTCATCGACTTACGCGACCTCGTGTACTTCGGCGCTCTGATCGGCTTTTGGTTGGCCGCCACGGCCTTGGTACTCGACATGAAAAAGGCGGAATAGGTGAACGCTAGTCGCTGGCGAAGAACGGGTTTTGGGGTCGGGGGGTTGATCGCGCTCGCCGTATTGTTCTTGGGTATCGTGATGCTGTCGAACGTGGGCCTTCGCGGCCTGCGCGTGGACCTCACGCAGAATAAGCTCTACACCTTGAGTCCGGGCACGCAACAAGTGCTCGCCGAACTCAAGGAACCGGTCAATTTGTATTTTTATTTCTCGCGCGAAGCCGCCGCCAAGCAAGCGCCGCTGATCATGCCGTATGCCACGCGCGTGCGCGAGTTCCTCGAAGAACTGGCGGCCCGCGCCGGCGGCAAGATTCGTTTGGTGCTGGTCGATCCGCAGCCTTTCTCGGACGACGAGGACCGCGCCGCCGAATACGGACTGCAATCGCTCCAGACCGGGAGCGGCGATGCCCTCTATTTCGGATTGGCGGGCACCAATTCCACCGACGGCCGTTCGGCGATACCGAGCTTCCAGGCGGATCGCGAGGAATTCCTGGAATATGACGTGGCAAAACTCGTCAACGAGTTGGGCACGCCGAAGAAACCGGTGATCGGCCTCATGAGCTCGCTGGGATTGCAGGGACAATTCAACCCGATGACGGGTCAAATGGGCGAACCCTGGCCGATTTTCACGCAGCTCCAGGAGCTGTTCACGGTGCGCTCCTTGACGGCCGACGTCGATCACATCGACAAAGACGTCGATGTGCTGATGCTGGTCCATCCGAAGGCGTTGCCGCAGAAAACTCTGTACGCCATCGATCAATTCGTGATGCGCGGCGGCAGAATGCTGCTGTTCGTGGATCCGAATGCGGGTGCGGACACGAGCGGTCAGGATCCGTCGAATCCCCTTGCCGGGATGATGGCCAATCACTCGTCGGATCTCGCGCCGCTGCTCGCGGCCTGGGGCGTCGACTACGACGCGACCAAAGTCATCGGCGACTTGCAACGCGGACTCGAAGTGCGCACCAGCATGCAGTCGCCGCCCGTGCGGCACATCGGCATCCTCGGCCTCGGTCATGACGACACGAATCAGAAGGACGTCGTATCGGCGTCGCTCGACAAGATCAATGTCGCCACGGCCGGCACTCGCTACGCTCTCGCAGCGCGCGTCACCGGACCTGTGGAATCCGCGTTTCCCCAAGGAGCGCCGCCGGATCAGAAAGCCGCTGCCGGTCCGCCGGCCGCCCATCTGGCGAAGTCGGCGTCCGCCAATATCGTGATCATCGCCGATACGGATTTGCTGATGGACTACATGTGGGTGCAGACGCGCGAAGTGTTCGGTCAACGCGTTTCGCAGGCGTTTGCCAACAACGGCGATTTGGTGGCCAACATTCTCGACAACCTGAGCGGCACCAGCGCGCTGATCAGCGTGCGCGGCCGCGCGACGTTTTCGCGGCCCTTCGAGCGCGTGGAAGCGCTCAGGCGCCAGGCGGATGACCGCTTGCGCGGCAAGGCGTTGGAACTTCAGGCGGAGCTGCAGCAGACGGAAACCAAGTTGACCGAACTGCAAAGCAAACGCAACGATCAATCATCGCTCATGCTGTCGCCGGAACAAGAGGCGGAACTGAAGCGATTCGTCGCCGAGAAAGCGCGCGTGCGCAAGGAGCTGCGCGAAACGCAGCGTGGGCTGGATGTCGACATCAATCGCCTGAACTCCTGGCTCAAGGTCATCAACATCGGCGTTGCACCGCTCTGTGTGGCCGTGGCCGGCGTCATCATTCTGGCGCTGCGCCGACGCCGCAGAACGGCGGTACCGGGCGCCGGCGCAGCGGCAGCGGCAGCGATATCGAGGGCGACATGAGCCGGCAGAGATTCATCGCGCTCATCGTCGCTGCGGCGCTCGCGATCTCGGGCGCGCTGTACCTGAGCACCCAACGCAATCTGCAGCGGGACGCGCACGGCGCGGCGCTGGTACCAACCCTCGCGGGCGAGTTGAATACGGTCACCGCCTTGAGCCTGCGCCGTGGGAGCGCCACTCCCACGGTGACGATGCACGAAAAGGACGGCCGCTGGACGGTGGCCGAACGCGGCGATTATCCGGCCGATGTCTCAAAGCTCCGTAAATTGCTGCTGGCCTTGAGCGACGCGAAGATCGTCGAGGAAAAGACGTCCAATCCGGCGAACTACCCGGTCATCGGCGTCGAAGATCCGTCGTTGCCGGCCGCGACCGGCGCGGAAATCAGCGTCACCGCGCGGGACGGCAAACATGCCGTGATCATCGGCAAGCCGGTCGGCGAAGGCAACTTCGCGCGCCGCAGCGGCGACAACTCGAGCTACAAGATCGAACCCGGCATTTCATTCGAAACAGAGCCCCGCTTTTGGATCGATTCGCGGCTGTTGGACGTCGCGGTCGCCGGCATCCAGCGCATCGAGGTCAAACCGGCGGCGGGACCGGCTTACACCGTGCACCGCGTGGTCGGGGCCTCGACCAGTTCCGCCGCCAGTTCCGGCACGGCGGGGTCCGTCAGTTCCGCCGCCGCGGGCTCCGCGAATCCCGGCACGGCGGGGTCCGCTAGTTCCGCCGCCGCGGGCTCCGCGAATCCCGGCACGGCGGGGTCCGCTAGTTCCGCTGCCGCGGGCGCCAGCCCGGCGGCTCCCAAGGTCGAAGATAATTTTGCGCTCGACGGCGTGCCGCCGGGGCGAAAGGCGGCCGACTCCGTGCAGCTCGCGCCCTCGCCCACCGCGTTCAGCGGTTTGACCGCCGACGATGTAACGCCGGTGGGCGATGTGGATTTCAGCAAAGCGACGGTGGCGACCGTCACTCTGTCCGACGGCAACGTGATCACCATGACCGGCGCGGTCGTGGGCGACAAGCACTGGGTTCAGTTGAGGGCGAGCAAGGACGCGGCGCTCGATGCGAAGAGCGCGGGCCGCGCATTCGACATTGCCGGATACCGATTCGACGCCATTTTCCGGCCTCTGGAACAATTGCTGATACCGAAAGAGACGCCCGCCACCAAGAAGGGATCCGCCGTCACGACCGGCGGCGACTCCGCCAGGCACCCGGCGGCGTCCAAGAAGCCGTCGCCCACCCCGACGTCGTGACATTAGTCAGACAGGCTCCTGGCGGCACCAGCGCCGGATTCGGTCGACGGTTCGCCGCGTTGCTGTACGACAGTGTGCTGCTCGCCGCTCTCCTCGTGGTATTCACTTCCGGCGCCGTATTCTTGAACCACGCCCAGGCAGTGGAGCGCGAGACCGCGGGCGCATGGGTGTATCTCTACCGCGCGGGCCTCATCAGCGTGATCGCGGGCTACTACCTGCTCAACTGGACTCGCAGCGGCCAAACCTTGGGCATGCGCGCCTGGCGTCTGCGCGCCGTCACTCCGGCGGGCAAGCCGTTGGCGTTGAAGGACGCGGTCCTGCGCTGCGTCTTCGGCGTGCTCGCCTGGGCCCCGGCGGCGCTCGGCGTGCTGTGGCTGTATTTCGATCCCGAGCATCTGGCGCTTCACGATCGATTATCGAAAACGCGAGTCGTCCATTTGCAGCGTTAGCGTTGTCTTCGAAGCGTCAGCGCGTTCTCGATATCGCGACCAAGGTACATAGACCGATGGCGGCCGTCGGCAGCCAACCGACGAGCGCGGGATTCAGTCCGAAGATCTGGCCGCCTTTCTCGATGGTTCCGGTGATGAGGAAAAATACCACGCCCAACATGACGCCGATCACGGTGCGGGTGCCGGCTCCCGTGGTGCGCAGCGGGCCGAATACGAAGGGCAGAGCCAGGAGCGTCACGACGATCACGGCGAACAGTCTCGCGATCCGCGACCAGTAGCCGATTTCATAGGACGCGGTTTCCAGGCTATTGCGGCGCAGATGATCGATATAGGAGGCAAGACCCCGCAGCGTGAGTAGTTGCGGATCGGTGGCGGCCAATCCCAGGAACTCGGGGTTGACCTTCGATTGCATCATGATTCCGCTGGTGAGGTCGCTGTCGATGCGCTCGTCGCCGAAATGCGTCGTCGCCACATTGTGCAGGCTCCAACGGCCGGGAGTCGCGACGGAAATCCGCTCGGCTCGCTGGATCGACCGCAACCGAGTCGGACCATCCAGCTGGAACAGCGACACACCGCCGAACGCCCGGTCGACCTCGCCGGTTTGCACGCGCAGAATGAGGTTCCCGTCCTTCACCCAGGCGCTGCTCGACCCGGCAAAGCTCACGTCCGCCAGTTTGTCCGTGGTCTTTTCGCGTTTCGCGAACTGCGCCATCGGCGGCGCCGCATACTCGCCTATGCCGTACATCAAGAGGGCGAGCGTCAGCCCGGCGAGGCCCACCGGCCAGGCGATGCGCCAGACCGACACTCCGGAAGCGCGCGTCACCACCAGCTCGCTGCCCGAAGCAAGGTTGCCGAGACCCATCAGCGCCCCGATCATTGCGCCGATCGGCAGCAGTTCGAACGCCTGCTGCGGAAGGTTGAGCAGGGTGAAGAGAAATGCGTCCCCGGCGCTGTAGCTGCCGACGCCGATATCGCCTTGCTGACTGATGAACACGAACAGCGCGCCCAGGGTCAGCAGCACGGCCATCGCCATGGCCGTGTAGACGAGCACGGTGCGATACAAGTATCGATCGAGAATATTCACGCGGTCCTCGCTTCACGCACGATCAAGTAGAGACCGAGCGCGAGCGCCGCCAGGTGAACCCACCACACGCCGATCGCCGGCGACAGATCTCCCTTCTCCAGCCACACCTTGGCGGCGGACAGCAGATTCGAATACACGAAATACACGACGATGGCGAACCCGACTCTGGCGTATCGGCCCTGGCGCGGACGCAGGTGGCTCAAGGGCACGGCGACCAGGGTCAGCACGAGCGCCATAATTGGCGTGGATGCCCTGAATTGCAATTGTGCAATGTCGGAAGGATCCTGCGAGCCGAGCAGTTCCCGGGTCGGCTTGGTGTCCGGGTCCTTGGTCCCGACCGCATCCGCGGGCGCGGAAATGGGAATGCCGTGCTCGCGGAACTCGATCACCCGAAAGTCATCTCGCCCCGGGACACCTTCATAGCGGCGGCCGTTGAACAGAGTCACGAGGTGCACGCCGTCCGCCGCCGCTTTGGAATAGGTGGCCGTATCGGCGAGAGCCAATTCGATTCGACCCGCCGACTCGCGCTGCACGAACACATTGTGCAATACGCCCTCGGCGTCGACCCGCTCGGCGTAAAACACCGCATCGCCGCCGCTGAACGATTTGAATCGGCCGGCATCGAGCTGGCCGAATTGCGCCTCCTTCATCGCCGATTGACGCAGCAGCTGCGCTTCGCTGTCGGCCTGCGGCACCTGAACGAACGCCAGCCAACCGAGCCCCAAGGCAATCACGGCGGCAAAACAGGACAAGGGCACGAGCAGTCGCGCCGGGCCAAAACCGCACGCTTGCAGCGCGGCCATTTCGCTGTCGTGGTACATGCGGCCCAATGTCAACACGACGGCCAGCAACAGTCCCACCGGTACGATCACCGACAAATTCATGATGGCGCCGAGCGCGATCAAGTCGAAGACCACGCGCCGGCCGTACTGGTAGTCCGCTGCCTGGCCGAGCACCCTGGACAACTGGTTCGATACCAGAATTGCCACCAACACCCCGGTCACGGCGAGCCAGGTCTGCACGACTTCGCGCAGCACATACCTCTGCATAGTCCATTTCATGGCATCGAGCTTAGAGCCTTCGCAATAATCTAGTAAACTATTTACTCAACCCTCTAAGGTAACGAACAGACGAAAACGGAGTTTTGGACATGGAATTCAAGGCAATTATCGATGCAAAAGCGCGCAATGATGCGGGTTGCGCCGTGGTGGGCGTGTATGAAGGGGGTGATCTCGGCATTGCGGGCGGCCAGATCGACAAGCAATTGGACGGGCTGATCGGAAAACTGCACGGAAACGGCGATTTGTCCGGAAAGCTCGGCGATGTCATGCTCCTTCCGACGCCGGCGGGGACGGCGGCCGCGCGCGTGCTGCTGATCGGTCTCGGAGCTCGCGCAGCCTTCGGCCGCAAGCAGTACCGCAAGGCTCTGCAGTCCGCCGTTCAAGCGCTCGCCAAGACGGGAGCGAGCGACGCAGTCGTGTACCTGGCGCTGGAAGCGGTCGCGGATCTCGATGTCCCGTATCGCGTGCGCGCCGTTGCGGAGGTCTTCTGCGCGCAATTGTACAAAATTCCGGACTTGAAAACGAGCGCCAAACCCAAAGCCCCGCGCTTGTCGAGCGTCAGTGTGGCGGTGGCCGACGCGCGCAGCGAGAAAGCGGCCGCGGAGGGTCTGCGCATAGGGGCGGCGGTCGGCAGCGGGCTCGCGCTGTCGCGAGATCTGGCCAATCTGCCGCCCAATGTGTGCACTCCCAGGTACATGGCGACTCGCGCGCAAGGCTTGGCCAAGGATTTCCCCAGCATCAAAACCAAGATATTGGACGAAAAGGGCATCAAAGCGCTCAAGATGGGGGCATTCCTTGCGGTGACTCAAGGATCGGATCAGCCTCCCCGGCTGATCGTCTGTGAATACCGCGGCGCCAAGAAGAACGCGGCGCCGATCTGCCTGGTCGGCAAAGGCATCACCTTCGACTCGGGGGGGATTTCCTTGAAGGACCCGCCCGCCATGGATGAAATGAAGTTCGACATGAGCGGCGGGGCCGCCGTCCTGGGTACAATGCGCGCAATCGCCGAACTCAAATTGCCGATCAATCTCGTGGTGATCGTCGCCACTTGCGAAAACATGCCGAGCAGCGGCGCCGTAAAGCCTGCCGATATCGTCACCACCATGTCCGGCCAAACCGTCGAGATTCTGAATACCGATGCCGAAGGGCGGCTGATTCTCTGCGACGCCATCACCTACAGCCGCCGCTTCAAGCCGGCCGCGGTGGTTGACGTGGCGACGTTGACCGGAGCCTGCATCGTCGCTCTCGGCAACCACTTCAGCGGCTTGATGAGCAATGACGAGGCGCTGGCGGATGAATTGGAGTCCGCCGGTGTCCGCGCCGACGACCGCGCCTGGCGGTTGCCCATCGGCGAGGAATACGTCGATCAGTTGAAAAGCAATTTCGCAGATATCGCCAATGTCGGCGGACGCGAGGGCGGCGCCTGCACCGCGGCTTCATTCCTATGGAAATTCGCCAAGGATCTGCAATGGGCGCATCTTGACGTCGCGGGTACCGCCTGGCTCAGCGGCGCCCAAAAAGGCAGCACAGGCCGGCCGGTGCCCCTGCTCGTCGACTTTCTGATCAACCGCGCTCTGGCCACATGACCGAGCGCGTAGATTTTTACGTACTGAAAAGCGCCGCCCCGAGACAGCGCTGGGCGTTCGCCTGCCGCCTGACCGAAAAAGCCTATCTGCGGGATTTGAGCGTGGTCATCGTCAACGACACGCTCGCCGATGCGCAGGCCCTCGACGATTTGCTATGGACATTCAACGAGCGCTCTTTCATTCCGCACAAGGTCTGCGTGGATGAGCATTCGATGGACCCCGCCGCCAAGGTGCACCTCGTCGCTCTGCCCGTGGCCTTGCCGGCCGCCGACTTGCTGGTGAATCTGACCGCTCGCCTGCCGGCCCATTGGGAACGCTACCCGCGTATTGCCGAGATCATCGACGCCGACGAGGATCGCCGCCGCCTCGGCCGCGAACGTTTCAAGACGTACCGCGATCTCAAGGTTACGCTGGAGACGCATCAACTGGACGAGACAGCGGAAGTTTGAACCTCCTATGCCAACTGAACCGCATGATCCGCGCGATATTCCCATTCTCACCGAAGCCGTGAAAGAGAGTGTGCCGTCCTTGTCGCTCGAGGCCAAGGCGGTGCATGCCGCAATCTTGAGCGAGACGTTGGAACTCGCCGACTCGCTGCTGCACCAAGCGGTCAAGGATATCGAGGCCACATTATTCGAGCGCGTGCTCGACCGCCTGCGCGCGCGGCTCCCGGAACTGGTGGATCGGATTCTGCGCGAGCACGCCGCGGCACAGGAACACCCCGAAGACCATGGATAAAGCCTTCTCGCCGGCCGACATCGAGTCACGAATTTACGCCCAGTGGGAAGCGTCGGGGTATTTCGCTCCGAGCGGCCGGGGACCGAGCTATTCGATCGTCATTCCCCCGCCCAACGTGACCGGTACCTTGCACATGGGGCACGCATTTCAAGACACGATCATGGATGCGCTCATCCGTCATCGGCGCATGCAAGGCTTCGATACCCTGTGGCAGCCCGGTACCGATCACGCGGGCATCGCCACGCAAATGGTGGTGGAGCGGCAATTGAATGCCGTGGGCTTGAGCCGCCTCGAGCTGGGGAGAGACGCGTTCATCGACAAGGTCTGGCAATGGAAAGCCGAGTCCGGCGGACAAATCGCCAACCAGATGCGCCGGCTCGGCGCTTCGGTCGACTGGCAGCGCGATCGATTCACGATGGACGCCGGTCTGTCGCGGGCGGTGACCGAGGTCTTCGTGCGTCTGTACCAGGAAGGATTGATCTATCGCGGCAAGCGCCTGGTGAACTGGGATCCGGTGCTGAAGACGGCGCTGTCCGATTTGGAAGTGGTCGCCGACGAAGAGGTCGGGAGCCTCTGGCATTTGCGTTATCCGCTCGATGACGGCGACGGATTCCTCGTGGTCGCGACCACGCGGCCCGAAACCCTGTTGGGAGACGCCGCCGTGGCGGTGCATCCCGACGATGAACGGTATCGGCATTTGATCGGCCGCCGGGTGCGCCTGCCGCTCACGCAGCGCGAGATACCCATCATCGGCGACACCTATGTGGACCCGAAATTCGGCAGCGGCTGCGTCAAGATCACGCCGGCGCACGACTTCAACGACTATGAAGTGGGCCTTCGGCATGGCCTGCCTCTCATCAACATCATGAACCTGGACGCGTCGCTCAACGACGAAGTCCCCGCCGCCTATCGCGGCCTCGACCGCACCGTCGCCCGGACGCGCATCCTTGCCGATTTGGACTCGCTCGGGCTCGTCGATCGGGTCGAGCCGCACCGATTGACCGTGCCACGCGGCGATCGCAGCAACGCCGTCCTCGAGCCCCTGCTCACCGACCAATGGTTCGTCGACATCAAGCCGCTGGCGGAGCCGGCCATCCGCGCCGTCGAGGACGGACACATCCGCTTCGTACCCGATCATTGGTCGGCGGTGTATTACGAGTGGATGCACAAGATCAAGGATTGGTGCATCAGCCGGCAGCTCTGGTGGGGGCATCGCATACCGGCCTGGTACGACGCCGACGGCCGCTGGTATGTCGCCCGCAGCGAGGCGGAGGTCCGCGCCGCCCATGGCATCGATCCATCGGTGCCGCTGCGGCAGGACGATGATGTGCTGGACACCTGGTTCTCCTCGGCGCTGTGGCCGTTTTCCACTCAAGGCTGGCCCGAGCACACTCGCGCGCTCGATACCTATTATCCGACCTCGGTGCTGGTCACGGGCTTCGACATCATTTTTTTCTGGGTCGCCCGCATGATCATGATGGGCTTGAAATTCACGGGAGAAGTACCGTTTCGTGAAGTCTACATCCACGGGCTCATCCGCGATCATGACGGCCAGAAGATGTCCAAGTCGAAGGGCAATGTCATCGACCCGCTCGACATCGTCGATGGAATTTCGCTGGATGGCCTGCTGGCCAAGCGCACCAGCGGTCTCATGCAGCCGCAGATGAAACCGGCCATCGAGAAGGCCACCCGCAAGCAATTTCCGCAGGGCATCCCGGCATTCGGCACGGATGCATTGCGCCTGTGCTTTGCGCGGCTGGCCACGCAAAGCCGCGATTTGCGTTTCGACATGGCCCGTGTCGAAGAGTACCGCAATTTCTGCAACAAGCTGTGGAACGCGGCGCGCTATGTGCTGATGAACGTCGAGAATCAGGATTCAGGCGCGGAAGGCGCGGAATTCAGCCTGGCCGATCGATGGATTCGATCGCGGCTCGGGGGCATGCTCGCGCGCGTCGAATCAGGATTTGCCGATTACCGTCTCGATACCGTGGCCAACGCGCTGTACGAATTTACCTGGCACGAGTTCTGCGATTGGTATCTGGAACTCTCGAAAGCCGTGCTGCAGTCGGAAACCGCAAGCCCCGCTGCGAAGCGCGGCACGCGCTTCACCTTGATCAACAGCCTCGAAGTGCTGCTGCGCGCGCTGCATCCGCTCGCGCCCTTCATCACCGAAGAAATCTGGCAGCGCGTGCGCGTGAGCGCGGGTGTGGCCGGCGACACCATCATGCGGTGCGCCTTCCCGAGCGCTGCCGACATCGAGACGGACCCCAATGCAGAACCGGAGATGCGCTGGGTAATCGCCATCATCGAGGGTGTGCGCCAAATCCGCGGTGAATTGGACATAGCGCCCAGCCGCAAGCTCGAGGTGCTGCTGCAAAATGCCTCTTCCAGGGATATCGAGTATCTCGACCGCAACCTGCCCTATTTGATGCGCCTCGCCGGTGTCGGCGTGCCCCGCACGCTGGGACCGGCTCAAGCTGCGCCGATTTCTGCCGTTGCATTCGTGGGTGCGTTGGAAATATTGGTGCCCATGGCCGGCCTGATCGACCCCGCCGCCGAGCTTGCGCGGCTGTCGAAGCAGCAGCAGAAGGCGGGCATCGACCTGAAGAAAATGGAGAGCAAGTTGAGCAATGCGGAATTCGCCAAGAATGCGCCGGCGGAGGTCGTGGCCAAGGATCAGCAGCGGCTTTCCGAGCTGCGCACGGAACTTGGTCAATTGGCCGTCCAGATCGCAAGGGTCACCGCGCTCAAGGACCAATGAACGCGTCGCAGTCCGAGATCGACGCAGTTCTTGCCCAAATCAATCGAGTGATTTTGGGTAAGGACACGCAGATACGCCTGTGCCTTGCCTGCCTGCTGGCTCGCGGACACCTCCTGATCGAAGACATTCCGGGAGTGGGCAAAACCACGCTCGCGCACGCGATCGCGAAGACCCTGGGACTGTCTTTTCAGCGCATTCAATTCACCAGCGACCTCTTGCCCGCGGACGTGCTCGGCGTGTCCATCTATGACCGCGAAACCGGCCGGTTCAGATTCCAGCGCGGACCGATTTTTGCCCAGCTGGTGCTGGCCGATGAAATCAATCGCGCCTCGCCGAAAGCCCAGAGCGCGCTGCTCGAGGCCATGGAAGAACATCAAGTCACCCTCGACGGACAGTCGATGGCGCTGCCCGAGCCGTTCTTCGTCATCGCCACGCAGAATCCGCAGGACCAGGTCGGCACCTTTCCCCTGCCCGAGTCGCAATTGGATCGTTTCTTGATGCGGGTGCATTTGGGGTATCCCGCGGCCGCCGCGGAGCGCGAACTCTTGAGCGGCGTGGATCGGCGCGATCTCGTGAACGCGCTGTCCACCGTCGCGACCCAGGACAGCCTGCGACGGCTGCAGCAGCGCGTTCTCGACATTCACGTCGCGCCGGCCCTTCTCGACTACGTCCAGGCGCTGGTGGCCCACACCCGCCATTCGCCGGGGTTGAACGCCGGCCTGTCGCCGCGGGCGGCCATTGGCCTCCTGCGCGCGGCACGCGCCTGGGCGTTGATCGCCGGCCGCGACGCCGTGATTCCGGAGCATGTGCAAGCGGTGTTTGCCGCCGTGGTGGAACACCGCGTGCGGCAGCGGGACAGCGGCCCGGCCGCGGTGACTCGGCTGCTCGAGGCCGTTCCCATTCCCTAGGAGCCTGTCCGAGCAATGATCGCCGTAGCGAGGGCGTCCCACATCGAGCAGATTTCCACGATCATTTCGCGCGCATGGCGGGCACCATGTAAGCGAAATGATCGTGGAAAGATGCCGATGTGGGGCGGCCGCAGTAGGCGCATCATTGCTCGGACAGGCTCCTAGCGAGGCGACCTTGGGTACCCTGCGCCAGGCAGCCATCGATAAACTACGCGCCTGGGCCGCGCGCCGGCACGGCCGCGATCCCCTGCCGATCACCATCAATCGGCGCCGCGTCTATATTCTGCCGACGCGCTTCGGCATCATGCTGGCGCTGATGCTCACCGCGATGCTGATTGCCGGGCTCAACTACAACAGCAACTTGGGATTGGCCTTCGCCTTTCTGATGATCAGCATCGCGCTCGTCACCATGCATCACTGCAACCGCAATTTACTCGGCCTGCAGGTCGATGTGACGACGGAGGCGGATGCGTTTGCCGGCCGCGAGGCGAGTTTCGAGTTCGTGCTGCGGAACGAGTCCAATGTCGATCGCCGCGACGTTGAAATCCGCTGCATGACCGCCGCCGGAATGCGCAGCGTCCTCGCGCGGTCGAGTGAATCGGTCCAGGTCGCCATCCCGGTGCCTCGGCGCGGAGTCGTCCGCCTCGACCAGTTCGAGCTGCGCACTCGCTATCCCTTCGGCTGGTTTCATGCGTGGACCTATGTGCAAGCCTCGCTGACTGCCTACGTGGCTCCCTCCCCGCAGGGCAATCGAACGCTGCCTGCCGCGGGGGGAACGGGATCCGCCTCTCGATCGGAAACGCGCGGCGATGAGGACTTCGCCGGCTTGCGCGCCTACGAGCCCGGCGTGCCGCTGAAACTCATGGCCTGGAAGGTCCTGGCGCGCGGCGGTGAGGCTGCGGTGCGGAGCTACACCAGTTTGGCCGCACAGCCTGAATGGCTGGAATGGTCGTCCCTCGAGGGTCAAGATACCGAGACCCGCCTGTCGCAGCTCTGCCTGTGGGTGCTGGAGAGCGAAGCAGCCCAGCGGGTCTTTGGGCTCAGGATCCCCGGGAAGGAGATCCCCCCGGCGCGCGGCGCAGCGCACCGGTTTGCGTGTTTGCGGGCCCTTGCCACGTACGGGATTGCGGAGCCGCGGTGAATACTAAAACCGTATCGTACGAGCAACTCGCGGGGATTTCCGCGTGTCTCGCACTGGCCCTGGCGGCGCACTTGGGTTCGCTGCCGGTGTGGGTGCTCGTCACCGTGGCGGCGGCGGGCGGCATACGGCTGTTGCTCGCCCATCGCGGCCGCGCGGCCCCGCCTCGAGGCGTACGGCTGGTCATTGCCGTACTTGCCGTCGCGCTGTTGTTCCTGCAATTCCGCACCTTCAATGGCTTGCGCGCGGGCACGGCGCTACTGGCCTTGATGGCAGGAATGAAACTGCTCGAGACCGATTCGCAGCGCGATATCTACATCGTCACGTTGATCATCTATTTCGTGAGCGTGTCGGCGCTGCTGGAAGGCGATTCCTTTTGGCTGCTCGCCTACCTCATCGGCGTCTGCTGGCTGACGACGGCGACCTTGCTGCGTCTCACCAGCACCCTGCCCGCTCCGGATTGGCGGCGGAGCCTGCGCTATGCCGGGCGAATACTGAGTCAAGCCCTGCCCCTCGCCTTGGTGTTCTGGTTGTTCTTTCCGCGGTTCGCCGGACCGCTTTGGCACATGCCGGACGACGGGAGCACCGCCGGATCGGGCCTGAGCGACACCATGAGTCCCGGCGACATTACCGAGCTCGCGCTGTCGGATGAAATCGCATTCCGCGTGCGCTTCGCGACAGCTCCGCCGCCGCCGCAGGAGCGCTACTGGCGCGGCCCCGTGATGCACGAATTCGACGGGCACACCTGGAGGCGCGCAAAATCTCCGCCGCTGATCGCGCCCGCGTTGCAGCTGCAAGGACCCGCCTATCGGTACACCTTGAGTCTGGAGCCGCATCAGCACAACTGGATATTCGCGCTCGATTGGCCGTCACATTGGGATCTGCCGCGCGGCGCGCTCACGAGCGATTACACCCTGGTCCAGCCCGACCCGGTGTCGCGCCCGATCGATGTCGCGGCGACCTCCTATACGCGGGTGCAATCGTCGGAGCCGCTGAGCAATCTGTCGCGCGGGCGGGATACCAGACTTCCGCCAAATCGCAATCCACGTACGGCGCAGCTCGCACAAACTCTGCGCGGCGAACACCCGGATGAAATGGACTACGTGCGCGCCGTTCTCGACCTGTTCGCGCAGCAGGAGTTCTACTACACGCTGACGCCGCCCAAGCTCGCCGGCGATTCGGTGGACGAATTCTTGTTCAACACCAAGCGCGGTTTCTGCGGGCACTATGCCTCTGCGTTCGCTACCTTGATGCGCGCCGCAGGCATACCGGCGCGGGTCGTGACCGGTTATCAGGGCGGAGCGTTCAATCGATTCGCGGACTATTGGATCGTGCGGCAAAGCGACGCGCATGCCTGGACCGAGGTGTGGATCGAAGGGCGCGGGTGGCTGCGTATCGATCCCACGTCGGCGATCGCCCCCGCGCGCGTGGAACACGGCCTGAACGAGGCCGCGAGCGCTGACGAGCCCCTGATCAGCCGCTGGCATCGCCGCACTCCATGGCTGGCCGATGCGCGGCTGCGTTTCGATGCCTTACGCGAGATCTGGCGCGAACGCATCCTGCTGTTCGATCAAGATTCGCAACAGAAAGTGCTCGAGTGGCTGAATATTCCCGAGCCGGACGGTCAAAAGCTGGTGATGGTGCTGACGGCGGCCCTAAGCCTGGTGCTCGCCTGGCTCACGTGGGCCGTGCGCCGCGAAATCGATCCCTCCCGGAAGGAACCGCTGATTCGCGCCTACTCGCGCCTGTGTGCCAAGCTGGCCACGCTGGGCATGCCGCGTCTGGCGCATGAGGGCGCCGAGGACTACGCGGCCCGCGTCGCAGAGAGCCGCCCGGACCTTGGCCCCGCCGTCACCGCACTCTGCCGGCACTATTCCATTCTTCGTTATGCGTCCGCTCCCGCGCAAATCACCGTCGATCAATTCGACGCCGCCGTGCGCGCCTTCCGTCCGGTACGAAGGCTCAAGCCGCAAGATTCTCCCGGGTCTTGAGGAATTCGATTTCCGGCCAGCGTTCCTCGGTCAAGCCGAGATTGACCCGCGTGGGCGCGAGGTACACCAGTTCACCGGCGTGATCGATGGCGAGATTGTCGTAGGCCTTTTCTCGAAACTCACTGAGCCGCTTCTCATCGCGGAGGCTCACCCATCGCGCGGTGGCCACGTTGATCGGCTCGAACACGCACTGCACGCTGTATTCGTCCTGCAGACGAAAAGCCACCACCTCGAATTGCAGCTGGCCGATGGCGCCGAGAATCAGATCGTTGTTGCGCAACGGCTTGAAAAGCTGCGTCGCGCCCTCCTCGCAGAGTTGCGACAGGCCTTTTTGCAAGGCCTTCATCCTCAGAGGATCTTTCAGAACCGCGCGGCGAAACATTTCCGGGGCGAAATTCGGGACTCCCGTGAAGGTCAGATCCTCACCCTCGGTGAAGGTATCGCCGATGTTGATGGTTCCATGGTTGTGCAGTCCGATGATGTCGCCGGCGTAAGCCTCCTCCGCCTGGCTGCGGTCGGCGGCCAGGAATGTCAGGGCGTCGGCGATGCGAACGTCCTTGTCGAGGCGCACGTGGTGCATGCGCATGCCGCGCGCATACCGTCCGGAACAAAGACGCATGAACGCGATGCGGTCGCGATGACCGGGATCCATGTTGGCCTGAATCTTGAAGACGAAGCCGGTGAGCTTCGGCTCGTCGGCAACGACTTGGCGCTGCAGCGTCGGACGCGGCAGCGGACCCGGGATCCATGTTGGCCTGAATCTTGAAGACGAAGCCGGTGAGCTTCGGCTCGTCGGCAACGACTTGGCGCTGCAGCGTCGGACGCGGCAGCGGACCCGGTGAATGCCTCACGAAGGCCGAGAGCAATTCTCTGACGCCGAAGTTGTTGACGGCCGAGCCGAAGAACACCGGCGTCTGCTTCGCGGCACGATAGCGCTCTAAGTCGAACCGCGGGCTGGCGCCGCGCACCAGTTCCACCTCGTCCAGAAACTCCCGGTATCTCGGTCCAAGAAATTCCCGCGCTTCGGCGCTCTCGATGCCGTCGATGGTCTCGTGAGTCCCTACCCGGCCCTTCTCCACCGGCACGTACACATAGATTTTATCCTCGAGCAGATGATAGACGCCGAGCAGATCGCGCCCCATGCCGATCGGCCAGGTGATCGGCGCACACTGAATTTTCAATACGCTTTCGATTTCATCGAGCAGCTCGATCGGCGCGCGGCCGTCCCGATCGAGCTTGTTGACGAAGGTCATGATGGGCGTGTCGCGCAGCCGGCAGACGTCCATGAGCTTGATGGTGCGCTCTTCGACACCCTTGGCGCAGTCGATGACCATCAAGGCCGAATCGACCGCCGTCAGCGGTCCCCGCCATCTGAATGGCGCCGCCGAACAGCAGGAGCTTCTCGGTCAGGGTGGTCTTGCCCGCATCGGGGTGGGAAATGATGGCAAAAGTCCGCCTTTTGCTGATTTCCTCGGCTAAGGAGCCATTCAACATAATTTGAAATCCTCTGGTGTGCGCAAACGCACACGAACAACGATGCACTCTGACTGCCGATCTATCCAAGGCAGCCGATCATTATAAGGGTTTGACGGCGCAGATCGGATTTTGGCGCCGCAGCCGGCCAATCCCGCGCGACAAGACGGTGTCACGCGCAGTGCTGTGAATGGGGATATATGTAATTAAATCAAGACACTACGTCAAAACATTACTTCACTTCCGGCACCAGCACTCGCCGTAGCACCGCCGCGTCCTCGCGGCCCACAGTCGCCTGATAATACCCGCGCCGCACTCCCACCTGCTCGAAACCCATCGAATGATAGAGGCGCGCAGCGGCGGTATTGGACGGTCTGACTTCGAGAAACGCTTCGTACATGCCGGAGGCGCGCGCCCGGTCCAGGAGATACACGAGGACCTTGCGGGCAAAGCCACGGCCGCGGTATTCATCGCGGATGCACACGTTCAAGATGTGCGCCTCGCCCGCGCCGACGGACATGATGCCGTATCCGGCCATGTCGCCGCCGACATCGACCACGCGGCACACATAGCCCACCCGCAAGCAGTCGCGAAAGATTCCTTCGCTCCAGGGAAACTGATATGCGGCGCGTTCGATGGCCACGATCACCGGTACGTCGAGCTCATGCATGGGCCTGATCTCGACCGAGGGGAACTCGACTTCTTGCTTGACGCTAGACACGCGCGCAGACCTCGCGGGCGAATTTCAAATCCTCCCACGCCTTGCGCTTGTCGGTCGGCGTGCGCAGCAGATAGGCGGGGTGATAGGTCACGACCAGCGGCACTTGTGAGAGTCCGAAGCGGTGCACCTGCTGGCGCAGGCGCCCCAGGGTGACATCGGTACGCAGCAAGTTCTGAGCGGCGATACGTCCCACTGCCAGCATGATCTTGGGCTTCAACAGTGCGATCTGCTGCTCGAGGTACGGCAGGCATTCAGCCGCTTCGCCGGGGCTGGGATCGCGATTGCCGGGCGGACGGCATTTCAAGACATTGGCGATGTACACTTGCTCGCGCGCCAAACCGATCGCGCGCAGCATGGAATTCAAGAGCTGACCGGCCCGGCCCACGAAGGGCTCACCCTGGCGGTCCTCCTCGGCACCCGGCGCTTCGCCGACGATGAGCCAATCCGCCGTTTGGTTGCCCACGCCGAACACGGTTTGAGTACGCGTGTTGCACAGCGCACAACGCGTGCACGCGGCCACCCGCGCCCGAAGCTCCGGCCAATCCACGCCGGCTTCGCGCGCGGCGGATGAATCGCGCGGCGCAAGTTCACGCAGTGCAGGCACCTCGCGTGGCGCAGGGACTTCACGCGAGGCAGGGACCTCGCGCGATGCAGGGACCTCGCGCGGCGCTGGGGCTTCGCGCGCTGCCGGCGCGTCAGGCGACGCTGCCTCGCTCGGTAGGGGCGACTTGCCGCGCACAACCCAGGTCTCCAGCCCCAAGGCGGCAAGGTATTCGCGGCGCAGTGCGCTATTCATGGGTCGACACGACCGGGCGATTCCGTCGCCGCAGCTTGCGGTAGACCCAGAGAGAGGGCGCAGATAGGCCATACAGACCGAAAATCACCAGCAAACTGATCGGCAGGTGCAGGAAGATGAAGATGAAGGCGAGCGGCACCAAAATGATGTACGTGAAACGCACTCGCGCGCCGGGATTCACCTGCTTGAAACTGTTGAAGGCGAATCGGCTGATCATGAGCGCACCGGCGGAGGCAGTGACCAGGAACGCCAGTATCAATCCGGGTAGACCAATGTTGGTTTGATCGCTGGCAAGCCACACCAGGGCCGCGACGATGGCGGCGGCCGACGGGCTGGGCAGACCCTCGAAGTAGTGCTTATCCTGAGTAGCCGACCTTGAATTGAAGCGGGCCAGTCGCAAGGCGGCCGCCGCCGCGTAGAAAAAACACACCAGCCAGCCCAGCCTGCGCCACAGCGGACCGTACTCGGCAATGCGCGCCACCCCCCATTGGTAGGTGACGATGGCCGGGGCAACGCCGAACGACACCATATCCGACAGGCTGTCGTACTCCTTGCCGAAGGGGCTTTCGGTATGAGTCCAGCGCGCCACGCGGCCGTCCAGTCCATCGAATATCATGGCAATGAACACGGCGGCGCCCGCGCGTTCGAATTTCAAGTCGATGGCTGCCACGATCGCATAGAAGCCGGCGAACATTGCTCCCGTGGTGAGCAGGTTCGGCAGCCAGTACACTCCCCGAGGCCGCACTGTTGGATCGTCGTCGCTCATGAGCCGCCATAATACCAGGGGGGCTGATGTAAGCTATGCGGCTATGCGCTTATCTCAAAACCCCATTTCGACCCTCAAAGAGGTGCCCGCCGACGCGGAGGTCATCAGCCACCAGCTCATGTTGCGGGCGGGCATGATCCGCCGTCTCGCGGCAGGCCTGTATGTTTGGCTGCCGCTCGGCCTCCGCACCCTGCGCAAGGTGGAGCGAATCGTGCGGGAGGAAATGGACCGCGCGGGGGCTCTGGAGCTTTCCATGCCGACCGTCCAGCCCGCGGAATTGTGGAAGGAATCGGGCCGTTGGAGCAAGTACGGCCCGGAGTTGCTGCGCTTCAAGGATCGGCACGACCGCGAATTCGTCTATGGACCCACCCACGAAGAGGTCATCACCGACATCGCGCGGCGCGAATTACGCAGTTATAAGCAATTGCCGGTCAATTTCTATCAGATTCAGTCCAAGTTCCGCGATGAAATCAGGCCGCGCTTCGGCGTCATGCGCGCCCGCGAGTTCTTGATGAAGGATGCCTACTCCTTTCACGTGGACGAAGCCAGCCTTGCCCAAGGCTATCGCCTCATGTCCGAGGCGTACTCGCGCATTTTCACGCGCATGGGCCTGAAATTTCGTGCCGTGCGGGCGGACAGCGGCAGCATCGGCGGCGCCACATCCCAGGAATTCCACGTCCTCGCGGACTCCGGAGAGGACGCCATCGTCTTCTCCAATGCCCGCTCGCTGTGTCAAGACCCTGCTGGTCGACGGCGGCGACGGCGACGTCGTCGCCTTGGTCGTCCGCGGTGATCATGAATTGAATGCGGTGAAGGCGCAGAAATTGCCCGGAATTGCCAATCCCTTGCGAATGGCGAGCGCCGATCGGGTGCGCAAGGCCATCGGCACGGAACCCGGCTTCATCGGACCCATCGGTTTTGCCGGCAAGATCTATGTCGACCATGCCGCGGCTCATTTGGCGGATTTCGTCTGCGGAGCCAACGAGAAAGACATGCACTTCCGCGGCGTGAATTGGGTGCGCGACCTGAAGGATCCGCTAACCGCCGACATCCGCAATGCGCAACGCGGCGACCCCAGTCCCACCGGCCGAGGAACCTTGGACATCGCGCGCGGCATCGAAGTGGGCCATATTTTCCAGCTGGGACAACTGTACAGCACCGCCATGAATGCCAGCGTGCTGGATGAGCAGGGTAAGGCCCTGACCATGTTCATGGGCTGTTACGGAATTGGGGTCACTCGGGTGGTTGCCGCGGCCATCGAACAAAATCACGATGCCAACGGCATACTCTGGCCGGAGGCGATCGCGCCGTTCCAGGTCGTCCTGGTGCCGATCAATTACCAAAAGTCGACGCTCGTCCAAGAGACCGCCGATTCGCTGTACCAGCAATTCAATGCCGCCGGCATCGACGTATTGCTCGACGATCGCGACGCCCGTCCGGGCGTTAAATTCGCCGATTCCGAGCTCATCGGAATTCCTCACCGGATCGTCATCGGGGAGCGCGGTCTCGCCGCGGGGAATCTGGAATATCGTCATCGCAGCGAGACCGAATCGACGGAAATCCCCGCGGCGGATCCGGTAGGCTATATTCGGCATAAGTTAAATGGCTGAGGGATGACGGATGCGGCGGCCGGTGCGCGCGATTATCGCCTGCGCTTTCGTTGCTCTGGCGTGGTGCTGCGTCCTGCCGGGGGCCGCCCGTGCGGATCAGCAGCGCGATCCGGAGCTGAAGGCTCTGCTGCAAAAAATCATCGGCAGCTCCGATTGCTTCGCCGATAAGTTCGAATCCGAAGTTTGGTACAAGACCATGGAGCCGCGGCTCGCCCGTCTCGTGCCCGCGCATGAAGCGCGGGTCGAGATTCTGGATCATGTGTACTGCGAGGCGAAGCGCGATCCCTCGCTGCAACTGCCTCCGGACCTGGTGCTGGCATTGATCGAGGTGGAGAGTCGCTTTGATCGCTGGGCGGTATCGCCCGCCGGCGCCGTCGGCCTCATGCAGGTGATGCCGTTTTGGCCGCGCGAACTGGGCGTGCAGAATCAACTGGTGCGGGTCGCTCCCAATATCCGGATGGGCTGCGAGATTCTGCGCTACTACCTTCGTGCCGAGAACCGCAATTGGTCGCGCGCATTGGCGAGATACAACGGCAGCGTCGGCCGTAACACCTACCCGGCGCTGGTGATGCAGCGCTGGGAGCGCGTGTGGCGTTTTTAACGCTCAGATCACCGGAATCAAAAAACCTCAAAGCCGTGCGGGAGCGGTTCCGCTTCATCCGGCGATAGTTCGCGGACCTCATCCACCCGCGCCTGGGCCGGTCCGCGCCGCAGCCACGCGCGCAGCTCATCGACCGCGGCTACGCTGCCCTGCGCGACGACCTCGACGGAACCGTCCGGTAAATTGCGTGCGATGCCCCGGATGGCCAGCCTCCGGGCCTCGAGCCGGGCACTGTGACGAAAATACACTCCCTGAACTTTCCCAAAGACGAGAAAACGCCGAATGACTTGGTCCAAAGAACCCGCCTCAGTGCGGCTGCGTCACCGGGGCCTCTGCGTGTTGCGCATTCGCATCGGCGAGGGCGGCAGCGGCGTGACGCTTGGCTTCCAATGCCGCCAAGCGGGCGCGCGTGAATTCCTGTGCTTGCAGGTGTGTTTCCGCGCGGGTGATGGCGGCCTGGGCGGCATAGAAATCCGGGGATGTCGCCGTCGTCGCGCCCGCCGCCCCGGCGGCGGCGATGGCCTGACGAGCGTCGCTCATTTCTTGCACGGGAGCGCCGGCGCATCCGACGAGGCAGGCAACACCGACAAATACAGCAAGGAAACGCAACATAGGGTTATCGGACACTAGCAACAGCGGCCAGAGCCGTCAAACCAGCCGCCGTTATACAATGAGCGATCGGGCGCAATGAATCCGTTGCGCCGACGCAGCACGCGCGCAAAATCCCTGTGATTTCCCGGAAGAGTGCCGATGAACGAAATTCTGGTTCTGTATTATTCACGCCAAGGCAGCACCGCTGCCCTCGCCAGACAAGTCTGTCGAGGTGTCGAGACCGTGCCCGGCATGCACGCCCGGCTGCGCACGGTTGCACCGGTGACGGCCACCACGGAGCGGCTTGATCCCTCCGTGCCGAATGAAGGGCCTCCCTATGCCACGCACGACGACTTGGTGCAATGCTGTGGACTCATCCTGGGGAGCCCGACGCGTTTCGGCAATATGGCAGCGCCGGTGAAATTCTTCTTGGACGGCACGAGCGCGCTGTGGCTATCCGGCGCCCTGGCGGGCAAACCGGCGGCCGTGTTCACCTCCACCCAGACGCTGCATGGCGGCCAGGAGTCGACGTTGCTGTCCATGATGATTCCGCTCCTGCATCACGGCATGTACCTGGTCGGTCTGCCGTACACTGAACGCGGCTTGACCGATACGCGCAGCGGCGGCACACCCTACGGTGCCAGCCACGTGGCCGCCCTCAGCGGGCATGGTGAGCTATCGGAAACCGAGCGCGAGCTGGCACGCGCCTTGGGCATGCGCGTGGCCGACCTTAGCCGTAGACTGCAGAGCCGCGCGTGAGTGTCGAAAGCACTGCCCGTTCGCTGACCATTTGGTTCTGGATAGCACTCGTCTTGAGTCTGCTCGCGTGGACGACGGCCGGGTATCCGTGGCTGATGTGCGCCCTCGGCGCCCTGCCGCTGCTCGCGCCCTTGAGCGGTCTGTTGCGCGGCCGCCGTCATACCTACGCCTGGGCTACCTTGTT
>WNFI01293761.1_pt1 | contig 30339 bp, 30 predicted proteins | sample 5400471 | NCBI WGS metagenome assembly WNFI01 (sample SAMN13153348, study PRJNA577476) | soil metagenome | isolation source: 100 cm saprolite on Douglas fir-dominated hillslope | place: USA:California | collected 2013-09-17
CAAGCGTTATCGACGTCCGGCCGAGCCGTATCACATCGGTATAGCAGCAGACGGTGTCGCCGACCTGCACGGGCTGCAGGAAGGCGATATTCGACACCGCAGCGGTGACGACGCGGCCATTGGCGTGTTGCGTCGCCGTCATCTTGCCGGCGCAATCCATTAGCGACATGATCCAGCCGCCAAAGACATGACCCATCGGGTTGGTGTCGGTCGGCATCGCCAGCGAGCGTGAGGCGAGTTCCCCTCTCGGTTCTCTCGGTTCCTCGGCGAGGCGTAATTGTTTCTTCGCAGGCCGCATGAGATGCACCTCCAAACAACGAAATGGCGGCGCTCCTCCCTCGATGTCTCGATCGTGGCCCAGTTAGGTTGCACTGCAGCGTAAAAATGTCAAGTCATGGCAATGAAATGATATTTCTACATTGCATTGCACAATAAACGTGCAGATCCGAGGGCAATTGATGTGAAGAGCCTGATCGTCCTTGCTCATTCCGGGCCGACGTCAACGCAAATGGCCGCTCTTGCCGCGCGGGTTCTGGCGGAGGGCGGCGGCCATACCGCCGAAATCAGCGATCTCTATCGCCTCGGCTTCGACCCGGTCGAGCGGGCCGAGCATTTCGCCGATCGGCACGATCCCGACCGCTTCGATCCGCAGATAGAACCGGTGCTCATGCGCTTATCGGTAGCCAGCAAGCCAAGTTCTCAATGGGACGGTGAGCATGGTCACCTGAGTAAAGGCCTAGCCGCCTGACAGGCGAGGGAGGTCTCCTATGCGGGGCGACCGTCAACTCTGATGCCGTTCCAAAAGACTTGGACCGCATTGTCGATGCTGCGCTGGATCGTGGATCTGATCGTCATTGGCGCCTACAGCCACGCCCGCTCCGTCGAGATGGTGTTCGGTGGCGTAACGCGGACGTTGCTGAAGCAGGCGTCTATTCCGGTCCTGATGTCACGGTGATTGAATTACCATCTGAGAGCGGACATTCGGCTGAGCGGGCAGCGGCGTGATGGCACCGGGAGGTGACACGGATTGGAGCTTTCGAAAAAACCGAGGACTGGGACTCTAAAGAACGCCCAGCCGATCGGTCCAAAGAACACATCCGCCAGCAGCGGTCATTCCTGCGAGCCTAAATCGCCCGCCTTCAAACGCGAGTCGGTCAGGCTGCGCGGAGCATCTGCATGAAGTTCTCGATCTTCTGCCGGGCACGCGATCGGCTGGTATTCAGATTCGCTTCTATGCAAATCCCGGAGAAGAACACCGACACGAGGCCGCAGACGACATCGACATCCATCTTGGGCCTTTCGGAAGCGATGTTGGCCTTCAGAAGGCGCTTGAGTTTGGCGCGACCGTCGACGATCGCTTTGCGTGCTTCCGGCGGCAAGCCCGTGAGCTCACGCATCGAGTTCACAGAGAAGCATCCCGTCTGATCGAGCGCGCAACTCGGCGCTTCCACGAGGAACTTTTGGATATTGTCCCAGCCAAGCGGCTCGGTCGACAGGAATGCGCCCCCGCTCCTTGTATCTAGATAATATCTGAGGCAAGCCAGGAAGAGCTCTTCCTTGCTCTCGAACTCCGAATAGAGGCCAGACTTGTTCACGCCGGTGGCGAGTTCGAGGTCCGGCAGCGTCGTGCGCGCGAACCCGTATTTCCAGAAGACCGGCAAGGCCTTCTGCAACACGCCCTCACGGCTGAATTTTCGCGGTCGTCCCATGTCCCCCCATATCGCGTTGTGAACTAAAAAGTTCAATAGCCCCTTGAACCGCTTCTCCGATCGGCACATATCGAACCGAACGGTTCAAAATGGCGCTGACGCTCGGTGCACGGATGTCGGGACGCTTGTATCCCAAGGAGACGGATATCGTGGGCGACAGCACTCTCAAGGTTCTTCGGCGCGTCGTGACCGGGCACAGAGGCAGTGCACCAGGACCTGCAGCGAGCCCCGGTGAAGCCGGTACAACTCTCCCGACTGCCCATGCCGATACTCCGGCCGCGACGGTGTTGACGGAAGCGATCCCTGCCGACCGGTACGAGCCGCTCTACTGCCTCGCACTCGGCGCATTCGCGGTCGGAACAGAAGGTTTCATGATCGCCGCGATCCTTCCCAAGATCGCCGAGGATCTTTCGGTCAGCTTGCAGATGGCCGGACAGCTCGTCACGATCTTCACGCTCGTCTACGCTATCAGCTCCCCAATTCTGACCGCCCTGACCGGCAGCATCCATCGTCGCAAGTTGCTGCTTGCGACCATGGGCCTGTTCGCCTTCGGCAATCTCGCCGCCGCTTTCGCACCGGGCTATTGGTCGCTCGTCCTCGCGCGAATCCTCATCGCGTTCGCTGCCGGGCTCTATGGGCCCAACGCCAATGCGTTCGCCGGAGCGCTTGTACCCAAGGAGCGCAGAGGACGCGCTTTGGCAATCGTCAATGGAGGCTTAAGCGTCGCCGTCGCGCTCGGCGTCCCGCTTGGGGCGCTGATCGGCAGCCACCTGGGATGGCGAATGACGTTTATCGGAGTGGCGGTGCTGGCAGCCGCCGCCCTCATCGGCCTGCTTCTGGGCATTCCCAAGGAGGCCGGGACGGGCCTATCCGCGGCGACGCTCCAGGAACGCGTCGCCGTCGTCGGCCAGCCGGCGGCCCTCCCGGCCCTGTTTGTGACGACCCTCTGGGGCGTCGGTGGATACACCGTCTACACCTATATCGCGCCGTTTCTTGCGACCGTCATCGATATCGAAGGGACGCAGATCGGATACGTGCTTTTTTGCTGGGGCGCATCGGCTTTCGTGGGTCTTTTCCTCGGGGGAGTGATCAACGACAAGATCGGCGCGCGCCGCGCAATCATCATCGCATTGCCGTTGATGGCGATTGCACTCGCGAGCCTGTCCGTATCGGCCGCATACGCCACACCCTCGGGCGCGCTGCTGCCGGTTCTCGCTGCGGTGGCTGTCTGGGGCGTGTCGGCCTGGGGATTCTTCCCGCCGCAGCAAGCACGTTTGATCGGCATCGCCGGCCTGAAGAACGCGCCGATCATCCTCTCCCTCAACGGCTCCTTCATGTATCTCGGGTTCTCGCTCGGCGCGGCGCTCGGTTCGGAATAAGGCCATCGTCCTCGAAGCATTCGATACCCTGTTCAACAAGCGCGACTATGCCGCCGCCGAGCGGTTCTGGTCCGATCATTACATGCAGCACAGCGCCCATATCGCGCCAGGCCGTGCGGGACTGTTCGACCTCATCCGCACGCTGCCGGAGACGCTACGCTACGAGAACCAGTTGATCGTGGCCGAAGGTGACTACGTCATCACCCACGGCCGTTTCTCGGGCAACGGCCGCCCTGCCGCTTGGATCGCCGCCGACGTCATCCGCTTCGAAGACGGCAAGCTCGCCGAGCACTGGGACGTCCTCCAGGACGAAGCGACGCAAGCCGAATCCGTGAGCGGGCTGCCGATGTTCGGCGACCGCTTCCCCGCCTGATCGCTCGATCGCTCACCGCAACCAAGGACACGACTCATGAAACTCTCAGGCAATAAAACGCCAGCGTTTTGCGCCTCTCACAAATAGGCTTTCGGCAGCAGCATATGAATGCCCTTGTTGCCATCGACAAGCTGCGTGACACGAAGGTTGCCGGCGAGCGAGCAAAGCATATAGGCCTGATTGCGCGACAGGTTGGTGCGGTCGCAAACATGCTTCACCATCTCACGCACGGCCTGCTTGGCCGCGTCGTCCAGATCCTCGTCGAGGCCGATCGACATCAGGTGGGTGGCGCTCTCCGCAAACGGCCATGACAAGTCCATGTCCTTGCGAACCGTGAGACGGAAGCTGCCGGTCACGCCGGTTTCGAGCGCCGTGATGCAGACTTCGCCGTCGCCCTGCACGCCATGGCCGTCGCCGGCGAAGAAAAGCGCGCCTTCGTTGAACACCGGCAGATAAAGCGTCGTCCCGGGACGGAGTTCCTTGTTGTCCATATTGCCGCCGAAGCTGCGCGGCACCGGAGAACCGCAGCGTCCCCAGGCCGGCGGCGGCGCGGTTGCGATGATCCCGAAGAAAGGATCGAGCGGAATTTCCAGACCCCATGGCATCACGCAAACATTGCGGGCGTGGTCGACCGTCGGATGGATGGTTTCATATTCGGTAAACTCGTCCGGCAACGTGCCGAGCAGCGGCAGGATCGACACGAAGCCCCAGTCCTGGCGTACCTTCACGTTGAGAATATCGACCTGCAGCACGTCGCCCGGGCGCGCGCCCTTCACATAGACCGGTCCGGTGATGAAATGGGGTCCGGGCCCCTGCACCAGCGTGTCGAGGGCCTTAAGATAATCGGCCGGCACCAGGCTGCGGTCCTCCGGCAGCGACTCCTTGCCGCCCGCCGGAAAGGAATGCAGCGTCAGCGTGTCGCCCGAGGCGATCTCGAGCACCGGCGGCGTGGCGCTGTCGATGTATCCCCACACCATGTTTTCGGGGGCCGAGGAGATTTCATGACGGCGAGACATAGGTTTGCTCCGTTGATGGTGGGTGGCGGTCAGATGGCGATGTGCCGGGTCAGAAGTTCGCGGCTCGAGGATTCGGTGCGGCCCGTTTCGACGACGCTCCCGCGTGACAGCACCACGAAGGCGTCGGCGAGGCTGATCGCGAAATCAAGATATTGCTCCACGAGCAGCAGCGAGATCTTGCCCTTGAACGAGGCCAGTACGTCGCGAATCGCCGCGACGAGATTGGGCTGGATGCCCTCGGTGGGTTCGTCCAGGATGAGCAGGCTCGGCCGCGTCACCAGGGCCCGCGCAATAGCGAGTTGCTGTTGCTGCCCACCGGAAAGCGCGCCGCCGGGGCGCCGCCACATCTGCCTCAGCACGGGGAACAGCGCGACGGTCTCCTCCATTGTCGCTGTGCCGAAAGTGCCATGAGCGCGTGCCGCGGCGTCGATGTTTTCGCCGACTGTCAGTTCCGAGAAGATCTCACGGCCCTGCGGCACATAGGCAAGGCCCGCGACCGAGCGCCGGTGCGACGACCAGCCCGTGATCTCCGTCTCATCGACCAGGACCCGGCCGCGTGTGACCGGCAGCACGCCCATGAGGCATTTCAGGAGGGTGGTTTTGCCGGCACCGTTGCGGCCAAGCACGGCCACGCACTCGCCCGGGGCAACCTCGAATCCAACGCGGCGCAGCACCTGCGCGCTGCCATAATGCTGGTCCAACCCATCAACGCGAAATCGCATGGTCAGCGCCCCAAATACACGTCGACGACGCGTTCATCGGCCCGCGCATTCGCCATCGAGCCCTCGAACAAGGTCCTGCCCTCATGCAGCACGGTGACCCGGTCGGCGATCCGTTCGACGAAATCCATGTCGTGCTCGACGACGACGATGGCGCGGTCGGAGCGCTTCAGGTTGCGCACCAGCGCGACGGTGCGTTCGGTTTCGTCTTCCGTCAGGCCGGCCACAGGCTCATCCAGCATCAGGACTTTCGGGTTCGACGCCAGCACCATGCCGATCTCCAGCCATTGCTTCTGTCCATGCGCCAGCTCCGACGCCGAACGCTGGGCAAGCTCGGCGAGTCCCACCGCCTCGAGCACCTCATCCACCCGGTTGCTGAGCGCATTCTGCGAAAGCGAGCGGCGCAGCCCGCCCTGCGCTCCGATGGCAATGTGCTGGTGCACGCTGAGGCCTTCGAAAATACTGGGCTTTTGGAATTTGCGTCGAACGCCGGCCCGCGCGATCGCGGCTTCGCTGGCGCGCGTGATGTCGGTCACGTCATCGAAGATGACCCGGCCCTGCTTCGGGCGGGTGATGCCGGAGACCACATCAAGCAGTGTCGTCTTGCCGGCACCGTTTGGACCGATCACGGCGCGGACCTCGCCGAAATCGACAGCAAGCGACAGCGCGTCGATGGCGCGGAAACTGCCGAATTCGACGGTGACGGTATCGACCAGCAAGGCAACGCCACCCATCAGCGCAGCTCCGGCGTTTCGGGCGACAAGCGCTTCGCGCCCATCGGTCGAACCAGCTTCAGTTTGGCCAGATCGACCAACCCGTTCGGGAACGCCAGCACCACAAGCACGATCAATCCCGACAGGATGAAGGGCCACAGCTCCGGCGCGGCCGCCGAAAGCCAGAACTTGAGCGCATTGACCAGCACTGCGCCAACCACCGCGCCGGTCAAATGGCCGCGACCGCCGATCGCCACCCAGACGGCGATTTCGAGTGACAATTCTGGTGCCAGCAGCCGCGGGTTGATGATGCCGACCTGCGGCACATAGAGCATGCCGGCCAGCGCCGCGATCAGCGCCGACAGGCACCAGACGACGAGTTTCAGCCGTAGCGTCTCATAGCCCAAGGTGCGCAGCCGCACCTCGTCGTCGCGCGCGGCGATCATCAGGACTCCGAAGCGGCTCCCGAGCAGCATACGGCAACCCAGCAAGGTCATGCCCAGCACGAGAACCGAGCCCGCCGCCATGGCGATGACGACACCGCTCAGGCCGATGGGCCAGCCGAACACGACCGTGAAACCGGTCATGCCGTTGTTGCCGCCGAATCCGGTATCGTTCCGGAACATCAGCAGCATCGCCACATAAACCAGCGCCTGCGTGATGATCGCAAAATAAACCCCGCCGACGCGCGAGCGAAACGACACGTAGCCGAACACGCCGGAGATCAGCAGCGTCACGGCCGCCGTCACCAGCAGCGCATAGAGGAAAAAGCCGAAGCCTGCCCAGTAGAACGGAAACTCGGACCATCCCATGAACTGCATGAAATCCGGTACCCTGCCGGTGACCTCGTAGGAATGTTTCAGGAGATGCATCGCGACGACATAGCCGCCGATGGCGAAGAAGATGCCATGTCCAAGCGACAGGATGCCGAGATAGCCCCATATCAGGTCGAGCGAGAGCGCCAGCACCGCGAAGGCCGCCAGTTGACCAATGGCATTGGCCAGATAGGCGGAAAGACCGAACGGGGTCGCGATTGAAATGACGAGCAGCACAGCGACCGCCAGCACTGCGGCCAGGAGAATCAAGAAGGCATGATCCGACGCCAGTGGTTTCATTTGCGGCGTCCCTTGATGGCGAACAAGCCCTCCGGCCGCCACTGCAGGAAGGCGATGATCATCAGCAGCACGATAACCTTGGCCGCGACGGCGCCCCATAGCGGCTCGATCAATACATTGACCTGTCCGATGCCAAGCGCGGCGACAACTGTGCCCACGATGGTGCCGACCCCACCCAGCACCACGACCATGAAACTGTCGATGATGAAATTCTGACCCATCTGCGGATTCACGCTGTAGATCGGCGCCAGCGCCAATCCGGCTAGTCCCGCGAGGCCGGAGCCAAGCCCGAAGGCCATCATGTCGACGCGCCGCACCGGAATGCCGATGCAACCCGCCATGGTTCGATTTTGTGTGACCGCCCGGATGTTGAGGCCAAGCGGCGTCAATCGCATCAATCCCCAGGTGAGCCCAAGCGTCAGAATCGCGAATACAATCGCAAACATCCGGTTCCAGGTGAAGATGAAGTCGCCGATCACCGGGACGCCTCCCGTGACGTAGAAAGGAGTCACGAAGTTGAGGTTCTGGCTTCCGAACGTCACGCGCACCAGGTTGATCAGAAACAGGCTCACGGCCCAGGTGGCGAGCAGGCTCATCAAGGGCCGGCGGTAAAGGTGGCGCAGCAGGATCGCCTCAAGCCCAATGCCGATCGCGGCCGTGACCAGGAACGTCACCGGAATGGCAACGATCAGGTACCAGTCGAGCAGGCCCGGCACCAGATGGCGCATAGCCTCCTGCACCAACCAGGTGACGTAGGCGCCGATCATGATCATTATACAGCGTAGCCAGAACGTCGCCGGTTGCGATGCCTCGCCCGATGGTTGAGATGGCGGCATCTACCGCGCGCTTGAATTCAGGGTTGGCGGCGTAGGCCGGGTCGGCGATGAGTGCGCGGACCTGCGTCAGCGCCCTGCGGTCCGGCGTGGCCGCGATGCGTGCGAGCGCCGCGATGCGTTTGGCCGGATAGGCAGAATTCAGCGCGGCAGCCTGCGCCACAGCCGTAATCAGCGCCTTCAAACCAGTATCGCTCTCTTGTTCGGCGGCAGCCTCGAAGAAATGTTCGGGCAGGTTGGAGGCTTGACGCTCGAGCGTGTGCAACGCCGCGCCTCGCCGCGCGGCATCTGGCGCGGTACGCAGAGCAAGGGCCGCTTCAGCGGTCTCGAACAGAGCCCGGTTCTTCAGGCTGAGAAGCGGCGATCGGCTTCCCTCGCTCGGAGGCCGCTGCGCATGGGTGAAAACATCGAGCGACCCTTCGCTTGAGATCACGACGGCGCCCTTGGTGTCGCAAGACAGTTTGCGATCAATCACCGCGCGCGCGATCGGCGCCGCCCAGGCCCGATCGTCCAGCGAGCCCTCCGCTGCTATGCCGGTCAAGGCGCGGCCTGCGTCGCCAAGCGACGTCGTATCGCCGCAGAGCTTGCCGATCAAATCCGCACGCTCCGCCTCCGCGGCCATCGACAGCGAGGGTGCGCACGCCGTGACAACGAAAACCGCAGCAACAAAGAGGCGACGCATTATGCCCACCGATCGCGACGGGCCGAATCAGGCCGGCGGCCGTTCGAGCCGATCACGAATTAGCCATAGGGGCTGAACGGAACGGGCTTGGACGCGTTCTTGGATTGCCACAGGACGTCGAAGCCCTGCTTCTCGTTGACCGACCCGATAAACACGCCACGGGACACGTAGTTGTTCTCGGCGGTCATCTCGAGCTTGTAGCCCGACGGGCAGTCGAAGCTCAGGCCGGCAAAAGCCTTGCGCACTTCGGGGACGTCGAATGAATTGGCCTTCGCGGCCGCCATCGCCCACAGATGAACCGCGTCATAGGCGGAAATCATCGGGTCGATGGCCACGTCGCCTTTGAAGGGCACGTTCTTGGCCTTCACATAATCTGCCCATTGCTTGAGGAAGGCCACGTTGGCGGCGCCTTTGGCGTTCTGCAGATAGGCCCAACAGTTGAGATGGCCGACCAGCGGCTCGGTGTTAAGGCCCTCGAGGTCCGCCTCGACCATGTCGAGCCCCAGCACCGGTACATCGGTCGCCTTGATGCCCTGATTGGCAAACTCCCGTAAAAAGTCAGGGATCGACGAGCCCACGACCGTGAGCACCACGATCGGTTTGCCGCCCCCCTGATCCGCAAAGGCACGAATCTGGTTCACCAGAGTCTGGAAGTTGGAAAAACCGAGCGGAACGTATTCTTCCTTCCAGGCGGTTTCCGCAATACCCTTGGACTTCCAGTAGCCCTTGAGCTGTTTGTTGATGGTGCGCGGCCAGACATAGTCCGAACCAAGCATGAAGAAACGCTTGGCGCTCACGCCGTCTTCGCCCATCAGGTAATCGACGGCCGGCAAGACGGAACTCGCGGGTGGCGAGTTGACATAGACGATGTTCTTGGAATTCTCATCGCCCTCGAAGTGAAGCGGATAGAACAATAGCCCGTTCGCCTGTTCGACCACCGGCAGCACCGACTTGCGAGACACCGAGGTCCAGCAGCCAAACAACGCCGCGGCCTTGTCTTGCTCCAGCATCTGCTTGCCAACCTGCGCATAGAGCGGCCAGTCCGAGGCGGGGTCGGATACGGCGACCTCGATCGTGCGGCCATTGACGCCGCCCTTTGCGTTGATTTCGTCAGCCGCCATGCGAACCACATGATTCAAGCGGCCCTCGATATTGGCCATGGTTCCGGACGAGGAGAACAGGCACCCGAGCTTGACCGTGCCGCTCGCTGCGTGGGCGGAGCGGATGATCGCGGGTGTGCCGACTGGTGTTGCCAACGCAGCGGCTGTGAGCCCGGTCGCCTGAAGAAACGAACGCCGTGAAAACATGCTCATGAATCCCACCCCTTCGTGTAAGTAGGGTTGGATTTCAGTCCGCCGTCGATCGGGAAGCAACACCAAATAATATTCAAGGCTGCTCAATGAACGAGCAAGAACGCCTCTTTTATTAACTGAAGGTAAAGACGCAACCCAGCCGCGTCGACAGGAACTTGAGGGAAACGGACCGACGATCCAAGATTCAAGCTTCGCCCGATGACATGAAAGCATAAGGCCGATGCGACACTCGCAGCATACCGACAGCGAGATTCTGCACCTTCTGTACGAAGCCGATGCGGGGATCTCCATTGCCGAAATTTGCAGCACAGCCCACATATCGCCGCGCACGTTTTATCGATGGCGCAAGCGCTATGGCAGCCTGACCCCGGCTGCCCTGCTCCAGATGAAGGAGCTTCAGACCGAGAACCGACGTCTTAGAGCTCTCGTGGACAGGCTTACGGAACGCTCGCAGGAAGCTGTCACCGACGCGTTGCCATCGACGCGGCCGGGAGCCCTGCGGCCCGATTACGGATGCGGCTCGCAGCAGCTGCGCGGTGCATCACTAGGCCGCTTCGCATCCGTTCGCGGCACGCGCTGACGTCACTTCATCCTTTCGTCCGCTAGGCCTGGAAGTCGAGTCCGATATCAAGGACTGGCGCGCTGTGCGTAAGCCAGCCGATCGATATCAGATCGATGCCGGTCGCCGCTATGGACGAGGCCGTTGCCGGGGTGATGCGGCCGGAAGCCTCCGTGATCGCCCGATCTCCGACCATCGTGACTGCCTGCCTGAGATCGTCGAGCGACATGTTGTCGAGCAGGACCGCATCGACGCGACAGCCAAGCGCTTCGTCCAGTTGGGCTAGGGTATCGACCTCGACCTCGATTTTGACGAGGTGCCCCACGCCTGCTCGCGCACGCTCGATGGCGGCTTGAACACCGCCTGCGATGGCGACATGGTTGTCCTTGATCAGCACGGCGTCATCAAGGCCGAAGCGGTGATTGGCGCCCCCGCCTGCCCGCACCGCGTATTTCTCGATCGTCCGCAATCCCGGCGTCGTCTTGCGGGTGCAGACAATGCGCGCCTTGTGGCCGCGAACCGCCGTCGCTACCGATGCGGTGGCCGTCGCGATGCCGCTGAGATGGCAAAGGAAATTGAGAGCCGTCCGCTCGGCGGTCAACAGGCCGCGCGCCGGACCGCGAATGGTGGCGATGACTTGTCCTTGCGATACCGCACTGCCGTCCGGACATTGCGTCGTCACCTCAATCGCCGGCTCGATCAGGCGAAAGGCAAGCGTGGCCAAATCGAGACCGGCGACGATGCCGGGTTCCCGCGCCGTCAGAACCGTCGTCGCGACCAGGCCGACTGGAACGATCGCATCGGTTGTCAGGTCGCCTGCACGGCCGAGATCTTCACGGAGCGCAGCGCGCACCAGCGGCTCGATCATGATCGGAGGAATTGGCAAAAGATTCATGGATCACGCGCTCCGTGCCGTTGGCAAAGTCTTTCTGTCGATTTCCCGGGCGGCCGCGATGGCATCGACGAGGCGCAAGATCGCGCGACGCGCAACAGTGTTGCGTTGTGGGAAATCGGCGCGCTGATGTGCGCCGCGACTCTCCTCACGGCGCAGCGCCATCATGACGATCATCAGCCCGACGATCGCGGGATCGGATGCCGCGGTGTGCCCGGTCGCCAACCCAAGCAACGCGCGCATCGCTTCGTGCAGCCCTTCGCGATCGCGCAGCAAGCCGCCGCCGCGCGCCATGATCGGCCTCACAACGGTCGGGTCTGGCGGCGGCGGCAAGCTCGTCGGAACAGGCCTTCGCGCTCGGCCCGCCGATGCAGCGGCCACACTTTCGGCGACCCAGCCAGCACAGACGACGGCTTCCGTCAGGGAGTTGCTGGCTAATCGGTTGGCGCCGTGCAAACCGGTACTGGCAACTTCGCCGCAGGCCCACAGCCCTGCGATCGAGCTGCGCCCGGCGCCGTCGACCGCGACGCCGCCCATGTGATAATGCGCGGCGGGCCGCACAGGGATCGGCTGCGTCGCCGGATCGATTCCGGCTGCTCGACAGAACCCGGCGATGACGGGAAAGCGTTCGGCGAAATCGGCTCCCGGCTTCTCGCGCGCGTCAAGGAAAACCCGATGACCATCGACAATGTGTCGCCAGATGCCGCGAGCCACGACGTCGCGCGGTGCGAGTTCGGCGCCCGGCTCGTTTGCCAGAAACCGCCGGCCAGTCTCGTCCACCAGCACGGCGCCTTCGCCGCGCACCGCCTCGCTGACCAGCTTCATCGGACGGTCTGGTCCGTCAAGCGCCGTCGGATGGAACTGGATAAATTCGAGATCGCCGAGTTCGGCTCCCGCGCGCGCCGCCAAAGCAAGACCCTGTCCGAAGCAACCGAGGGGATTGGTGGTGTCAAGGAACAGCCCGCCGATGCCGCCGGTTGCGAGGACGACCCGTTGCGTTGCGAAGACCAGCGGACCTGATGGGCCGGCGGCGAGCACGCCCGTGACAACGTTGTCGTCGATCAGGAGCCGCCGTGCCTCACCTCCCTCGATGACGGTGATCGAAGGGGTGTGACGCACGGCCCGGACCAGGGTGCGCATGAGTTCGCGGCCGGCGCCGTCGCCCGCAGCACGCACGATGCGCCGTCGACTATGAGCCGCCTCCAGGCCAAGCGAAAGAGCTCCATCTGCAGTTCGGTCAAACGCAACGCCAAGTCGAGCCAAGGCGTCGATTGCCGCGGGAGCCGCTCGCACGATCCGGCCGCTGATATCGGCGTCGCAGAGGCCGGCGCCGGCGCCAAGCGTGTCCGCCAGATGCAGCTTCGGCTCGTCGTCGTCTCCGAGGCTCGCGGCAAGACCGCCCTGAGCCCAGGGAGTCGAGGCCTCAACGCCGAGCGGCGCCTTGGACAAAAGTACGGTCGGATGCGGCGCCAGACGCAGCGCCGTCATCAGCCCGGCAATACCTCCGCCGATGATGACGGGATTTCCGGCAAGCGGGCCGAGGTTCGCGTTCATATCGCCAGCATCCTCTCCACAGCCTGACGCGCCGGCCCAGCCAATGCCGGATCGATGGTCACGACATGCCGGTTTTCCTCAAGCGCCTGCCGGATATTGCCGAGCGTGATCCGCTTCATGTGCGGGCAGAGATTGCAGGGGCGAACGAACTCGACATCCGGGTGTTGCAGCGCGACGTTGTCGCTCATCGAACACTCGGTCAAAAGCACGACGCGTGGCGGCTTCTGCGTTTCCACAAAGTGCGACAAAGCGGCCGTCGAACCGGAGAAATCCGCCTCGGCCACCACTTCCGGCGGGCATTCCGGATGTGCGAGCACGACGATATCGGGATGGTCCTCGCGCAGCTGCCGGACCTCGGCGGCCGTAAAGCGCTCATGCACCTCGCAATGTCCCTTCCAGGCAATGATCTTCACAGCGGTCTCGGCGGCGACGTTGCGGGCGAGAAATTCGTCGGGAAGCATGATCACCCGCTCCACCCCCAGCGACTCCACCACCGCACGCGCGTTGCCGGAGGTGCAGCAGATGTCGGATTCCGCCTTTACCGCGGCTGAGGTGTTGACGTAAGTAATGATCGGCACGCCGGGATAGCGCTGGCGCATCAGTCGGACGTCTTCGGGCGTGATCGAATCCGCCAGCGAGCAACCCGCCGCCAGATCCGGAATCAGCACGGTCTTCTCCGGGTTCAGCAGCTTGGCCGTCTCGGCCATAAAGTGCACGCCTGCGAGCACAATCACGTCAGCGTCTACCGCCATCGCCTTGCGAGCGAGCGCAAGGCTGTCGCCGACGATGTCCGCGACGCAGTGGAAGATCTCCGGCGTCTGGTAATTGTGAGCCAGGATTACCGCGTTGCGCCGGCGTTTCAGCTCGAGGATCGCATCGACATCTCCGGCAAAGGCCGGCCATTCGGATGGCGGGATTACCCGCCTTACCCGCTCATACAACGGCGCTGTGCGCGCCAGTGCCTGGAATGAAGCATTCATGATTTATACTCACGTTGAGCATATATATGCTATAACTGAGTATAAGCTTCGTCAAGGCCTGGCCAGCGGCAATTTGGTCCCTGCGATCGCCCGTTCCGCCAGCACGGCATGACGGAACCGGAACAACTTGGCAGGACGTCCAGTGAAATCGCCCGCCGTTCCTCCGGTTTCCTCGACCAGTTCTTGCTGTTCGATCAGGCGACGGAAATTCTGCTTGTGCACGAGCCGGCCGGCAAGCGCTTCGACCGCGCGCTGCAGCTGCAGCAAGGTGAATTGTGGCGGCATCAGTTCGAAGACCACCGGCCGGTATTTTATCTTGGCGCGCAGCCTGGCAATGCCGGTGGCGAGAATGCGGCGATGATCCCCTGACATCGATTGGCCGGGGATCGGGGACGGCGCGGCGCGATCACGCAACGCTTCGGGCACCAGCGCCGCTTCGTAGAGCAGCTCGTAGCGCTGCAGCACCAGTTCTTCGTTCCAGCCATGATCATCGAGACCAAAGTTGATAGCTGCCCGTTGTTGGCGAGCGCGCCGTGCCTGCGGATCGTCCGCTTGCTTCGCCCACGTGTGCAACGCCGGGGCCAGTATTGCCGCGATCATGCGGGGCACGCCGGCGCGGTGGTCCTCCCAGGGAAAATACTCGTACCAACTGCGCCAGCCCGGCTCGACGGCGCCCGGCGTCGCGCCTTCGCGGGTGAGGCCGAGATAGCTGATTGAAATCGCATGCTGCCCCGCTTGTTCTCCCGTCCGGTCCCGGTCAGCAAAGGTATAGAGCTGTTCGACATATCCGAGCGGATGCCGGGTCTGCTGCTCCACCCAGGCGCGCAAGCCGGACTGTAACGAGCGGTGGCCGGGTTCGAATGGTCCCGAGGGCAACGCGTTCCCCTCGCGAACCGTCATGACGCGCGGCTCGCCTTCGGTAACGGCGGCCAGAACCGCGATTAAATCCGCCGCCACCGCGTGTCCGAGGTGCAGACTTGCGCGCTTGCCTGCCGCTTCATCGGTCTTGCGTCCCACGTGAACTCCCTGTTCGAATCCAAAGGTGAAGCCTGCTCGCCCCGAGCAGATCGGCCGCGCGCTGAACGTTCGCTTGCGTGCTCGAAGAATAGAGACGACGCTATTGCCGGACCATGATCAGCGGGTCGACGCTATCGGGCACCCGTCGCCATTGCGCATTGTCGTCGGCCTCGAAATGCCAGGCTTCGCCGCCGGCCGACATCAACAGCAGTTCGCCGCGCTCAAGCCGCCACATCGTGGGCGCGAAGCTGGCGACGATCGGATCGCAGCGCGGCTTGAGGAAGACCGCGAAATAATCCTGGGTGGCTTCGGTGTTGGTCAATGTCAGGCCGCAGATCGGCTGGCCGTTGCCGCGTACCATGGCCCAGTCGCCGATCATCTGATCCATTGATTTCGCCAGCGATCGCGCGGCCGCGAGGTTCTGCAGGATGTAGATGCCCTCACCGGTTCGCAGCCCTTCGAAAATTCCGCTCTCGACTTCGGTGAAGTCGATCACCGCCTGGCCGGCGGCGTCCTGCAGCCGCACGATATCCAGGCCCTTGATGCTCCAGGCCTTGATGTCCTTGGTGAACGGCAATGCCGCCGCGCAGCCGGGCTCGAGGTCGAGTTTCAGACCTTGCGGCGATCCATCCCCCTTCAAGGTCACGACGCAGGTCTTGCTGCGCTCGGTGGTCGACAGCTCCCATTGTCCGATCATGTCCTTTTTCAGGGTGGCGGCGTCCTGTGGTCGCGCCGGCGATCCGGCGACGAGCGAGACCACGGTCGCCGCAAACACGATGCCGCGACCGCGTCCCATGTGACGGAAGCCGGACAGCCAGCCCATCGATCAGCGGCCTTTCACCGGGGTTTCGGGAATCGGCGTCAGCGGGGCCTTGTCGGCGAACCAAGCCTTCAGATTATCGACCACGAGCTGGTCCATGGCGTTGCGCGTCACTACCGACGCCGATCCGATGTGGGGCAGCAGCACCACGTTTTGCATCGCGCGCAGCTCGTCCGGAACCGTCGGCTCATTGGCGAACACGTCTAATCCGGCGGCCAGAATGGTTCCGGATTTCAGCGCAGCGATCAAGGCCGGCTCGTCGACCACCGAGCCGCGCGCCACGTTGATGATGATGCCTCTGGGCCCGAGCGCCTTCATGACGTCGGCATTGATGAGCTTGGCCGTTGCCGGACCGCCGGGCGTGATGACAATCAAGGTATCGATAGCTTTCGCCATCTCGATCAGGTTCGGGTAGTGCTTATATGAGACGCCGGCCGCGGGGTTGCGTGAATGGTAGACCACCGGAACCAACGAGGCATCGAGCCGGCGTCCGATCGCCTGGCCTATCCGACCCATGCCGACCATGCCGACCTTGCGGTCGCGCAGCGAACCGACGCTAAGCGGGAAACCCTGCGTGGTCCACAACCCGGAGCGCAGATAGCGATCGGCCTTGATGAATTCGCGCGCGGTAGCGATCAGCAGGCCAAGGGCCACGTCGGCGACTTCTTCGGTCAGGACGTCGGGCGTATTGCAGACGACGATGCCGCGGTCGCGCGCATAGGCCGCATTGATGTGATCGTAGCCGACGCCAAAGCTGGAAACGATTTCGAGCTTGGGAAACCGTGACAGCACCGACTCGTCGGCGAGCACCGGTCCGGTGGTCGCGATGCCACGAATTCGCTCGGCAATCGCGGGGGTCAGCCGGTCAAGATCACCCTTGGTTTCAAAAGGATGCAGCACGAACTGGTCCGAAAACCCCTTCTCGACGATCGGTTTGGCCGGCCCATAGATCAGCAAATCAACCTTTTCCGACGAAATACCCGCAGCCATCAGTTTTCCTTTCCAAGCGCACTTTCGTGCCAGCGCCGCAACACCAGATGCGAGGCCAGCGCGAGCAGCATATAAATGCCAATCCCGGCCGCGGAGAGCAACAGCAACGCGGCAAACATTCTGGGAATGTTGAGGCGATAGCTGGATTCCGCGATCCGGTAGGCGAGACCGGAGCCGGCACCCGCGGCGCCGGCCGCGATTTCGGCGACCACGGCGCCGATCAGCGACAGGCCGCCGGCAATGCGCAATCCGCCGAGAATGAAGGGCAGCGCGGCGGGCAATTTAAGATAGCGCAAGGTTTGGGCCCGCGACGCACCGTAGAGCTGAAACAGGCCGGCCAGATTGCGATCCACCGAATTGAGGCCGAGCGTGGTGTTGGCGAGAACCGGAAAAAACGCCACGATCCAGGCGCAGACGATCACCGCGCTCTGCTGCGGAAGGTAGATCAGCAACAGCGGCGCAATCGCGATCACCGGCGTGACCTGCAGGATGACTGCATAAGGATACAGCGAGTATTCCAGCCATTTCGACTGGTTGAACACGAGCGCCAGCGCTATCCCGCCGAACGCCGCGGCGACAAAGCCTTCCAGTGTGGTCAACAATGTGATCAGCAGCGATTGCGACAGAATCGGCCAGTCCGCGATCAGCGTCCAGGCGACCGTGCCCGGGCCTGGCAACACGTAGGGCGGAATGTCGTTGATGCGCACCACCAGATCCCACGCCGCGATGCCAGCCGCCAGCACCGCGACCGGAAGCAAGACGCGCAGAACGCCAATGATGCGGCCGCCCCGCAGCACTTGGCCGCCGGAGAGCAAAGGCCGAGTGTCGAAGCCAGTCATGCGCTCGCCATCCCGCGGCCGGCGTGCGCCAGCGCCTGCGAGACTTCCCGGCAATGCGCGGCATAACCGGCTGAGGTGCGGAAATCCTCGTCACGCGGCTCGGGTGCATCGATGCGAAACTCGTCACCGATGCGTCCCGGTCGCTGCGTCATGACGACAACCCGCTGCGACAGGTAGACCGACTCGAACACCGAGTGGGTGACGAAGATGACGGTCTTGTGCAGGTTGCGCCAGAGCGCCAGCAGATCGTCGTTCAGGCGGAAACGGGTGATCTCATCCAGCGCGGCGAAGGGTTCGTCCATCAGGAGAATATCCGGATCGGTGACCAGCGCGCGTGCCAGCGATACCCGCATCTTCATGCCGCCTGACAGTTCGCGCGGATAGGCTTTTGCAAATTCGGGCAATCCGACCTGCGCCAGGACCCGGCTGACCCGGGCGTCCGAATCCGCGCGGGACACATGCGCCAGTTTCAGCGGAAGGCGGACATTCTCGGTGACGCTGGTCCATGGCATCAGGGTCGGATCCTGGAACACAAAGCCGATGGAATGCGCCGCGCCCGCCGCCTGGCTGGAAACCTGCACCGTTCCGGAGGTCGGCACGCTCAAACCCGCGATCAGGCGCAGCGCCGTCGATTTTCCGCACCCTGAAGGTCCAAGCAGCGAGATGAACTCGCCACTGCGCACATCGAGATCCAATGGCCCCAAAGCGACGACACCGTTGTCGTAGATTTTCGTCACACCGTGCAGCTTCACCACCACACCTGCCGACGGTCCTGCTGCGTACTCCGACGGAGTTGTCTCTGGGTCGGCCATCGCACCCTAATGTGGTTCAGAAGTTTTTTTGGGCCGCAGATCGAGGCCGACGCCCTTGTTGACAAACTGCAGTGTGTAGGCCTTGCGGAAATCGACATCCCGGCGCACTACGCCGGCTCGCGACATCTTGTCGAAAAAACTCGCGACGCGCGCGTCGGTCATAGCGCCGATTCCGTCGCGCAGCGTATCGCCGGAATCGACAATGCCGTATTCCTTCATCTTGGCGACGGAATAGGCGAGCAATTCATCGGTCATTTCGGGATTGAGCTGCTTGATCATGGCGTTGCCGGGCCCATTATCGCCATACAGATAATTGTACCAGCCGACGATCGAGGCATCGATGAAGCGCTGGACCAGGTCCGGCTTCTTGTCCGTGAGATCGCGCCGGGTTTCTATCAGGGTGGAATAGCCGTTGAACCCGTAGTCGGCGAGCAGCATGACCGTCGGCTTGAATCCGGCCTGCTTCTCGATCACAAACGGCTCCGAGGTGACGTAACCCTGCATCGCGCTTTTCTGGTCGGCAAGAAACGGCTGCGGATTGAATGTGTACGGCTTGACCTTGTCCTCGCTGAATCGGTACTCGGATTTCAGCCACTGGAAATAGCTGGCAACACCTTCCTTGGAGACGAACAGCGTCAGCGGCCTTAAATCTTCCAGCTTGGTAATTTTAGAGCCCGGATGGGCCAGCAGCACCTGCGGGTCCTTCTGGAAGATGGCAGCGACCGTCACCACCGGCACGTTGTTCGCGACCGCGTCGAACGACTGCAGGGTGTTCGCGCTCATGAAGAAATCGAGCTTGCCGGCGATCAGGAGAATGCGGTTATTGACGTTGGGACCACCCGGCACGATGGTGACGTCGAGCCCGTAATTTTTGTAGGTGCCATCGGCCACGGCCTGGAAAAATCCACCGTGCTCGGCCTCGGCAACCCAGTTGGTCCCGAACGACACCTTGTCGAGCGTGGTTTGGGCGGCTGCCGGCGACAGGACCGTCAGCATGGCCGCAACACCCACAATTAACGCTCGCAACAGAAGAGCCGGGTTCATGATTGGACTCCGTTGATCGTTTTGGCCCATGATGGGAGGCAATCCAGGTGATACAGAGCTTCCAGGGCTCTGGCGACCCGTCGGCGCCGACAAATTAACCCCGAATTTCATGCACAGAAAACGTTTCGCTCGATGACGTCAACCGTTCCACCCCGCGACTGGACCGAGATCCATTGGCCTGACTTCCACCGGGCCGAGGCGGCCCAATGGATTGCGGTATTGCCGCTGGCCGCGACCGAGCAGCACGGCCCGCATTTGCCGCTCGGCACCGACATCATGATTGCGAAAGCCTACCTTGCGCGCGTGCGCGAACTGTTGCCCAACACGCTCCCCGCGACCTTTCTACCGTTGCAGCCGGTGGGAATATCCACCGAGCACATCGCCTATCCGGGCACGCTGACGTTGCCGACCGACATCGCGCTGCAGACCTGGATGGCGCTTGGTGAAAGCGTTGCGCGCGCCGGCATCCGCAAGCTGGTGATGGTGACAAGCCACGGCGGCAACAGCGCAGCCATGACCCTCGTCGCGCAGGATCTACGCGCCAGACATGGCCTTCTCGCGGTGACGACGGGATGGAATCGTCTCAGTGCGCCGGAGCAATTGTTCTCCGCCGAGGAATTGCGTCATGGCATCCATGGCGGTGCGATTGAGACATCGATTATGCTGGCACGCTATCCGCAGCACGTGCGCGAGGACAGGATTGCCGACTTTCGCTCCGCAGGCATCGCCATGGATAACGATTATCGCTGGCTTTCCGCGCACCGCCCGGCGCCCTTCGGCTGGCAGACCGAGGACCTTCATCCGAGTGGTGCCATTGGCGATGCCACGCAGGCGTCCGCGGAGAAGGGCCAGCGACTGCTCGATCATGGCGCGCGCGCATTCTGCGAATTGCTCGCCGACGTCGACAAATTTGACCTGGCGAACCTCGCAAACCGGCCCGATATCGGACCTGAACCATTAACCGTCTGAGAGATTTCGAAAATCTACAAATCCGGAAATCTGCATCGGCGGTCGAACCGAATCCGGATGGGCTCCGACTGATGTGCATGTCGGCCACACCGGCCGCTCGCAAACAGGATGGAGTATCCCATGTCGATCAAGACCAAAATTGCGGCCTTCGCGCTCGCGGCTCTCGCGACCGCCGGCACGATCGCATCCACCACGGGGCAGGCCGAAGCCAAGGGTCTCGGCCTGGGCCTCGGCATCGCAGCCGGTGTTGTTGGCGCCGCCGTGGTAGGCAGCGCCATCGCCGCCAACCAGGCTGGCTATTACGACGCCGGCTATCGCCGCTGCGGCTGGGTCCGCCAGTTCGATGGCTACGGCAACTATCTCGGCCGGGTCCGGACCTGCAATTACTGATGATCGACTGACTTTGAATTTGCGTTCGGCACGGGCGCCTCATCCACCTCGTGCCGCAACCCCACCCGCCCGGTTGTCCCCCCGGGCGGGTCATTTTTTTGTTTTTGTCGGCTTTTCTCGATCATTCTTGCTAATGCGAATTATTTGCATCTAAAGTCCAGGAATAAGGGGAACCTGGATTTGGTCTGGTGGTGGTCTCACGGCGATGTCACAGCGGCTGCGCCTGCTGGAGAATCACTTGGGAGCCAATGAGCCGCAGCGGCCGATCGCGAGTACAACGATGAAACGGACATTCGCCAGTCTCGCGCTCGGCTTGCTCGCGCTGGAGTGTCCCGCGAGGGCGACGGATATGCCGGTCAAGGCACCCGTTTTCAGAACCGTCTATAGCTGGACCGGATTTTATCTGGGCGGCCATACCGGATATGGCGGCGGCAGCTTCGGCGCCGGCCCCAATCCTCTGCCTCTGCAGGGAACGTTTTTTCCTCACAGTCCGACTGGACTGATCGGGGGCTATCAGGCCGGCTACAATCGCCAGCTGTCAAACAATGTCGTGCTCGGTGTGGAAGCCGACGTGACATTTGTCAGCCCACTGGATCGCCCAAGGCTGGCACCCGATCCCTTCAACACGACGCCCGACTACTTCGCGACAGCACGCGGCCGCGTGGGGTACGCATTCGGGACGCTGCTGCCCTATGTGACCGCCGGCATGGCGTGGGGGCGTACCCACGTCGATCTCAATAATGCTGACGGAAACCTCGTCTCGTTGAGAGCGCACACCCATCCTGGCTGGACCGCAGGCGCAGGCATCGAGTTTGGCGCTGGCGGCAATTGGACCGCAAAACTCGAATATGACTACATCGATCTCGCGCGCCGGACATACCTGCTCGGCGACGCCGGACTGCCCAGTGTAAGCGTCGACCCCGACATCCACGTCGTAAAACTCGGCGTGAACTATCGGCTCTGGGAGACGCCGCCCTGGGCCGCGGCTCCCGTCATCGGACGGACGGCGTTCCCGGAACCAACCGACTGGAACGTTCACGCCCAGACAACTCTCCTGCCACAGGGTTATCCGAGCTTCCGGTCGCCATATCAGGGCGCCAACAGCTTGCCGGGAGGCGGCCGGGTCCGCGAGACCTGGACAGTCGATGCCTTCCTTGGCTGGCGAGTGTGGGACGGCGGGGAGTTCTATTTCAATCCGGAACTGGCGCAAGGTTTCGGCATAGGCGGTACGCTGGGCCTTGCCGGATTTTCAAACGGCGAAGCGCAAAAGGGCGGCGCCGAATATCCGAGGTTTCGCGCCCAGCGCTATTTCTTCCGTCAGACCTTCGGTCTCGGCGGCGAAGAGGAGGATGTTGCGGACGCGGCCAATCAATTGCCGGGCAAGCGCGATATCGATCGGATCACGCTAACCGTCGGGCGCTTTGCTGTGGGCGATTATTTCGATGGCAATTCCTATGCGAAAGACCCGCGCATCGATTTCGTGAACTGGGCGATGTGGTCCTCCGCCGCCTATGATTTCCCTGCCGATCTGCCGGGCTTCACGCGCGGCGCCGTCGTCGAATTAAACCGCAAGGACTGGGCGGTCCGCGCCGGACTGTTCGAGGTGCCGGCCGCGCCGAACAGCGACGTTCTCACCTTCAAGACCGGCGGCGCGGTGGTCGAACTGGAAGAGCGCTACGCCATCTTTGATCAGCCCGGCAAGCTGCGCCTTGGCGCATTCGTCAACCGCGGCAACACCGGCAACTATCGAGATGCCCTGGCGATCGGCGGCGCAGACCCGGCTCTCGACATCAATGATGTAATGGCGAGCATCCGGCACGAGCAACTCAAATACGGCTTTTACGTCAATGGCGAACAACAGATCGCCATTGACGTCGGCATTTTTGCCCGCTTGAGCTGGAATGACGGGCAGAACGAAATCCTCTCATTTACGGATATTGACCGCAGCCTGTCGGGAGGGCTGTCGATCAGGGGGAGCTATTGGGGGCGCCCAGCCGATACGGTCGGATTTGGCGCAGCCATCAACGGCCTCTCCGGCGCCCACCGCGACTTTCTCGCGGCAGGCGGCAATGGTCTTTTGATCGGCGACAGTCAGCTCAACTACCGCACTGAACGAACTCTGGAGACCTACTACGCCTACGCGATCGACAGGAATTTTACGCTCACCGCCGACTATCAGCTCATCGTCAACCCCGCCTACAACGCCAACCGCGGACCAGTCTCGATCTTCTCGGGGCGGCTGCACGGCGAGTTTTAGAGTCTGATCCATCAATATGGAATCGGAGCGCGCGAGTTCGGTCACCTCTCCCTTTGGGAGAGGTCGGATCGCATCGCGATCCGGGTGAGGGGTTACGGCCTAACGAGAGATCATAATCCTGAGAGCGAGCTTCGCTCGTCTCGATCACCCCACCCCTCTCCCCCCGAAGTCGGATATATCCGACTTCGGCGATTTGAGATGCCCAACTCGGGTAAACCCGAGTTGGGTGGGAGAGGGAGCGCGCTTCCATCGCCGCAACGTCGCCGCAATACTTATCGCCAAACCGTTCTGCGTCAGCCCGCTGGCGAAAACGACTCCGGCCGCGCCATGGCCCAGGCCTCGCGAAAGCGCGGATCGCTGGTGCCGTCGATCAATTCGCCCGGCCGAAGCGAAGGATACAGCCGCGAAAAAGACTGCACCTCGGTGGTTGAGGTTCGCTGCGAAAAATGGATCGGCCGGATCTGCTGTGGATGATCGAGCCCGGCGGCGGCAATCAGCTCGGCCAGCGCGTGCAGCGTCGCGCGATGATAATTGTAGACCCGCTCGGTCTTGTGCGGCACCACCAGCGCTCGATTGCGCGTAAGATCCTGCGTGGTCACGCCGGTCGGACATCGATCGGTATGGCAGCTCAGCGACTGGATGCAGCCCAACGAAAACATGAAGCCACGCGCCGAATTGCACCAGTCGGCGCCGATCGCCATGGCTCGCGCCATGTCGAATGCGGTGGCGATTTTTCCGGCGGCGCCAATGCGGATGCGATCGCGCGCATTGATGCCGATTAGCGCGTTGTGAACGAAATTGACGCCCTGCCGCATCGGCATGCCGAGATGGTCCATGAATTCCAGCGGCGCCGCGCCGGTGCCGCCTTCATTGCCATCGACTACGATGAAGTCGGGATAGATGCCGCTCTGCACCATGGCCTTGCAGATCGCCAGGAATTCCCAGGGGTGGCCGATACACAGCTTGAAGCCGGCCGGCTTGCCGCCCGACAGCCGCCGCATCTCGCCGATGAAGGCCATCATTTCGAGGGGCGTCGAAAACGCCTTGTGATAGGCCGGCGAAATGCAGTCTTCGCCCATGCTGACGCCTCTGATTTTGGAGATTTCTTCCGAAACCTTGGCCGCCGGAAGCACGCCGCCATGTCCAGGCTTGGCCCCCTGGCTGATCTTGAGTTCGACCATCTTGATCTGGTCGTCGCAGGCGACCCTGGCGAATTCTTCCGGATTGAACGATCCGTCCCGATTGCGGCACCCGAAATATCCTGACCCGATCTCCCAGATGATGTCGCCGCCGTTCTCGCGATGATACGGGCTGACGCCGCCCTCACCGGTGTCGTGCGCGAAGCCGCCTTTTTTTGCGCCTGCATTGAGCGCCCGAACCGCGTTCGGACTGAGCGCTCCAAAACTCATCGCCGAGATATTGAAAACCGATGCCGAGTAAGGTTTCGCGCAGTCCGGCCCGCCGATGGTGATGCGAAACTGCTCCTCCGCACGCGGCTTCGGCGCGACCGAATGGTGCATCCATTCGTAGCCTTCGCGGTAGACGTCCTCCTGGGTGCCGAACGGCCGTTTGTCCAACACCATCTTGGCCCGCTGATAGATCACGGCGCGGGTGTCACGGCTGAACGGCATGCCGTCCTTCTCGCTCTCGAAGAAGTACTGCCGCATCTCCGGCCTGACTTCTTCCAGCAGGAACCGGATGTGCGCCGAGATCGGGTAGTTTCGCAAAACCGCGTGATTTTTCTGGAGCAGATCGCGAATTCCCAGAATTGTCAGGCCGCCGAAAACGAGCATCGGTATCAAGACCAGATCGAACACCTTGTGATCGACGATCCCGATGCCGAGAAGCAACGCCGTGACGACGCCGCAGATCGTGAGAACGATGAAGCGCGGCGAAAATGGAAGCAGCAGCGTTTCCATGAAATCCCTCTGGTCAGTCCTGCCGCGTCGGCAGCTTAAGCCCGCAGCCCGTTTCCATTGGTTCTGACCAACGGCCCAAGGGCAATACCGAAATCACAACAACCTGTACACGATATCAGCCACAGGCCGCGTAGGACATCGAACCGCCCGCCGAGGCTATCGAATCCAGCGCCGGAGAATCAATCCATCCCTGCAATACGGAAGCCGGCATGGTGCGAAGCCATTTCTTTCGCAGTGCAACGTAGGGGTGACCGGACCTTGCTTCGCTGGGCGCGCAGCCAGGCACCGCGGGATCCGCTGCCAATGGCAGGGGGCGTCAATGGCGGTGCGGACGCATCTCTTCCGGAATCCCGCCCCGCCGCAGCCCGCCCTGCTCCAGCCATGCATCGGTGCTCGCAATGGCCCGCTCGATATGGTCGGCCGTTCGCGAAAAATCATACGGCGACCCGACCAGGGGACAGAGCGGCGGCACCACGAAATATTCGATACCCGGGTCGAGTCCCTCCAGTTCGCTCACCAATTGGCGCGCGATCAGCAGCGTCAGCGCATGCAGCGCGTTTGCAACCGCGCCGGCTGGCGGCGCGTGGGTTGCGCAGGCATATCCCGTCGGCAGCACGATCAGACGTCGCGCGCCCTTCGCGACCGCCACCGTGATGGGCGTGTTGCTCGAGATTGCACCGTCAGCCAGGTACAGATCCTTGTACCGCACCGGCGCAAAAGCGCCTGGTATCGCGGTGCTGGCGATAATCGCCTGCGCGGCCGGCCCTTCAGACAATACGACACTGTCGCCCGAAACCAGATCGGTCGTGACGATATGGATCGGAAGACTTGCGTCCTGCAGATCCCGATAGGGCAGATGATCGTCGATCAGTTTCTGAAGACCGTCATGCGGGATCAGGAAATCCCGCCGCCAGACGAACCCCAGCAGGGTGCGCCAGGTGATCGGAAAAACGTCATGCCGCTGCAAACCGCGCCAGATGGTTTCCAGCTGCAGGACCCCCTTCAGCGTGGGATCGCCGGCGTAGTAGGCCCCGTTCATGGCGCCGACGCTGGAGCCGACCACCATATCCGCATCAATTCCGCGGGCGGCGAGTGAATGCATCATGCCCACCTGAATTGCACCAAAGCTGCCGCCGCCGGCGAGGATGAAGGCCGTCTTGGCGGGGCCGGCATGCTTGGAGTGGAACAAGGACTTGATCGCTCGCGCTGTCTTCGCGGCAGAGCAAAACCGGCGCGAAGTTCGGCCGCGCTTATAGCAGCGATAAGTCCGCTGCCGGCATCAACTATGCTTGTTCAGCCGGATGGTCCGACCCGGCGACAATTCGCGCAGCCCTAAAGCTCAATGGGTCAGCGCTCGACGAACGCCTTTTCAATCACGAAATGGCCAGGCTCGCTGTGGCTGCCTTCCAGAAAGCCGCGCGCCTCAAAAGTCTGGCGCAGCTCTTCAAGCATGCCCGGACTTCCGCACAGCATGATCCGGTCGGTCGCGATATCCAGCGGCGGCAGGCCGATGTCGTTGAACAACTGCTCCGAGGTGATCAGATCGGTGATGCGACCACGATTGCGGAACGGTTCGCGTGTCACCGTCGGATAGTAGACGAATTTCTCGCGCATCAGCGGCCCGAAAAATTCGTCGCCGCCCAAACTCGCCACCAGCTGCTCGCCATAGGCCAGCTCCGACACCTGCCGGCAGCCATGCACCAAAATGATGGTCTCGAATTTGTCGTAGACCTCCGGATCCTTGATCAGGCTGGCGAACGGAGCAAGGCCGGTGCCGGTCGACAGCAGCAGCAGCCGCTTGCCCGGAATCAGGTTGTCGGTGATCAGGGTGCCGGTCGCCTTGCGGCCGACCAGGATGGTATCCCCTTCCCTGATCTTTTGCAGCCGCGAGGTCAGCGGCCCATCGGCAACCTTGATGCTGAAAAATTCCAGGGCTTCCTCATGATTGGCGCTTGCCATGCTGTAGGCGCGCAACAGCGGGCGGCCATCGACCTCAAGGCCGATCATGGCAAACTGCCCATTCAGGAAACGGAAGCCCGAATTGCGGCTGGCGGTGAAGCTGAACAGCGTATCGGTCCAATGCCGGACAGAAAGAACTTTCTCTCTATGGAATGCGCTCATGTGTTTTCGTTCTTCCGAAGTATATTTGATAGAACAAACCAAGTTAGCGGGCGGTTGGCGACGTGAAAAACCCTTGCGACGATTGAAGATCTCGGCTTTCACCTAATCGAATATCACAAATAGTCAATAACACCCGACGCGCAATTGAGGACTGAAAACGGCGGGTGATTAACATCAATCACATGCGGTGTTTTCGGGGATGGAACGCACATCCATCGAGACGACATTTACTTGCTGAAAATGATCTGATTCCAGCCATAAATTGCCGCAACTGACCCAAATTTCCTTAAGATCGTCCCGATCCATACAAAGCTCTGGTGTTGAATGCGAAGCCTGCATGATTTTCGGTCGGGAAAGCCTGGCACCTACCCGGATCAGAGCATCTATGCGGAATATGCGTGTTGGCAATTCGGGCTCAACTTCGGGGAGATCGACGGCGGCACCGGGTTGATATTCAACGTCGCGTCGCCGACCAGAAGCATTTGGTTCGGAGCCGGACGATGCTCGTGGTTTCCGCAGAACAACGCCACGGCGTCATCGCTGGCGACCGACAAGTATTTCGCCAATACGATTTTGGCACGCGCCGGCATCCCGACGCTCGGCGGCGAATATTTCTTCCTGCACGATCGGCATCGCGCACATCGCGCTGCCGGCCACGAGCGCTCCGATGCATTGGACTATTTCAGGACGCTCAACGGTGCGGCCTTCGTCAAGCCCCTGACGGGGTCTCGTGGCGACTTTGCACAAGCCGTCCACAACGCGGCCTCGTTGGGCAGCTACCTTGACGAGGTTTCGCGATATTACGACTCGATCCTGATGCAGCCGGTCTTTTCCGGGCAAGAATACCGAATTTTCCTGCTCGACGATGACGTGGTCTATTCGGCCAGAAAGCACCAGCCCTCTGTGGTGGGCGACGGTGTGCGCACCATCGGAGATCTGCTGGCGGAGCACGACGCGGCGCTGCGATTGCGCGGCGTTTCATCGGTTGCGATGGCGCCCGGCGATGGCGATGCGCCGGAAATCGTGCTGCCCAAGGGCGCGCGATGGGCCATCCCCGGACGAATGAACCTGAGTGCCGGAGGAACGATGGTTCTTGAGGCGCCGCGCGCCGAACAGGCGGCTTTCGCGCTGGCAAGACGAGCCGCAAAAGCTCTGGGGCTGCGTGTGGCCGCAGTGGACCTGTTCACGGATATCAGCGGCGACCCCGAATCGATCCGCCTGATCGAGGTGAACTCCAATCCGTCGATCCGGTTTCTGGAACACTGTGGCCGGCCCGACCTGATTTTGAAAATCTGGCATCACACCTTCTCTGCGATGGGGCTGCTCGTTGTTTAACCTGCCCAAATATGGCGACGGCGTTTGTCTGGCCCGGCTGGCAGAGCTTCTCGAGGCCCTGTCGATCGATCGCGCAAACCTGCAACGGCGCGCAGTCGTGGTGACCGGATCGAACGGCAAAGGCAGCACGGCGGCGTTCTGCGCCGGCATTGGTCGCGCTTTCGGATTGCGAACCGGACTGTTCACCTCGCCGCATCTGTATCGCTTCAATGAACGCTTTCAAATCGACGGTTTGCCCATCGACGACGGCACACTGGCACGACTGGTGTTGCGGATCGAGACCGCCATCACCCGGTTGTCGCATCGGAACGGCAAGTTCGGCGGGTTCGAGGCTCAATTCGCGCTCGCCTGCCTGTATTTTCAGGAAGCGGAATGCGATTTCGCGGTGTTCGAGGCCGGCATCGGCGGCCGCTATGATCCGGTTCGCCTGGTCGGCGCGCTCTGCACCTGCGTGACGTCGGTCGACCTTGAACACGTCGAGCTGCTGGGCGGTTCACTCGAGTTGATCTGCTCCGACAAGAGCGACGCCTGCGCATCCGGAGGCAGCATTGTCTACGGCGAAAACCTGCAAAACCTTCGGCGGCATATCGTCGAATACAATCGCAATCGAAATGTAGCCAGCCTGTTCGTCCGCGAAGGAATCGAAATCCGCAATGACAGGATTTCAGCCGAGGGACAGCATTTTGATTTTCGGTTCGGAGATCATGAATTTGGGTCGCTCGAAACAGGCCTGGCGGGTGTGTTTCAGTTCAACAACGCAGCGATTGCGACCGTTCTGTTCCTGCTGTGGCTGGAGCGGACGCGGCCGGGCGAAACTCCCGCTGCCATCGAAGCGGCGGTAAGGGCCGGGCTGCGCGACACCCGCTGGCCAGGCCGGATCGAGATCATCAGGCAAAGCCCGCTCACCATCGTCGACATCGGCCACACTCCCGACGGGGTCCGGCAGGCGTTGGCGAGCCTGAGGGCTGTCTATGGAACCGAAGGCTGGATTCTGGTGCTCGGAATCTCGCGCGACAAGAATATCGAGCAGATCGCGGCGGAGCTCGCGCCCGCTTTTGACGCCATCGTGTGCACGGCGGCGCATCACAAGGGAGCCGACGCGCAGCACATCGCGACCGCGGCACGAAAGGCCAATTCAAAGGCAGCGATCCAAACCGCCATGACCATCGAGGATGCCGTCCGCGTCAGCACAACGCTCGCCCAATCATTGAACAAGAAAATATATGTGGCCGGCGGGCTATTCGTGGCAGTCGAATATGCAACCGTCACCAGAGGAGAGCGTGCGCAGGATCTGCAATTTTTCTGATATCTGCCATTTTCTGATCGTGACAGCTTCAGTTGCTGTTGCTCTCGGTGCTGTCGAGCACCTTGAAGCTTTCTTCCAGTTGCGGCGAGATCGCGACGTCAAGCCTTTCGCCGGTGGGCAAGCGCGGCCCAAACCGCAAGCGGCGCAAACAGCATGACGTAACCCGTGACCTTCAGCATGATGTGACCGAGGTCATCGATCAGTGCCAGCATCGGCTTGGATCGCTCCGGCATTGCGCCCATCGCGACCGCGAAAAACACCGCAAGGATGACGATCTGCAAAATTTCGTTCTGCGCCATTGCGTCCGCGATCGACGTCGGAATCAAATGGGTCAGAAATTTCTCGATCGAGAACGCCGACACCGGCAGGCCGGTCGACTGCGCCTTGTCCGGCAGGGTGCCTGGAAAGTTTGCGCCGGGCTGCAACAGATTGACCATCACCAGGCCGAGCAGCAGCGAGATGAACGACGCGCTGACGAACCAGCCCATGGTCTTGGCAAATATCCTGCCGAGCTTGGCGCCGCTGCCCATGTGAGCGATGCCGCCGACCAGGGTCGCGAACACCAGCGGCGCGATGATCATCTTGATCAGGCGCAGAAACAGCATCGCAACAAGGTTTACATCCGCCGCGATTTCCACCCGGCTGTCGGGGAGATATTGGAAAACCAGCGTTCCCATCACAAT
>WNFI01012577.1_pt3 | contig 30331 bp, 31 predicted proteins | sample 5400471 | NCBI WGS metagenome assembly WNFI01 (sample SAMN13153348, study PRJNA577476) | soil metagenome | isolation source: 100 cm saprolite on Douglas fir-dominated hillslope | place: USA:California | collected 2013-09-17
TTGCTTTCCCATTCGTGGCGATGAACGGTGATCCAGGGTACGACGGGGATTTTCGCGACTTGAAGCAAGCGCTTGGCGACGTCCTTGTCCATGCCGATGGCGGAGCCGAGGACGCCAGCGCCGACAAAAGGCAATCCCGCGAGATCGAGCAGGCCTTGAATCGTGCCGTCTTCGCCGAAGGTGCCGTGCATGACTGGAAAAACCACGTCGAGGCGCTGGCCGCCGCCGCTGCCGTCCAATTTCACGAGGGCGGCGTCGGTGGGGTCGGCAGTCATCATCACGCGCTGGCCGGTGCGCAAAACGTCCGGGAGCATTTTTTGCGTGCCCGCGCCGATGAGCCAGTGGCCTTCCTTGGTGATGCCGATGGGGACGGCTTCGTATTTGTCGGGGTCGAGGCCACGAATTACGGATGCCGCCGAGGCGAGAGAGACTTCGTGTTCGCCGGAACGGCCGCCGAATAAAACTCCAATTCTGAGTCGTTTCTTGTTTTCAGGGGTCACGAGTCGGTCTCATTCCGCCGGGAAGTGCAGCAATCCAAAGTTATCAGTTTTTAGTTATAAGTGAAAAAAGAGGATTGGTGGAGTGGTTGTTTTTCCTCGCGTTCTGAACTGACAACTAATGTCTGGTCACAGGATTTTCTGGCCGAGGCCGGAGAGGACGAGTTCGACGCCGAGAAGCGCGGTGCGGTTGTGTTCGTCGAGGATGGGATTGATCTCGACGACTTCGAGAGAAACCATGGATTCGGTGTCGGCGATCATTTCCATCGCGAGATGGGCTTCGCGGTAGGTGACGCCGCCGCGGACGGGAGTGCCAACGCCGGGGGCGTCGGCGGGATCGACGAAATCCATATCGAGGCTGACGGCGATGCCTGCGGTGTCGTCCATGGCGTACTTGAGAGCCTCGGACATGACGTCGCGCAATCCGCGCTCGTCAATGTCGCGCATGGTGAAGACGCGGATGCCGGATTTCTTGACGATTTTGCGTTCCTGGGCGTCGAGATCGCGCGCGCCGACGATGACGATGTTGCCGGGTTCAGCTTTGGGCTTGAAGCCGAGGAGGTCGACGAGCTCGGGTGCGCCGTAGCCCATGATGGCGGCGAGCGGCATGCCGTGGACGTTGCCGGAGGGAGAGGACTCGGGAGTGTTCATGTCGCCGTGGGCGTCGAGCCAGAGGTAGCCGATCTGCTTTTTGTCTTTGCGGAAATAGTTGGCGACGCCGGCGGCTACGCCCGCGGCGATGGAGTGGTCGCCGCCGAGAACGAGCGGGAGAAAACCTTCGGCTAAGGATTTTTCAGCAGCGGCGGCGATATCGCCGCAGGTTTCGGCAATTTCCTGCAAATACTTGGCGCGCTTTTCGCCGACGGGCATCTCTTCGGGCTGCTTAACGGAGAGATTGCCAATGTCTTCCACCTGGAGGCCGAGCTTCTTGAGGCTGGACTGGAGACCCGCGCCGCGCAGAGCGGAGGGGCCCATGTCCACGCCGCGGCGGCTTTGGCCGAGGTCCATGGGAACGCCGATGATGCGAACTTTTTGGGCCATGTGAAACTCCGTGACCCCGACAAGGTCGGGGTAGGCTGGAGACTCGTGACTGGTGACTCGTGAACCGTGCAAACCGAACGCGCGGTGCTACGCCAGACCAAGACACGAGAGCCAGGCAAGTCTCTAAATAAAATCCACATGCGGGAACAGCGGGAAAACTATCGAACTACCCCGCTCTAAGGATACACGCGATAAATCATGCGTGGGAAGGGGATGACTTCGCGAATGTGTTCGGCGCCGCAAATCCAAGCGACGGTGCGCTCGAGGCCCATTCCGAAGCCGGAGTGGGGCACGCTGCCGTAGCGGCGCAGGTCCAGGTACCACTGGAAGGATTCTTCCGGCAGGTTATGCTCGTGGAGGCGCTTCAGGAGCAAATCGTAATCGTGAATGCGCTGGCTGCCGCCGATGATTTCGCCGTAGCCTTCCGGAGCGATCATGTCGAAGGCGAGGGCGAGCTCGGGGCGCTGGGCGTCCGGCTGCATGTAAAAAGCTTTGATCGACGATGGGTAGTGATGGATCAGCACCGGGCGATCGAAGGAGCTGGAGATGATGGTCTCCTCGTCGCCGCCGAAGTCGTCGCCGAATTTGGCGGGATTGCCGTTTTTGTTGAGCAGCGCAACCGCGTCTTCATAGCTGATGCGAGGAAAGGGCGGCTTGACGTTTTCGAGCTTGGTGGTGTCGCGCTTGAGGGTTTCGAGCTCGTGCGATTTGTTCTTGAGGACGCCTTGCACGATGGCGCTGACGAGGCCTTCGCCGAGCGACATGGCTTCCTCGAACTCGACGTAGGCGGCTTCAGGCTCGAGCATCCAGAATTCGGTGAGGTGGCGGCGAGTCTTGGATTTTTCGGCGCGGAAGGTCGGGCCGAAAGTGTAGACCTTGCCGAGGGCCATGGCGATGGCTTCGGCATAGAGCTGGCCGCTCTGCGTCAAGTAGGCTTTCTGCTCGTCGATGTAATTGACTTCGAAAAGTGTCGAGGTGCCTTCGCAGGCGGCGGGCGTGAACATGGGCGCGTCGGTGAGCGTGTAGCCCTGGCCGTCCATGAATTCGCGCGCGGCACGGATGGCTTCGGCGCGAATGCGGAGAATGGCGGCCTGGCGAGGCGTGCGAATCCAGAGATGGCGCTGATCGAGCAGGAAATCGACGCCATGCTCTTTGAGCTGGATAGGAAAGGGCGTGCTCTCCGAAACTTTCTGGACGATTTGGATTTTGGTGACGCCGATTTCGTAGCCGCCAGGGGCGCGCTTTTCCGCGCGGATTTTGCCGGTGACGATGACGCTGGATTCCTGGGTGAGACCCTTCAGCGATTCGAACGCTTCTGGATTCTCCTTCAGCGCGCAAACGCCTTGGATGATGCCGGTGCCGTCGCGGAAGATCGGGAAGAGCAACTTGCCCGATTCGCGCAGGTTGTACAGCCAGCCCTTGAGTATTACTTCCTGCCCGTCGTACTTGCCTGCCTGCTCGATGGTAATCGTCGTCATGGTGAGTTTCTTTGCTGATATGCCAAACGAACAGTTTAGCAGAGAAGCCTCTTTGTCTTGGAGGCCCCTCCGAGTGGGGCAGGCGGGGCTTACCGGTTTGCCAGGGTTTTGATATTTCCGAGGCCCAAAAGACGATTGTCGGCGGTGACCAGGGTCAAGTCCAAAACTTGAGCGGTGGCGGCTAGAATGCGATCGGCGGGATCATGGTGCAGAGGCAATTGGCGGGCGAGCAGAGCGATCTCGTGTGTGACCGGAGCCTCGTGTGTGCCTGCCGTTGCCCTCGCCAGCCAATCGGCGAGATTGCCCTTCAATTGAATCCTAGCTTTGAAATTCAAGGTGAGGACTTCCCAGGTGCTGATGGCGGAAAGCCAGAGTTCATTCTTGGTGTCCTGCAAGGCCTGAAAGGTTTGTGGCCCAAGACGATTCGGGTCTTGCAAGAGCCACAGCCAGATGTGGGTGTCCAGGAGGAGCTTCAATCTCGGAGAACCTCCCACTCGTTCTCGTCGTTCGCGGGCGAGATGATGTCCCCCACGATTTCGATGGAATCTTTCATCGAGCCGATCCAGGAGGCGCGGTCAACAACAGCAGTCGGAGGGATGACCTCGGCGACCGGTTTCCCAAAGCGCGTGACGCGAATGGGCGTTCGAGTGCGGCGCACGGTTTCGAGCAGTGCGAGACACTTGGCTTTGAATTCGGAAATGGAGACTTCTTTCATGCGGAACCCTATAGTCACAATGCTATACCATGGCCAAAATAATAGTCAATTCATTGCTCGAAGTAAGCTCCAGGCCGAACCACTGGAAATGAAATGCTCCGCTTTTCTGGGAGAACCCCTACTAGGGCATTAAGCCGACCACGCTGTCTCAAAGCGATCCATGGACTTGCGGGCGGCTGCGAGGTGCTCGGCAACCGATGGTGCATCGTGCCAAGTCTTTTCCTTCAATTCCAAAACCAGCGGCAAGTTCGCTTCCGGCGAGGTCTTCAGGAGCCTGATTGCGGCGGGCCAATCGATGGCGCCGTCGTAGGGCGACAAGTGCTCGTCCTTCTCTCCGTGGTTGTCGTGGAGGTGGACGGAGGAGATAAGATCGCGCAGTGGAGAGAAGCTTTTTTCGAGGCGCTCGTGTTCCGGCAACTCTGCGAGGTTTGCGTGGCCAATATCGAAATTGAAACGGAGGTCGGCGAGACGGGTTTCGTCGACGAAGGCGCGGAGATAACTGGGATCACCCATCTCGCTGGTGGTGTTTTCAACGCAGATGGCGACGCCCGCGTGGTGCGCGTGCAGAATCAGATGCTCCAAGGTGCTGAAGGCCGCATCGCGCTTGCGCGGATCGGCGGTTTCGCGGGGGCCACCCATGTGAAGGATGAGGCGCGAGTAGGGCAAGTCGTCGGCGACGTCGATGACGCGCTTCAATTCGTCCATGGCTTCAACGCGGCGGACACGCTCGACTTCGCAGATGGAGAGGGGCATACCGCTTTCGCGCATGGCGCTGAGGTCCCGGCTGGTGGGGGCGTGCATGGAGACGAGCCGCAGATGGTGGGCTTCGAGCGCGCTGGCCATCGCGCGAACTTCGGGCTTCATCGAGTATTCGAAGTGGCTGCGCGTGCAGAAAATCTCTACGCCGTGGAAACCTGCCCCGGAAATTTGCTCCAGGAGTTCGGGCGTCAATTTTCGCGATACGAACAGGTACGTCGAGAGTAGTCTTTGCATGATTCCGTCGAAAATATCTCTTTCCCTTAGTATCCCACGGCCGAGCCTTGATCGCGCGGGTCGGCGGCACCCTGGCGCTCGCCGGTTTGCGGATCGATTCCGATGGCGTTGACGAGGCCCATGTGCTTGCGCCACTTCGCTTCGTGGCCGAGGCTCGGTGTTTCCTGCCAGCCGCGCTCAACCTGGTGCCCGCGCGCGCGTAGCGCCTTCTCCATGCTTTCCGGAAACTCGGCTTCCATGCGGATGCGGTCCGGCATCCACTGATGATGGAACCTTGGCGCGTTGATGGCCGCTTGCGCTTCCATCCCCAGCTGCATCCAATTGATGACGCTTAACAGAGTCGCCGAAATAATGGTGGGCCCTCCGGGGGAACCTGTGACGAAGCTGAGCTTGCCGTCGCGGAGCAGAATCGTTGGCGTCATGGAGCTGAGCGGGCGATGGCCGGGAGCAATCGCATTGGCGTCGGATTGCATCAGCCCGAAAAGTGCATTAGGGACGCCCGGCTGCGTTGTGAAATCATCCATTTCGTCGTTGAGTAAGAAGCCTGCCGAACTCGTCACATGTGAGCCGTAGCTGTCGTTGAGCGTGTAGGTGCTGGCCACGGCGTTTCCCGCGGCATCCACGACGGAGAAGTGCGTCGTGTGGTGTCCTTCGCCCAGGCTCGCTACCATGCGTGGGGCAGCATCAGGATTTGCCGAAACGCCGCAAAGGTGGGGAGCGCCGGCCTTAACCTCCTTGCTCGTCGATGCTTTGACCGGGTCAATCATGGCGGCGCGTTCTTTGGCATAGCAGGGGCTGGTCAATCCCGCCACTGGCACATCGGAAAAATCCTGGTCCGCGAGATAGGCCGCGCGGTCGGCAAAGACGCGGCGCATCGTTTCCGCAACGATGTGAACGCTTTGCGGATCGTCCCAGCCTTTCAGCGGGGCGCCTTGCAGCATGTTCAGCGCTTCAATCACGGCCACGCCACCCGAACTGGGCGGAGGGGAGGTGAGCACTTCCCAGGCGTGACCGCCGCTCTCGTACGTTGCGCGCAGAACTTCACGGACTTTCGGGGTGTAGTGCGCGAGGTCATCCATGGTGATAATTCCGCCGTGTTTTGCCATCTCATCGGCCAGCATTCTAGCGGTTTCACCGCGATAGAACTCTTCCGCGCCATTTTTGGCGATGCGCAGCAGCGTGGCAGCGAGCTCCGGCTGTTTCAGCGTGTCTCCGGCCTTCAGTATGCGACCGCTATTCAGAAAGATGCACTGGCTCATGGCGGAGCTCTGCAATCCGGGACGCTCCACCTCCAATTCGCCTGCCAGCTTGTCGCTGACGCGAAAGCCCTGGCTGGCAAGCCGGATGGCCGGAGCCATGACGTCTGCGAGCTTCATCGTGCCGTAAGTCTTCAGAGCCAATTCGAGACCCGCAACGGTGCCCGGCACGGCCACGGAGCGATAACCGATGACGGAGGCTTCCTCATCGAGCGTCCCGTCTTTGCCGATATACATATTCCGAGTGGCTTTGCCCGGAGCGGTTTCGCGGTAGTCAAGGAATGTCGTTTTGCCATCGGCAAGACGAATCAGCATGAAGCCGCCGCCGCCGATGTTGCCCGCCGCGGGTTCGACGACGGCCAGCGCAAAGGCTACGGCAACGGCAGCGTCCACGGCGTTGCCGCCGTGCTTGAGGATCTCTACGCCAGCCTGGGAGCCAAGCTCCTCATCGGTGGCGACCATACCGTGAGAAGTGCGGACCGCCTCATGCGGCCAAGGTTTGGACACCTCGGGGTTATTGACGGGTGTTGCGGCTGATTGTGTTCTTGCGCCTGGCGCCAGCGGCACGGTTGCGGCTAGCAAGACGAAGAAGGGCACCAACGCTGATTTTTGGCTTCGCATCATCGAGGAAAGACACTAAGTGATTCGCGGGATGGGGTCAAGACGAGCCGATGGGCGGCCTGCTACTGGGGGAGAAATGATCCAGGGCCAGGCGGCGAGAGAAGCATCGCGGGGCTAACCTTCGGCTAGAAATTCGACGGTGGGCGGGGCTGGCAGCAGGCCAGCTTTTGTGCCCCGCTTGATCAGCTCCGTGACGGCTTGCCTGCCCTTTTCGCCGTAGCCCAAGGTCCACTTGTTCACGTACATGCCGACAAACTTGTCGGCCAATTCGGCATCCATCTCACGGGCGAATTGCATGGCGTAGTTCAGGGCTTCTTCGCGGTGCTCGAGGCCGTAGGAAACGCTGTCACGGATGGTCTTGGAGATTTGGCGGCCGAGTTCCGGCCCCAGCGCTCGGCGCACGGCATTTCCGCCCAGCGGCAGGGGCAAGTCCGTTTGTTCTTGCCACCAGATTCCGAGGTCGAGCACGCGGTGTAGGCCCCTCTGCGGGAAGAAGAGCTGACCTTCGTGGATGAGGAGACCCGCTTCGACAAGATTGTTCTGAACGGCGTCGATGATCTTGTCGAAGGGTGTCACGACGGCTTCAAAATTCGACTCGTAGAGCTTGAGGGCGAGATAGGCCGAGGTCTTCAGCCCAGGCACGGCGATGCGCTTGCCCGCCAGCTCCGTCGGCTTCAGGGATTTGGTGGAAACGACGATAGGGCCATAGCCCTCGCCGAAACTGGCGCCGCAATCGAGCAAGATGTATTTGTCGCGGAGAGTGGGGTAGGCGGCAAAGCTGATGGCGGTCACGTCGTACGTTTCGGTGAGCGCGGCCTCGTTCAGCGATTGGATGTCCGAGAGGATGTGCGTGTACTTGTAACCGGGCGTGGAAAGCTTATGAGTGGCGAGGGCATAAAACATGAAGGCATCATCGGAATCCGGGGAATGCGCCAGCTTGATCTCGACGGGTTCTTTCTCGGTCTTCGAGGCTGTTTGTTGGCCAGGCATGGGCTTGTCCGTTTCCTTTTCCGGTGCGACCGCGGCAAGGCCGGGTCATTTCACTTGCAATGTCGAAGCAGTTGCCTCGCCCTGGCGTTGGTTCTTCCCAGAGAGACTTTCCCGCCGCGGAGAGGGTCTATCGGAGACGAACGGAAGAAAACGTGCGCGTCGCAGGGGCTTGCGTGGCGCTGGCCGGGCGATTTCTTGCAAGCCCAAGCGTAGCATATTGGTGTCCGGCGAACAATTGGAAGGAGCGCACCGGATGGGCTCAGAATCACAATCTCCCACAAGCGTATCCCTTCTGAAAATAACTGGCTTAATGAGAAAAGAATAGGGGATCGCGAACGCTACAGCGAAGAGACCATGCGGGCGATGGCGTCGTCGAAGGAGGCGGTGCCGTCAAGGTAAGGTTGCCAGAATTTCTGCAGCAACTTGAAGTAGTCGTTCCAGCCACGCTGATAAAGGCCTTCGCGCACCGCGTAGGGAGTGTAGCCGCCGCCGGGAACGCTACCGTCCTGGTCACCGGCGGCCGCGCCGGAAGAGCCAAGCACCGGTCGGATGACTTCACCGGTGGTGTAGAAAACCAGAGCGTGCCAGAGGTCGCGAGGGATGGCTTTGTCGCGCTGGCGGCACTCGCGGATGATGGCGGCCTGCACAGGCTCGGCGATACCGTGAGAACCCTCGTGGAAAAGAACTTCGAGGGCCGCTGCGCCCTGATTGCGCGAGTCCAGGCTGGAGATGGTGACCCGCAAGGGATCCGCGGTGGTGTAGGCACCGCTCCCGTTGGCGTAGCCCGTGAGGTCGACGCGGATTTTTTCGCGCGGCCAGCGCGTCTGGTAAATGTCCGCAAGCCGCTCCGAGAGGCCCACGCCCTGTTCGCGCACGAGCGGGGCGACGCGCATGATCCAGCGGCGGTTGGCGCGATCGTGCTCCGGCCAGAGATGCGCGCGGTAGACGGGCGCCGCGGCTTCCAGGACCTGCGTCAGCTTTGCGGGCAAGCCCGCGTCGCAGAATTTTCGCTTCCTGCCGGAGAGTTCATCGCAATCCTCGAAATCGCCGAGCTGATCTTTCAGCTGGATGAGCTCGGTGGAAAAAAGCAGGTCCTTGGCGGCGTAATTCGCAGCGTAGTAGGCGACGGCATCGTCCCAGATGCGCTGTTCGGCGGACGTGAGAGCGGGTTTCGCATCCGGCGCGGTGTTCAGAGTTGGTCCGGAGGCCTTGACGCTTTTGTCCGGCTGCGCGGCGGTGGTTCGCAATTTGGCTTCGTGATAGAGCGTGTGATGAAGATTGATCCAGAATCCGCTGTGAAGCTCGAAGACGGGAAGAGGTCCATAGGTGAAATTGTTTTGCGGCCGGGCTGCTGTTCGAACCGGGGCGAGCAAAGAAAGTGCGAAGAGAAGAAGAGGGAATCGCGCTGACGCTCGACGAGGCATAGTGAATCGCACGATAGTAGCGCCAAGTCTTGCGGAGCACAAACGAGGCCCAAGCAATGACAGGAGTTGAGCGGAGATTTTCAGGGTGTGCCAACGGTCAAGCGCGCCAATTCTGCGGATCATTCTCGTATTCGTGAACCTGGATGGCTCCCGAGAGGTCCTACTCCACTTTGGGGTCTGCCTCGCTGCCAACCGCACCACGCCGGTCGGCGGCGTGCAGGGCGCCGTTCGAATCGCGAAAGAACGAGCGGCGTCCGGTGCGGCCGTACTGGAGCGGAGTTGCTGCCAGCTCGTATTTTGCCGGAGCGCCGAGGGTGCTCGCGCCGACAATCACGTAGCGAATGGCGTAGCCGTTTTTCATCCCGTTCGCGAGGTCGGAATCGAGGAACCCGGCAGCCTCGCCATTTGCCGCACCATGAAGGGGCGGCCCCAGATTCGCCAGAGATTCGGGCAGGCGCAAATATTTGTTGCGGTAGGCTTCGACTGCGCCTGCAACTTTGTGCAAAGAGTCGATGGCGTTTCGTTCCGTCGCTTCTATCTCGGCGGAATCCCATTCCACTTCCAGCGCGGGAAGATCCAGAAGAAGCAAGCCCAGCGAGAGTAGCTTCCATTCCCCATCCTCGCGTACCAGACCCAAGGTGATCTGATGCACGCTTGCGCCGGTGGTATCGGTGGCATCGCGGAGCTCCATGGGGAGAAACGCAATATTGTCGCGGAGTTCGGCGCCACCGATCTGCATTTCCGTAGTCACGTCGGGAGTTTGGCAGCGAAGAATGGGACGACCGGCGGGATTCGCCGACGCTGTGGGTTTGCCAGGCTCATTCAGAAGCACGAAGCGCTTCATCAACGCAACGCGGGCGGGCGGCGTCATGCGGGAAAACGCCTCCTTGTTGCGAATCGTCAGAAAACGAACAAACTCGGTTTGATCCTGGGAGCAAGCCGCAGAGAGCACGACTTTCAGCGCGGCGCTGGGTCCGCCGCTATTTGTTGTTTCGCTTGGCGCGCTCGCGGAGCTTCCACCGGGCTTGGAACTGGATTCCTGCGAAATGGCGCTTGCGGCTGCAAGCAGAACGGCGCAGCTCAGGAAGAAGGCTTGTCCGCGGATCCTCGATTTACGTGATTTCACGTCAATCCTTTGCCGCGCTCAGTATTGCCGCCAGATTCTGCGTGAAACTCGAGCGCGGCAGAATTTCATCGCATCCCGCCGCTTGGGCTTGAGCAGCGAGCTCTGTTTGCACGTGCGACAGGAAGCCGACCACGCGGACGTCCTTGCTAGCCTGCCGCAACTTTTCAATCGCTTCGATCGGCCGGCTCCGCGCATTCAAGTCCACGATGATGAGTTTTGGCTCACTCGCCAGAAGTCCCATCAAGGCCTCGCCGTTTGTCGCCACTTTTACTTCCACGCCGAGCTGCTTGGCGGTTTCCGCCAGTTTCATCTGAAAGAACAAATCATCCATGAGCGCTACGACTCTTCCCATTTCGCTCCGCCTCTTTTTAACTGTTCCTCAACGACCGCTTTGTTATTATGCGCCCGTTCTTCCCAACGGCGGCTGCTTCCCGGTAAGATGCACCTTCGCGCTGTAACGATGAGTCCTCATCCCGAAGACGCCCGCCTTGCCGCTTCCGGCCCCCGCGACGTCACTCTCTACACGCGTCCGGGATGCCACCTCTGCGACGAAGCCAAAGCTGCCATCGCGCCGCTCTTGCGTGAATTCGGCGCCACCCTCCGGGAAGTCAATACAGATGCCGATCCTGTCCTGAAGGAGCGCTACGGTTGGGATATTCCTGTAATCTTCATTGGCCAGAGGAAAGTGGCGAAGCATCTCGTGAATATGGAACAGTTCCGGCGGCAACTTGAGGATGCCGGGGCAAGCTGAAATCCTCAGCTGAAATCTCGCGGCAGTGGATCGGTGATCCTAGTGGCCGCCGCCGGCCTCGTGCGCGCCGACGGTTTCGTCGGGCACCGCGCCTTTGCGGCCCTTGACGCGGTCGTAGACGCTGACCTGGCTGACGGAACCTAGCGCTTCGTTGTAGAAGGTCGGAACGCCCAGAGCCGTGCGCAGCTCTTCGTTGAACTTTCGCAGGTTCTGGAGATGCGTCGCGAGCGCGCGAAACTCCGCGCCGCAGCCGTACTTTTCGACGCGTACCACGCCGCGTGTGCTGCCTACGGCAAACCCCAGTGCCGCGAGACTCTCGATTGCTTTTGGTGAAAACCGCTCTTCGACATTCCACATGGTCTTTTCAGAGTAATGAATGAAGGGCAATCTGTAAAGTGACCGAGATCGTGCTATATCTCCGGGCTAGGCTGGCGCATCTAATTCGGAGTAAAATGGTCGGATATCCGGTCTCCTTTTGGCCGGGAGGAGCGTCTCGACAACAATCGCATGGCTACCACGGGCCACATCGCCGCATCTCCCCGCGAATCAACGGCTCAGCCGGGCCGGGCGGGTGAATCTTTGCTGGACCAGATTGGGAACACCCCCTTGCTGCGGATGGAACGCGTCGGCCTGGAATTCCCGAACGTTGAATTTTGTGCCAAGGCCGAGTGGTTCAACCCTGGCGGATCCGTGAAGGACCGCCCGGCGCTGAGCATGATTCAGGCCGGTCTCGCCAGTGGGGCGCTGCGACCGGGCAAGACGATCATTGACGCGACCAGCGGCAACACCGGCATTGCCTACGCGATGGTCAGCGCGGCGCTGGGTTTCCCCGTGCAGCTTTGCCTGCCGGATAGCGCTTCGCACGAGCGGAAGCGCATCCTCGCGGCGCTCGGCGCGGAACTCGTGATCACTCCCGGCGATGAAGGCACCGACGGCGCGATTCGCAAAGTGCATGAAATCGTCGAGGGAAATCCTGAGAAGTATTTTTACCCGGACCAGTACAGTAATCCCGCGAATTGGCAGGCGCACTATCGCACGACGGCCAACGAGATTTGGCAGCAGACCTCCGGCCGTATCACGCATTTTGTCGCGGGACTCGGTACGAGCGGCACATTTGTCGGAACGGCGCGCCGGCTCAAAGAGCTCCATCCCGCAATCCGTTGCGTGAGCTTGCAGCCCGACGCATCCTTCCATGGCCTGGAGGGGTGGAAGCACATGCCGACGGCCATCCGCCCGGCGATTTACGATGACACGCTCGCCGACGAAAATTTGGCGGTCTCCACGGAAGAGGCTTACCGGTTGGTGAAACGGCTCGCGCGCGAAGAGGGCTTGCTCGTCAGCCCGAGCGCGGCGGCGGCGCTGCTGGGTTGCTTCCAGGTTGCGGCTGGAATCCCGAAGAGTGCGAACGCTGTTGTCGTTACCGTATTCGCGGATTCCGCGTCGAAGTACCTGAACGAGCGTTTTTGGGACGAAGAATAGTTATGGCGGACGAGACAGCACTCTGGATCAGCGGACATCTTGCAGAGAAAATCCGCGCGCATGGCGCGGAGACTTATCCGCATGAATGCTGCGGCGCGCTGCTTGGACGCGATTCGAGCGCGGTCCTTGAGAGCGATCGGGGAAAGGGTACGCTCACGCCCGCGCGCGAAATCCTGCAACTTTTTCCTCTCGTCAATCGGCGAGACGATTCGCCGCGCAACCGCTTTTCGGTGACCGCGGAAGACGTTCGCGCGGCGGAAAAGGCGGCACGCGAGCAGGTTCTTGAAGTGGTTGGCTGGTATCATTCGCATCCCGACCATCCGGCGCGACCGAGCGAGTATGACCGCGATCACGCCTGGCCGTGGTACAGCTACATTATCGTCAGCGTGCAGAACGGCGCGCCCCAGGACATGACCTCCTGGCGTTTGAACGACGATCGTGCGGAGTTTTCACCCGAGGGGATTGAGATTCGCCACCGCGCCGCAGTGTAGGCCGGCGGATTCAGCACAACGGAGAAATGAAATGCCCGTGAAAGTAATGATTCCATCGCCGCTTCGCCCCTACGCGGGGAAGCGCGACTCGGCTGAGTTCAATGCCCGGACTGTCGGGGAAGCGCTTGGCCACCTGACCGCGGAATTCGGGGAACTGCGTAAGCATCTCTTTACCGAAGACGGCAAGCTGCGCAGCTTCGTCAACGTGTACGTGAACGATGAGGACATTCGTTATCTTGCGAAAGAGAACACGCCTACGAAGGATGGAGACACGATCAGCATTATTCCATCCATCGCGGGAGGCTGCATTTAGCGGCGTCGTTTCGAGTTTTGGCAGGGCTGGGATAAAGTTCGTGAGGAATCTCAGATCACTTATTGTTCCTCCAAGTCGAATTGGAATTTGAAGGAGTAGAGAAACGCAATGGCCACAACCGCACAGCCGCAGACCGGCACAAAACCGGCAGCGGGCCTTTCGAACGAAGAAATTCTACGTTACAGCCGCCACCTCATCATGCCGGAAGTCGGCATGGAGGGGCAGCTCAAGCTGAAGAACGCTAAGGTACTGCTCATCGGCACGGGCGGGCTCGGCGCACCACTTGGCTTGTATCTCGCCGCCGCGGGCGTCGGCAAGCTCGGGCTGGTTGACTTCGACGTTGTCGACTTCACCAATCTCCAGCGCCAGGTTACTTTTGGCACCAGCGACGTCGGCAAACCGAAGAGCGAAGCCGCGCGCGCGCGCCTTGCAAACCTCAATCCGGACATTGAGATTCAGTCATTCGAAACGCAGCTGACCAGCGCGAACGCGCTCGAACTCTTCAAGGACTTTGATGTCATCGTCGACGGGACCGACAATTTCCCCACGCGGTATCTCGTCAACGACGCGTGCATTTTACTGGGAAAGCCAAACGTGTACGGCTCGATTTTCCGGTTCGAAGGGCAGGCCACCGTTTTCGGAATGCCCGATGGGCCGTGCTACCGATGCCTCTATCCAGAACCGCCTCCGCCGGGGCTTGTGCCTTCCTGCGCGGAAGGCGGCGTCCTCGGCGTTCTGCCCGGAATCGTCGGCTCCATTCAGGCGATGGAAACGATTAAGCTGATCCTCGGCCGCGGGGACAATCTCGTGGGACGTTTGCTCCTTTTTGACGCTCTCGGGATGAAGTTCCGCGAGCTCAAGCTCCGGAAGAACCCGAACTGCCCGGTGTGCGGCACGCATCCTACGATCACGAAGCTGATCGATTATTACGAATTCTGCGGCGTGCGCGGCGAAGAAGCTCCCGGCCCTGCCGTGCAAGTGCCGGAAATCACTCCACGCGAACTCAAAGCCAGGCTCGATCGTGGAGATGATTTGTTCATTCTCGATGTGCGCGAGCCCCACGAATACCAGATCTGCAATCTCAAGGGGCATCTGCTTCCACTCGGGGAGCTGACGCGGCGCGTCCACGAACTTGATTCATCGCGGGAAATCGTAGCGCATTGCCGCAGTGGGAAGCGTTCCGCCGAGGCCGTGGACTTCTTGCGAAAAGCGGGTTTTCGCAAAATCCTCAACCTGAAAGGCGGCATCCTTGCGTGGTCCGACGAGGTTGATCCGTCTGTTCCAAAATACTGATTTGTCTTCATATACATTTGTTGTGTGATGCGAGCGCCTCGGCCGGGTCAGGGCGCTCGTCATTTATGCTTGTCGCTGCGCGGAAGTGTGGGCATACTTTCAGTTGCTCAGGAGAAGAAATGGCGGCCACGAAAATTACTGTCAATCACAACGGATCAATCCGCGTGGAAGGCGACTTCGAGATCTTTGATCCTGAAGGAAAGCCCTTTGGCTTGGCTGGCCGGACGACCATCGGGCTCTGCCGCTGCGGGCACTCCGCAAACAAGCCGTTCTGCGATGGCTCGCATAAGACCTGTGGATTCGCTGATACTGTGGCTGCCCGGGAGCTACCTGCCCCAAAACCTAGGCTGTAGGGCATGCTGGGACTGAGGCTGCAATCTGTTTCAAATGTTGAGACTGTCTCAGGCTGAGACAGTACCCAATTTCTCCTTGATACTGGTCATCCGCCCGGTAACTCTAACGAAACAAAAATGATAGCGTCCTAATCCGCGAAATCGTAGGTGGTCGCGGCGTCTCGCAGTGCCCCAAAGAATTCTCTCTCTCTCTGATACACATCAATAAGACGTGTATTTTCAATTAGTTGCGTGAATAAATTTCCAGTCAGAAATGGGCACAAACTTGCACTTCTTGGTAGTTGGCAGTTTTTCTTGGGTATTTGGGGGATTTTGTGGGTGGTTGGGGCAAGATCATCGGGTTTCTTCGCGGCGACCGCGGTTCGGTCTCTACGCAGATCTTCCATAGGCGTGTCTTTATCGCTTCCGGAGCGATGTCCCTCGTCCTTTTCTTTGCCGTAGTCTTCTACCTGCGGCAGATCAGCATCGCAGGTTCGCCACAAAGCTATTTGTATTTAGAAGTTGGCGGTACGCTCCTCAGCTTCTGCTACGCAGCCAATGCGCTGGTCCGTTTCCGCGGCACCCATGATCGCACGGCGTTGATTCTCGCCTTCGGATTTGCGCTTTCTGGAATCATCGAGACTGTCGGCTGCTTTGGGCTGAACGAATCGCTGGGCTCCAGTGCTCTGGCGCTCTCCCGCATCCCCATGGGTTGGATGGTGAGCCGCACATTGCTTGCCGTTCTGTTGCTCGCTGCAATCGCTGTTGAGCGCCACATGCCCACCGCGCGGCAGCCCAGCAAGGAAACCGCCGCCGCGTTGTTGGTCGTTGCCCTGGCTGCCTACATGACGAGCGCCGCGTTTCTTGCCGCGCCCGCCGCGCCCGCCGCACATGCGGCGAACTTGCTGTCTCGTCCTTGGGATCTGCTCCCCGCCGCGCTGTTCCTGATCGCTGCGCTCTGTTTTCGCCAGCGCCTCAAGAACGACCGAGACAAGAAGGGCACGGCAACCCTCTTCGATCACTCTCTCTTAATCGTGGCTTCGCTCAATGTCGTCTGCCACGCATCGGCGGCATTTTCCCGGCAGATCTTTGATGGCCCGTTTTTTCTCGCGGAGTTGAGCAAGACGTTCAGCTATGTCGTCATGCTCTCCGGCGCGTTGCTGGATCAGGCTCGCCTTTTCGAGCAAGTGCGCTCGATGGCCGTCACTGACCCACTCACGGGGCTATCGAATTACCGCCGCCTGATCAGCGTTCTCGAAGCGGAGCTTGATCGTTCGCGCCGCACGCAGCGCCCATTCAGCGTCGTGCTTCTCGACATGGACGGCCTCAAGATCATCAACGATCAGTACGGGCATCTGACCGGCAGCCGCGCGCTGGTGCGTATCGGCAAGATTCTGCGTAACCATTCCCGCGCGATTGACACGGCGGCGCGATACGGCGGCGACGAATTCGCGCTGGTACTGCCGGAAGCCGGCAAGGACATCGCGTCGCGCGTCGTCTCTCGAATCCGCGAGCGTCTCTCCGCTGAGCCGGAGCGCCCTGCACTCTCTGTTAGCGCAGGCGTCGCTGCTTTCCCGGAGGATGGCGACACGCCCGAAAAACTTCTTGGCGCTGCCGACCGCGCGCTCTATGCCATGAAGCACCATGGCAGGAGCAGCGTTCAAAATCTCACGCGCATTGCCGCGTGCCTGTGAGGATGAACAAGAACATGCCTCACGCGAAGAAATTTGTATTTAACCGAACCGAGAGTCGCATCCCGATGGAAATCCCCGTTCTGATTGACGGCCATCGCCGGGCGCCTGGCTCGGAATCGACTTTTACTGAGAATGTGAGTGCGCGTGGCGCGCGCGTGGTAAGCGTGCGCCGCTGGGAACAAGGCGAACCATTGGTATTCGCCTCGCGCACTGGTGAGTTTCGCTCCTCGGCCCGGGTTGCTTACTGCCAACCATTGCAAGGCGACGGCTTTGCCATTGGCGTGGAGTTCCTCGAGCCAAAAGGGCGATGGGTTGTTCAATCCCCAAGATAGCTTGACGTAAAACGGCGAGCGGATAGGAGGGAAACGTCTGGAACTAAAAAAGAAGACAGAAAACTGGTGCAAAAATTACAAGAAGTCCTGAAGCGCTTGGCGGAGCTCAAAAGATCTGTCAGGCGCTTCATCTTTTTGTTCCCGTTGTGCCACTCGGGGAGCGCACCGTCGTGGAATTTGACCTGCCCGCATCCCCAAAAGAATCATCTATCAGCGCGTTGCTGGATCTGCTCCGCCCTTTCTCGTTTTCTGCAGGACATCCTCATAGACGTGAATAGTGTTTTCTACCATATGCCCTGCGGAAAATCTTTGCTCCACTTCGCAGCGGCCTGCCTGGCTGAGGTTTTTTCGTAACACCCCATCATTGATCAGTCGCAACATCATGGCGGCAAATTCCTTTCCATTTGGCTCCACAACCAGCGCGGTTCGTTCGCTGTCCACCACTTCACTGAGCGCCCCACGCCGCGTCGAAATGCATGGCAGGCCTGCGGCCATCGCTGCTTGCAATGCGGTTCCCAGGCCTTCGAACTCCGAGGGAAACACAAACGCATCGAGCGCTGCGTACACTTGCGAGACTTCCTTCACGAAGCCGAGAAAAAGCACGGCTTCTTTCTGTCCGAGACGCTTTGTAAGTGCCTCCAGTTCCGCGCGGCATGGGCCGTCTCCCGCGAGCAACAATCGCACTTCCGGATGCAACTCTCTTACGAAGGGAAGCGCTTCGATCAAGTGCCGTTGTCCTTTTTCCGGAACAAAGACGCTCACGCACCCAAACAAGAATTCGTTTTCTCGCACGCCCCAACGCTTCCTCGCGTTGCTTCGCTGTTCCGGTGTTCGCAACGGATAGATTTCCACGCCTTCATTCACGATGGAAATTCGCTCTGCCGCGATGCCCGAATCGATCAGGCTTTGTGCCACATCTGTGCTGTTCGCCACAAACCGTTCCACGGCTCGGTATCGCGCCTGCGACACCGCGTTTTTCTGAAGCGGGAATCCGATTCGGCGAGAAAGCAGCAACGGAAGCCGCGTGTGCGCCTTAGCCAACCATGCCGCCGTCAACGCATGCGGCTCATTGAGATGAATAAGGTCGAATCGCCCGCGGCCAATCAAATTGCGGATTGCGCGAGCAGCCCAGCCGCGCAATCCGAATCGCGGAACTTGATGAACGGTAATCCCAGCCTCCGACACGCGGTTCGCAAGCGGCGAATCCCGCGCGGCCATCAGCTCGACCTCTTTTCCGCGCTCGCGCAGCCCGCGCAAAGTCAGCAACGCCTGGCTTTGCCCGCCGCGCCATTCCCGCTCCAGATCCACGTAGAGCACTCTCATTTCTTTTCCTGATTTCCTGCCGCCGTTACGAGCTGGCCCAGTTTTTTGTATTTCAGCCGGACGGATCGAGCGGCCATTTGCGCAATCAGCGCGCCGCGATAGCCGTCGAGAAACCCGCCGCGCAAGAAAAAATTCTGAAACCAGCTCCATGGCATCGCTAGCCAAATCGCTGCGCGCCAGCTTCGTTTGCCCGAGGCATATAGCTGCTGCGCCGCGAGCGTCGTATAGCGCTCCACCTTTTCCTCGTGTTGGGCGAACGAACGCATCGTGTAATGCAGCAGATCGCCGCTGAGGCGTCCCGGCTTGCCTTCGAATTGCAGGGACTCGTGGATGATTCGGGAAAACTGCGCTGCATCTCGCCGGTAGAGCCGCCGTTGGAAGTCCGGGTACCACCCCGAGTGTTTTATCCAGCCACCCAGGTACCAAGCACGCCTCGCCATTTCGTAAACGGAATACTTCGGCTCCCGCTTCTTCCACTCGAGCAGCGAAGTTTGCAGCGCGCTACTCAATTCCTCGTCCGCATCCAACGACAGAATCCAGTCGTTGCTTGCCGCCGCCGCTGCGGCATTCTTTTGGTCCGCAAAATTCGTCCACTCACGGATGACGATTTTCGCTCCGTGCTCTCGCGCAATTTCCCGCGTGCGGTCTTTGCTTCCGCAATCCACTACCACGATTTCGTCCGCAACGCCTTGAACCGAACCCAGGGCGCGCGGCAGGTTGTGTTCTTCATTGAATGTAATCAGGCAGGCGGAGAGGCGGTTCATCGGACTCCGGACAATTGTGGAATCGGCGCTAGTATCTCACAAAGCCAATCTTGCGAATCGAAGCACGCGTGGAATGCCTTGCAAAGGAGCGAAGTCGGGCTATTTCGGCTGGAAATTCACGCGAATCACGCTGCCGCCGATTCGAAACTCGGTACCGTCCCGCAACACGGCCGCGCGCACGCGTTCTTCGTCAAAGAAAGTACCGTTGGTCGAATCCATGTCCTTGAGATTGATGTACGTGTCTCTCACTTCCAGCAGGCAGTGATGCCGCGAAATTTCAGGATCATTCAGCGGAATGTCCGCGCCCTTGCGCCCCAGCACGACACGCGGTTTTCCAAGCGTGTGGCTCTCGCCTTTCGATGGGCCCGACAGAATGCTGAGCACTACCTTCGTTTGTTCAGGCAGCCGCAGTCCCGGATCGGGCGGCGGCAAATTCAGATTTGAACTCGTGGCGTTCGCCCTTGCAAACGAGGGAAGCGGTGACATGACCACCGTGGAGTCCACGCGTCGCTTGATCTCCACGATCGTTGTCTTTCCACATTTCGAACATTTGAACTGCACTTTCGTATGGCCGCCGAATTGCCCATCCTTCAGCAAGTGCTCCGCGCCACAGTGAATGCAAGCCGTCTGCATACTATAAAATTACCACTATCAGAATCGCTTTGGAGAACGGCGGATATTTTTCGGGCGGAAAGGTTAATCTGCGCCCCCGCCCCGCAGCCTGCCCGACGATTCCTCTGGAGTTCTGCATCTTGTGTTACGATTACAGCTTCCAGCCCACTCAGGAGAGCGTGTGTGTCCGATCATATTTCGCGCAAAGAACTGAAGCAGGACAAAATTAAAGAAACCATTGAGCACGGCGCCGAAGCCGTTATCTCTCACGGACAGTTCACCCTCATCGTTGTGGTTGTTGCTTTGGTAGTGGCGCTCGGCTATGGCGGCTGGAGGTTTTATATCGATCGCCAGACCGTGGAAGCGTCCGCCGCTTTCGATACCGGCGTAAAAGCCTACCAGGGCCGCATCGCATCGGCTCCTGACCCCGCCGAACCCAATGAGCCTTTCTATCCCGACGAGCCCGCGCGCGCCCAGGATGCTTTGCAAAAGTTCACCAAGGTTGCCGACAAATATCCCAGCACGAATCCCGGAAGACTCGCTCGCTACTACTCCGCGCTTTGTCTCGAGGACCTCGAGCGCCACAATCAGGCACTCGAGGAACTGAAGAAGATCAGCGGCAGCAGCGACAAGGAGCTCGCATCCATGGCGCAGTATCAGGTGGCCGTCATTGACTCGCGCACCGGCAAGCCTGATGATGCAGTCAAAATCTTTCGTGCTTTGGCAGACAAGCGGAGCGCTCTCGTGCCGCGGCCGCTGGTGCTACTGGAACTTGCCGGCGTCCTTCGCAATTCCAACCCAAAAGAGGCCGCCAGCATCTACCAGCAAATCAAAAAAGAATTCCCGGACACCACCATTGCGGATCAAGCCGATCGCGGCCTGGATACTCTTTCGCCGAAATCCTGATCCGCTCCGCGCCTAAGAATTCGCGCGGAGCAGCCGGAATATGACGGAGCGGCCCATCGAACCAGTTCCCACTCCTGCTCCCTGGGCGATGCGCGCGGGACAGTCCCGCGGCCGGCGCTATCCCGAACCGCCCCATCCTTACCGCAGTGTCTACGCGCGTGACCGCGATCGCATCATCCATTCCCGCGCTTTTCGCCGTCTTGAAGCCAAGACGCAAGTTTTCACCACGCGCTACTCCGACCATTTTCGCAATCGCCTGACGCACACACTGGAAGTCGCACAGATTGCCCGTACCGTCGCCTCGGCGCTGGGGCTGAACACCGAGCTTGCCGAAGCGCTTGCTCTTGTCCACGATATTGGCCATCCGCCGTTCGGCCATGCCGGCGAACGCAAGCTCGACGAATTGATGCGCGCGGGGGGCGGCTGTTTCAATCACAATCTCCACGCGCTCCGTATCGTCGAACAGTTCGAGCAGCGCTACCTTGATTTTCCCGGCTTGAATCTCACGTTTGAAGTTCGCGAAGGCATCATCAAGCATTCGCGCGATTATTCCGCCGCCGAATTTCCGCAGCTTGCCGAATACCTTCTGGATATGCGCCCGCCTCTTGAAGCCCAGCTCATCGATTGCGTTGACGAAATCGCCTACAACACTGCCGATCTTGATGACGCGCTCGAGGCCCAGCTCCTCGATATGGATATTCTTTGCAAAGAAGTTCCGTTCTTTGGCGAAGCTTATGCACTGGTTGACGCCGCCCATCCTGCTGCCCGGGAGAAGCTCAAATTCAACGAAGCATTGAAGCGCGTCCTCGATCAACTTGCTACCGATCTGATCAGCACGACAAAAAGGTTGCTCGTGGATTCCGGCGTCCGAACGATAGACGATATCCGGGGCGCGGGAATTCGCATGGCCAGGTTCAGCGAAAAGCGCGGGACGCAAAACGCTCAGCTCAAGCGCTTTCTGTTTACGCATGTTTACGAGCGGCCCGAAATTACCGAGGACCGCGACCGCTCGGTCCAATGCCTCGAGGAACTCTTTGCTTACTACCTCGGGTCGCCCGGCACGATGCCTGCTTCCTATGAGGAGCTTGCGCAGATGGCGCCGCGTCATGTAATTGTCTGCGACTACATTGCAGGCATGACCGACCAGTTCCTTCTTCGCCAGCACCGCGATCATTTAGGCAGTTCTCTCGGCGGCAAGTCCGCTACTTCTCGCTGACCGCAGGCGAAATCATCCGCCAAATGTGAAAGAAGTCTTGGATACCGCGGAGAATTTGTACGGGCCGCAGAAGGCTGCAGGCAGCAATGCATGCCGGTGTGTGGTGAGTCGAGATGGAACGTCCCGCACTTTCATTCTTGAGAGTGCGGGGGCGTTCCGTCGCGATAGAGAGATCTCTAATTAGTTTCGGTTGGGCGGTTCGACACTAGAATCGAATAAACGGCCCGAAGGCAACACGCGGATTATGATGCGTGCCGCTGGCGAAGTACATTTCATCGCCTGCTTCTAGGCGTAGACCGACCGGACCGATATGTCCTTCCAAACCCGCTCCCGGGTAGAGCGTTCCGCTCACGTTGTTCGCGCGCAGGTTCTCGATGGAACTCGTGATCGTGGTCCCGGTCACCGCCCGGGGGTCCAGCCGGAAATTGATAAACCCTCCCTTCAGCATCAGAAAAGGACGAATCGCGCCGTGACCCGCTATGAGCTTGGGGCCAAATAGTCCATGCAGGACGCGAAGATTGCTGCGTTGAAAGGTGACCACGCCTGTGCTCCTATTCGTGAACCCTTCGGTGAACGCTTGCTCGAAGTCGTAGTTCATCTCCCCTTCAAGCATCACGTGTGAGAGTGCCTTAACGCCCGCGCGCGCCCCCAATCCCGCCATATTGGTGTTTGTTTGCGAGATTCGAAAATAATCGGCGTAGGCGCCAACTTGGACATGATCCTGCGCCGACGCCAGCGGCGCCAGCCAGCTTGCGAGAAATAGCAGCAGTGCGACACGCTTCATACTGGTTCTCCTTACACAGATATAATGGGAATTGCAGAAAGCAGGGGCTGGCGCCGGCTGGAGGGCTGCTTCGTTTGGTTGGATGGCCCCGCCCCATAGAGAGTTGCCCCGCTGTTTTGAACCGGAATTTCCGTAGGCAACTCCTCATATTCAGAGCAACTCCGGCCGCCACTGTCATCCTAAGCCAAGCTAAGGATCGCCCCTGATCCGCACCTCGGCATGAGCACAAGCTTCGGTCCTCGCGGGATCTCAAGATCCCCGTGCCAGCGTCAGAAAAAGCGTCAGGTAACGCTTCAATTTTTGCGTAATGAGAAAATTTTCCTTCACGTGTTGATGCCCATGTTCGCCCAGTTTTACCGCGATTTCCGGGTGGGAAAGCAAAAAACGAATTTGATACGCCGTGCCTTCCACGGAATGTGCCAGCAGCCCCGTGTGTTTGTGAATGATTTGGATCGGGATGCCGCCAACCGCGGAAGCCACCACCGGTTTTTTCTTCCACAACGCTTCGGAAACAGTTAGGCCGAAGCCTTCGCGCAGGCTTTTCTGGATCACGATGGTCGAAGCCCGCTGCAGTGCGTTGACTTCGAGCGGCGCCCAGGCAGCCAGTTCTATCACTCTAATGTCCGGATCGCTATCCGCTTCGCGCAGCACTTCTTTCAACACAATGGAGCCCTCGGGATCGTCGGAGGCGCTGCCGCCCGCCAGAACCAGCTGGCAATCGAAATATCGCTTCACGATACGATACGCGCGAATCACGCCAACAGGGTCCTTCAGGCGGTCGAAGCGGGAGATTTGCGTGAGGATGGGGCGCTGGGGATCGATGCGAAAGCGGGCAAGGACTTCAGCGATGAACTCCGGTTCGAGTTCCTGATTTTTTTCGGAAAGTGGATCGATGGCCGGATAGAAAAGATACTGCGGGATCGGGAGCTGGCGTGAGAATTCGGGGGAAGAAAACATGGCGCCGTTGTACCGCGAGACGAATTTTTCCAGGAAATCCCAGACTGCCCGATGGGGGTGCGAGAGATCGATGTGGCAGCGCCATACCCAGTGGTTTGAGCCAGGTTTGCGTGCGTCGATCAGAGCCGCCGGTTGAGGGTCGTGAATCACTACGAATTCGGCATCCAGAGGAAGACTCGCGCGATTGCGTTCGTTGTAGGCTAGAAAAATCTCGAAATCCCTCGGACTTGTATGATAGGGCGCGCCGTGCAGCGCGTTGTGGAATGATTTCGTGACCTCAAAGAAATCTTCGCCCCCGCTCATCACGTCCCATTTGATGTTGAGCTCCAGCTCTTCCCCCAGGGGCACCAGACGATTAAGAATTTCCGCCACCCCGCCTCCAACAGCCGTGGAGTTGATCATCTCAATGCTGCGGCCGCGCAAGGGCTTCGCCAAAGCGCGCAGCTCCTCGATCTCCCCCGCGCCCAGGAGTTCGGCATAGTCATCCAGAGGGATGCGCGTGAGTGCCAGCGTCTCGCTCATGCCTTTCTCCTTTCCCGGTCGATCAGTCGCAGCAGCTTGGCGCGCGAGCTGTCCAGCGTATTGGTGTAAATGTCGATGTGATTGACGCTGTCGGCGAGTGTCTGGAGTCCCAGTCCATCGGAAAGCCAATGCGAGAAGTCGTTCGTTCTGAGTTGCAGCCGCAGGCGCGAAGAGATGAAATGAAAGTAAAAACCTGCGTGGCTGAGATGCGCGATGCCATCGCGGAACTCGTCCAGCGTTCGCGCGCTTCGGCCGAGGGGCGCGGTGACTTCCACGCTTTCGCAGAAGTAGAATCGTTCCAGCGCCGACTGCCCCGCAAAATGGGGAAACGCCGTGCAAAAGTCGCCCACAACGCGGCAAAGATCGCTTCGCAACGCGGCGATGGAAACGTAGTCGCGAATGTCCAGCGCGGCGAGTTGTTCAGCGAGGTCGTTCCGGTTGGTGTCCGCGAGCACCCATTGCGCGAAATCGTTGGAAAAGCCCTCGGTGAGGAAGTGATGGCTGCCGAGAGTTTGATACGCGTGATGGAAGATGGAGGCGTCGCTGCAATTCTCGAGCCCCGTTAGCAACTCCGCGAGTGTGCCGGCCGATTGGTTGCCGATTCGCGTGAGATAGGAAACGGTAACAAATTCGAACGGGGTTTCAGCGGTATTCATGCGAGAGACTCCTCCTTCCCGAACAGTGCGGCAGCGCCGCTGCGGCGCAGCAAAATCGGAGATGTGAAACGATTTGGCCGGCTCATGATGCCTGAGCCGCCTCCACGCGCTCCGGCAGTTCAACGCGAATCTCAGTGAGATCGGAGAGAAGATGCGCCGCCCAGCGGTAGATGTTGTGCTCGCGCACGGTGTGTCGCATTCGCTGCATCCGCCGGGCCTGCTCCTCTTCGGGCATCTCCAACGCGCGATGGATGGACTCGGCAAGTTGAGAGACGTCGTAGGGATTGACCAGCAGCGCATCCGAAAGTTCGTGCGCCGCGCCCGCAAAAGTGCTCAAGATCAGCGCACCTCGATCGTCTTCGCGCGAGGCTACGTATTCCTTGGCCACCAGGTTCATTCCATCGTGCAGCGACGTCACCATGCAGAAGGAAGAAGCGCGGTAAAAGCGTGCGATCTCTTCGTGCGAATGGTGCTTCTTGCGAAACACGATGGGCTTCCAGCGCGCCGTCTGGAAGCGCGCGTTGATGCGGTCCGCTTCGGCACTAACTTCGTCGAGGAAATTCTTGTACCGCTCAATGTCCGTGCGGCTGGGCGCGCCGATTTGCACGAAACTGAACCGCTGCTGGTAAGCGGGGTTGAGCTCGAAAAAACGCTCGAGAGCGCGGAAGCGCTCGAGGATTCCCTTGGTGTAGTCAACGCGATCGACACCCACTCCGAGGAGCGAGGCCTCGACACGCATCTCGGCGCAAAGCGCGGCGCGTTCTTCGCCGGCGCTGCGCGATTCGCCGACCGCGTGCGAATTCTCCGGAAACGCCACGCTGATGGGATAGGGGCGCACCCGCGTGATGTGGCCCTGCCGGTTCACGGCGAAGCGGTCCCACTCCGTAAGCGCTTCGAGCGCGCGGTCCACCGTCTCCAGAAAATTGTTGCAGTGCGATTGAATATGAAAGCCGATGAGATCAGCGCCGAGGAGACCATCGACGAGCTCGCGCTGCCACGGACAAATCCCAAAAACCTCCGCGTTCGGCCAGGGAATATGCCAGAAGATCGCCACTCGGGCGTCGGGCCGCGCGTCCTTGATCATCCTCGGCAGCAACGCGAAGTGATAATCCTGCGCGAGAAGAATCGGCGATTCGGTGCCCTCCATTTCCTGCAGAACTGCGTCGGCGAACCGTCGATTGATTTTTTGATACTGCAGCCAGTCATCGGGACGAAAGACCGGACGCGTATGCGCAATGTGCGAGAGCGGCCACAATCCTTCATTCGAAAAACCCTCGTAATAGCCCCTGTCTTCCTCGTCGCTGAGCCACACGCGGCGCAGCGTGTAACTCGGGTGGTCGGGCGGAACTCGTAAGTGGTCGTGGGAATCCACCACCTCGCGGTCGGCGCTGCCCGAGCCGTTGGCGATCCAAGTTCCGTTGCACGCCAGCAGGACCGGCTCGAGCGCGGTGACCACGCCGCTTGCGGGCACGATCACGTTGATGGATTTGTCCTTTTCATTGAATACGTGCATGTACGGTTCGCGATTCGAAACCACGAACAGCGGCTTCTCCTCAAGCTTGCTCCGCAAACTGACCCGCAGGCGTTCGGCCGTCCAAATCGAGGCGTTCGAATCGCGCAAGCGTGCTTCTTCCTCCGCAACCGCACGCGCCGTGTTCAGGTCATTGGCCAGGTGCGTCACTTCGTGATTCAGTTGATCGAGGATTTCGCCTTTCGGGAGCGCCGGCCCCGCGTTGGGCTGTCCCGTTCGGAGCGTTCGCAGCCAATTGGCCGTGCGTGTCAGCGGCCCCGTGAACGTCCACCGGACCAGAATCAGCGCGAGCCCCGTGATCAGAATTGTTTGGACGAAAGCATTGAGCAGGGAATCGCGAAGTGTGCGCGACACCTGCTTGTCGATGTAACTTGTGTCGTGCAAGAGAGCCAGCGTCCCCACGACCTTACCATCGCGGTGAAGCGGCAGCGCATAGATGTGTGCGGGAACTCCTTCTTCCGGATTCAGAGAAGGAGTTTGCTCCGCGCTCAGAAATTCGCCTACTCCAGCGTCCTCCTGTGACGCGCGAGTTGCAGCCGTCGGACGCAGTCTGAAGACCGGCGAAAGTCCGGAGGTGATCGCCAGCGGGCCGCCCACCGCGCTGTATACCGCGACGCCCTTCAAGTGTTCGCGCTGACCGAAGCGCTCGACCAGACGTTGCAAGCTCTTGTCCGGCGCTCGGTCGAGCAGCGGCTCGACGCTTTCTTGAAGGCTTTCGCCGAGAATTTCCGCCCGGCGCGAGAGATCGTTGCGCAGAAGATGTTTTTCGGTCCGCACCTGGTATGCGGCAAAAAGCAAAGACACGACCGCGACGCTCACGATCAGGGGCAGGACGATTTTCAGAGTCGTGCGCATCAAGACGCCTCGATTGGGATACAGAGAATGAGGCCGCGAGGGGCTGGGTGCCGGCGGCTACAAACGATTCAGAACTATGGGTAACCGGGCTAATCAAAGCACGAAATGAACCAAAGCGAGGGTAATTTCCACTTTCCGTATAACATGCGAGAAATCAAAGAGATGCGCGGAATAGCGTGTAACGGCCATAAAGAAGGATTGAGTACTAGTCCTATGAAATTCTTGCCGCTCTCGCATTCTCCAGTGGAGGATTGACCCTGCCCGTCCTTGAAAGTAGGATTTGGCTGCGATTCTTGTCTGTTCCCGGAACGATCAGGAATAAGTGAAGGAGACACCGTGTACTGTTCCAAGTGTGGTGCAGCGATGGCGGACGGTGCTGCGTTTTGCTCGAGTTGCGGACAATCGTTTGCGGTTGCCGCTGCGCCGCCGCGTGCGCCGATGATGAGTGCGTCCGTTGCGGCAACGCTGGGAGGTGGCTCGGCGGCCATTCCCGCATTTGCCGGAAACGCGGTCGTATCCCGCGTGGAGTACGCGGGATTTTGGCTGCGGTTTTTGGCGCTCCTCATCGACAACGTGGTAATGGGTTTAGGCTTCGTCTTGATATTGATTCCGCTCATTTTTCTGACGGGATTGCGCGGATTCCTCGACGAGATCCATCCTAGCGAAGACATGAATGATGTCGGCATCTTCATGCTCATCGGAGTCATCTTTCTTGCCGCAACGGTCAGCCTAGTCTTCACGTGGTTGTACCACGCGCTGATGGAGAGCTCCGAGTGGCAGGCCACGCTCGGGAAAAAGGTGTTGGGTCTGGTGGTGACCGATATGGGCGGACAGCGCGTCAGCTTCGGTCGCTCGACGGGTAGGCACTTCGGCAAGCTCATCACCAACTTGGTGCCTGCCTTTATCGGATACATCATGGCCGGGTTCACGGAAAAAAAGCAGGCGCTGCACGACATGTTGGCAGGATGCCTGGTCTTGCGACGGAGTTAGCGGAGGATCGGGAAGAAACTCGGCGAGCTGCGATCCGAGGCGAGGGTTGCAGCCGAAAATTTGGAAAACGGAAAAGCCCCATGCTCTACACGCGCGCGGGGCTTTTGCCCTTTCCGCTGTGACTTGCCGCGATCGCTGTCAGTTGGGAAGTAGTACGGAGTCCACAACATGGATGACGCCGTTCGACTGGTTGACGTCGGCGATCGTGACTTTGGACATGCCGCCCTTCTCATCGGTGAGGATGATGGCCTTGCCCATGGCCGTGGCTTTGAGCGTCCCGCCGCTGACAGTCTTCAGTGTGGCGGTGCCGTTGCCGGCCTTGATGGCTTTCCAGAGGTCCTTGCTGCTCATTTTGCCGGCGACGACGTGATAGGTCAGAACCTTGGTAAGCGTGTCCTTGTTTTCAGGCTTTAGCAGAGTGTCCACAGTGCCGGCGGGCAGCTTGGCAAAAGCTTCGTTAGTAGGCGCAAAAACGGTGAACGGGCCGGGGCTCTGCAGCGTTTCTACGAGTCCCGCGGCCTTGACCGCGGCGACGAGCGTGGTGTGATCGGCGGAATTGACGGCATTGGAGACGATGTCCTTTGTGGGGAGCATCGGCGCGCCGCCGACCATGGGGTTGTCCTGGGCGCTGACGGCGGTGCCGATCATCAGAACTGCGAGAAAGAAAAACGCAAGCTTCTTCATTTCTTCAAATCCTTTCGAGATGGAATGTTGTGTCCTGCACTGGGTAATACGGGGATTGCGGGTGGTTGGATGAGTAGGCCGAAAACAGCATAGCCAGCAATGGCTGTGCCATGCGGAGGTTGCAAAAGCGGCGGCAGGGCTACCGCACTCCAAAGAGCAAGTACTAGGCAGGGGCGTTGACGACCAGGTTGCAAAAACGCGGAGGAAAAAGAGGCGCTTCCTTGACTTGGCGGGGAGCCGACTCAATAATGGTAAAGCATGAGCGTACGCGCCGGAGGCGCTGAAGATATGTTCCTTGACGTTAAGGAATTAGCCGTCCGCAAGCTGCGCATCCGGAAGACCTATACCCCGGGCAGCATCGATTTCCATTCGGCGGAGATCAAGCAACTCGAGCCGCTGGAAGTGACGGCGACGGCCGAGCTGCTGGAATCGCAGATTCGAATCGAGGGAAACCTCGAGACGAAGATCGAACTGGTGTGCGCGCGCTGCCTGGAGCCGGTCGTAGAGGACGTAAGCCGCGCGTTCGACCTGTTTTACGCGCCGCTGCCGAAGGAAGCGAAGCCGAAAGAAGACCGGTTGAAGGACGACGACACCGAAATTGGATTTTACGAAGGCCCAGGACTCTTCCTGGCGGATGTGTTGAAGGAGCAGGTCCTTCTGGCTCTGCCGTTAAAGGTGATCTGCCAGAGTGACTGCCGGGGGCTGTGCCCGAATTGCGGTGCGAACCTGAACCACGAAGAGTGCCGCTGTGAGACCCACGCGACGGACCCGCGAATGGCCCCTCTCGCGCGCCTCAAGCAGGACGGACCAGCACGAGGCGGGCGAATGACTTTTTGTCGAAGCCCGCGCTGGCCAAGTGTCCGAATTGCCACGAAATGAAACAGCCGCACCAGGTTTGCCCTCATTGCGGACACTACAAGGGCAAAGCGGCGCAAGAGCCGGCGTCGTAAGGATTTCGAGTTTTTCTCGCTTAGCCTGCGGACAAAAATCCCATGATCACCATCGCCGTTGACGCCATGGGCGGAGACCACGCGCCCCGCCCCGAGGTCGAAGGCAGTGTGCTGGCCGCGCGGGACCTTGGTGTCCGCGTGCTGCTGGTGGGCCAGCCGAGCGTGGTGCGCGCGGAGTTGGCGAAGCACGCCGCTCCGAACCTGCCCATCGAAATCGTCGCGGCGAGCGAAGTGATCACCATGAACGATCATCCCGCTCAGGCCTTCCGGCGGAAGAAGGACAGCTCGGTGCACGTGGCGGCGCGGCTGGTGCGCGAGGCGAAAGCCGATGGAATGGTCAGCGCGGGAAACACCGGCGCGGTGATGACTGTGGCGAGGTTCCTGCTGGGAGCTCTCGAGTCCGTGGATCGTGTGGCCCTGGCGGCGCCGTTTCCGAACGCCAAGGGGGGCGTTTCCGTGCTGCTCGATGTAGGCGCGAACGTGGATTCGAAGCCCGAGCATCTGGTGCAGTTTGCCGTGATGGGCGAAGTTTATTATCGCGCGACGTTTGGCAATAAGCGGCCGCGCGTGGGATTGCTCTCGGTCGGCGAGGAAGAAATCAAGGGCAACGAGCTGACGCGCGAGGTTTACGCCCGGCTTAAGAAAAGCCCGGTGCAATTTGTCGGGAACGTCGAAGGCGGCGATCTTTTTTCCGGCAACGTGGACGTGATTGTTTGCGATGGTTTCGTGGGAAACATCGCGTTGAAGATTTGCGA
>WNFI01186307.1_pt1 | contig 30290 bp, 26 predicted proteins | sample 5400471 | NCBI WGS metagenome assembly WNFI01 (sample SAMN13153348, study PRJNA577476) | soil metagenome | isolation source: 100 cm saprolite on Douglas fir-dominated hillslope | place: USA:California | collected 2013-09-17
CCACGCCCCGATCGACTCCGCGTACCTGACGAAGCCCGCGTAGAAAGGATGCCGCGCCACCGTTGCGCTGTCGCCGATCACGACGAGCTTCTTGCGCGCCCGCGTCAGCGCCACGTTGATGCGCCGGATGTCGGCGACGAAGCCCAGCTCGCCGCCGTCGTTGGAGCGGACCAGCGAGACCACCACCGCCTCCTTCTCGCGGCCCTGGAAGCCGTCCACCGTGTCGATCTCCAGCTCGGGCTGGTCGGCCAGGAGCTGCCGGATCTTCTGCACCTGCCCGTCATAGGGCGAGATCACCGCGACGTCCTGCGGGAGCACTCCTCGCGCGAGCAGGTTGCGCACCTCGGCCGCCGCCAGCTCCGCCTCGCCGGGGTTCATCTTCGACTCGCTGCCCTCCGGCGTCTCCTCCTCGAAACCGCGTCCCGCGGTGTCGATCATTTCCACCGGCGCGCCGTCGAGCGCGTGCCGGGCCACGCTCGGGTGCGCGCGCAGCCTGCCGCCGTAGAGCGCGTCGCTCGGGTAGCGCATGATCTGCTCGTTCATGCGGTGCTGCTCGGCGAGCGTCACCATCGCCTCCGGGTGCGCCGCGGCGAGGCGCTCGAAGAGCGAGATCGCGAGCGGCTGCGCGTCGGGCGAGAGCACGGTGGGGGGAAGCTGGAGGTGATCGCCCGCCAGCACCGCGCGCTCCGATCTCAGCAATGCCAGGTACGCGGCGGGCTCCACCGCCTGCGTCGCCTCGTCGATCACCGCCAGACCGAAGCGCCGCTGGCCTTCGGGAGCGGCGCTCCACTCCTGGAGCACGCGCGATTCGAGGCCGGTGAGCGTGGCGCAGATCACCTGCGCGCGCGAGAGCACCGACAGCTCCGCGCGGTCCTCCAGCTCGCGCGCCTCCGCCAAAAGCTGGCGCGCCTCGCGCTCGGCCGCGCGCGCCTCGCTGAAGCGCCCCGGACCCCGGCGCTGCCCGCTCTTGCGCGCGTCGGCGCGCAGCCGCAGCGCTTGCTTCACCAGCTCCGCCGCGATCCGCGCCTGGTCGTGCTCGCGGGTGCGCTGGTCGAGGGTGTGCTCGACGACGGAGGGCAGCACGCGCGCGGGGTGGCCGAGGCGCACGGCGTCGATGCCGGCTGCGACGAGGCGCTCCACCAGGTTGTCGACGGCCAGGTTGGAGGGCGCCGAAGCCAGCACCTTCTCGCCGCGCGCGACGGCGCGGCGGACGGCTTCCACCAGCACGGTGGTCTTGCCGGTGCCGGGTGGGCCGTGCACCAGCATCACGTCCTACGCGCGCTCCGCCAGCGCCAGGGCCGCGTTCTGTTCCGAATTCAAGTCCGGAGACGGCCCTTGAAGAGGGCCCTCGCGCGCGCGCGCCTCGAAACGGGGCGCCTCTTGCCGGAGCACCGCATGCCAGCGCCGGGCCTCGCGGATCCGCCGCACCGCCCCGGCGAGCCGCTCGTGCGTCGCCGACGACGGCTGCAGCTCCAGGACCACGCGGCCTTCGGTCGCCCAGTCCGGCGGCGGCTCGTCGAAGGCGATGGACACCCGCGCCGGCTGCCGCCGCGCCACGATTCCGCTGGGGTCTTCCTTTGACGGAGCCTGCGATTCCCGCTTCGGCAGCACGCGCACGATGGAGCCGACGCCGATCTCCGACCCGCCCAGCTCGCGCCCGCCCGGCCGCGCGTAGGTCACCAGCGAGCGCCCGGCGAGCCCGCCCTCTTCCACCGCCTCGACGTCCGCGAGCAAAAGGCCGCGCGCCTCCCGTTGCGAGAGCGTCAGCCGCGCCCGCGCCTGGGCGAATCGCTCCTTCTCGGCCGCGCGCTCGCTGTCGAGCAGCGCACCGAGGCGCTGGAGGTGCTGTTCGAGATCCACTGCGTTCCCTATACTCGCCGGTACGGAGGAACGCATGGCCACCATCGAGAGGCACGTCACCAAAGGGATCGTGGCGCTGGAAGGCACCACGCCCTGCCGCGAGGCGGCCAGGGTGATGCGGGACAAGAAGATCGGCGCCATCGCGGTGCGGGAGGGCGGGCGCATCGTCGGCATCGTCACCGAGCGCGACATGGTGGCGCGCGTGATGGCCTCGGGCGACAGCGGCGCGATGCCCATCGGCGAGGCGATGCGCACCGACCTGCCGCGCCTGCCCTTGTGCGCGACCGAGACGGAGACCAGCGAAGCGATGCGGACGCAGTACACCCGGCATCTCCTCGTCGAGGAAGAGGGCCAGGTGGTGGGCATCATCTCCATGCGCGACGTGATCCAGCTGATGCTCGACGACAAGCAGTTCCTCATCGAGCAGCTGCAGACGTACATCGACGGGAGGTAACCCGGAACGATCGGCGCCCACAGGCATCGATCAGCCATGAAGATCGTGATGATGGGCAGCGGAGGCGTGGGCGGATACTACGGCGCGCGGCTCGCCCAGGCCGGACACCAGGTCACCTTCGTCGCACGCGGTACTCACGCGGAGGCGATCCGGCGAAACGGGCTGCGGGTGAGGAGCGAGTTGGGAGATGCGCTGGTGCAGCCGGCCCACGTCGTCGAGGATCCGGCGCAGGCAGGCCCGGCGGATCTGGTCGTCGTCGCGGTCAAGCTGTGGGACAGCGAGTCCGCGGCAAGGGCCATCCGGCCGATCGTCGGAGCACAAACGACCGTGGTCTCACTGCAGAACGGCGTCGACAAGGACGAGGTGCTCGCCGGCGCGGTCGGCCGCGAGCACGTGATCGGCGGCGTCACGCACATCAGCGCGGTCATCGCCGAGCCGGGCGCCATCGCGCAGACCGGCAAGATGCAGAAGATCACGCTGGGCGAGCTGGACGGCGGCTCCTCCCCGCGCGTGCAAGGCATCGTCGAGGCGCTGCAGCGGTCGGGCGTCGAGGCGCTGCAGAGCGAAGACATCCTCCGCGTCACCTGGGAGAAGTTCGTCTTCCTCACCGCGCTCAGCGGCCTGACCGCGCTGACCCGCAAGCCGATCGGCGCGGTGCGCGAGCATCCGGCCACCCGCGCGCTCCTGCTCGATGCCCTGCGCGAGGCGGCGGCGGTCGCGCGTGCCGAGGGCGTCAAGCTCGACGCCGAGCTGCCCGACCGGCAGCTCAAGATGATCGACGGCCTCGCGCCCTCGATGCTCGCCTCGATGGCGCAGGACCTCCTGCGGGGGCGGCCGCTGGAGTTGGAGTGGCTCTCCGGCGCCGTGGTCCGGCGCGGAGCAGCGGGCAGCGTGCCGACGCCCGCGCACCGCGCCATCTACGCGGGGCTGGTGCTGCACGCGAAGGGATAGCGAGCAGGTAGCGCCGACGTCATCGTTGCGCTGCTTCGAGAGCGCTGGAGTCCTCCAGCATCAACCACTCCACGACCGAGAGCGGCAGGCTGCCGTACGAAAGCAGCGCGTCGTGGAACGCGCCCAGGCGGAACGCCTTGCCCTTCCGGTCGCGGTATTTCCCCAAGAGCCCCATGATCTGCCATTTCCCGGTCATGTAGCTGATCTTCTGCAGCGGGCTCGCGGCCGCGCCGGCCGCCTCTCCCTCCGCCGCCTCCCGGTCGAGCCCGCCCGCCTCCATGAAGTAGCGCACCGCCTCCTCGAACGACCACTTCCCGGTGTGCAGGTTCACGTCCACGCCGATGCGCGCCGCCCGGTAGCGCGACAGGCGCAGCACCTGCCCCTGCGCCGCCGAGTTCTCGGGATAGAGGCCCTGCCGCATCAGCATCTCTTCGCCGTAGAGCGCCCAGCCCTCGACGAAGACGCCGTCGCCGTGCTGGCGGCGGATCTCGTCCTGCAGATGGTTGGCGATGGAGATTTGCAAGAAGTGCCCCGGGATCCCCTCGTGGCCGAGGATGGGGCGCGGGTCCTCGATCGCGGCGCGGATGTAGAAGTTCCCGCTCGCAGGGTTGTAGGTGGGGATGAAATAGAAGCCCTCGGGATCCTTGTCGTAGAGGCCGGGCGGATTCATGAACCCGCCCGGCGAGGTCGGCTTGAAGGCCTCGGGTAGCTGGCGGATGGTGAAGGGCCCCAGGTACGGCGGCAACGTCACCAGCCGCCGCGCTTGCAGGAACTGGATCATCTCTTTCTCGCGCGCCTGGTACGCGGCGAGGAATGCCCGCTGGTTGGCGGGAATGCTCTTCGCCCGCGAGGGATCGGGCGAAGCCAGCGACGGATCCGCGAGCAGCGACTCGAGCCCCCGATACCGGTTCAGCTCGGCCTGCCCCAGCATCAGCACCTGATCGGCGTCGAGCGGCAGGAGGAGCACGCGCTTCAGATAGACGTCGTAGTTGGCGCGGCCCATCGGGGCGAAAGCCGCCATCTTCGGAATGCGCTCTTCGAGCCAGGCAGCGAATCCGTGCAGCGCCGCCAGGGCACCGTCGCGGGCCTTCGTCAGCGCCGCTCTCTCCTCGGGCGAGAGATCGACGGCGAGCGTCATCAGGCTCGCGCCGTAGAGATCGTCGCCGCCGCGCGCCGAGGCGACGGCGAGCTTGGCGTAGAGCGACACCGGCCTGGTGAGGTTCTTCTTTCCCTGCTCGAGGAACGCCGGCATCTTCGACAGTCGCTGGGCGGCGGCCAGCGCGCGCACCCGCGCCGGCGCGTAGTTTTTTTTCAATAGGGAGAAGATCGCGCCGCTGCACTCGTTGACGTAATTTTGCGGATCCGTCTCCTCGAACTGCAGCACGCTGCCGAAGAACGCCTCGCGTTCGAGCTGCGCGCGCAAGAGGATGGCGTCGACGCGATCGTCCTTCGACCAGCCGCTGGTGTCCAGCGCCTTTGCCCGGGCGAGCAGCGCCTCGATGCGCTTGCGCCGCTCGGCGAACTGCGACGGATCCGAGAGCTCGCCGTCCCAGGTGTGCAGGCCCTGCTCGCTGCTGCCGACCGGATCGCTGCGATCGCGAAAGGCGTAGTACTCGCGGGCCAGCGCATGCAGGGCTGCGGGATCCGATGCGCCGGCGAGCAGCGCGACGAGAGCCAGGATCATGCGACCTCCGGAGACCGCGCAGCCTACCATGTGTGCTTGCCCGCCCCACGGGTCCGTGCGATGCACGGACTCACCCGCTCCGGACTTCGAGGAGCCCCGGGCGAGGAGAAGGCTAAATGGCCGACGACGGCAAACTGAACAAGTGGCGGTTGTTCGCGGAGCTGACCTCCGGACGCAGGCGACTCGCTCTTCATCGTGCAGAGCGGGCGGGTCGACATCTTCAAGAACATCCGCAGCGACGTGGACCGCTCGCTGGCCTCCTTCGGGCCCGGCGACGTGATCGGCGAGATGAGCTTCATCGACGGCGCCCGCCGCTCGGCCACCGCGCGCACCACCGAGAGCTCGGAGTTCCTGGTGCTGTCGCGGCAGAGCTTCGCGCGCGTGCAGAAGGAGCGGCCCGACATCGCGGCGGCCTTCTTCCGCAACATGGCGGCCATCGTCGCCTCGCGGCTGCGCACCACCAACGAGCTGTACCGCGAGGCGGTGGCCTTCGGCATCGAGGCCACCGGCGCGCACACGCTGAACCTCAAGAACATGGCCGAGGAGCTGCGCCGGGTGACGCTGCACCTCTCGGGCGGTCAGGCAGTGTCGGGACGAATTTTGCAGATGGACCACCACGCAGCCGGCTACACGGTGGTGCTGAAGCTGGAGAACGAGCGCCTGACGGTGGTGCCCTACCACGCCATCCAGCGGATCGACCTCGCATAGGTGGCCGCTGCCGCCGCAGGACGACTGACCAGGCAGGCCGAGGTGCTCTCGCAGTCCTACCTTGCGGCAAAGGAGGACCGACTCATGCTCTGGTTCATCGGCGCGCTGCTCATCGTCTTCTGGGTCATCGGACTCGCCTTCAAGGTCACCACCGGCGTCATCCACCTGGCGCTGATCGCGGGCCTCATCCTCTTCGTGCTCGGCTTCTTCAAGGGGCGCGACACCACGGTCGCGCCTTGAGGTGACGCCTCGGGCGTCCTAAGTTGCGCGGCCCGTGACCCTGCTCCGCTCAGCTTCCATCTCGCTCGCCTTTGGCAGCCGCACCGTCTTCCACGAGCTCGAGCTGGTGATCGAGGAGGGCGAGCGCGTCGGCCTCATCGGCGTCAACGGCTCGGGCAAGTCGTCGCTGATGAAGATCCTGGCCGGCGCGATGCCTCCCGACGCCGGCGAGCTGCAGCTCCGCCGCGGGGCCAAGGTGACGTATCTGCCACAGGAGCCGTCCTTCGCGTCCGCCGCCACCGTCTCGGGGGAGCTCTTGGCAGGCGGCGCAATGCCCCACGAGGCGCGCGCGTTGCTCGACCGGCTCGGCGTCAAGGACTGGGAGCGCCCCCTCGACGAGCTGTCGGGCGGAACGCGCAAGCGGGTGGCGGTGGCCCGCGCGCTCCTGACGCGGCCGGATCTGCTCATGCTCGACGAGCCCACCAACCACCTCGACGCGGACACGGTGGACTGGCTGGAAGAAGAGCTGGACCGCATCGAGGGCGCGCTGCTCCTCGTCACCCACGATCGCTATTTCCTCGACGATCTGGTGGACCGCATCGTCGAGATGGACCCCGGCGCGGGTCTCGTCTCGTATCCCGGCAACTACCAGGCGTACCTCGAGCAGAAGGCGGCGCGGCAGGAGGACGCCGAGCGGCAGCAGCACAAGCGCGAGCGGTGGATCGCGCAGGAGGTGGCGTGGCTGCGGCAGGGCGTGGAGGCGCGGCGCACCAAGAGCAAGGTCCGCATCGAGCGCGCCCGCAAGCTGATGGCGGACAAGGGCTTGCAAAAGGCGCAGACCGCCGCGCTGCAGACGGCGGCCGCGCCCCGGCTCGGCCACACCGTCCTCGAGGCGCGCAAGCTCGGCAAGGCTTTCGATAACCGCACCGTTATCGAAGACGTCAACCTGATTTTGCAAAAGGGCGAACGCATCGGCATCGTCGGCAGGAACGGCGCCGGCAAGACCACCTTCTTGCGACTGCTGCTCGGAGAGCTGCCGCCCGACTCAGGCGAGGTGATCGTCGGGAAGAACACGCGGGTCGCCTACTACGACCAGCAGCGCGCGCAGCTCGACCCCGAATGGACCGTCTACGAATCGGCGCTGGGCGAGCGCATCCGCGGCGACGTGCGCCGCAGCGAGGACCATATCCAGCTGGGCGAGCGGCGCATCGCGCTGCGCGACTACCTCGACGACCTGCTCTTTCCGGTGCCCATGCAGAAGATGCAGGTCAAGGCGCTCTCGGGCGGTGAGCGCAACCGGCTGCTCCTGGCGAAGCTCTTCCTGCAGGGCGCCAACGTGCTGGTGCTCGACGAGCCGACCAACGACCTCGACCTGGTGACGCTCAACGTGCTGGAGCAGCTCCTCTTGCAGTTCGGCGGGGCGGTGCTGCTGGTCACCCACGATCGCTACTTCCTCGACAAGGTGGCGACCTCCATCCTCTCCTTCGAGAACGGCCGCGCCATCCGGTACCCCGGCAACTACGAGACGTACCTCGCGCTGCGCCCGTCGCAGAAGGCCGCCGCCGCGAGTGGAAAGGCGCCGCCTGCCGAGCGCGGCCCGCAGCCGCGCAAGCCCGGCAAGCTCACCTTCAAAGAGCAGCGAGAGCTCGCCGGCATCGAGGCGGAGATCGAGGCCGCGGAATCGCACAAGGCCGCCGCCGAGGCCGCGCTCGCCGATCGGCAGATCTACGCGCAGCAGCCGCAGCGCATCCCCGAGTTGCAGCGCGAGCTGGAGAAGAGCTCCTCCGAGATCGAGCGCCTCTACGCGCGCTGGCAAGAGCTGCAGGACCTCACGCGAGCGTAAACACGGAGCGCGCCTTCTCCGCGTCGATGGCCGCGCGGTCCTCCGGCCGCGGCTCCAGCCACTTCACCATCTCCTCCGTCTGCCAGACGTAGGGCGCGCCGTTCAGCCGCACGCGCCCTTCCATCACCGCCTTGGTCGCCTCGGCGAGCGGGAGCCCGTGCAGCGCCTCGGCCAGCGCTTCGAACTGCCCCTGCCGCGCCGGGTCGCGGAAGCGCAGCGACTCGCGCCCGGCGTACGCGAGGTGGTACGAGGCGGGCCGGAGGGCCAGCCCCTCGAGACCGAGCCGCCTGGCGATGCGCGCCAGTAGCTCGGTCACTTCCCTCGACAGTCCCAGCCCCGGCACGTCCTGCCCGGGCAGCGGCGGGCGCTGCGCGGAAAAGCGCGCGCGCGGATGGCGCAGCGTGAGCCAGTGCACGTACAGCATCTCTGCGCCGGCCACGGTCTTGCGCTCGAGCACCACTTCGATGAGCACCTCGCCCGAGGGCGAGTCGATCAACCGCGCGCTCTGGCCCACGCCTTGGTCGTTGATCTCGACGCCAAACGGGCCGTAGCCCAGGCGTTGCAGTTCGTCGAGCATGCCGTAGCGATGCAGCGCGTGCTCGATGCCTTCCTTGCTGTAGAAGCCGAGCCAGAGCTTGCGCTCGCCGGCAGGCAGGCCGAGGTCCCGGGCGACGTCGTCCATCTGCACCTCGCTGCCCCCCAGATCCGCCGGGGCGAGGCTGCGCGCGATGGAGGAGAACCGGGCCACCAGCGGATCGTACTTCCGCGGAATCGGCGTCCGGCTGCGGATGCCCAGCGCCAGCCCGGTCCCGGCCAGGACCCGCCATGCATCGGCCGTGTAGCCGCCGGCCGGAAGCCACACCGAGGGCACGCGAAAGAGCGCGTCGGCGACGCGCAGGTCGCGCTCGCGGCAGCCCTGCAAGGTGAGTCCGAGGCGGCCGATGGGATCGCCCTGCAGCACGTCGCCGCCCGACACCACGAAGGCCAGCTCGCCCGGCGGCATGCGCGACAGCAGCGCGTCGAGCGCGGAGAGATACGCGGCGTCGCCCGCCCTCTCGGGGAGCACGGTCTCGTCGACGCCGGGGAGCGGCCCCCAGTCGGAGCCGGAGAGCGAGCCGATCCAGGACGACGGATCCGACGCCAGGCACGCGGCGGTGCCCTCGGGCGGATGGGCGTCGAGATCGAGCACCAGCACCCGGCCGGTGAAGCCCTCGGCGCGCACCGCGGCCACCGCCACGGCGATGTCGTTGACCGGGCAGAACCCGCCCGCCACGCCGGGCTTCGCGTGGTGGAAGCCGCCCAGCAGGTTGAGCGCGCGCCGCGCCACCGAGCGCGGGTTCTCCTGCGACAACAGCTCGCGGGCGGCATCGATGGTGCCGCCGCAGGCGAGGCGCACGGTGTTCATCAGCTCGTCCACCGGCACGTCGCCGGGATCGATGCCGAAGATGAGCGCCAGCGTCGCGGCCTGGCCCAGGCTGTCGAGCAGCTCGGGCGTGTGGACGCGCGCGAGCTCGTGGTATTCGGCGCGCCTCGGCGTGCGCAGGTTGCTGCGGGCGACGACATGGTGGTCGAGCAGGAACCAGAGCGCGTGGTCGGCGCGGCGCGGCTCGAATCCGCTGCGCGCCTCGAGGGCGGCGAGCGGCAGCCGGTACCCGGGCGCGTACCACACCACCAGATCGCGTCCGAACAGCCACCGCCGCAGGCGATTGTCGACGCCGAAGAGCACGAACCCTGATAGCAGCTTTCCTTGCGGGTAGAATGCGCGCCATGCCGCCCCGGGCCATCCTCCACGTCGACATGGACGCGTTCTACGCGTCGGTCGAGCAGCGCGACGACCCGCGCCTGCGCGGCAAGCCGGTGGCGGTGGGCGGCGCGGCCCGCCGCGGCGTGGTCTGCGCCGCCAGCTACGAGGCGCGCCCCTTCGGCGTGCGCTCGGCGATGCCGGTGGCGCGGGCGCTGCGGCTCTGCCCGCAGCTGATCGTGATACCGCCTGATTTTGCAAAATACGCGGCGGTCAGCGATCGCATCTTCGAGATCTTCAACTGCTTCACTCCGGAGGTGGAAGGCCTCTCGCTCGACGAAGCCTTTCTCGACGTGACGCGCTCGCAGGCGCTGCTGGGCACGCCGCTGCAGCAGGCGCGCGGCATCAAGGACCGCGTCCGCGCACAGACGCAGCTCACCGCCAGCGTCGGCATCGCCGAGGTGAAGTTCGCCGCCAAGATCGCCTCTGAGCTCTGCAAGCCCGACGGCCTCTTGGAAGTGCCGCTCGGCCAGGTGCGCGAGTTCCTCGCCCCGCTGCCCGCCTCGCGGCTGTGGGGCGTCGGGCCGCGCACCGACGAGGAGCTGCAACGGCTCGGGCTGCGCAAGATCGGCGACGTGGCGCGCGCCGATCCCGCGTATCTGGAGGCGCGGCTCGGCTCGGCCGGACCCTGGCTGCACGATCTGGCGAACGGCATCGACCCGCGCGAGGTGGAGTCGGACGCGAAGGCGAAGAGCGTCGGCGCGGAGGAGACTTTCGAGGACGATCTGGAAGGCGAGGAGCTCTTGCCCTTCATCCACGAGCAGGCGCTGCGGGTCGGCGCGCGGCTGCGTCGGGCTGGCGTCTGCGCGCGCTCGGTGCACCTCAAGGTGAAGTATGCCGACTTCCGCATCCAGACGCGGCAGGAGACGCTGCCTGCGCCCACCGACGACGGCGCCGAGATCTATCGGGTCGCCTCGCGCTTGTTGACGAAGATGGAGGAGCGGCCCATCCGGCTGACAGGCGTGCACGCGGGCGATCTGGGAACGGAGGCGCCGCAGCTGGGGCTTTTCGACGGCGATCGGAAGAAGCGCGAGCGCCTCAACAAGTCGCTCGACGCCATCGCGGACAAGTTCGGCGACGGCGCCGTCCTGCCCGCGGACCTGCTCGCCGCGCGCAAGAAGTAGGCAACTGTGGGAGGCAAAGCAAGTTGCTCCGGCCCGCTCAGAGAGGCCACAATACGGACATGCTCCGGATTTCCCAGCGCCAGGATCGCGGTTTCACCCTCGTCGAGCTGATGATCGTCGTCGCCGTCATCGGCGTGATCGCGAGCCTTGCGATCCCCAACTACATGAGGTTCACGGCGCGCACCAGGCGGTCGGAAATGCTGGAGACGGTCAGCAAGATCAAGCTCAGCTTCAAGAACGTCTTCGACAACACGGGAACGTTCATCACCGTTTCGACCGCAGCCGCCGGCGTCACCAGCGTGGTCAACCCGACCAGCGCCAGCATCCCCGTGGGACAGCCCGACACCTGGGACACCCACGCGCCGGGCTGGGGCGAATTCCAGTACACGCCAGATGGCCCGGTGCGCATGCGCTACACGTACACCATCGCGGCAAACGGCGTGGACATGACCATCAGCGTCTGTGGATCGTTCGCCAGCCTGGGCAGCAACGTGGTGTCGTGTCCTCAGGGCATGACCGGCAACTACCTCTACACCGAAGTCTTCCACGGCAGCGGCGCGTCGGATCCGCCGATCGAGATCCCGACTTTCTGAGTCACTTCGGCGGCGCGGCACCCTTCGGCCTCGCGAGCCCGCTCACCTTGCCCGTCGCCACGTCGACGACGCCGGCGGGATTGCCGTTGGGCAGCATGAGGATCGCCTTGGTCACTTCTGCCTCGCGCAGCGCCGAGACCAGCTGCGGCAGGGCGGTATCGGTGGAGCCCAGCCACTCCGGCGAGACGGTGACGAGCGCCGAAGGCCCGGACACGTCGACGCGCTCGATGCCCTTGCCCAGTTTCTCCACGCTGAGCTCTTTATGTTGAGGCAGGCTGAAGTAGAGGGCGTTGGCCAGCGCGGCGAGGAAGGCTGCGAGCATGACGGCCATGATGATGGTCTTGCCGCGCCCCGGGCTGTTGTCGAGGTCGCGGAAGTCGCGCAGTTCCGCTCGCACCGGCGCAGTCGCGCTCGGGGTCCTCGACATCGGCCGCGGCTCCTGGCCCGGCATTACGAGGTCGGGGTCGAGGGCTCCCCCGCCCAGCCGCGGCGCGGCTGAGAGCCCGCGCAGCCGGTCGGCAGTCTCCCGGAAGCTGAGCGTGTCGCGGCTCAGCGCCGCACTGGCCGCGGTGATCATCTGCAGCGATGCGACTTCGCCCTTGCCCACCACGGCGTTGGCTTCCGTCTGCAAGCGCGCGGCGGCCTCGTCGGCCTGCCTGGTGAGCGCGGCGACCGCGGCAGCGTCGACGCTGGCCACCGACGCGCTCTTGTAGAGCTTCAGGCCCTCGAAGATGGCGGCGTCCATCGCGATGCGAACGGCGAGCGCATTGGCGAGGTACGAGTCGGATCCGCCCCTCTCCAGCGCGGCGCGCTCGGCCGAGCCGAGCATGCCGGTGATCTTGCGCGCCGAATTGACGATGCTCTTGGGCGTCTCGGCAGCCGCCCTCTTGTCCCTGAGGAGCTGCATGGCGGCGGTCTTGTAGGCCTCGAGGGCGACCGCGGCCGGCCAAGGCGGACCGGCCGGAGGCGGAGGGGTGGCGGGAGCCAGAACGGCGGCATTCGAGAAGAGGTTGGAGAGCGCGGGACTCGCCGCGGGAATTCCGTCCGCGCCTGGAGCCTCGGCCGCCGTCGCGGGCGCACCGTCAGGCGCCGCTCCGGCAGGTGCGGCCGGCGGCGCGGCGCCAGGAGGTGTGGGCGGCCGCGCTCCAGCCGCGGCTGCGGGCGCGACAGCCGCCGCGGCAGCACCGGCTGCGGTGACGAGCTTCGGCGGCAAGCGAGCGGGAACGCGCGCCTGCGGACGGACCGGTTTGCGATCGGCGAATCCCGGCGGCGGCCCCGACGCCGGCGCAGCGCGCGCTCCCGCCTCAGGCGGAGTCGGCGGTGCGACCGGAGGAAGCGGCCTGCTGGCGACCGGCGTCGATCCGCCCGGCGGAGTGGCGGCGAGACCCGGCGGCGCCGATCCGCCCGGCGGAGCGGCAGCGAGACCCTTCGGCGTCGATCCGCCCGGCGAAGCGGCAGCGAGAACCGACGGCGCGGATCCGCCCGGCGGCGTGGCGATGCCGCCAGGCGCCGGCTGTCCGCCGCCTTTCAGCCAATCGCGGATCTGCGCCTCCTCGTCGGGCGCGAGCCCGGCGAAGCGAATTTGCGCCGAGGGCTTTCCGCGCACCACCAGGCCCCAGCTCTGGAAGCTGCCCCAGGAGAGCCGCACCGTCTCTCCGGCCTTCAAGGGCAGCTCGGCCGGCGTCTCCACTCCGGCGGGCGACACCATCGCCTGGTCGATCTTCGAGGTGGCCTTGCGCGTCGCCACCGACAGCGGCGCGGGCGCCCCGCGCTCCGGCGCCCACGACAGCTCCAGCGCCCCTTGCAGCCGCGCCATGAACTGGTCCTTGGGCACGGGCATGAAAAGAACATCGCTCGCGCCCGCGCGGAAGCAGTCGTCGCGCTGCGCGGCCTGCTCGCGCTGCAGCACCGCCACGATCCGCCCGCCGTGCTCGCGGATCCGGGGCGAAATCATCTGCAGCGCTGCCGGCAGCGGCGCGCCGGGAGCGCCGTAGAAGAGCGCCACCGCGTCGGCCTTCTCGGCAGCGGCCTGCGCGCCCGCGCGATCGGAGAGAGCCACCGCGGCGACTTCGAATCGCCCGCCTTCGCGCAGCCCGTTGGCCAGCGCCGGCAGCATCTTCGAGTCGGCGATGACCAGGAGACGAGTGGTGGACACGATTCCTCTCTCGGCGCAAAACCTACCGCACGCGGCGCCCGATGAGAAGTTTACCGACGCTGCGCCGGGGCGCGGCGGGCGTTACAGCTCAACGCCCGATGCCCATCCGCACCAAGCGCTGGAACGACCCTCGCGAGCCCGGCGATGGGTTTCGCCTGCTCATCTGCCGCTACCGGCCGCGCGCGCTGCCCAAGGCGCTCGAGACCTGGGACGCTTGGGCGCCCACCCTGGGGCCCAGCCGCCAGCTGCACGCGGAGTTCTACGGCAAGCACGGGCCGCCCCTCGACTGGCCGGTTTATCGCGCGCGCTACCTGGCGGAGATCGAGGCGCAGCGTCCGCGCATCGAGGAGCTGGCGGCGCGGGTGAGGTCGGGCGAGACCGTCACGCTTCTGTGCTCGAAGGCCTGCGAAGACGAGCGCCACTGCCACCGCACGCTCCTGCGCGGCCTGATCGAGGAGGCTGTCGCTGGTTGAACAAGGTCCCGCAGCGAGAGTCGGTGCCGCCCGCCGGCCGTGATAGCAGGGACTCACGATGCATTCGAGAAGGACCTTGTGGTTTTTCCAGAGGACAGCGCCGGGCGAGATCCAGCGGATCTCGAATCCGTCGATGCAGCGCTTCCTGGTCGGCGAGCGCGCGCTGCCCCACGACGGCGACGGGTTCGTGCGCTGCATCGGGATGGCGCTCGAGTTGCAGGACCGCAAGCCGGCGCAAGTGGCGCGGGTCTGGTTCTCCAAGATTCGCGTGCGCGACGACGGGCGCGTCGATCCCCACCACCGTCACCAGACCGCGAAGCTGGCGCAGGAGCAAGCGCGGCAGAAGGTGCACGATGCGTCGGTGGTAGTGGCAGGACACCGCTTCGCGGCGCGCCAGCTGTCGCACCTCGGCGAGTGGCGGCCGGAGGAGCGCGACCTCGCCGCGCTGCGCTCCGTCGTCAATACCCGCGCCGGCAAGGAGATGCTTTAGCCCCGGCCGTCGAAAGGCGGCTTGGTCGCGGCGCCATCGGATCCTTAGCGACTACGCTTCAGGCGTTGCATGGGTGGTGATGCGTTCTAGTCGCGTCCGCCTCGCGAGGTGCTACCGGTTGCGGAGCCACTCGAGATACGCGTCCAGGCGGGCGCGGAAGCTGTCGTCCGCCCCGATGTACTGCACGCCCGCGCCGGCAGTCGCTTCGCCGCCCGGCAGCACCCGGCGGAGCACGATGCCCTGCACCTCCGCCGCCGGCTTGCCGTCGGGCAGCTCGAGGATGATTTGAACGATCTGATCGATCTCCGGCGGCGCATCGGTCTGGATGAAGATCCCGCTGGCCGACACGTTCAGCGATTCCCGCTGCGCGCGGTGGGAGCCGGTGCCCAGGCTGACGCGGAAGCGATCGAGATAGCGCGGCAGGTAGCGCCGGTTCTCGCCGGCGTGCGGCACCGCGGCCGGCGCGTCGAGGGCCGGGCCGCCGGACAGCGCCGCACGGATGTGCGGGCGCGCCTCTTCCGGCAGCTCGACGAAGCGGGCGCGGAACCCTTCGCCGCTGGACTCGGTCACCTCGCCCTGGATGGTTTCGCCCGCTGCGACGCCCGGCAGGTACAGCCGCAGCGTCACCTGGTCGCCCACTTCCGGCGGCTCGACGCAGCGGACGAAGACGCTCTCCTCATCGAGGTCGCGCGAGGTGGTCTGCACCGTCTGTCCTTCAGCGACGAACCGCACCGGGAAGGCCATCGCGATGGGCATGCCCCTACTCTGCCATAGTGGGGGAATGGAGTGGATGATCTACGGCGCCAGCGGCTACACCGGGCAGCTGATCGCCGAGCTTTCCCGGAGCAAGGGGCACGCGCCCATCCTCGCCGGGCGCAGCGCGGAGAAGGTGAGGCCGCTGGCGACCAGGCTCGGCCTGCGCTGGCGCGCCTTCGCGCTCGACCAGCCGGACCTCGCGGGCGTCTCGCTGGTGCTCCACTGCGCCGGTCCGTTCTCGCAGACCAGCCGGCAGATGGTGGACGCCTGCCTCGCCGCGCGCGCTCACTACCTCGACGTCACCGGCGAGGTCGAGGTCTTCGAGGCGGTGCTGGCCCGCGGCGCGGAAGCGAAGGAGCGCGGCGTGGTGCTGCTCCCCGGCACCGGCTTCGACGTGGTGCCGAGCGACTGCCTCGCGGCGCTGCTCAAGCGCAAGCTGCCCCAGGCGACCTCGCTGGAGCTGGCCTTCGCCACCCGCGGCCGCTCCAGCCCCGGCACGCTCAAGACCGCGCTCGAGAGCGCGCCCAAGGGCGGCCTCGTGCGCCGCGGCGGGAAGCTGATCAAGGTGCCGCGCGCGGCGTTCGTCCGCGAGATCCCTTTCGCGGACAAGCCGCGCACCGCGATGTCGATCCCTTGGGGCGATCTCGCCACGGCGTACCTGTCCACCGGCATCCCCGACATCACCGTCTACGTTGCCGCGCGGCCCGCGGCCATCCGCTCCGCGCGGCTGGTCCGCTACACAGCGCCCTTGCTGGGCCTCGCGCCGGTGCAGGCATTTCTCAAGAGGCGCATCGAGCGGCAGGTGCGAGGCCCCGACGCCGGCGAGCGCGCCCGTGGCAGCGCGCAGTTCTGGGGCCGCGCCACCGATGCTCCGGCCGAAGGCCTTCGCTCTTCGCCGGCGAAGCCTGCGCCTCCGCACGGAGCGCGCAGCGAGGAAGAGTGGATGCAGATCGGCGAGGGCTACACGCTGACGGCCGAGGCGGCGCTCGAGTGCGCGACCCGCGTTCTGGCGGGCTCGGTCCAGCCCGGCGCCTGGACGCCGTCGCTCGCCTTCGGGGCGGACTTCGCGGGCACCCTTCCGGGAGTGCGCATCGGCGCCTGATTCCCTCTTGCAGCGCGGCCCGTCCTGTGCGCGTCGTGCGGCCGTGCGCGAGCGCATCCATGCCCCCGAGCTGTCCGGCGCGGCCGGCTGGCTGAACACCGCAGCGCCCCTCTCCATGCGCGAGCTGCGCGGGCAGATCGTCATCCTCGATTTCTGGACCTATTGCTGCATCAACTGCATGCACGTCCTCCCCATCCTGCGCGATCTCGAGGAGCGGCACCGCGACGATCCGCTGCTGGTGATCGGCGTGCACTCGGCGAAGTTCGACGCCGAGAAGGACGCCTCGCACATCCTCGCGGCGATGCGGCGCTACGGCGTCTCGCACCCGGTGGCGGTGGACAGCGAGATGAAGATCTGGTCGCAGTACGCGGTGCGCTCCTGGCCGACGCTGGTCATCGTCCGGCCCGACGGGACGCTGGCGGCGATCGCGCCGGGCGAGCCGGACCCCGTGGCGCTGGAAGGGCTCGTGCAGCAGCTCCTCGCCCAGTCGCGCGCTGCGGGGACGCTGGCCAGGCAGCCGGCCCTGGCCGCGCGGCCGCCGGAAGAAATTCAACGACCGTTGAATTATCCCGGCAAGATCGCGCACGGCGGCGGCAAGCTCTTCGTCGCCGACTCCGGGCACCACCGCGTGCTGGTGCTGGACGCCCAGGGCAGCGTCATCGACTTCGTCGGCAGCGGCCTGCGCGGCCAGCGCGAGGGGGGCTTCGAAGAGTGCGCGCTGGACGATCCGCAGGGCCTCGCCTTCCACGGCGGCGTGCTCTACATCGCCGACGCCCGCGCGCACCTGGTGTGGAAAGCAGATCTGATGGGGCGCAGGCTCGCGCGCTTCGCCGGCACCGGCACGCTGGGCCGCGGGCCGCTGCTTGCGCGCACGCCCGCGCTGGAGACCGCGCTGCGATCGCCCTGGGACCTGGCGCCGCGCGGGCCGGAGCTGTACGTCGCCCTGGCCAGATCCCACCAGGTCGCGGTGATCCAGGACGGGTCCATCGAGCCCGTCGCCGGCAACGGACGCGAGGCGCAGCTCGACGGGCCCGCGCTCTCTGCTGCGATGGCGCAGCCCAGCGGGCTCTCGCTGCAGGGCGAAGTGCTCTACGTCGCCGACAGCGAGTCGAGCGGCGTGCGCGCCATCGATCTGCGTTCGCGCAAGATCTACTCGCTGGCGGGCGGACCAGGCCTCTTCGATTTCGGCGACAAGACCGGGGCCATCGAGCCCGGCATGCTGCAGCATCCGCTCGCCGTCGCCGCGACGGCGTCTGCGGGCCTGCTCGTCGCCGATACGTACAACGACAAGATCAAGCGCTTCTCGCCCGACGGCTTGCGCCTGGAATCCTTCTTCGAAGGAGGACTCGAGCAGCCCGGCGGCCTCTGCGTGCTGCCCGACGGCGACGTGCTGGTCGCCGACACCAACCACCACCGCATCGTGCAGGTGGCGGCGGACGGATCGCGGGCGCGGGAGTTGGAGGTGGTGGGAGCGCCGGAGGCGCGGCGCGAAAAAGAGCCTGAGGCCTCGGGCCTCGGGCCTCGGGCCTCGGGCGGGTTCAAAGCCTCGGGCGTCGCGCCTCGGGCCGCGGGCTGGTTCACGACGATCTTGCAGAATCCGGCGGGCGCGGGAATTTCGCCCGGCGACGGACGTCTGATTTTGCAAATCGTGACGCCGGAAGGATTCGATCTATCGAAAGGGGCGCCCTGGAGCCTGGCGACGGAAGTGTCGCGGCGTTCGCATCTGGTCAGCGTCACTCCGGAGTTCGTGCGCGGCGAATCCAGAGGCGGGAGAAGCGAAGAGATCGTGTTGCGCCGCTGGAGATCTCCAGATGACGCGCATCCTCGCAGCGGCGAAGGCGCTGCCACCTCACGAGGTCGATCAGGAGACGCTGCTCGCCGCCTTCCGCACGCATTGGGGAGAGAAGCACTTCAACCTCGACAGGCTGGAGCAGCTGCACCGCGCGGTGCGCGTCGGCAGCCGCCACCTCGCGCTGCCGCTCGAGCAGTATGCGGCGCTGGAGAGCTTCGCCGCCCGCAACGACGCCTGGACGCGCGTCGCCGTCGAGGTGGGCGAGGAGGCCGTCCGCAAGGCGCTGCTCGCAGCCGACGTCGCGCCGGCGCAGGTCGATCACCTCTTCTTCGTCACCGTCACCGGCATCGCCACGCCCTCCATCGACGCGCGGCTGGTCGATCGCCTGGGCCTGCGTAGCGACTTGCGGCGCGTCCCCATCTTCGGGCTCGGCTGTGTGGCGGGCGCGGCCGGCATCGCACGGGTCAACGACGTGCTGCGCGGCGCCGCCTCGGAGACCGCAGTGCTGCTCGCGGTCGAGCTCTGTTCCTTGACGCTGCAGCGCGAAGACCTCTCCATCCCCAACATCATCGCCAGCGGCCTCTTCGGCGACGGCGCGGCGGCGGTGGTGCTGGACGGCGGCGCCCGCAAGCGCGGCCCGCGCATCGTCGCTACGCGCTCGGTGTTCTACCGCGGCACCGAGCGGGTGATGGGCTGGGACGTGGTCGACTCCGGCTTCAAGGTGGTGCTCTCGGCGCAAGTGCCGCAGCTGGTCCGCGAGCGGCTGCGCGGCGATGTCGACGCCTTCCTGCAGGCCTGCGGGCTGCGGCGCCGCGACATCTCCCATTTCATCTGCCACTCGGGCGGACCGAAGGTGCTGGAGGCGTTCGAGGAGGCGCTGGAGGTGCCGCGCGCGAAGCTGCAGCGCAGCTGGGATTCGCTGCAGACGGCGGGCAACCTCTCCTCCGCGTCGGTGCTCTTCGTGCTGGCGGATCTGCTCGCTGCGGGCGAGGCGCGGCCCGGCGACAAGGGACTCCTGCTCGCCATGGGCCCGGGGTTCTGCTCGGAGCTGGTGCTGCTCGAATGGCCCTGAGCGCGTACATCGGCCTGCTCGCGCTCATCGGCGCGGAGCGGATCGCAGAGCTTCTCCTCTCGCGCCGCAACGCGCGCATCGCCTTCTCGCGCGGCGGCGTGGAGGCGGGCGCGGCGCATTTCCGCTGGATGGCGCTCGTCCACGCGCTCTTCTTGCCAGCCTGTGCACTCGAGGCGATCCTCCGCGGACACGATGTCCGCCGGGGACACGATGTTTTTGTCGTGTCCCCCGGTCTCTCCCTGGCCGCCCTGGCGCTGGTCGTCTTCGCGCAGGCGCTGCGCTGGTGGGCGATCGCCTCGCTCGGCTGGCGCTGGAACGTGCGCATCATCGTGGTGCCGGATGCGCCGCCGGTGCGCAGCGGGCCGTACCGTTTCGTGCGGCACCCGAACTACATCGCGGTCGCCGTGGAGATGCTCTGCATTCCGCTGGTGCAGGGCGCGTGGATCTGCGCGCCCGTCTTCTCGGCGCTGAACGCGCTGCTCCTGCGCGTCCGCATCCGCGACGAGGAGCGCGCGCTGGGCGCGCCTTACCTGCGCGCCTTCGCGCAGGTGCCGAGGTTCATCCCGCATGGATGAGGTGCTCCAGGAGATCCGCCGCGTGGTCCGCGACGAGCTGGGCGTCGAGCGCGAGGTGCGCGCCGAGGACGACCTCGTCAGCGACCTCCAGCTCGATTCGGTAGGTCTCTTGACGCTGGTGGTGGGCCTCGAAGATCGCTTCCGCGTCGCGCTCGCCGAAGAGGACGCGGCGGGCGTGCGCACGGTGCAGGATCTGATCGCGCTGGTGGCGAAGCGGAGGCAGTCGTGCTGAGCGGCGGACCTCCGGCGCCTTGGAAGCACCCGACGCTGCAGCAGGCGCTGGCGGCGGCGGCGCAGGGCGCCTGGGGCCTCACCTTCCTCGACGCGCAGGAGAACGAGCGCGCCCTGCCCTTCTCCGAGCTCTACGCGCGCGCGCTGCGGGCGGCCGGCGCGCTGCGCGAGCGCGGGATCCGGCGCGGCGATCGCGTCGCCATCGTGCTGCCGACCTGCGTCGAGTTCATGGACGCCTTCTTCGGCGCGCTGCTCGCCGGCGCCGTGCCGGTGCCGCTCTACCCGCCGGTGCGCCTCGGCCGCCTCGACGAGTTCCACCGCCGCACCGCGCGCATGATCCGGATCAGCGGCGCGCGGCTGGTGCTGAGCGATGCGCGCATCTCGAAGTTCCTCGGCGTCGCGGTAGCGGAAGCGCGGCCTGAACTGGGCCTGCGCAAAGTCGAGCAGGGAGCGCCACACCAGGACGCGGGAGGGCCCGACGACCTGGCGCTGATCCAGTTCTCCTCGGGCACCACGGTCGATCCCAAACCGGTCGCGCTGAGCCACCGCAACGTGCTCGCCAACGTCGCCGCCATCCGCACCATCGTCCCCGAGGACGACGCGCAGGCGGGCGTGTCGTGGCTGCCGCTCTACCACGACATGGGCCTCATCGGCTGCCTGCTGCTCGCGGTGGTGCGTCCGGGACCGCTGACCTTGATCAACCCCGAAGCTTTCCTGGCCAAGCCCGCGCTCTGGCTGCGCGCCATCTCGAAGAAGCGCGCCACCCTCTCGGTGGCGCCCAACTTCGCCTACGGCCTCTGCGTCCGGCGCATCCGGGACGACGAGCTTCGCGGCGTCGATCTCTCGAGCTGGCGCTTCGCCTTGAACGGCGCCGAGCCGGTGGCGCCCGCGGTGCTGCGGCGCTTCTCCGAGCGCTTCGCGAAGCACGGCTTCGACCCCCGCGCGCTGATGCCGGTCTACGGCCTCTCCGAGGCGTCGCTGGCCGTCACCTTCACGCCGCCGGGCCGCGGGCCGCGCACCAAGGGAGGCGCGCGCGAGCTGGCCTCGGTCGGCGCGCCGCTGCCCGGCATCGAGATCGACGAGCGCTCCGGCCGCATCTTCGTGCGCGGGCCGTCGGTGATGCGCGAATACTTCGGCAACCCCGCGGCCACCCGCGCGGTCCTGCAGGATGGCTGGCTCGACACCGGCGACCTCGGCTTCATCGAGGACGGCGAGCTGTTCGTCACCGGCCGCGCCAAGGAGGTCGTCATCCTGCGCGGAGTGAACCATGCGCCGCAGGAGTTCGAGGACGCGCTCGACGGGCTCGTCGGCGTGCGGCCCGGCTGTTCGGTCGCAGTGGCGCTGCCGACCGAAGACGGCGAGGAGCTGGCGCTCCTGGTCGAGCGCAGCGGCGAAGTCTCTGAAGATGCCGTCCGCTCGCGCGTCGTCGAGCGCACCGGCGTCCGCCCGCACGCGGTCCACCTGCTGGCGCCGGGGACGCTGCCGCGCACCTCGAGCGGCAAGCTGCGGCGTGCCGAGGCGCTGCGGCAGCTCCTCGCGGGCGAGCTGCGCGCGCCGGACCGGGTGACGCTGCTCCACCTCGCCAAGGAAGCGGCGCGCTCGATGCTGGCGAAGGCGCGCGGGTGATCTACGACGTCGCCATCGCGGGCGGCGGACCGGCGGGGCTCGCTGCCGCCATCCGCGCCGCGCAGAAGGGGCTGGCAGCGGTGGTGCTCGAGCGCAGCGAGGCGCCGCCCGACAAGGCCTGCGGCGAGGGGCTGATGCCGTCGGGCGCGCGCGAGCTGTCGCTGCTCGGCGCGCGCATCGAGACCGCGCAGCCCTTCCTCGGCATCCGCTACCTCCAGGACGGCAGCGTCATCGAGGCGCGCTTTCGCGGCGGGGCGTCCGGGCTGGGAATTCGCCGCACCGTACTCTCCAGAGCGCTGCAGGAGCGCGCGATCTCCCTCGGCGCCGAGGTGCGGCGCGCGACGGTGCAGTCGGCCCGCGCCGGGCCGCGGAGCATCGAAGCGATGACGGATGCCGGCGCCGTCGAGGCGCGGCTGCTGGTCGCCGCGGACGGGCTGCACTCGCCGCTGAGGCGCGCGGCGGGACTGGAGGAAGCAGGCCCGCGGCCTCGGGCCTCGGACGCGCAGAGAGCCGGCCTCGGGCCTCGGGCCTCGGGCCTCGGGCCGGTTGACAATCTACGGTTCGGTATCCGGCGGCACTTTGTCGTCGAACCGTGGAGCGACTTTGTCGAGGTCTACTGGGCCGAGGGAGTCGAGGCGTACGTGACGCCGGTGGGGCCGCGCTCGATGAACGTCGCCTTCCTCTCCGGGCGCGGAGCGGGCTTCGACGAGCTCCTGCTCCGTTTTCCGGCCTTGCAGAAGCGCCTCGGAAACGCGCGAGCCGAGTCGGAGGCGCGCGGCGCAGGTCCGCTCTTGCAGCGCGTCCGCGCGCGGCGCGCCGAGCGTCTCGCGCTCCTCGGCGACGCGGCCGGCTACGTCGACGCCATCACCGGCCAGGGCCTTTCGCTCGCCTTCGCTGGCGCCGCCATCCTCATCGAGGCGCTGCCGCCGGATCTCTCGCAGGACCTTTCGCCCGCGCTCGCCCGCTACGACCGCGCGCTCCGCTCCCGCTGGTTGCGCTACGCACTGCCCGCGCAGGCGCTGGTCGCCCTCTCGCGCAGGCCAGCGTTGCGAAGGCGGGCGCTGCGTTCGGTGGCCAGCGTTCCGGGAGCGTTCGGCGCGCTGGTGCGCGTGGTCGGATGAAGGTGGTTCGCGCCGCTTGCCCGGAAGCGGATTCGCTGTACTGTCACCGCCCGTGCCGACGGACACCGCAGACGGCCCGCCCCCAGGGCCGGCCATCGACCCGGCCACCGCCGACACCCGGCCCCAAGGTCCCGGCGACACTCCGGCGTCGCCGACGCCGCTCTCGACGGCGAAGCTGCCGCAGTCGGAGCGCTACGAGGTGCTGGAGCTTCTCGGCACAGGCGGCATGGGCAAGGTCTACAAGGCCTTCGACCGCAAGCTGAAGCGCGCCGTCGCGCTCAAGTTCCTGCGCGGCGCCGATGCCCGCCTGGAGCAGCGCTTCCTCCAGGAGGCGCAAGCGCAGGCGCGCGTCGATCACGCGCACGTCTGCAAGGTCTACGAGGTGGGCCGCATCGGCGAGGACCCGTACATCGCCATGCAGTTCATCGACGGCAAGACGCTGCGCGAGGTGGCGAGAGATCTGACGGTGCCGCAGAAGCTCGCGGTGGTGCGCGACATCGCCGAGGCGGTGCACGCCGCGAACCTGCTCGGCCTCGTCCACCGCGACATCAAGCCGGCCAACATCCTCATCGAGCGCGCGCCCGACGGAGCGCTGCGCGCCTTCGTCACCGACTTCGGTCTCGCGCGCGATCTGGAGCAGCCCGGCGAGACCATGCAGGGCGCTCTGCTCGGCACGCCGCAGTACATGGCGCCGGAACAGGCCAAGGGCGAGCACCGCAAGATCGACGCGCGCACCGACGTCTACGGACTGGGCGCGACGCTCTACGAGGCGCTCACCGGCAAGCCGCCTTTCGAGGGCGGGTCGCAGCTGCAGACCTTGTACAAGATGCTCCACGAGGAGCCCGTGGCTCCGCGCAGGCACGAACCCTCGCTGCCCGCCGACGCGGAGAGCGTCGTCCTCAAGTGCTTGGAGAAGGACCCGGCGCGCAGATACCAGAGCGCGCGGGCGCTCGCCGAAGACTTGCAGAGGCTGCTCGACGGCGAGCCGGTGAAGGCGCGGCCGCCGAGCGCGGGCCGACGGCTGTGGCGACAGATCCGGCGCCACAAGGCGCTGGCGGCGGCCGTCGCGGGGCTGGCGCTGGCCCTGCTCTCGCCGCGCCTCTGGACGCTCTTCGACGACGCCGCGCCCATGGTGGTGGTGGTCGCGGACTTCGACAACCAGACCGGCGACGAAAGCCTCGACGGGCTCTCGGGGATGCTCATCACCTCGCTGGAGCAGTCGCGCAAGCTCTCGGTGCTGACCCGCTCCCGCATGTTCGACCTGCTCCGCCAGCAGGGCCTCGGCGACGCGGTCCGGGGAAGGACCCCGGCCTCGCCGGCTTCCAAAGCGGAGCCGCAGACGAAGCTGCGCATCGACGAACCGCTCGGACGCGAGGTGGCACAGAGGGCGGACGCGGAGGCGCTGCTCCTCGCGACCCTTCGCAAATTCGATCACCTCTACGTCATCGATTTGAAGATCCTCGATCCCCGCTCCAACGTCTACGTGGCGACCTTCCAGGAAAAAGGCGAAGGCAAGGCCAGCGTCCCGCCGCTGATCGACAAGCTCTCGGAGGCGGCGCGCGGCGTGCTGCGCGACTCGGCGCCGTCGAAGCGCCCGTCGGTCCTGGAGGTCACCACCCGCGACCTGACCGCCTACCAGCACTTCTTCCGCGGCGAGGAGGCCATCGACCGGCTCCGCTTCGCGCGGGCGGCCAGGAGTTTCCGCGCCGCCCTGGCCATCGACGGGAAGTTCGCCCTCGCCTGGTACCGGCTCGCCTACGCCCTGATGTGGATGCACGACGGCGTGCGCGGGCGCGAGGCGATCGGACGCGCACTGCAGCTTCAAGACAGGCTGCCGGAGAAGGAGCGGCTGCTCGCGCGCGGAGTGTCGGGGAGCCTCTTCGGCAAAGGGCAGGAGGCATACGACGCGTACAAGGAATGCGTCGATCGCTGGCCGGCGGAGAAGGAATGCCAGTTCGGGCTGGGCGATCTCATCTTCCACGCCGGGTACGCCGGCCATTCGGTGCCGAAGTTCCGCGCCGCGCTGCTCCTCGACCCGACCATGGAGCGCGCCTGGCAGCACCTGATCTGGTCGGAGCAGCTTCTCGGCGAGCGCGAGGCGATGCTCGGTGCCGCCCGCGACTACGTGCAGAACGTCAACGCCGACGAGGCCTGGGGCCACCTCGGCCGCGCGCAGGCGGCGCTCGGGCTCGACGAGGAGGCGCGGGCCACCTTCATCAAGGCGGCGCAGCTCTTTCCCTCGAGCGCCCTGCCCCGCGCCGACCTGGCCGCGCTCCAGGCCTGGCAATTCGACGTGGGCGGCGCGGTCAAGACCTTGCAGCCGCTGCTCGAGCCGCAGCGCCCCGCGCGCGATCGCTGGCTGGGACACCTCACCCTGGCGGGCGCGCTGGTGCAGGGCGGGCGCGTGCGCGAGGCGATCGGCGCGTACGAGGCGGCGGGCGGCGACGCGCGCGAGGCCGCCGATCCGGAGCTGGAGGCGATCGCGCTGGCGGGCGACGGGCTGGTGCGCTTCCTCTACCAGAGCGACGCAGAGAGCGCGCGGCGCATCGCCCACGACGCGGCGGCGCGCGGGGTCCCGGAGACGATGTTCGCCTTCCTCTATCCCCTGCTCGGCGACGTCCAGGACTACCGCCGCGTGCTGCACACCGCCGGCGATCCGCTGGCGGACAAATCGGTGGCGGTGATGCAGAGCCGCGCGTCCGGCGACTACGCGGCGGCCGCCCAGGGCATCGAGGAGCTCTCCGACAAGTCGCCGTACCGCGACTTCCTCTATTATGTCCTGGCCGACTGTTGGCTGCAGGCCGGGCAGGACAAGAAAGCCATCGAGAAGCTGCGGCACGCGCAGTCCGTCTTTCCCGGCGTGACTGCGCCGGGTCCGGGATATGGAGGCCTCTTCCGCGCGCGCAGCAACCAACAGCTGGGCATCCTCTACGAGCGCACCGGGCAGCACAGGCTGGCGCTGGAGGCGACCCGCCAATTCCTCGACGCCTGGTCAAAGGCCGACGCCGACCTGCAGGAAGTGAAGGACGCCCGCACCCGCCTCGCGCGCCTGCAAGCCTCGGGGGGCATCGAACTGCGGTAGACAAAACTGGTCGTTGGCGAGGGAGATCGTCATGCAGAAGGGCATCGTCGCAGTGGTCGCGATCTTGATCGTTGCCGCAGTCGCCTGGTTCCTGCTTCGGCCGAAGCCTGTGCCGCCGCCGCCGCCCGCGCCCCCGGAGCAGCCGGCACCGCAGAAGCCCGCCGACGCGCCGCTCCCGCTTGCAGGGGAGTCCGACGCGCAGGTGCGAAAGGCGCTGGCCGGCGTCACGCTCCGCCCGGAGCTGCAGAAGTGGCTCGCCGGCAACGGCGACCTGCTCGACCGCTGGGCGGTGATCGCGGACAACCTCGCGGAGGACGTGAGCCCGCGCAAGCAGCTCGCCTTCCTCGCGCCGGCCAAGAAGTTCACGGTGATCGAGAGGCGCGGCACGATCCAGCTCGACCTGAGCAGCTACCAGCGCTACGACCTCTTCGCCGAGGTGGTGGCGTCGGTCGACGCGAAGGCGTTCGCGGCCGCCGTTCGCGAGCTGCATCCGCTCCTCGAGGCGGCCTACCACAAGCTCGGGTATCCGGATCGCAAGCTCGACGAGGTGGCGCAGAAGGCGCTGCGGCGTCTCGCTGACGCGCCGGTGGCCGACGGTCCGGTGGCGCTCGTCTCCAGCGGCGCGCTCTACAAGTTCAAAGACCCGAAGCTGGAGGCGCAGGGCCCCGTCGAGAAACACCTCCTCCGCATGGGCCCGCGCAATACCAAGCTCATCCAGGGGAAGGCCCGCGAGATCATGAGCGCGCTGCGTCCTTGAAAAGGGACCTTTAGAAAGCCTGGCGGATGGAGAGCGCGGCGCCGCGGTCGAACTTGTTGCCCGTCGAGTACCCGACGCCGAAGTCCGCATCCAGCTCGAACTCGTCGATCAAGAGCGCGTGCGCGCCCAGGCCGAAGGAGTCCGCCAGCGCGCGGCTCTCGGCCTGGGTCACCCGATCGATCGCCCCGTACACGACCGCGTTGTGGAACACCCCGAGCTTGAGGACGTCGCGCAGCAGCGAGTATCGGAACTCCACCTGGAACGCCGCCAGCCGCCGCGTGTACTCCGCGCCGAAGGGCCCGCGCAGCGGATCGCCGCCGATCGACTCCTCCTCAGGAAAGAGCACGAAGCCGGTGCGCGAGATCCCCATGGCCCCGAACCACAGCTCGTTCCACCCCAGGGCGAACATCTTCTGCCACCGAGCAACGAAGTGCCGCGCCCCTTGCGATCCGGGGTGCGGCGCCGAATAGATGCGCGCCTCGAGCGAAAGCAGGTGGTGGCGGTCGAGCCGGATGGATTCGGGGTCGAAGGTCAGCCGCAGCGCCGCCTCAGCGAAGTTGCGGGTGTGCGCGAGGTTCGTCAGCGGCGTCGGCGTGCTCTGGCCCGTCACCGGCTCCAGCGCAAAGAGAAGGCGCCGCTCGACGCCCGCGCCCACCGACGCGCGCAGGTGCGGCACCGGCAGGAAGAGCAGCTCCGCCGCCGCCTCCAGCTTGGCGAACTTGAAGCTCTCGAGCCGCAGGTCGGGCCGCTGGCGATCGGTCAGGTCGGTGCGCCCGCGCAGCGACGGCCGCAACACGCCCCAAAGGGGCGGCGCCTCGTACATCCCCTCGCCCAACGCGCGCGTGAACATGAAGCGCGAGCCGGTGTTGTCGAGCTTCTGCCGCAGCGCCCCCGCGACCCGCCCGCCGAGCTGAAACCGATCCTCGCGCAGCAGCAGCCGTCCCGAGTGGTAGATCGCGCCCAGCCCGCCGCCTTCGAGCGAATCGATCTCCAGCTCGGGCGAGAGGCCGGGCCGGAAGAGGCCGGGCTGCACGAGGATGTGCAACTCGTACGGCCGCCCCGGCCGCACCAGGCCGAACGACAGCTCCTCCAGCGGATCGACGTCGGCGAGCGGCACCTGGGACGACTCGACGCCCGCGACCGGCACCACCTCGTAGGCGAACTCCGAGAGCCCGAGCCGCTGCGCGAGGCCCTTGAGCTGGCGCTCCAGCTCCGGCTTGTTGAAGACCTCGTCGTGCAGGTGCAGGTCCACATGCAGCCGCAGCTGCTCGAAGGCGCCGCCGCCGAGGAAGATGATCTTGTCGAGGCGGCCTTCGTCGATCTGCACCACGATCTGCTCGCCCTCGACGTGCGCGCGGACGGTGGCGAGCGCGTAGCCCGCCCGGTGCAGGAAGCGACGCAACCGGGCGGCCACCGCGAGCGCGGTCGGCGGCGTCGCCTTGGTGTTCGCGGGCAGGTCGAGCACGGCGCGGTAGACGTCCTCCACCAGCGTGACGTTTCCGCGGAAGACGAGCAGCGGTTGAGCGGCGGCCGCCGCCGCGACCAGCAGCGCGCAGATCATCACGGCCGCCGCGGGCGGGCCAAAGGCGGCCGGGAAAGGAGGGGGATCACGAAGCGCAATCCCGACCAGATCTCGTCGATGGCGCAGACCTTGTTGTCGACGAGGCCGGTCGCAAGCCCGATCTCCCGGACATCGTTTGCCGAGAGATCGGCCGCGACGCCGGAGGACTTCTTCGGCCACGCCACCCAGAGGCCCCCCGCCGGATGCAGCGATTTCGCGAGCCGCGCGAAGGAGCGGCGCAGCTCGGCGGCGCTGCTGCTGAAGAGGACGATGACGTCGGCTTCTCCGCGAGCGCGCGGCACGACGCCCAGGCTGCGCGCGAATCCTGGCGGAGCGCGGCGGATGCGGACGCGGGACCCGTCCTTGATTCCGAGCTTCTGCGGCAGCGGAGTGCCCGAGTAGCCAGCCACACTGTTGGTCTACCCGGAATCGCGCCCGCCGCGCTACTTCGGCCTCCAGCCTTCGCTACGCGCGCCCTCTCTCGGGCGCGAGGGGCAGCAAGAGGAGGAGGATGGGCAGCAGCTCCACCGCGGCCGCGCAGGAGTAGAGCGGCGCCACCCTGCCGAAGCGATCGTAGCCCGCGCCGGAGAGCGCGTAGCCGGCGGCGTTGCCCGCGCCGAACACCACCGCGGAGAAGAGCGCCTGACCGGTGGCGCGCAGCCGGGCGGGCACCACGCGCTGCATCGCCTCGACGGCGCAACCCCACCAGATCCCGAAGCTGAGCGCATGGAGCAACTGCAAGGACACCAGCGCCACCGCGCCGTGCGCGCGGGCGAGCATCGCCCAGCGCAGCGCGGTGCCGAGCGACGCCGCGAGGAAGAGCGCGCGCAGCGAAAAGCGCTCCTCCAGCCTGGGAAATGCCATCAGCGCGAAGATCTCGGCGACCACGCCCAGCGCCATCCCCAGCCCGGTCACCGCGGACGAGAGCCCTTGCTCGCGCACCAGCACGCCGAAGAGCAGATGATAGGGGCCCAGCGCACCCCAGTGCAGGGCGCAGATGGCGAGCACGAAGAGCAGCGGCCGCGAGCGCAAGAGAGCGGCCGCTTCGCGCCAGTGAGATCCAAGCGCCGGAGGCTCGCCGGCGCCGATCGGCGCCGAGGGAGGATCGCCGCGCGGTTCCCATGGTTCGCCACTCTGGGCAAAGGCGGCGGCCTGGAGAGCAAACGTCTGCGCGAGCAGCGCGTAGGTGACGACGCAGCGGCACGATCCCGCCGCTGAACGCGGTCGCCAGCACCAGCACCACGCCCATCTGCAGCGGCGTGCGCGCGAGCGGAATTCCCAGCACCGTCACCGCCGCGCCGGCGGCGCACAGGCGCAGGGCGCGGACGGGAGCGCCCAGCCGGTCGCCGACCAGGCCCCAGATCAGCGCCGCCGGCACCACGACCAGCTGCTGCGCCATCGAGACGGCGCCGATCTCCTCGCCGGAAAACCCCAGCCCGCGCAGGTAGGGCGCGAAGTACGAGAGCCAGGTGCCGACGCCCGCGTAGGCGAGGAAGTAGAACCAGCGCAGGCGCGCGATCATTGCGGAGCGTCTTCGGGCTCCATGGTGCACAACAGGGGAAAGCCGTGCTTGTCGGCGAGGGCCATCGTCTGCTGCACCTTGGTCTCGGCGATCTCGAAGCTGTACACGCCCGCCACCGCGAAGCCGCGCGTGTGCGCGTGCAGCATGATGGCGGTGGCGTCGGCGTCGGACTTGTTGAAGACCTCGCGCAGGATGAGGACCACGAACTCCATCGGCGTGTAGTCGTCGTTGTGCAGGATCACCTTGTAGACGCGCGGACGATCGAGCTTCGGCTTCGCCTTCGCCTTTGGCTCCGCGACAGAGACGTCGCCGCCGGATTTGCGCTTGGTGCTCATGACGCGGCCTTCGGCCCGCTCCTTCCTTCTTTCCACTGCCTCCCGTCGTCCTTGAAGATAGGAGATTCCCGCGCGTAACGCTCGATGCTCTCCGTGCGCGCCTTCGTCTCGGCGAGCAGGTGGTCGCGGACGCCGCGGTCGAGCCGCGCGTCGAGGAAGCCGTGCCCGCTGTAGGTGAGGGCGGGCAAGAAGCCGCGCGACAGCTTGTGCTCGCCGCCCGCGCCGCCCTCGAAGACCTGGAGCCCGCGCGCGATGCAGTCGGCGATGGAGTGGTAATAGCAGACGTTGAAGTGCAGGAACGGGTGCTCCTCGAAGCTGCCCCAGTAGCGCCCGTAGAGCCGGGTCGCGGAGGAGACGTTGAAGGCGCCCGCGATCAGCTGACCGTCGCGCTCGGCGGCGACCA
>WNFI01221713.1_pt2 | contig 30271 bp, 30 predicted proteins | sample 5400471 | NCBI WGS metagenome assembly WNFI01 (sample SAMN13153348, study PRJNA577476) | soil metagenome | isolation source: 100 cm saprolite on Douglas fir-dominated hillslope | place: USA:California | collected 2013-09-17
CACCCGCCGGCACAAGCTCCACAGATTGTTGGGGTGATTCTTTCCTTCGGAAGCGCGGTTGGCTATCTAAAGGCCAGCATCTTTTGTCTGTTCGTCCTGCTGGTGCTCCTTTTTGGCCTGCGCTGGCGGAGCTATCCCTTTGGGATTGTGCTCGGCTTTGCCGCTTCGGGGTTCGGAGCCTGGTTTGCCTATGGGCTGCGTTCCCAATTCGGAACAAAATTCAATTTCCTGTCTAAATATATTGTTAGCGCGGCATATCTTTGTGGTGTAGCTTTATGGCTGGGTACCTTTGCCAGGCAGGATCCGGAACTAGCGCACGCATGGCCTTCGACCAAGACGCCGGAAGAGATGCTCGAAGAAGTCCGGCGGTATGTAAGAATCATGAAGGGTTTGGGGAAGAATAAAGACGAATGATCCATGAGCTTATTCGCGCGGCCCTTGTTCCGGCAACATTGCTCTTTGTCGCGCTCCTTGTAGTGTTGTATCTACGGGTCTACCGCTTCAACCGGACTGCCAATGACGTGGTGCCATACCTGCGCTGGCTGGATTTCGAACAGATGCAGGACCTGCTCAGTCCGGAGCAAGACCGTCATTTCCGGCAGCACCTGCCGGCCAGACAATTCAGGGAGTTTCAAGAGAAGCGCATTCGCCTGTCAGTGGAGTTTCTGGTGCGCTCGTCGCACAACGCCGAAATCCTTCGCAGCTGGGGCTGGTACGAGCTCAGGCGAAGCTGGCGCACCAAAGACCGTAAGGCTGGCCGCACCAGCCGGGAGCTTATCAATGCGGCCGTGCAGTGCAAGATCATTGGACTGGCGCTGCGGTTCAAGCTTTACTTCTGGCTGCTCAGGATGACGTTGTTTCCTTTCCTGGGCACGCCCGGTTTTGCCGCCCTGCTGCCCCTGGGAAGCTCCTACCTGCTCCGCGTCTATACAAAAACGAAGGTGGCGGCAGTTGAACTCTCGCGCATGTACGGCGCCGAATACCATGAGCAACTGGTCCAGGTGCTGTAGCGCTCAATCGCTGATTTCCTGAAATGGCGTATCGCCAAATTCGCGCCCGATCTCATCCAATATCACCATCCTGATCTCAGGCACGTCCGGCAGCTTGTTGGCCACGAGGAACTCTCTCATGTGGAAATAGAGAGTGCCCCCGGCGTCAACGTAAAAGCCGGGACAAAAAGCGATGAGGCCATGTTCGTTCTCCGTCACGGCGTCCTCCCCTGGGCGTTTCTGGCAATTTGCCGGACAGAGTATAGTGACCGCAGCGTCAAAATCGTTTCAGCGCGTATACCTGTAGGTATACAAAAACGGCCTCTGCGTTGTTCTGAAATGGGCGCGCCCCCTATTTCTTACTGCGCAGTGCTGCAATGCGTCAGATTCCTAGAGGTGTAATATCCGGGATCGTTGAGACGACGAGCGGCGCGGCATACAGTCATTGCGTCCGAGCAGCAGGCCCGGTCCCGGTAACAAAGTTACTCCGCCCGGCCTGCGATCTCGCGCGAAGGTCGCCAAGCGTCCCATTTTCCAGTTTCTTGGGCCAAAAATGATTGCTAACCAGCGCGAGCGGGCTACGTCTATCAGTTGACGATCTAGCGTCTGACGATATAGCGTAATACGCCATAGTGTCCAATACCGAGGGACCACATTGAAATCAAATCCGGAACTCGAATCGTATCTGCCGCTCACACCGGCGCTGTTTCACGTACTGCTGGCGCTGGCGGATGGGGAGAAGCATGGCTACGCCATCCTGAAGGACGTATCGTTCCGTACCGGCGACGAAGTTCGGCTCAGCACGGGCACGCTGTACGGCATCATCAAGCGTCTGCTCAACGAAGGAATGATCCAGGAGTGCAAGCGGCGGCCGGCGGCCGACAATGATGACGAGCGCCGGATCTATTACCGCTTGACGCCGCTCGGGGAGAGCGTGGCGATGGCCGAAGCCGAGCGCCACGAAAAGCTGGTGGCGCTGGCGCGCTTCAAGAACGTATTAAGAAAGCCGAAGACGGCACCCAGTGGAGATGGAGTATGAGCAGCGAAACTCGATCATGGACAGACCGTGTGTACCGTCTGCTTCTACGCGCACTGCCGTTCGATTTTCGCGCGGACTTTGGCGGAGAAATGCAGCAGACCTTCCACGAGCAGGCAGCCGACGCCGAAAAACGGCAAGGCAAGATCGGGCTCTTGAAGCTGTGGGCGGAGACCATTGCGGGAATTCTCCACACCGCGCCCGGCGAACACTGGCAGATGCTGCGCCAGGACACCGGTTATGCTTTGCGCATGATGCGCAAGAACAAAGGCTTCACCGCCATCGCCGTGACCACGCTCGCTCTCGGCATCGGGGCCAATTCAGCCATCTTCAGCGTGATTAACGGCATTCTTCTCCGTCCTCTTCCATACTCGCATGGCGAGCAGCTAGTGATTGTGCAGCAGCTGTCGCCCAAAACGGCGACCACGGCCGTGAATTTCTCTCCGACGGAATTCAACGACTACAAGCAGCAAAACCACACCCTGAGCGGCATGGTCGAGTATCACAGCATGGCATTCACGCTGTTGGGGTCCGAAGCAGAACGTGTGCGCGCAGGCGTGGTCTCCGCCAACTTTTTCGATTTCTTTGGCGTGACTCCCATCCTTGGCCGGGCCCTGCTGCCTGCAGACGAGCAACCCAATGCGCCACCAGTCCTGGTACTCAGCTATGAGTTCTGGAAGCGGAGCCAGCATGGCGATCCGGACATCGTGGGCAAGACATTTGAGATGAATGACAAGATACACACCGTGGTCGGGGTCCTGCCCTCGTTCCCGCAGTATCCGAATGACAATGACGTTTACATGCCTACCTCGGCTTGTCCGTTTCGTTCTTCACCTGGGACGATCTCCAATCGCGGTGCACGAATGGTGCGCATTTTCGGCAGATTGAAGTCCGGAGTTACTTCAGAACAGGCGCGTGCCGACGTGTCTACCATCGCCGGCCGCCTGCAGCAGGAATATCCCAAGTTCTATCCCACTGACGGCCTCATTAGCGCGACTGCAATTCCGCTGCAGGAAGAATTAGTTCATCGCGCTCGGCCAACACTTTTTGTGTTGCTTGCGGCGGCGGGCTTTGTGCTGCTGATCGCATGCGCCAACGTGGCCAACTTCACGCTGGCACGCGTGTCGCAACGCGAACCGGAGCTATTGCTCCGTTCGGCGCTCGGCGCCGGCAGGGGACGCATCTTGCGCCAGTTGGTGACGGAAAGTTCGATTTTGGGATTGATCGCAGCCGGACTCGGATTGTTGTTTGCTGCCGGCAGTATCAAGCTGCTGGTGGAGTTTGCGTCGCGGCTCACTCCCAGGGCGCGCGAAATCAGTATCGACGGCAACGTTCTGCTGTTCGCGTTGGTGGTTGCGCTGCTTACCAGCATTGTTTCCGGATCGGTACTGGGATTCTCCTCCCGGCAAAAGCTGGCGTCAGGAATGCGGGAAGGCGGGCGGCAGACAGGTCAAACTGGACAGCGTAAGCGCGTCCGCAATGCATTGATTCTGGCGCAGGTTGCGTTTTCGTTTATCTTGCTGATCGGCGCAGGACTCATGCTAAAAAGCCTTCTCCGATTGCAGAGTGTGGACCCGGGTTTTGTGACGCAGCGTGTGCTGACGATGGCCCTGGACCTCAACTGGTCTAAATACCATACCGAGGACCAGTCTCGCCAAAACGCGCGGAGGTTGCTGGAAAAAGTGCAGGCACTGCCGGGAGTAGAGTCGGCGGCAGTTTCGTCGAGCTTTCCGCTTGATCCGGACCTGATCATCTATGGCCCCGGCCACGAACTTCAAAATTTTGTAATTGAGGGACGGCCAGTATCGAACGGCGAAAGGCCGCCTCAGACCGCCGCTCGGATCGCCACGGTTGACTACTTCAGAACTCTGGGTATTCCGCTGATCAAAGGCCGGACCTTCGCTCCTACCGATACGGAGAAAGCGCCGCTTGTTGCCGTCGTCAATCAGACGCTGGCGCGGCGCCGCTGGCCGGGGGAAGACCCTATCGGCAAGCGAGTCTCATTTGACGAGGGAAAACGATGGGTGACGATTGTCGGCATAGTCGGCGACACCAAGGATTTCGCCCTAAATCAACCGGCGCGCGATGAGATTTTTGGTCCCATGGAGCAATTTCCTAGCGTCGGCAGCTTGCTGGTTCGTACTTCAACGGACCCGATGCAGCTAGGAAATCTCATAAGGAAGGCCGTTCACGAAGTTGATCCGCAGACCGCGATTGCCAACTTTGAAACACTGGAGCAGGCACGGAATGACACCCTGGCTTCGCCTCGTGTCATGACAACTTTGCTCGGGCTGTTCGCCGCGCTCGCGCTTCTTATCGCTGCCACGGGGATTGGCGGGATCCTGGCGCTCTCCGTCAACCAGCGCATACACGAGATCGGCGTACGGCTTGCCCTGGGCGCGCAGCCAGGCGATGTTCTTGTCATGATCATTCGGCAGGGCATGGCGCTGGTGCTGGCAGGCCTGGTTTTCGGGGCGGTCGGGGCGATTTTCATGACGCGTCCGCTGGAGACTTGGCTGTTCGAGGTTACTCCCACTGATCCGCTCACGTTTGCGATTGTTTGCGCGGTCCTGGGATTGTCAGCGTTTGCAGCTTGCTATGTTCCGGCGCAGCGGGCCACGCGAATTGATCCACTGATCGCGTTGCGGCACGAATGATCGAAGTTTCCCGAAGAGAGGATTTTATGATTCGCAAAATTCGATTGGTATTAACAATCGTGGTGATCGCGTTTCCTATGCTGGTTCTGGCGCAGGCGGCGGCGCATCCTGAGATGGTGGTTTCAACCGATTGGCTGGCGCAACATTTGAACGATCCTAAAGTGGTTGTTCTGCACGTTGGCAGCAAGCAAGACTATGACGCTGGACATATTCCCGGCGCCCGGCTGCTTTCCACGTCTGATTTTATCGACTCGGCCAGCGACCTGCAGACCGAGCTGCCGTCCGCGGAAAACCTGAAAGACGCGTTCGAGAGGCTCGGAGTCAGCGACGATACCCGGGTCGTGCTCTACACCACAGCCTGGTATCCGGCCGCGGGACGCGCTTATTACACCCTGGACTACATCGGGCACGGCGGCCGCACGTCTCTTCTGGACGGCAGCTTGAATCGCTGGCGCGCGGAGAAGCGCGAGATATCCACTACGTCTGTTTCCGCGACGAAGGGCAGCTTGACGCTGCGCGTCCATCCCGAAGTCCGGGAGTTGCTCGAAGCCGTGAAGAAGGTTTCGCAGAGCGACGGCAGCACTATGCTGGTTGATTCCCGTCCCGAGCGCCGCTACAAAGACGGACACATCGCCGGTGCTGCCCATGTCTTTTGGGAAGAGACGACGGTCAATGGGACCAAAGACCCGACTCTGCTTCCGCCGGACAAGTTGCGAGCGCTCTTCGCCTCGCGCGGCATCAAGCCGGGAGAAAAGCTGGTCACGTATTGTGAAGTCGGATTGCAGGCCTCGCATCTTTACTTCATCGCGAAATACCTGGGTTATAACGCTTCCATGTTTGACGGCTCCATACACCAGTGGAGTCACATGGAGATGCTGCCGCTAGTTCCGGGAACTTCGCCCAGGTGCGCGGGAGGCGGAAACAGTTGCGAGATCCACGAAAAAATGTAGCTTTCCGGCGAGGTGAGGAAATGTTGAAGCGCATGCTTTCGGCCCTGCTTGTTCTGTTGTCGGTGGCGCCTCTTAGCGCGCAGAGTGACCATCCCAGGGTGCGGCACGAAATGCTGGTGTCCACCGAATGGCTGGCCGATCATTTGCGCGATCCCGGCCTGGTCATCATGTGCGTAAGCCCGGCGCCGGAGTTTTGCTCCAAGGGACACATCCCCGGCGCCAGGTATGTGGCGTTGGGCGATATTGCCGTAACCCGTAACGATGTTCCTAACGAGCTGCCTTCGGTGGAACAGTTGCATAAAGCTTTCGAAGCCGCCGGAGTAAGTGACAACTCACGCGTCGTGCTTTATGGTTCGCGTTTGGGCCTGATGGCGGCGCGCGCCTACTTCTCGCTTGACTATCTGGGAGTCGCCGATCGCGCCTCGCTGCTCGATGGCGGGTTGGAAAAATGGAGCGCCGAGCATCGCGAGCTGTCCACCGACTCTCCGGCAGTCACTCCCGGCAAACTGCACCCATCTCCACATCCAGCGATCCTGGTTGAGACCAGCGCCATGCGCGAACTGGTGGCAAACAAGTCGAGCAAAGTTTCCATCATCGACGCCCGGCCGCTGGACGAATTCTCGGGAGCCAAGCTCTCTGAAGACGTCCCCAAAGCTGGGCACATCCCGGGCGCCAAAGGACTTTACTGGATGAACAATCTTGTGAGCCCCGAAAATCCGGTATTGCGACCCGAAGCTGAATTACGCCGCTTGTACGAGAGCATGGATCCGGGTGCGGACAACGGCGTCGTTACCTATTGCCGCACAGGCATGCAGTCTTCATTCTCATACTTCGTAGCCAAGTATCTCGGCTATGACGCAAAGATGTACGACGCTTCGTTTTACGAATGGAGCCGGCAGGAGCTTCCGGTAGAGAAATAAAACGCGAACCCGCCGCCCTATTTTTTTTTCGTGTTCTCGCGACGATGTTTGGCCCAGCCCTCTTTGACCTCCTGGCGGGCGCGGCCGAAAGCGAGAGCGTCGTCGGGAACATCGTGTGTGATGCTGGAGCCCGCGGCCACGTAAGCTCCCTTTCCCACGCGCACTGGCGCAACCAGAGTTGAATCGCTGCCGATGAACGCGCCGTCTTCAATCACGGTGACGTGCTTGTTCACGCCATCGTAGTTACAGGTGATCGTGCCCGCGCCGATGTTGACTCCTTCGCCGATCTTCGCATCGCCAAGGTAAGTAAGATGGTTCGCCTTGGAGCCGCGGCCTAGTTTGATTTTCTTAGTCTCGACAAAATTACCGACGTGCGCTCCCTGGCCAATCTCGCTGCCCGGGCGCAGATGGGAATATGGTCCCAGTAGGGCCTCGTCACCGATTTCCGAGTGGTCAATCACGCATCCGGGCCGGACGAGCACGCGATCGCCGATGGTCGAATCACTGATGATGGAGTAAGAACGAATGCGGCAGCCCGCGCCGATCGTCGTCTTGCCCAGAACCTGCACGAACGGTTCAATGACTGTGTCGGCGGCGACCTGTACATCCGGATCGATCACGCAGGTCTCAGGCTTGTAGATGACCACGCCGGACTCCATCAGCTCTTTGCACTTCCGCGCTCGCAGCCATGAATCCAGGGCCGCAAGCTCGGCCAAAGTGTTCGCGCCGAGTATCTCAGCAGGATCATCGGCCTTGAGCGCGAGCACGCGTTTCCCGGCCTTCACCAGAATCGCCGCCATGTCGGTGAGGTAGAACTCGCCCTGCGCATTGTGGGTGGTGAGCTTTTCAATCTTTTCGAGAAGCGGCTTGACGGCGAAGCCATAAATACCAGAGTTGATCTCGCGCGCTTTCTGCTGCGCCCAAGTGAGGTCTTTTTTCTCGACGATGGCTTTCACGCGATCACTGGACGCCGTGGCCCGTAGAACGCGGCCATAGTCGGCAGGGTCGGGTGGTTCCGCGGTGAGGATGGTCATAGCCGCGTTTTTCGCAAGATGAAAGTCGCGCAGGCAGGCGATAGTCGCAGGCTGAATCAGGGGAACGTCGCCGGAAAGCACCAGGATGTGCTCGTAGCCTTTAATTTGAGTGCGCGCACACATGATTGCGTGTCCGGTGCCGCATTGTTCCGCTTGCAAAACGAATTGCACACCAGTTGACTGCACCGCGTGGCGCACGCTCTCCGCTTCATGTCCGATGATCGCGTAAATGTCTTTGGCGGGCACGATCTGGCTTGCTGCCGCGATCACGTGCGCGAGCAGCGGCTTGCCGCCGATCTCGTGCAGGACTTTAGGACGCCTGGATTTGAGCCGGGTGCCTTTCCCGGCAGCCATGATCACAATGGCCAGGCGATGAGGACCGTTCTTCGGTTGATCGGGCATTCGCCAATCATCTTAACGCGGGACAGCCAGTTGCGAGGAGTGGACCCGAGGAATTTCCGCCAGGCAGAGGAGATTCTGGCACAGACTGTCTGTCGCGTGACGGGCAAAGTGATTTTCTTCGACGAAGTCGCCGACGATGCACTTTACTCCGAGGGCTTCGATAGCGGCCCGGTCACACTCGACTTGCGACGCCAGTTCTTGGGCGTACTGCGCCTTCATCGGCTCAGACACTTCCACAGAGTTCACCAGCGCGTAATCAAAGATCGGACGTTTTGCATGATCGTAGAGCGCCCGAATGTGCTGGGAAGCGGTCATGTTCAGGCTCTCATTGGCTTCCGTCATCAGGTTGCAGATGAAAAACTTGCGCGCCCGCGAATGGGCGATGGCTTCCGGAATACCGCGCACCAGCAGGTTTGGAACCAGGCTGGTGAAGAGCGATCCTGGACCAATGGTGATGATGTCAGCTTCGGCCAGCGCCTGGAGCGTCTGCGGCAGCGGTTCGGCGTCTGGCGGGACCATATGCAGTTCGACGATCCTCTTTTCGCTCGCCGTGATCATGGTTTCGCCGGCTACGCAGGAGCCATCGTCCATGATGGCTTTAAGTTGGACGTTGGCCGACGTCGCGGGAAGTATGTGTCCTCGCGTAGCCAGAATCTCCGAGGCGCGTTTGACGGCTTCAGCAAAGTCGCCGGTAACGGCCGTGAGAGCGGCCAGAAACAAATTTCCGAAGCTGTGACCTTCAAGGTCGCCGGGACTGTTGAAACGGTACTTGAAGAGCCTTGAGATCAGGTTCTCGTCTTCCGAGACGGCGACCAGACAATTGCGAATGTCGCCAGGAGGAAGCATATTCAGCTCGCGCCGCAACCGGCCGCTCGAACCACCGTCGTCACTAACGGTCACAACCGCAGTGAGATCGGAGATGTAAGGGGACCGCCCTGGAGTTTCTCCGGGCAATACCGTGTAGTGCTTGAGACCTCGCAGCAGAGTTGATAGTCCAGTGCCGCCGCCAATCGCAACCACGCGTAGTCCACAGCTTTCCAGGCTGCTGTTTTCTGTTTGGCTCAAGAAGACCCCTTTAACGCTTTTTGTTTTCTGAAGTGGCAGCCGCCGACTCGCCTGGCTCGGGGTAGAGCAACTCGGTAAAACGGGGATCGTCCGCCATGTTCTGGAAGTCGGAATCATTACGCGCCTGGAACCGGTTCTGTGGATTCAGGCGAATGGCTTCCGTCAAGTGCTTCATGGAACTCTCTACCTGGCCGGTGAGGCAGTCCAGAATTGCCAGGCCGTAAAAGGCGAAATCCGCTTTGGCATTCTGTTTCAGGATCTTATCCATATGTCCGCGTGCCTCATCATATTGGCCGAAGTTTAGCAGCGATACCGCATAATCGAAGTGCTCTTCCTGGCTTTTAAACGAAGTAGTGCTGTTGGCCAGGTGCTGATTACACATACTAAGATGCACGCGAGCGCGATCTGTAAGCTCCCGCTGGCCGGTAGCGATAAGCTTTTCCAGAAGGACTTTCGCCTTATCGAATTTGTGCTCCTGCATGGCCTTGATGGCAGCCTCGTAATTTTGCACAGCCTGTGCAAAACCAGGGTCCTGCTGGAAGGTTGGAGGCGTCTTCGGAGTAGCGGATTTCTTAGAGGCCATCGTTTTGGCGTTCCTAACTGGCTGTGTTTTCTTAGGTTTCGAACCTGAACGTTTAACGTTTGCCGCCACTTTTCTCTTCATTCTATTGTGTCCTTGCGGCCCACACGGGAATAGCGGCAGATCAAGGCTGTGGAAATCAGATGACCAGCTATCCCTGGAACATATAGGCTGCTTAAGGGGGCAGCCCTGTTATACGCAGAAATCTTGGATGCGTCAACTGCACCAGGGGTGGTGCAAAATTACCGTACCGGTTCGGGGTGTTGCAGATCCATCTGCTTGTACTCGCCCCGCACAATGCCGGTCCGGATCATCTTCGGCGTCCAGCCCTTTTTCGACATCTGGTAGGTGTATAAAGCTTCGGCGATACAGGTCCCGCAGTTGGCGCCGTGGCCACTTTCAAAGCACGAGTGCAAGCTGGTATGGCCATGTCCGCGGTCACAGTGGCAGTAGCAGGGCATCTGGTACATGACTCCGCCAGCCTTGGAGGCTGCTTTATAGCCTTCGATCTGTGCCGGCTGAGTATAGCCCTGATCGGCGAGCTGTTTTTCCGTCAAGATGGGCGGAAGTTTTTCGGCTCGGGCCGGAGGCGCTGGGTGAAAAGCCGGGAGTTCCTCTGGACCGTTCATTTGTGCCTGAAGGGCCGCGGCCAGGAAGATGGCGCAAACAGCAAATATATGTTTCATAGTGACGGATATTTTATCGCAAGCAAGTCTCAGGTTGTGTGATCAAGATCACGCTCAGCCCTTATAATTGACCAGGAGAAAAAGCAGGAGATGATACCCGCAGAGCCAAGCGCCGTTGAACCAAGCCAACCCGCGCCGGCCGAGGCCGAAGTCTCACCTGCGACCCGCTGGCGAACGGCGCGTGGATGGGCCCGCGACCTGCTGATTTCCATTCTGGTTTCATTCTTCATCATTCTCTTTGTGTATCAGCCAGTGAAAGTCGAAGGCAGCAGCATGGAGCCCGGCCTGGAAGACCAGGAGCGTATCTTCATCAACAAGCTGGTCTACCGTCTGGAGAACATTGCTCGCGGCGATATTGTTGTCTTCCGCTATCCGCGGGACCCGCGCAAGAGCTTTATCAAACGCGTGATTGGCGGTCCCGGCGACCATGTGCGTATCTTTCGCGGACGCGTCTATCGCAACGGGCAACTGGTGCCGGAGCCTTACGTTCCTGAAGGGTACGCCGACGAGCGTTCTTGTCCGGAAATCGTGGTTCCGCCCAATAGCTACTTTGTGCTCGGAGACCACCGGTCCATGTCGAACGATAGCCGCGATTTTGGCCCGGTCGGGGGCGATTACATCTACGGTAAAGCCGTCTTTGGGTACTGGCCGATGGAGAAACTAGGCCTGCTTCACTGACATGTTTTCCCGACTCATGGTTCCGCTGGTGCGCAGGATGGCGCGCAAACGCCTGGGCAAAGACATTGCCCCGCTCAATACCATGGCCACCCATCCTGACGTTTTGCTCGGCTACGCCCGCTACAACCAGACGCTGAATAAGACGAGTCTTCTTCCCGCAAAGTTGAAAGTGCTGGCGCAGGTGCGTGCCGCCAAGCTGGTTGAGTGTCCTTTTTGAATCGACATCAATTCTGCCGGCGGCAGAATAGCGGGTCTGAGCGATGACCAGCTTCGCAATCTTAACTACTACGACAGCAGCGATCTGTTCAGTGCCGATGAAAAGCTCGTTCTGGAAATGACCGACGCCATCACGTCAACGCCGTCACGGGTGACCCCGGACCTCAGAAAGCGGTTGCAGACCAGGTTCTCGACCCCAGAACTGGTCGAGTTGGGCGCGGCCATTGCGTGGGAGAACTACCGCGCGCGCGCGAACCGTGTGTTCGGGTTTGAGAGTGAAGGGTTCTACAGACCGGCTGGAACGAAGGGACAATGATCGGCCTACCGGAGATTCTAATCGTCCTTGTGCTGGTCTTTATTGTGGGCGGCCCGATAGTAGCGGTGATTGTGATATGGAAGTTCGTCGTTAAGCGCCCAAAAGATACCAGCAACTTACCTGACGCCAGAAATTAATCGCGCAATCCGCGCTTGAATGCATATGCAAACAAATGGCTGGTTATCCACAGATGCGCTGTTTCTGCGCAAACCCTCCGATGATAGAATTATTAAAATCTACTTCCGGGAGAGCGAATGAACGCAATCCTTGCGCTGGAAGATGGAAGAATCTTCAGCGGCAGAGGCTACGGCGCGAAAGGCGAATGTTCCCTATATCGAGGGCCTGGTGGTGCGCGAATTTTCGCCTATCAGCTCCAACTGGCGCTCGCAGCAGGTGACCGACGAGTATCTGGAAAAATTTCGCGTGCCCGTGATTGCGGACATCGACACTCGCGCGCTGGTGCGCCATCTGCGGACCAAAGGCGTGATGCGCGGCGTGGTCTCTTCTTTGGAGACGGACGCTGACAAGCTTGTCGCCAAGGCCCGCGCGATACCCAAAATGGACGGCACCGATCTGGCGAAAGTAGTGACCACGAAGCAGCGCTATCAGTGGGAGACAGGAACGCGCTCGCACCAGCCGACCGAAGTGGTTGGAGTCAAAGACCAGCCGCCGTCTCATCATGTGGTTGCGTACGACTACGGCATCAAGCAAAACATTCTGCGGATGCTGGTGGACCAGGGCTGCCGCGTGACGGTTGTCCCCGCGACGACCACCGCGGAAGACGTACTGGCGCTCAATCCCGATGGCGTTTTTCTCTCGAACGGGCCGGGCGATCCCGAGCCTTGTACTTACGCGTATGAGAATATCCGCCGGCTCATGGGCAAGACGCCGGTCTTCGGTATCTGCCTGGGACATCAGTTGATCGGATTGGCGCTGGGCGGCAAGACCTACAAGCTGCGCTTCGGACATCACGGCGGAAATCATCCGGTCAAGCAGCTTGAGAGCGGCAAGATTGAGATCACAGCCCACAACCACAACTTTGCGGTTGATCCGGATTCGCTCAAAGAGTCCGAAGTGATCAAGACGCACATAGACCTCAATGACAACACGCTGGAAGGCCTGCGGCACCGGACGCTGCCGCTCTTCAGCGTGCAGTACCACCCTGAGGCGTCACCGGGGCCGCACGATTCGCATTATCTGTTCAAAGATTTTATGAAGCTGATGAACGATTGGAAGGGGAAGTAGCGTTGGGCCGCGAGCTCCAGTGCAAAGGGCTCACGGTGCGGCGTGCCTCTTTCGTCTTAGCAGCTATCATGGTCTTCAGCAGCACGCTTTATTCGCAGACTGATCCGCCGGCGCAAACAAAACCCGACACCGAACAGAAAGCCAAGAAACTCGAAAAGCCGAAGCCGGACGAACCAGAAAGAAGATTCGCCTCGGCCTGCGGGATGGATTTTGATAAAGCCAGCGGAAAAATGTATGTAAATTCTCTCGCGAAAGGCTGGAGGCCATACACTGGAATCAAGTATCCTCCGCAAATAGACGCGGACGAAGACTCACTGTTCACCGACCGTACTGACGCTACGGGCAAGCACTATGTGAGATCGTTCACTCCGGGAGAGGACTTTGACGTCTATCAGGACGACTGCTTCCGCGACTCGGGCAAGCTGGAGTTCTTTCACTTTGAATTCCGCACTTCCTGGGGTTGGGGATATGAGGAGGCGCGCAGGTACGATGCAGCGGGGAAGCTGCTGGAGAAGAGCTTCCGTTTTTTTGATACCTTGACCGAAAAGCCGATTGACCAGCCGCTGCAAGCGAAAGAATTTGTAGATGAGCTGAAGCCCCAGTTGCACAAGACTTACAGCACCATGCCGTATCTGACTTTTTTCGCCCAATAAAAAATGCCACGCCGCAATGACATCTCGAAGATCCTGATTATCGGCTCCGGGCCGATCGTGATTGGCCAATCGGCCGAGTTCGACTACTCTGGCACGCAAGCCTGCAAGGCCCTCAAGAGCGAAGGCTATGAAGTGGTGCTGTGCAATTCCAACCCCGCCACCATCATGACCGATCCAGAGATGGCCGACCGTACGTATATCGAGCCGCTGACCCGCGCCTATCTCGAAGAGATCATTCGCAAGGAAGCGGAGATGCTGCAAGCTTCCGGCAGCGGCGGAAAGTTTGCCCTTCTGCCGACAGTCGGCGGCCAGACCGCGCTGAATCTTGCGGTAGAGCTCGCCGACGCCGACGTGCTGGACCGTTACGGCGTAGAGCTGATTGGCGCGCAGCTTCGGGCCATCAAAATGGCGGAAGACCGCCTGCTGTTTAAAGATGCCATGACCCGCATCGGCCTGGACGTTCCGCGCTCGGCGCTGGTCAACAACCTCAAAGACGCGATGGACTTCGCCGGCAAAATCGGCTTTCCAGTCATCGTTCGTCCGTCATTCACGCTGGGTGGCACCGGCGGCGGCATCGCGTACAACCGCGAAGAATTGCTGGAGATTGTGGCCCGCGGGCTGGACCTCTCTCCGGTCCATGAAGTCCTGATTGAAGAGTCCGTGCTGGGGTGGAAAGAGTACGAGCTTGAAGTGATGCGCGACCTGGCCGACAACGTCATCATCATCTGCTCGATTGAGAATTTCGATCCCATGGGCGTGCACACCGGCGATTCCATCACCGTGGCTCCGGCGCAGACGCTGACCGACCGCGAATATCAGCACATGCGCGACGCCTCCATCAAAGTGATTCGCGAGATCGGCGTGGAGACCGGCGGATCGAACATACAGTTCGGCGTGAACCCTGCCAACGGGCGCATGGTGGTGATTGAGATGAACCCGCGCGTTTCGCGGTCGTCAGCGCTGGCGTCAAAGGCCACGGGCTTCCCGATCGCGAAGATCGCCGCCAAGCTCGCCGTGGGTTACACACTGGACGAGATTCCCAACGACATTACGCTCAAAACTCCGGCGTGTTTCGAGCCGACGATTGATTACGTTGTCGTCAAGATCCCGAAGTGGCAGTTTGAGAAGTTTCCCGGAACGGATGAAGGCCTCGGTCCGCAGATGAAATCTGTGGGCGAGGCCATGGCCATCGGACGTACCTTCAAAGAAGCGTTGATGAAGGGAGTACGGTCGCTTGAGACCGGCAAAAAAGCCGGTGCGGAAAAGATTGAACCCCGCATCCTGACGCAAAGGCTGGTCACGCCGCATCCGGAGCGTCTGGCATATCTGCGTTACGCGTTGGAACAGGGGATGACGGTCAAAGAGCTGAACAAGATGACCGGCATCGATCCTTGGTTTCTCTATCAACTCAGGCAGATTAACGAGATGCAAGCGGAGCTGACAAAGCATTCCGTGGAATCGCTGCCGCGCGAGCTTCTGCGCGAAGCCAAGCGCATGGGAATCTCCGATGAGCGGCTGGGCTTGTGCCTGAAGACAACCGCCGAGATGGTGCGGCTCGCGCGTGAGAAACTGAATGTCCAGCCGGTTTACAAACTGGTGGACACATGCGCGGCCGAGTTCGAGAGCTACACACCGTATCTGTATTCCACGTATGAGGAAGAAGACGAAGCCCCGCCCACTCCCAAGAAGAAGATCATGATCCTGGGTAGCGGGCCGAACCGTATTGGGCAGGGAATTGAGTTTGATTACTGCTGCTGCCATGCCGCGTTTGCCTTGCGTGAAGACGGCTACGAGGCCATCATGGTCAACTGCAATCCCGAGACGGTCTCTACCGACTATGACACCAGCGACCGCCTCTACTTTGAGCCGCTCACGTTCGAAGATGTTCTGGCGGTTTACCGGCATGAAGCGCAAGCGGGCGCGCCCATCGGGGTGATTGTCCAGTTCGGCGGCCAGACGCCGCTGAACCTTGCGCTGCCTCTCAAAGCCGCCGGAGTTGTCACGATCGGGACTTCACCTGAGTCCATTGACCTTGCTGAAGACCGCAAGCGTTTTGGCAAATTGCTGGAAGAGTTGGATATCCCGCAGCCTCCGGGCGCCATTGCCACGAGCGTGGAAGAGGCGGTCGCAGGCGCGCAGCGCGTCGAATATCCCGTGCTGGTGCGGCCATCGTACGTGCTGGGCGGCCGCGCCATGGTGATCGCGTACGACGATGACAGCGTTGTCCGCTATATGAAAGAAGCAGTGGAGTACTCGCAGGAGCGTCCGGTCTTGATCGATCGTTTTCTGGAGGGCGCAATCGAAGTGGACGTCGACGCGCTTTCCGACGGTGAAGACGTGGTGATCGGCGGGATCATGCAGCACATCGAAGAGGCCGGCATACACTCCGGGGATTCCTCGTGCGTGCTGCCGTCCGTCAGCCTTCCCGAGCACGTGCTGAATACGTTGCGCGATTACACTTTCCGGCTTGCGCGCGCGTTGAAGGTCATTGGACTGATGAACATTCAATTCGCCATCCAGAACGAAAAAGTCTTCGTGATTGAAGTGAATCCGCGGGCTTCGCGCACGGTCCCGTATGTTTCCAAGGCCACTGGCGTACCTCTCGCCAAGATTGCCGCACGCCTCATGACCGGCCGCAAGCTCCGTGAGTTCCTTCCTGACAATGCCGCCCGAGGCAACGACCTGGCAACGGGTGCGGGATATTTTGTGAAGTCTCCGGTTTTTCCCTGGAACAAATTTCCGGGCGTGGATACCGTTCTTGGTCCGGAGATGAAGTCCACCGGCGAAGTGATGGGCTCAGCGGAAACCTTTGGCGAAGCTTTTGCCAAAGCCCAGATTGCCGCCGGACAGACGCTGCCCGTAAAGGGCACGGTCTTTATCAGCGTGACCGACCGCTATAAGCAGGAATCCATCGAACTGGCGCGGCGGTTTATCGAACTGGGCTTCAGCATTGTAGCCACTCACGGAACGGCGGACCGTCTGGAGAAGGCAACATTGCCAGTCGAGCGTGTCTATAAGGTGAAAGAAGGCCGTCCGAACGTGGTCGACCTGATGAAAGGCGACCGTGTGCAGCTGATCGTAAACACGCCTCACGGTCAGGAGCCGTGGTTTGACGAGCAGGCGATCCGTCGCGCGGCAGTCACCCGGCGCATCCCGACTATTACCACGATTGCAGCGGCGTGGGCCGCTGCTGAAGGCATTGCCGCGTTGCAGCGGAGCGAGGTCAATGTGCGCTCACTGCAGGAATGGCACACTACAAAGAAAGCCCGCGCCGAGGCTTCCTCCATAGTCATTCAATAAGGCTTCCGTTTAGGCCATCAATGACCCAGGAATTTATCGATTGTACGCAGCGCGTACTGCGCCATTTCCATGTGGCGTTTAGCGCCTGCGGAGTCACCAGCGCGGATTGCCTGTTTTGCCAGGCTCATGTGCAGGTTCATCTGGTTCTCCGCTTCCACAATATCCCGGCGGAGCCCCAGCCCATCGGCAGCCATTTGGTTCCGGATTGAACCAAGGCTCTCCTTCGCTGCCATGGCGCTCGCGTTCAGAGCACTGTGCTCCTCGCTTAGTTTTGCGATCTCCTCTGCGTTAACAGCATCTGCGGAACTAGTCGCTTGCACGTTGGCCGCCGGCTTGGTGGTTGCGGACCGCAAGCTCTGCGTTTGAGCCGATGTCCGACCTGTGGCCGCAGACGGCTGGTTTGCCGGAAGGGTGTTCGTCGCTGTGGGCGCAGCATTACTGGCGGCACTCGCGCCCGGATCGCTTGCTGACGGCGATGTAGTGCTAGGGACGGCCGTAGGTGTCACCGGCGTGGACGGTGCGGTGGAAGACGAAGAAACTGCCGGCTTGCTTTCATTTGCGCGGGCATGAATGAACTTCGGAATTTCCACAGCGGCCAGAGCCAGCGCGGCGAGCGTCGCGATGGATCCTAACGCCATGTAGAGCCCACGACGGCTGCCGCTGCTTTGCTGTACCGGCAAAGGCGCAGGTGATGGAGCCTCTGGCACGACGGCTACCGTCGGCATTGGTGGAGGCGCAATATTCCGTTCAGCCGGAGCCGCGGCGCTCTGAGGAGCGGACGCCATTTTTGCTGCCGTCACAACCGCCGTTCCCGCTGCAGCGCTTGCAGTGGCCACTGGTGGCGATGAGACAGGCACCGTTGTCAAAGGCTGGGTAACAGCCTGGTCCAGGGCGGGTGAGTACATCTCCCGCAACGCGGAACGGAATTCTTCAGCCGACTGGAAGCGGTCCGCCGGGTCCTTGGCGATCGCCTTCATAATGATCTCGCTCAAGGGCGCGGCTATCCAGGGGACAACCTTGTCTGGAGCGGCCGGTATCTCTTTGAGGTGCGCCGCCATGATGGCATAGTTGCTATCACCCTGAAAGGGACGCTTACCGGTCAGCATCTCGTACAAAACGATGCCCAACGAATAGAGGTCCGAGCGTGGGTCCGGTTCAGTGCCTCGAATCTGCTCTGGCGACATGTAGCTAAGCGATCCCACGGTCGTCCCCGGCTGGGTAAGCCCTTGCTCGGTGCGAACCCGGGCCAGGCCAAAATCCAGCAGCTTGACGACTCCCGCGGGTGTTCGCATGATATTTGCCGGCTTGATGTCGCGGTGCACCACCCCGTGAGAGTGAGCATAGTTCAGGGCATCGAGCACCTGGCCCGCATAGCTGGTCGCGTCCGTTACCATGAGCGGACCCTTGAGCATAAGCTGTTCGAGTGACGTGCCTTCCACGAACTCCATGACCATCAAAAGCTGGTCTGAGGCGCGGAAAGCGTTATAGAGCTTGGCAATGTTCGGGTGGTCCAGTGCGCCTTGCACCTTGATTTCACGCAGGAAGCGGTCGGCCAAATCTTTGTCCCCCTCGAGTGTGGGGAGCAAAACTTTCATTGCCTCAATGCGCTCGGAGAGGATGTTCCGGATCTTATAGACCTGGCCCATGCCGCCCCGGCCGAGCACGGCAACGATTTCATAGTCGCCAACGTGGTCGCCAATATTCATAGTGCAAGGCCTCCTTGCCCAATGGCCCATTCGTAAATTTACCGCGGGACTACGGCGTTTTTGCCACATCTCCCACTTTGGCTGGCCCGCTTCCGGTGTAAGTGACCGTGGCGCTATCGCCGTCCACATCCGTGACCGTGGCGTCTCCGATTTTGCTGGTCACCGTCTTCAGCGGTTTTCCCGTAGCTGGATCTTTGATAACGCGACCAGCGCGATGGATCTCGATCTTATCGCCCACGGCGACGCCGGCCTTCATGCCAATATTCAAAATCAGCGTGTTGCCAGAGACATCCGCAACCAGCCCCGAATACTCGGCTTTTCTTGCCGGCAGATTGGTATTGCTTCCTTCCAGCTTGGTGGCTACCTCGGTTACAGCGGCATTCGTGGCTTCACCAATCAATGTGTTGGCGAAGTTAGAACTATGGCTGTCAAACACGCCGCCACCACCGCCGCCGCTGCCGCCACCGACACCAGCCAGTGACGTGCCGGCGCGCTTGGAAGTACCCATGCCTTGCGCCGAGGCGAGAATCTCACCTGTGTTCACCATGACCAAACGGGCCGTGATCTGGACTACCGCCTTGGCCTCTTTCTTGTTCACGCCCGCGCCGCCGAAACCAAAGTGGCGGCCGACAATGCCAGCGCCTCCTCCGCCCACGGTGGTGCTTTTATCGTCGCGGCCGAATTGGGTGATGGAACCGACAACAATGGCATCGACGCCCAGCAGTTTGCCGATTTTGGCCGCACTCGTCGGATCGGCGCGATCGCTGTTGGAAAAGTTCTGTTCGGCCAGGATCTTGTTGAGGGCCTTGCGCTCGATCACGGAATAGGTGCCGTCATTCACCAGACGGTCTACGAGCATATCGGCGATGCCCTTGCCTACGTCCTGGTCGGTGCCGAAAATAGAAGCGACGTCGGAGCGCACCGTTCCATAGTCAAAATCTAAGATGGCAACGCGCTTTTTCTTCTGAGCGGAAGCGAAGGAGACCAATAGTACAAGCAGCAGAAACAGCGATGTAAAGCGGCGCATAGCAGTTCCCCCTTGGAAAGCGATGACAATATTACCATAGCTTTTTCGCGGCATTGACAGGCGTTTTTGGGGATTGGCGCCTGCTGCCGGCCTGACGCGGTGCTACTGGGCGGCAGCCGTGCCGTCAATGGACGGGCGCATTTCGCCCACGAATTTATCCAGCGCGGTGATGCTGGTCAGCACCACGTGGATTGCCTCCTCCGGATAACCGGACTCCAGCGTGACGGTGTAGCCGGCGAAAACGTCAAGCGAGTTGTCCGCACCCCAGAACAGGAAGTTGGTATCACAAAAACGGAGCAACTGCCTGGCCAAAGCGCCGCTGTCGCGGGCCTTGTCGACATTAATATAACCATTCTTATAGTGAGGGAAGATGCGGAACCCGATGGTCTGTGACGGCGTTACGCTGACCACAATCTCCACGGAGTCCGCGTTCTTCAGCCCAGTGCTATAGACGCCGACAAAGTTGTAGGGCTGCTTGTCGCTCTGCCGAAAGTCGGTGTGAAGCGCGGTTTGTCCGTAGCGGGTGAGCGTGGCCCGGAGCAGTTCGCGTGTCTGGTCGCGTGTAAGCTGCGGTTGTTGGCTCAAAGCCGGCAGTGCCGCGAGCAGAAAAAACACGGCGATCCCAAAACGGATACGCATAATATTTTGTCTCCTGATGTGTGCGAAAGACGGATGTTACCCGCTCCGGTCGTGGCTTGCAAGACGATTTCTTCCGCGCATCCGTGGAGCACTGCGTTTCAATAGGCAATTGGCAAAATACCCATATTCTTGCTATAGTCTCGAAAAATTCATGAGCAGCAGCAGTCCTCAGCCGCTTCGGCAGATAAGCAGGTCCGCGCCCCGTAAACGCCCCCTTCTCCGATCATTGGTGCTCATTTTGGCTCTTTTGATCCTGTTCACGGCCAGGAAGATCTTCGAGTACTCCGCCGCTCCAGACCGGGAAAAGGAAAGTAATTTCATTTTTCCTCCGAGCCCGGACCAGGACAAGCCAACCGTTCTGAAAATCGAGACGCTGCCCGCCCTTGAGTTCGCGCAAAAAGGAGGGTTTACCGACGACGCCAGTCACATGAATCGCACGGCGATTTATGGCGTGGTCCGGGTGGCAAATGAAGAAGACATCCGCACAGCGCTGGCATTTGCCCGGGCGAACCATCTCAAAGTCACGAGCGCCGGCCAGCAGCACAGCATGGGTGGACAATCTTTTTCGCAAGACGGCCTGGTCCTTGATCTGAGGGGCCTCAATCACATCTGTCTGGACAAGGCAGCCAGGATGGTCAACGTGCAGAGCGGAGTCCGTTGGTGGGAACTCCAGCAGTTGCTCGACCCCGAAGGCTTTTCCGTGAAGTCAATGCAGTCAATCAATATCTTCAGCGTTGGCGGAACGCTTAGCGTGAACGCGCATGGCATGGATCCGAGCCCCGGGCCTATCGCTCCCACCGTGCGCTCTTTGCGGGTGATGCTCAGCAGCGGAGAGATCGTGCGCGCCAGCCCGAGCGAAAACGCCGACCTGTTTCGTCATGTGCTTGGCGGCTATGGGCTTTTCGGAGTGATTCTAGATGCTGACCTGGATATTGGGCCGAATGAGGTTTACAACCACACAACTCATTACCTCGACTACCGGGATTTTCCCGGTTATTACCAGAGCAATGTCGCCAACGACGGCACTGGGCTGTTTATCGGGCGTTTGTCGGTTGCGCCGGGGACGTTCTTGCGCGAAACCGCGGTCCACCAGTTTGTCCGGACGGACTTCAATGGCCGCGTGCCGCCGATGAATGAGCCTCCAGGAGCGGCGCTGCCCAGGTTCGTCATGAATTTCTCAAAGACCGGAGGATTCGGCCGCTGGCTTCGCTGGGCGCTGGAAAAAAAATTGGAGCCGCACTTGCGCGACTGCATTACCCGCAATCAGGCCATGAGCCAGAAGGACGATTGCCTGGTTTCCCGCAACAGTGAGATGTACGACAACATGGCCTACTTGAAGAACCGGCTTCCCGATACTGACATTCTCCAGGAATACTTCGTTCCAATGGAGCGAATGCCCGATTTTGTGGACGGTTTACGCGATGTGGTGCGAAAAAACGGCGCCAACCTCCTTAACGTCACCATACGTACGGTGCATCAGGACCGCATCACCGCGCTCCCCTACGCGTCGCAAGACATGTTTGCTTTCGTGCTTTATTTCAACGTGAAGTTCAATAACGGGGACAACGAGATTCTCAGAAAGACGACGGTAGATCTGATCGATGTCGCCGGGAAGTTCGGCGGAACCTACTATCTTCCCTATCAGCTCTATTACTCGCCGGAACAGCTAAAGAGGGCGTATCCGGAGATTGACCAATTCTTTGCGGCGAAGAAGCGTTACGATCCAGCCGGCCTTTTCACCAATAAGTTTTTCGAGAAATATGGAGCTTGAGTTTGCAGGCCCCAGCCAGTTAAGAGAGAATCCGAAGAAACACCACCGAATTCCTTGGATTTCCGCTGAAATCCGTTAGAATCGCCTTGTGTTCACCTACAAAGGCTTTGACCACATCGCGCTAGTGACCCGGAATGTCGCTGCGATGAAGCGCTTTTACGCGGAATACCTTGGCCTGGCCGTGGAGGGCGAAGGCAAGGCCAAAGCCGGTTACAACGTGACGACGCTGCGCGCGGGTGACGCGTTGCTCGATTTGTTTGAGGCCAGTCCCACGAATCCAGCGCCTTCCGCCAACCTCAGTGAAGAGCATTTCTGTCTTCGCGCCACCGGCTCAAGCATTTACGACGTGATTGCCACGCTCAAGCGCAAGGGCCTGGAACCCACGCAGGCTGAGGTCAACAATGGCGCGGCCGGCAAAGGTCTCTCGACTTTTGTGCGCGATCCTGATGGCAATAAAGTCGAAATCAAAGTGGATTGAAAATCCACGCTTCCTTCAGTACATGTCCCTTCCGGCATTGCACCATGAACGCTTGAGCGTACATGTCCCGATGCGATGTTGCCGATGACCTGACAAGAGCTTCTAATCGCTGTTGACGAAGGTTGACTCAAAGTTCCGTCCAAATGGCGACTCAAGTCGGGGAGAGACATTATGCGTATTGGAGTTTACGGCTGCGGATATCTGGGCACGGTGGTGGCGGCCTGCCTGGCGGATTTCGGAGTTGTCGTGACCGCCTACGGCACTGATGCGGTCAACACTACGCTGCTGGCCAGCGGCGTTCTGCCGTTCCACGAGAAGAACCTCAGTGACATTGTGCGTCGCGGCGTTCGCGCCGGACGTCTTATTTACTCCACTCAACTGCAATCCATGGTGCAGCGCTCGGAGGTCATTTACATCGCGGAAGACAGCGATCGCAAGATTGAAGAGTCAGCCGCGGAAATCGCCAGTCACTGCAAGCAGGGCCAGATCCTGGTTTTGATTACGCCCGTCCGTGTAGGCACGGCACACCGCATTGAAGAGCGAATCAAAATGGCAGGACAGCAGGCTGTTGTTGTTTCGCACCCGGTCTTTCTTTCCGAAGGGTGCGCGGTCGAGGACTTCAACTGGCCCGACCGGATAGTCCTCGGGACTAAGTCAGGTACCGCGGTTGCGGCGATGAAGAACCTTTACCGTCCGTTGGTCATGCGTGGCGTTCCCGTCATCGTGACCACGCATGAGACGGCGGAACTGGTCCGCGAAGCGTCCACGGCATTCCTGGCTACGAAAGTTTCGTTCATCAATGAACTGTCCGCACTGTGTGAACACATCAAGGCAGACTCAGTTGATCTGGCGCTGGCGCTCGGCCTGGACAAGCGCATTGCGCCCCGCTGCCTACAGCCCGGCTCCATCGGCGGAAGCTTTGCCGAGTTCGATATGGACTCGCTCGCCAACCTGGCTTCGGACTCAGGAGTTTCATTGAAGATCCTGACCGCGGCGCGCCAGGTCAATCACGATTTCTGCAGCCGCATCATGCAAAAAATTTCCAACGTCCTGGAAAACGTGCGCGGCAAAGACGTGGGAATCCTCGGACTGGCATTCAAGCCCAATACAAACTCCGTCGCCAGTTCCGGGTCTATCAGCCTGGTGAGGCAATTGATGGAGTCTGGCGCCCACGTTCGCGCGTACGATCCCATCGCCATGCCCGACGCGCGGCAGGAGCTGCAAGGCGACATCTGCTATTGCGATTCGGCATATTCCGTGGCCGAGGGCGCGGACGCGCTGGTCCTCAGCACCGGCTGGCCGGAGTTCCGCACCCTGGACTTTGACCGCATCAAGCGCATCATCAAGCGTCCCGTGGTCGTGGACGCCAAGAACCTGCTCGACGGAGCCCGCATGAGAGCGCTGGGATTTGAATATCTCGGAGTTGGCCGAGCTTAGGGCGGTCCACCCCCTGCCACCCCGAAGGCCCCTGCTAAACGGCGGGGGCTTTTTGTTTGACGACCCAACAAAACTTACCGCAGAGAACGCAGAGTTCGCAGAGAAGAACCAGATCATGGTTCATGTTTGCCTCCGCGATGTCTGCGCACTCTGCGGTGAATTGGGCCCATTCGAGGGTTACTAAACTTTCTTCAGGCTCAGCTTTCTCCAGAGTGTCTTGTTAGGCAGCGTCATGTCTCCGCGCAGGGAGTACCAGTGCAGTTTGTCCGCAATCTTCGCAACGTGATACAGGGAGTCTTCATTGTGACAGGCGCTCTCGCGCACCTGGCATACGGACTCACCGCGCCAGTCGCCCAGGATCGCGGCCTCTGAATCGCCGGACGCCGCACTCTTCGCCGAACTGCCTTGCGTGGCGCTGAACGGCCAAATGAACGCGGCGAATGCAAACAGGGCCACCAGTTTCATGCCGAACCTCCGCTGGTTAGACGCGGCGTACGCCAATGTGTCAGCTATAATCGGAATTTCCATGAAAGCTTACGTGACAGTCATGCTGAAGACCACCGTCCTTGATCCTCAGGGCAAGACCATTCACGGCGCTTTGCGCAAGAGCGGCTACAAGGGCATTGGCGGGGTCCGCCAGGGCAAGTTCTTTGAGCTCGCGCTCGATGGCAGCCTGGACAAGGCCGCCGCCCAGGCTGAGGTGGAACGGATCGCCCGGGAATTCCTGACGAATCCCGTCATAGAAGAGTTCAGCTACCGTCTGGATGACTAAAGCAATATTGCAGGCCACCTCAGGCCGGCAAGAGTAGAATTGTTTCCAAGATTCGGGACAACGGAAGCTCTGAATCTGCGCTCCTAATTTAGACATCTAAGCGAGCGGAAACCAGGCAGGGTGCCTTTATGTGCGGAATTGTAGGTTACGTCGGGAAGAAGCAGGTGGTGCCGGTCATTATCGACGGGCTGCGCCGGCTAGAATACCGCGGATACGACTCCGCCGGCATCGCCGTGGCCGGAAACGGCAACGGAGGCGCTCTTCAGATTCGGCGCGCGGAAGGCAAGCTGCGCAATCTTGAAGAAGTCATCCGCCTGAAGCCGCTCGACGGTACCTACGGCATTGGTCACACCCGCTGGGCCACCCACGGACGCCCTACTGAAGAGAACGCCCATCCGCATCGCGATTGCACCGGCAAGATCGTGGTCGTGCACAACGGCATTATCGAAAATTATCTCGGACTGAAGCGAAAACTCATCGAAGAGGGCCATACGTTTTCCACCGAGACGGATACTGAAGTCATTGCCCACCTGATCGAGAAGCACTTCCGCAAATCCAATGGACACCGGCCGAGCCTGGAAGAAGCGGTGCGTATGGCGGTCAAGGAACTTGGCGGGGTCTTTGCGCTGGTAGTGATGTCGGCCGACGAACCCGACAAAGTCGTGGGCGCCCGCAGTGGCCCGCCATTAGTGATCGGTCTGGGCAAGGACGAATACTTTGTCGCGTCGGATATCCCGGCCATCCTCTCCCATACGCGGGACCTTTTCTTCCTGGAAGACGGCGATCTTTCCGTAATCACGCCCAGCGGCGTGCAGGTGATGGATTTTGACGGCAAGCCGGTAACCCGCAAAGCGCAGCATATTACCTGGGACCCCATCATGGCGGAAAAGGGCGGATTTAAGCACTTCATGCTCAAGGAGATTTACGAGCAGCCGCGCGCCGTGCGAGAGACTGCGCTGGGCCGGATGTCACTCGATTCCGGCCAGGTCTACCTGGAAGAGATGGCGATCAGCGAAGACGAGTTCCGCAGAGTGGAAAAGATCACGATTGCCGCTTGCGGCACGAGTTGGCATGCCGGACTCGCCGGAAAATTCATGATCGAGCGGCTGGCGCGCATTCCCGTGGAAGTGGACTATGCCAGCGAGTGGCGCTATCGTGACCCGATTACGTCAGCGAGAGAAATCGCCCTGCTGATTACCCAGTCCGGCGAAACTGCCGACACCATCGCCGCGCAGCGTGAAGCCAAGCAGAAAGGCTGCAAGACCCTGGCGATCTGCAATGTAGTCGGGGCGATGATTGCGCGCGAAGCCGCCGGGACGGTTTACACGCATGCAGGGCCGGAGATCGGCGTAGCTTCCACCAAGGCATTTACCGCGCAACTGACAGCGCTGTTCCTGCTGGCGCTCTACCTGGGCGAGCTTCGCGGAGTTACACCCAAAGACCAGGCGCGACAATACATTCAAGAACTCACCAATCTTCCGGGCAAGCTGGAAACGCTGCTCACGCGAGATGAAGAAATCGAAGCCCTGGCCAAGCAATATTCCCGCGCCCAGGATTTCCTCTTCCTGGCCCGCGGTATTCACTACCCCATCGCGCTCGAAGGCGCGCTCAAGTTGAAAGAAATCTCTTATATACACGCCGAGGGCTATCCCGCCGGCGAGATGAAGCATGGCCCGAACGCGCTGATTGATGAAAATCTTCCTGTCGTGATCATCGCGACTAAAGACAACAATGATCCCAACTCTGTCCTGCGCTATGAGAAGACCGTTTCGAACATCAAGGAAGTAAAAGCGCGGTCCGGGCAGGTGATTGCCATTGCGACAGAGGGTGACGAAGAGATCAAAGAATCCGTCGATCACGTCATTTACGTGCCCGAGGCGCCGGAATTGCTGTTGCCCATTCTTGAAGTAGTGCCGCTGCAATTGCTGGCATATCACATCGCCGTCCGCCGCGGTTGCGACGTCGATCAGCCGCGGAATCTGGCCAAATCGGTCACGGTGGAGTAACGCATAACGTCGGGGAACTGGCCTTTGTCCCTTTCTGTTTTCCTTTTGCGCCCATTGCGACCTTTTGTGGTAAATCCTGGCTTGCGCTCGACGGGATTTCACAATTCCTCATGCGCTGGACGCGCTAAAATATGCCATGCAGTCGCTGCCTAAGGTCGAACTCCACCTCCACCTTGATTGTTCCCTGAGTTACAAAGTCGTTTCCCACCTCCGGCCAGGCACAACCCAGGAGGAATTCCGGCACACTTACGTGGCTCCCAGCAAGTGCAGCAGCCTGTCTGAATTTCTTACGCGGGCGCCGTATCTGGTCGCCCTGATGCAAACGGAAGAGGCGCTCCGACTCGTAGTGGCAGACCTGTTCGAGCAGCTCGCTGCCGACAACGTGATCTATGCTGAAATGCGCTTTGCCCCGCTTCTGCATCTGGACAAAGGCCTCACACCGGAAAAAGTAGTCGCCGTGGTGAATGGGGAAGTCGAGTCGCAGATTCGTGCGACAGGAATCGAAGCCCGCGTGCTTCTCTGCACTCTGCGGCACTACTCCCGCGAACAGAGCATGAAAACGGCGGAACTGGTCAGGCAGTTTCGCGGAAGCACCGTGGCAGGGCTCGACATCGCCGGGGACGAAGCCGCCTATTCTCTGGAGCCGCATCAGCCCGCATACGACTATGCCCACGAGCACGGATTGTTTGCGACCGCCCACGCCGGTGAAGGGGCGGGCGCGGAGAGCGTATGGGAGACGCTACGCCTGCTCAAGCCATCACGCATCGGCCATGGTGTGCGCAGCGGCGAAGATTCTGCACTGGTCCAACACCTCAAGCAGCACGCCATCCATCTGGAAGTCTGTCCCAGCAGCAACGTCCAGACCAACATGTGCGCGGACCTAAGGCGGCATCCGGTCGACCGTCTGTACCGGGATGGAGTATCACTCGGCATCAATACCGATTGCCGGACGATCGGCGATACGACGTTGGATCGCGAATACTGCCGTCTGGAAGAAGCTTTTGCCTGGGCGGCAGATGAATTCTATCGCTGTAACCGGGAAGCTTTGCGTGCGGCGTTTCTTCCGGCCGACGAAAGACGAATTCTTGCAACCCGGCTTGATCGGGCCTATGCGAGCCATTCTGCGGCCGTGAAGACTATCCCCTAAAAGCCCCCCTGAAACACCTGCATCGCGGGCCCCGCGACCTCCATCTAATAGTTGACAATAACTCACTCAACTCTCATAATGAGGTTGTTGATAGTGGGCAACTCTGTTCATTTGCAAGCACTTATAGGCTGAAAGGAGTCGAGCAATGGGGAAAATCATAGGAATTGACTTAGGCACGACGAACTCCGTGGTCGCGGTCATGGAGGGCGGCGAGCCCAAGGTTATCGAAAACGAAGAAGGGGGGCGGACCACGCCATCCGTGGTTGCGTTTACCAAGTCGGGCGAGCGTTTAGTTGGACAGGTTGCCAAGCGCCAGGCCATTACCAATCCTGAAAATACCGTTTATTCGATCAAGCGCTTCATGGGCCGCCGCTACGACGAAGTCAGCGAAGAAATGAAGATGGTGCCTTACAAAGTTGTCCGTCAGGGCGACCATGTGGCCGTGCTGGCCCAAGGCAAGGAGTACACGCCGCCGCAGATCTCGGCGATGATCCTGCAGAAGCTCAAGAAGGCGGCGGAGAACTATCTTGGCCAGTCTGTCAGTGAAGCCGTGATTACGGTTCCTGCATACTTCAATGACGCACAACGCCAGGCCACCAAGGACGCAGGCAAGATTGCCGGTCTTGACGTAAAGCGTATCGTCAACGAACCCACCGCGGCCGCGCTGGCCTACGGTCTGGACAAGAAGAAGGACGAAACCATCGCCGTGTACGACTTCGGCGGCGGCACATTCGATATTTCCATTCTCGAAGTCGGCGAAGGCGTGATCGAGGTCAAATCCACCAACGGTGATACCCACCTTGGCGGCGACAACCTCGACCAACGCATCGTGGAATGGCTGGTGGACGAATTCAAGAAAGATGAAGGACTCGACCTGCGCTCCAAGGGCAACGAGATGGCCTTGCAGCGTCTGCGCGATGCGGCGGAAAAGGCCAAGATCGAGCTTTCCACCACCATGGAAACCGAGATCAACCTGCCGTTCATCACGGCGGACGCGAGCGGCCCCAAGCACCTGGTCAAGAAACTGACTCGGACCAAGCTGGAGCAGATGGTTGAAGACATCATTCAGCGCTCGGTGAATCCGTCAAAGCAGGCCATGAAAGACGCGGGTGTCGAGACCAAGGACATCGACGAAGTAGTGCTCGTCGGCGGACAGACCCGCATGCCTCGCATACAGCAATTGGTGAAAGACCTGTTCGGCAAAGAGCCGCACAAGGGCGTGAATCCTGACGAAGTAGTAGCGATCGGCGCCGCGGTCCAGGCGGGCGTGCTGGCCGGAGACGTGAAAGACCTGCTCCTGCTCGACGTGACACCGCTGACCCTAGCCATCGAAACGCTTGGCGGTGTGGCTACACCGATGATCCCGCGGAATACGACCATTCCGACGCGCAAGACGGAGACCTTCTCCACCGCGGCGGACAGCCAGCGGCATCCTCAACGTCGCGGCGAAAGACCGCGCGACGGGCAAAGACCAGAAGATCACGATTACCTCCTCTTCCGGCCTGAGCAAAGAGGAAGTTGACCGCATGGCCAAGGAAGCCGACGCGCACGCGGCGGAAGACAAAGCCAAGCGCGAGGAGATTGAGGCCCGTAATCAACTTGATGGCCTGGTCTACAACATTGAAAAGATGTTGAAAGAAAATGGCGACAAGATCTCCGGCGACGACCGCACCAACGTGGAGTCCGCTCTGGCGGACGCCAAGAAAGCCCTGGAAGGCACCGACGCAACCGCTATGAACGCGGCGCGCGAACGGCTGACCCAGGCTTCGCACAAACTGGCGGAGGCCATGTACAAGACCGCGCAACCGCAAGGCGGCACGCCAGGCGCAGGAGCAGGTGATGGTGCGGCCCAGGGTGGCGATGGCGCTGCCAATGGTCAACAGCAACAGAAGAAAGACGAAGGCGTGATTGACGCCGAGTACGTGGACGTCGAAGACAAGAAATAAGACAAAGCCGCTGATCGGCGCCGATAAACGCTGATCAGTGGCTGCTTCCGAAGGCCTGACGAGCCGTCAACTGTGTGTGCTGTCTATGCTCCAGCGCCGAAGGCGCGACATTACGTAGCCCAGCGCGTTAAGCGCTGGGAAAGCATTCATAAATAGTTTCGGCCGAGCCCCGAAGGGGCGAAGCCAGATCAATAAAAGGGAAAAAGGTGAAGCAGTATCTAATAGTCAGAGTTGCACAAGGTTTGAACGAGATCGCCAACTGGATCGCAATGCCCGGGCTCTATTCGTTTGAAGCGGCGCAGCAGATGATCGACCGCGCCACGCAAGCAGACCCGGACTCGACTTTCATGATCCAGGAAGTTGGCGCGGCCTAAATTACAACCGATTTGGAGCGTGCATGAAATACATGAAGCGTCGTGGTTTGCGGATGTTTGCTGTGGCTGCTCTTCTTCCGGCGCTGGCCTCGGGCGTTGTGGCGAAAGCCGAGCTCCCGGCCAGGACCGCAATGACGCAGCAAGAGAGCGCCACGGTGAAGATTGTCACCCAGATGGTCCGCGATTTTCTTGCCGCTGTGCCCAGGGGCGAGAAGCAGACCTTCGACAACTTCTTTGCCGA